>ERZ838577.2086-NODE-2086-length-23688-cov-4.046587_pt1 | contig 23688 bp, 22 predicted proteins | sample MGYA00519682_ERZ838577 | MGnify/ENA primary metagenome ERZ838577 (study PRJEB31850, sample SAMEA3708838) | human gut metagenome | biome: human gut; feature: human-associated habitat; material: faeces | place: China | collected 2014 ...
TACAACTAACGGACATCAACAAGACCTACAACAACGGAGCACCCCTCCATGTACTCAAAGGTATCAACCTCGATATCAAACGGGGTGAGTTTGTATCCATCATGGGGGCATCGGGCTCAGGAAAATCCACCTTACTAAACATACTGGGTATTCTGGATAATTATGATACCGGCGAATATTACCTGAACAATGTATTAATAAAGAACCTCAGCGAAACGAAAGCTGCAGAATACAGAAACCGGATGATCGGGTTTATTTTCCAATCCTTCAATCTGATCTCTTTTAAAAATGCAGTGGAAAATGTAGCCCTCCCGTTATTTTATCAGGGAGTAGGACGTAAAAAGCGGAACGCTTTAGCATTGGAATACCTCGACAAACTGGGACTGAAAGACTGGGCTCATCACATGCCAAACGAAATGAGCGGTGGACAAAAACAACGTGTGGCAATAGCACGGGCATTAATCACCCAACCACAGATAATTCTTGCCGATGAGCCCACTGGAGCATTGGACAGTAAGACTTCCGTTGAAGTGATGCAAATCCTGAAAGACCTTCACAAAACAGGAATGACCATCGTAGTAGTAACTCACGAAAGCGGTGTGGCCAACCAGACCGACAAAATTATCCATATCAAAGACGGAATCATCGAACGGATCGAGGAGAACCTTGACCACGATGCATCGCCTTTCGGACAACACGGAATAATGAAATAAAGATATTTACGATTGGACGATTTACGATTGAATAATCTTTGTAAATCAAATAAAAAGTAATTTCAATCGTAAATCGTCTAATCGTAAATGCAAAAGTAATTTCAATCGTCTAATTGTAAATCGTTAAATCGTAAATAAAATCATGTTTGACATTTGGCAAGAAATATACGGTACCATCAAACGGAATAAACTTCGTACCTTCCTCACCGGATTTGCTGTGGCATGGGGGATTTTTATGCTTATCGTACTGTTAGGAGCAGGTAACGGATTGATACATGCCTTTGAACAATCGTCTTCGGAAAGGGCACTGAACTCCATAAAAATATATCCGGGGTGGACAACCAAATCATACGAAGGACTGAAAGAGGGACGAAATATCCGGTTGGACAATAAAGACCTGGATGTGACAAAACAACAATTTCAGGAAACCGTTATCAGCGTCGGTGCAACTCTGTATCAGAGAAGTGCCAATCTCAGCTTTGGCAAAGAGTATGTCAACCTGAGTCTTACAGGCGTATTTCCCAACTTTCCGGAAGTAGAAACCGTGAAACTCTCCGAAGGAAGGTTTATCAACGAAATGGATATACAACAACGCAGAAAAGTTGTTGTTCTTAACGTCAAGACAGCCGATATACTCTTCGGGAAAACCCATACAAACCCCATCGGACAAAATGTAAAGACCGGAGGTATCGTCTATCAGGTGATAGGACTATACAAAGATCAGGGAGACAATAGCTCAAGCGATGCCTATATCCCTTTTACTACTCTTCAGATTATTTACAACAAAGGTGATAAACTAAACAACATTGTATTTACCACCAAAAACCTGAAATCAATAGAAGACAACGAAGCCTTCGAAGCGCAATACCGTAAAGTGCTCGGAGCCAATCACCGCTTTGATCCCACAGACAACAGTGCTATCTGGATATGGAACCGGTTCACCAATTATCTGCGAAACATGGGCGCAATGAATATGCTACGGATTGCCATCTGGGTAATAGGGATCTTTACGCTGTTAAGTGGTATTGTGGGAGTATCAAACATTATGCTGATTACCGTAAAGGAACGTACCCACGAATTCGGTATCCGCAAGGCCTTAGGAGCCAAACCGGGATCTATCTTATGGCTTATCATCGTAGAGAGTATTGCTATAACAACTTTCTTCGGATACATAGGTATGGTAGCGGGTATTGCCGTAACGGAATGGATGAACAGTGCTTTCGGAAACCAGCAAATGGACAACGGTATGTGGTCGGAGACAGTATTCTCTAACCCGACAGTGGACCTGAGTATTGCCATACAAGCAACTCTAACGCTGGTAGTTGCAGGAACATTGGCAGGATTTTTCCCCGCGCGCAAAGCGGTTAGTATCAGCCCGATTGAGGCACTGAGAGCGGATTAATAATATTTTCGATTGGACGATTTACAATTTACGATTAAAGGTCCTTCGTAGCTTAACAGAAATTCGAGATAAACAAATGGAGCATGAGGGAAACAAAATATTCTTTTGTCGTTTAGCTCATACCCCAATAATATAGCACTTAGTAAATAATAAAGATGCGAATAGACATGGACACGTGTGAGGAAATCCTCATCACGATAACAAGAAACAAAACCCGAAGCCTGCTTACGGCATTCGGTGTATTTTGGGGTATTTTCATGCTTGTGGCACTCATTGGCGGCGGACAGGGTATGCAAAATGCAATGCAGGTACAATTTGAGGGGTTTGCTACCAACTCAGGATTTGCCTGGCCCCAACGTACAGGTGAGGCTTACAAAGGATTTAGTAAAGGACGTTGGTGGAGTATGAACATCGATGACATTGAGCGGATACGCGAAAATGTAGAAGGTATTGAGCTTATTACTCCTTCCATTGCCCGCTGGGGAGCCAAATCCGTACACGAAGACAAAAAGTTCGACTGTATCGTAAAAGGTCTGCACCCCGAATATGAAAATATCGAAGCACAGGATATTGCACTCGGACGATTTATAAACGATGTGGATATCCGCGAAGCACGTAAAGTGTGCGTCATCGGAAAACGCGTATACGAAAGTCTGTTCACCCCGGGAACCGACCCGCTGGGGAAATACATACGTGTAGACGGAATTTACTATCGCGTTATCGGCATGTCGGTAGCAGAAGGGAATATCAATATTCAGGGACAGTCGTCAGAATCGGTTATCCTACCCTTCACAACCATGCAACGGGCTTATAACCTGGGACGTAACATAGAGCTGGCCTGCTTCACGGTGAAACCCGGACTGAAAGTGACCGATATACAACCGGAAGTAGAACGTATCATTAAAGAAGCACACTTTATATCGCCGGACGACAAACAAGCAATCATGGTGTTGAACACAGAAGCCGTGTTTTCAATGATGGACAACCTGTTCACAGGAATACGCATTCTTATCTGGATGGTGGGATTGGGTACACTGCTGGCAGGAGCAATCGGGGTATCGAATATTATGATGGTGACTGTGCGCGAACGAACCACTGAAATCGGTATTCGCCGTGCCATCGGTGCACGCCCCAAAGATATTCTCCAGCAGATTCTCTCCGAAAGTATGGTACTGACCACCGTAGCCGGAATGATGGGAATTTCATTTGCCGTACTGGTGCTACAGGTTATGGATCTTACAATTACCAGTGACAGCGGAAGGTCTTTCGGCTTTCAGGTGACATTCGGCTTAGCCGTAGGTACTTGTCTGCTACTTGTCACGCTGGGCATGTTGGCAGGACTGGCACCTGCTTACCGGGCAATGGCAATAAAACCGATAGAGGCTATCAGGGACGAATAACAGATACGCGCCCCAATGAAAAGTAAAAAACAAGAATAAAATAAAAATCAAAAATAAAACTAAAATGAAAAAGTTTCTGAAAATCACATTGTTAGTACTCCTGGCAGCCGGTATTATAGGGACATTTGTATTCCTGTGGATGAAATCAAGACCCAAAGTTGTTGTATACGAAACCGTAACAGCAGAGGTGGCCGACCTTCAAAAAACAACCGTAGCTACGGGAAAAGTAGAGCCACGTGATGAAATTCTTATCAAACCACAGATCTCCGGTATCATTGACGAAGTGTATAAAGAAGCCGGACAAAGTATCCGTAAAGGTGAAGTGATTGCCAAAGTAAAGGTCATTCCGGAACTGGGACAGGTAAACTCTGCCGAAAGTCGTGTGCGTCTGGCAGAAATCAATGAAAAACAGGCACAAACAGACTTTGATCGCATTGAGAAACTATTCAAAGACAAGCTGATCAGCCGAGAAGACTTTGAGAAAAGCGAAGTAGCACTGAAACAAAGCCATGTAGAAGTGCAGACGGCCAAAGATGCTCTCGAAATCATCAAGGAGGGTATCACCAAAAACAGTGCTTCACTCTCCAGCACACTGATTCGCTCTACAATAGACGGACTGATCCTGGACGTTCCGGTAAAGGCCGGTAATTCGGTTATCATGAGTAATACATTCAATGACGGAACGACTATTGCTACGGTGGCCAACATGAATGACCTGATCTTCAAAGGCAAGATAGACGAAACGGAAGTAGGCCGTATCCACGAAGGTATGCCCGTAAAACTGACTATCGGTGCATTGCAGAACCTGACATTCGACGCTACACTGGAATACATTTCACCCAAAGGTGTGGAAGAAAACGGGGCCAATCAGTTTGAAATAAAAGCAGCGGTATCCGTTCCGGACAGTGTACAAATCCGTTCGGGCTACTCGGCCAACGCAGAGATTGTGCTTCAACGTGCCCAGCAGGCATTAGCGGTGCCCGAAAGCGTGATTGAATTCAGTGGTGACTCTACATTTGTATATATAATGACAGATTCCATACCAGAACAGAAATTCCAGCGCAAATCGGTTATAGCCGGTATGAGTGATGGTATCAAGATTGAAATTAAAAGTGGCGTAACAGCCAAAGACAAAATCCGTGGAGCGGAAAAGAAAGATAAGAAGTAAAATCAATAACAGGAAATTATGAAAAAAGGACTTATTATATTCTCTCTTACCACACTCTGTGCCACCAGTCAGGCTCAGGAGGGGTGGACGCTACGCCAATGCATTGACTATGCCATCGAGCACAATATAGAAATTCAGCAAACAGCTAATGCTGCCGAACAAAGTGCTATAGAGGCAAATACGGCAAAGTGGGCAAGGTTACCGAATTTGAATGGCTCGGCAGGTCAGAGCTGGAGCTGGGGACGTTCGGCTTCACCGGTAGACAATACGTATAGTGACATCAATAGTGGTAGTACACAATTCGGTCTTAGTACCAATGTCCCACTATTTACCGGACTGCAACTACCCAATCAGTATGCCCTTAGCAAACTGAATTTCAAAGCTGCTATTGAAGATCTGAATAAGGCAAAAGAGGATATTGCTATTAATGTGACATCTTCTTATCTACAGGTTTTATTTAATATGGAACTCAATAAAGTAGCAGCCAGCCAAGTTGAACTCAGTAAAGAACAATGTAAACGTATCACCCGCCTGGCAGAAGTAGGAAAAGCGTCGGCAGCTGAAGTAGCTGAAGCTAAAGCACGAGTAGCACAAGATGAAATGAGTTTAGTACAAGCTGAAAACAATTACCAATTGGCTTTACTAAATTTGAGCCAATTACTGGAACTGTCTACTCCCAAAGGATTTTCACTCGCACAACCAGATACTCTTGTAGATTTCACCCCACTGACCCCACCGGATGATATATATACAGAAGCATTGAGTAATAAACCGGGTATCCGGGCTGCACAACTTCGTTTGGAAGGTAGTGAAAAGAGCATACGCATCGCGCAAAGTAACTACTACCCACAACTTTCTTTCGGAGCAAATTTGGGAACGAATTTCTATACACTAAACGGATCTGCCGAGCACAGTTTCGGATCTCAGTTGAAAAACAATCTGAATAAAGGCATCGGATTCAATTTGAGTATACCACTGTTTAATCGTTTGGCTACCCGCAATCGTGTTCGTAGTGCCCGGCTACAGCAAACCAACCTCGCCCTGAAACTTGATAACACTAAAAAGGTGCTTTATAAAGAGATTCAACAAGCATGGTACAACGCAGTAGCTGCCGAAAGTAAATTTAACAGTAGTACAGCGGCCGTTGCTGCCAACGAAGAGTCTTTCCGCCTGATGAGCGAAAAGTTCGACAACGGGAAAGCTACTTTCGTTGAATACAACGAAGCCAAACAGAATCTGACAAAATCGCTGTCGGACAAGATACAGGCAAAATATGATTATCTGTTCCGTACCAAGATTCTCGACTTCTACAAAGGAAAGGCTATTGAGTAACCAATAATATCAGTATCTTTGCTTCATAAACAAAAAACTGTCTATGAAGCAAAGGTTATTCCTATTACTGATTTTCCTGCCGGTCGCTCTGCTTGGTCAACAAAAAGTTATCTTCCCGGATGATTTTAATACAAGCCTGAATGGAAAGGATGTAACCATTACCAATCCGCTCATTATCATCGATACCCGAAAATTAAGTTCTAACGGTATATTGGTTTTAGCCGCCGAACGCATACAGTCTGCCACAGAAGAACATGAACCTGGGATAGAAATGTATGCTCAATGGCAAAAAGACTTCCCTAAGCGCATACTATCCCTTAAAGTAGATAAAACAGCTTTTTACCGTACCGGACAACAAACCACCAACCTTACAGGAACGGTATCTGTCAGTAACGGCACTTATACAATTATCCCCAAAATAGCTCCTTCTTTCGCAGGTAATGAACGTACCACTCAACCCCAGGAAGTAACAGTACCACACAATCTGAAAATCGCCAGTTTCAATCTGAACTTCTACATTGCAAATTCGTCTCTGTGGAATCCGGACTACGGTGCAGCCAGCCAGAGTGAGTTCACACGCCAGCGCACTAAAATACTTGCAGCTCTCAAAGCAATAAATGCAGACATATACGCACTCTGCGAAGTTGGTGAAGGAAAAACGGCCGTGCAGGACATTGTGGAAGGATTGAATGACATAGCCGGAACAAACCGGTATGCTTATACCGACAACGGGGATACGAAAGAAAGTACGTATACTAAAAATGTATTTGTTTACAACACGGATAAGGTAGAACCTTATAAAGAAGTCCTCACCATTGGTTCATATCTCAAACTCCGTCATGTGGCACAGGCCTTCAACCTGAAAGAGAACCAGGAAAGGCTGATTATCTCATTGAATCATTTTAAGTCGAAATCGTCTGGTAGCGGCACCGATACTGATCAATATGACGGACAGGGGAAATCAAATAATCAACGGAAAGCAGAAGCCTACACATTGGTAAACGAACTGAATACACTAACCAATTATTACGAAGATCCGGATATACTGATACTGGGGGATTTGAATGCATACTCCAGAGAAGACCCGATACGGATACTTACAAATGCTTCTTTAGTGAACTTACTGGAACATTTCTCTCCGCAGGATTATAGCTATGTCTACAATGGAGCTATCGGTTATCTGGATCACTCCATAGCCTCTGCCAGCATGAGTAAGCAAGTAGTAGATGCAGCGCCCTGGCATATCAATGCAGATGAACAAAGTAAATTTGGTTATAAAAATGCCGTAAACTATTCGCCGGATCCCTATCGCAGTTCTGACCATGACCCTATCATTACCACTTTAATGCTAGACCGTGCTACGGGTATTTATACTCCGGGGAACGGATATAAAAACAGAATTCAGATATCCGGCAACCCACATGATGGATATCTCACTCTGCAAAGCGAACGTATAGACAAAGTAGAAGTACTTAGCATCAACGGACAAATACTTTTCACAAATACACCTGCCGTAGCAGGTAATTATTTCATTCTACCAACCAGCGGACTCACGGGTGGTTTTTATATCATTCGTGTTTACTGCAATAATTATTGCATTACAGATAAAATTGTACTTCCATAAAAGAAAGTATACACTGAAAAACGAAGCTCCGCGTTACCAAGAAAGTAACGCGGAGCTTCGTTTTTATTTTTATTACAAATATTTTTAATAAGCAAATGCTATCAGATTTGAATTATCGTCAACTCTGTTTACCACATTCATTGTCCAGTCGCTCTCTGATTTACTCCACTTATAGTTCATATAGGCAACCGGCATATTTTGCTCATTCAACTCATAAACCGTTTTCTCTACTGAATCAACATACGCTCTGCGACTCTCATTCCAACGTGCATATTCCATTGTGATTTCATTGTTGGCGTACAAATAAGTAATTTTAAAATACGGAGTCCATTTGTCATGACCACCATCCCACTTAAATGCCTCTTTTGCAGTCATTCTATTCTGATCATCATAAGAAAAATCATATTTCATATGACGATAAAGCGAACCATCCATACGATAGATAACCTTCGACGTAACTAAGTCCCCCTCTTTAACTTCATTCGTCACAAAATTCGTATCCTGTGCTTTTAACTCTGCATTTATAACACCTGTAATTGTCATTACTACTAAAACAATCATTCTGAAAAATACTGTAGTCTTCATAATCGTATATTTTTTATTAGTTAATTTTTTTCCTGTTTATATATTAGACGTATTGACTTATTCAAAGGTTGCATCACTTTCTGTTTTTTTTCGTTTTCTATTTGATGACCGCCTTCGTATATATAAATGCAAGAGGTGTGCCAGAACAATAAAATACTGATAACCAACAGTATAAAATAAATCCTTAGTGTACGAAAATGAACACATGTACGCTTATATGCGGACAGTGTACTATTTTTAATTATCTTTGCCTATTGTTTTATGGAACAACAAAAAGAATATAGAAGCATCGTAAAAGCTACAGCCCTCTTCGGAGGCGTACAGGCTTTTCAGGTTCTGCTTACTTTGGTACGTACCAAAGTGGTGGCATTGCTTCTTGGTGTAGACGGTGTAGGCCTGTTAGGAATGTTCAACAATGCCATAAGCATGGTACAAAGTATAACGGGGTTAGGTATCAATCAGGGAGGTGTCAAAAGCCTCTCCTCTGCCGAAGATCCCCGTAAAGCTGCACAAATAGCAACTCTAATCCGGCAAATGAGCTTATATGCTGGCTTACTCGGTGCAGTGGTGGTGCTTGCACTTTCTCCCTGGCTATCACAATGGAGTTTCGGAACCCGGGACTTTACGGGAGCATATATGTGGCTCGCCTGTACCATCTTATTTGACACGCTGACCAAAGGAGAACTTGCCATATTTCAAGGATTCCGACGCCTCCGTATTCTGGCACAAGCCAATCTACTGGGTGCATCTGCAGGACTTCTTATTTCACTACCTATTTATTATATATGGAGAACGGACGGCGTTGTGGTTGCTATTATACTCTCTTCCATTTGTGGTTACTTTGCTACACTGCTGTTCCGCGACAAACAAAAGGTGCCACCTTTATCTGTTCGTCAGGAAGGTAAAAGTATCATCACAATCGGAGCCATGCTTACCATCAGCGGTTTTGCCAGTACATTGGTCAGCTATCTATTCAATATTTACCTTAGAAGTCACGGTGGATTGGAGGACGTGGGTATCTACCAGTCCGGGTTCGGACTGATAGACAAATACATCGGGCTTATCTTTGTGGCAATGAGTACTGACTACTACCCCCGACTGGCAGCTGTTCATAATCAAAACACGAAACTCAGTTCCATAATGAATCAGCAGACCGTAGTATCACTGCTGATACTGTGTCCGGTTATCACAATCTTTCTGCCAACAGCACCACTAATTGTCCGCCTGCTACTTACCAAGTCGTTCCTACCAGTCATTCCTTTTCTGTCATGGGCCATCTTAGGTATGATCTTTAAAGTGGTTTCTACCAGTATGGGATATATACTTATCGTTAAGGGAGCACACCGGTTATTTCTTGGTACTGAATTATTTTCATGGAGCACTATACTAATAACCAATATCATAGGATATACTTTATGGGGAATTGAAGGAATAGGCATTGCTTTTTTATTCAGTTATGTCTGCTATTTTATATTGATAGGCACTGTTTGTTATCACAATTTTAAGATTGGTTTTAACAAGGAAATTATCCAAATACTATTATTCACAATAACAATAGCAGTCGGTAGTTTTATTACGACCTACTATTGGATACCAACAAATCAATGGACAGGATATGCTTTTGACATTTTTTTAATATTAATAGCATGTACTTTTTCCTTTAGAAAATTATGGTCACATATTAAATAAACAATTATATTTGTGACCATGAATCCGATATTAAGTATTATTATCCCATTTTACGGAACGGCTGACAAAACCTTATTAGAACGTTGTCTTAATTCTATTCGTACTCAAAATATATCACAGGAAAAGTATGAACTCATTATAGCTGACAGCAATGGAAAGGACTTAGGAGCAGGTGCTGCCCGTAATAATGGTATTCGCCAGGCTAACGGAGAATACCTCCTTTTTGTTGATGCTGATGACTATTTATTCCCAAATTCATTACTACATTGTCTTACTTTTTTAGAGAAAGAACATCCGGACATTCTGTCTTTCAAATTCCAAAAAGTAAAAAAGGGTAAAAAAGGCCCGAGAAAAACCAAGTATTCACATCATATCTATTCATTTGGAGCCTCATTTATGGCCAACAATAATTATACAGGAGCTGCCTGTATACATTTCACTCGAAGAACATGGCTCATAGAGCAACAACTTTTTTTCCCAGAAAACACTTACCATGAGGATGAAGCATTTGTAGCTATGGCATATCTTCATGCAGAAAAAACAATTATAACCAACTGGCCTATATATGCATATTTCCAGCATCCCCAATCAATTACATATCAACGTGACAGTGAACAAGGGCTAAAGCATGTAAAGGATTTTAAGCAGATATTAGTTTATCTATGTAATTATATAAAAACACAGAAAGAACTTAGTTCAACACAAAAAGAAGCCTTGCAACGAAGAATTAACTTTCTGACAATAGATTATATACAACAGCTTGTAAAGAATCGTCGTTCACCATCTTTTATTTTCATGGAGATAAAAAAATTAAGGCAAGAAAGCTTTCTTCCGTTACCAAACAATAAATATTCGTGGAAATATACTCTGGCGAAAACTATTATTAATTTATTTACATATAAATGAAAATACTACTTCTCGGTGAATTCAGCAATATCCATTGGACCTTAGCAGAAGGACTCCGCATATTAGGACATGAAGTGTGTGTTGTCTCAGACGGCAACCACTGGAAAAATTATAAACGGGATATCTCTCTGTTGCGCCCTACCAATAGCAAAATAGATGGAGTCAAATATCTGGCAAAGGTTTTATTATTGCTTCCTAAATTAAAGGGATATGATATCGTGCAAATCGTTAATCCCTGTTTTCTGCATCTGAAACCGGAAAAGAGCCTGCCCATCTATCGTTTTTTACGGAAACATAATAAGAAGATATTCTTAGGTGCCTTTGGTACAGACCATTACTACGTAAAAACTTGTATGGAAACAAATGTATTCAAATATTCTGATTTCAAATCTCAGGACAAATTCAGAGACACGCCTGTCAATCGTAAAATAATAAAAGAATGCCTGTATGGCGGAACAGCACGTGCCAACAAAGAAATAGCTCAAACCTGTAATGGCATCATAGCCTGCCTATGGGAGTATTATGTATCTTACACTTCATACTTCCCGGATAAATTAACGTTCATTCCACTACCGATTGACTATTCTGACATTGTTAGCCGGGTACGGCCCGAACCCGAAAAAGTGAACTTTTTTATCGGTATTCAATCCGCACGAAGTGATATCAAAGGAACAGATATTATGTATCCCGTTCTCAAGGAAGTACAACAAAAATATCCGGACCGATGCTATATTACAGAAGCTATCGATGCTCCCTATGATACCTATCAACGGTTAATGGATGACGCTGACGTACAATTAGATCAGTTATATTCATATACTCCTTCTATGAACTCTTTGTTAGCTATGGCAAAAGGGGTTATCGTAGTAGGAGGCGGAGAAGAAGAAAATTATGAAATAATAAACGAAAAAGAACTACGTCCTATTATTAATGTATATCCCTCCGAAGAAGATATTTTCCGGAAACTGGAGTTCATCGTGCAACATAAAAAACAGATTCCGATACTATCAGCGCAAAGCATTGAATACGTAAGAAAACATCATGATTACGTAAAAGTGGCACAACAGTATGCAGACTTCTGGGAGACGCATTAATCCCCAGAATACGAACAGATTTATTCAAACTTATTGATTGCCGCAATCACATAGGCCACTTCTTCAACCGTCATCAGGGGAGACATGGGCAAGCTCAATTCTTCACGATGTATTTGCTCCGTCACCGGCAATGAAAGAGCAGCGTATTCAGTCAAGGCCTCTTGTTTGTGCGGAGGAATCGGATAATGTATCTGTGTTTGTATTCCTTCCTCCGTAAGGAAAGCCTGCAACCTGTCACGGCAAGATGAAAAGATAGGGAAAATATGAAATACATGCTGCTGCCAATCATCGACCCGTGGCAAGATTAATTGCGTATTCTGAATATGCGTCATGTATTGAGAGGCAATCAGGCGACGACGTTCATTGTCAGCATCGAGACGCGACAGTTTCAGACGCAATACGGCGGCCTGAAGTTCATCCAGGCGACTGTTTATACCTTTATAAAGGTGGACATACTTTGCAGAAGAGCCATAATTGGCGATAGAACGAACCATCGCAGCAAGCGACTCATCATTGGTAGTCACTGCACCACCATCTCCCAATGCACCCAGGTTCTTTGCCGGATAGAAACTGAATCCGGCTGCATCTCCAAGGCTACCGGTACGTTTCCCGTTATAAATGGCACCATGAGCTTGTGCCGCATCCTCCACAACTTTGAGATTATGACGTCTTGCTATATCTTTAATAGGCTGCATATCAGCACATCTTCCGTATAGATGTACAGGAAGTATAGCTTTGGTTCGGGAGGTAATCAGGGATTCTATTTTTTCGGAAGCTATATTGCATGACAACAAAGAAGGTTCACAAAAAACCGGTCTCATTCCGGCACGGATCACCCCCAATATAGAGGCAATGTAAGTATTGGCAGGAACAATCACCTCATCACCGGGCTGCATTTCTCCCAACTCGCAATAAGCCATAAAGATAAGAGTCAATGCATCCAATCCGTTCCCCACACCTACACAACAGGTTGTACCACAATAATCAGCAAAAGCTTTTTCAAAAAGATGGTTTTCTTCTCCCTGTAAATACCAGCCGGAGCGAAGCACCCGAATTATAACATCCGAAATCTCCGGTTCGAAAGAATCGCTAATACGCTGTAAATCGAAATATTTAATCATCATCCACAGAGTCTAAACAAAGTTCATATGTATCATACATGACCGCACGTCCACCAAATCCTTCTTTCTGGAATATTAATCCCTCATTCAGATAACGTCCTCCATCTTCTACGGAAACTCCAAAATCAAAATAACGTTTCTCTGTATAAATTTGGTTTATCAGGCAGTCAAACAAAAGATCAAGTGCTCCCATATCCCGCCCTCTATCAGTAGAAGCAATATACTGGACATGAGCTACTTCACCAGAGATATACATCACACATCCTCCTACCGTTTCATCTTTATCGAGTACCCGATAAAGTTTTATTTCTTCCGGGAACAGACGATTAAGGCGTACAATCTCCTCTAACGAATGTACCGGTAATCGATCATGACGTTGTTGCAGATTCTGCTCCAGAACAGACCAGAAAGCACTAAAAGCGTCATCCTGGCAAATGCGTAATCCACTCGTATGTGCAAGTTTCAGTTTTCGACGCCGAAGTGTACTGAAAGGACAGCCTCCGGCAGGCATTACAACCGAAGAGATCTTCCGCTCTGTCAGTCGGGCATTCAAGCGAAACAGGGCATACAAATCCTCTTCAGCAGGATATTTATGATATATAAAAGGAATAGTACGATAAACAATCCGCTTTATTCCGGAGGTTTCTTTCAGGTAACGGCACAAAAGATAAAATGCCTCCAACACTACACTCGCACTTGCCTGATAAGCAAGAACGAACCCGCCATAGGTCAATCCACCATGCGTACAGTAAGTATCATCCTCTATATTTCCCGGTAATAAAGCGAGCAATCGCCCTCCTTTATAAAACATCAGAGAATAATCGGTGAAACGATCGGCATGATAATCCATATAATCACGCATAAACAAGAACGTTCCATTTCTGGAGGCAGCCACAAAACTATCCCAAACTATCTTTTGGTCCGACGTATAACGGACAACGCTCAACTGTAAGTCTCGGATAGCAAGTGTCATTTCTTTATATATTCCAGGAATTCGTCGTATGAATTAATATAATTATCAAGGCAATAGGGATGAGAGGCCAGGACAAGAACAACAGCATCCGGTGAAAAATTACTCATGACCTTCCACATTCCCGGCGGAATTAATAAGCCTTCGGAAGGAGAAGACAAATGATAGTGTTTACGTCCCGTTATATCTTCTGTCCAGATATCAAAGCTACCGCTGACAGCCACAAGATATTCGGACAACTCCGTATTGGCATGTTGCCCACGTTCTTGTCCTTCGGGTACATTATGTATCCAAAACACACGCTCAACAGGAAAAGGTATATCCTGTCCTACCTCAAGAAGGGTCAGACTCCCCCGTTTATCTGTAAATGTCTTTAAACGTTCCATAACTTTATAGAATAACGATATTTAGTGGATATTATTATAAGTGGTACTTCAAATTTAATTCATACTATGCCAGTCTTTTATTGAAACGCAAATGATCGCAGATTTTCGCAGATTAGATAGTTTGCTGCACTTAAGAGACGATATTCTTTGCGTAAATTTGCGATATCTGCGTTTCAATGATACGATCATTTAATTAGGATACAGTACTTACGAATAATAGTTTATAGTTAACTTTACAACCAGAAAATCAAGCTCTAACAAGAAAAAACTCCTCTTTCCATTATTACATAGGAAAAGAGGAGTTGATTGATAAGAACTTCCCAATAATTTATCTTCTTGAACTACTTCCCCGTTCAGAAGAGCTGGAAGAAGAACTTCTGCTACTCGAAGATGAACTGGAGGAAGAAGAACTACGTCCGGACTGTCCACTGGAAACCGAACTACGACGACTACTACTTGGGGAAGTCGTTTCCCGGTTAGCTGAAGAGCTACTTCTGCGGCTACTGTTTCCGGAGTTTGTACTACTGTGGCTTGTACTGCTATTTACCCTGCTACTGCTACCTGAAGTATTATTATCTCTTCTACTACCTGATGTACTTTCACGATTTGAAGATGAAGAACTACTACTTGGCCGCGTAGTAGGCCGAGAGGTTGAACTTGGCTTCGTTTCAGAATTTCCCGGACGGGTTGACGTTCCCGGAGTAGTACTTGGACGAGTTGTAGAACTACCGGGACGGGTAGTTGTACCGGTACTCGGACGGGTAGTCGTGCCAGTGCTTGGACGAGTAGTCGTGCCGGTACTCGGACGGGTAGTCGTGCCAGTGCTCGGACGAGCTCCTGGTCTGGAAGAAGGCCTTGTACTTGTATTCGGACGAATATTCACCGATCCGAAATCCGAACGACGGTTAGTGTGGTACACCCGATCATTTCTCACACTATAGTTTCCTCGATAATGACTATGGTTATAGCGCCCACGATAATAACTTACATTATGAAAATGTGTCCGGTAATGTCCTCCGGAATAACTACGATAATGATAAGGTTTAGGGAAGTAGAAGTGGTTATGGTTCGTATATGTGATATACACACGGAAGTTCCACCCACCTGTATTAGCATATATCGGACGATAAAAATAATCGAGTCCCAGGAACCTACGATACTGTGAGTCACTCAATACCCAACGCAAATCGTCATTACGCACATCCAGATAATTGTAATAATCATCCAGTGCCCATTCGTATCCGCGTATTACATCGTCCATCAAATAGCGAATGGAATAGATAAAATCAAAATTGATTTCATAGACATCATTATACTGTTGCGTATTCAGGTTTAGTTCATACGCCATCTTATCAGTCAGGAAACGCGTCTCTTTGCGTACCCTGCTATTACTCATAGCCGCCATACTCATACTGCTCATGGCAGTTATCCCGATGGCAAATAATAGAATAATCAATCGTTTCATAATCGGTATATTATTTTATATTATTACTTTGGTGATATCTTTTTATAAAGTCATTTACTTCTTTCTTATCCGAACTAAATGTCAGTTTGTCCAGTGCCCGGAAGAAGTTTGCTTTATCAGCAATTCTCGGATATATCTTTATAAGGAATGGTTTCCTTTCGCTATCAAATGTGCAAAACTCCAACAAGCGGATACACTGATCGGTAGTAAAGTAAGAACTCATTAAAGCATTGTCGAGTAAAGCATTGCGGTCGGATTCAAAAGGTTGATTTCTCAATGAATTTATAAACTGTTCAAAGGAGCCATCGCTCATTACCGGTTCCCATGGATTAAAATCGTCCGGTCTATGTCCAGGTCGGTCAGGCCTGTGCCCCGGATGATTTGCACCTTCAATAACAATCTCTTTCACTCTCATGCTTGAACAATAAACACGTTCATCCAGCAATAAGTTTTCTCTGTTAAACTGTTCTCCGCGACGGGCAGCATACACCTGTACACGGTAACTGCCTCCGTTCAGATTGGCAACAAAGCAACTGAATGTAGGTTTACATACCTGTTGTCCATCAATAAACACAACCACTTGTTCCCGAGGACTTTCAATAGAAATACCATTCAGAGAAAAAGCTTTTACTGAAACCACTGCCAGCAGAAAACAAAAACCAAGTATCAATTTACGTATCATATCTTTTCTATTTTATTTTTATCTGTCCGGGTATGGCAATCACTCTCTTTCTCCAGGTAGGATTTCATTTCCGTCACCTTCCCGTCTACAAAATATACCTTAACTACAGACCAACCGGAAAATACGAAGACCCGAAACTCCCACTCCTCCCCTTTGTCATTAAAAGTCCTGTAAGAAGGTGAACCGAGCACATCTGTTACCTGTTCCAGCGTCATCCCTTTACGAATGCTCAGTAACTGTTCGTTTGTAAAGCCTGCTTGAGAAGAGATGCAACTACCAAGCAATATCATCATCAACAAGATGCCAAAAGTATGTATCTTTTTCATAATCTGTATTGTTTAAGTGAAACTTTTCTCTTGAAAACATATCTTTTAATGTATATGTGGTACCGGCGCCGGATGTGTGTACACTTCCCGAACAAATGTATTCATGCCTGATACCCTTCCTTCATCAAACGTAATCACGGTAATTTTAGTTTCTCCCCCAATAACAGACAGCCTGTGATACTCCCATTCTTCCACTCCTCTATCAAAACGACGGTAATCCGGTGTACCAAAAATCTTTGAGATCTCCTGCCTGCTCATTCCTTCCTGTACCTTCATGATCTTGTTCATAGAACCGCAACCTGCACTTATCACCAGAAGCAATAACATCAATAAAACATGTATCTTTTTCATACCCTGTACATTTAAGTAATTCAACTTTTGTGTTTTCTTATACCACAAAAATAGGGTGAGGAAACTCCCCACCCTAATGATTATCTATATTCGTGTATAGGGATTCCCCTATCATAATTAGGATTATGCCAACCGGATTCCATCTTCCTCCAGAACGATCAGGCGTTTCTTATATAAGTCGCCAACAGCTTTTTTGAAAGTCTTCTTACTCACCTCAAAGGTTTCATAAATATCTTCTGCTGGGCTTTTATCCGTCAACAAAATTCTGCCTCCTTTATCCTTTATATATTGGAATAATGCTTGTGAGAAATCATCTACTTTCCCGAATCCCGGCTTCTGAAGTATCAAATCTATTTTCCCGTCCTCGCGAACCTGTTTCACATAAGCCTTCAGTTCCATTCCTGTTTTCAAAGGCTGAAATATTTCGCTGTCATAAAGCAAACCACCAAACTTATTCTCAATAATGGCTTTAAATCCAAGATCCGTTTTTTGCCAGATAAGAATATTAACTTCTTCTCCCGGCTGATACGCTGCTTTCTCTTTGGAAAGATAACGATCTACCTTTGCAGAAGCCACAATACGATAACTTTCATCATCGAGATGAGCATGGATAATGTATTTATTGCCTACCTGCATTTTCATCTTCTGTTCACTGAAAGGCACAAACAAGTCTTTCATCAATCCCCAGTTGAGGAATGCGCCAAACTGATTAATCCATGCCACTTCCAGACAAGCAAACTCCCCCACCTGCACCAGTGGAGTCAATGTAGTAGCAATCAGCCTTTCTTCATTATCGAGATAGAGAAATACATTCAATACATCTCCTATTTGACAATTTTCGGGTACATAACGAGTAGGCAGCAAAATTTCACCTTCCTCACCTCCGTCAAGATACATTCCGAAATCGACCTCTTTTACAACCTCAAGCTGGTTGAATTTTCCTAATTCAATGCGCATAATATTTAGTAGTTAGAATTTAGTAGTAAGTAGTCAAGTAGTTGAAATGATTTAGTAACCAAAGTAGCTAACAGCACAATCTACCACTTGCTACTTAACCACTCACTACCAAATCCCTACTACAATTTTCTGCAAAGATAGTTCATTTAGCCGACATCTTTCCCACCGGTATAACTTTTCCAAGGCAACCGCGCTAAATTTATGCTCATTATTGTACGAATATGAATAAATTTACGATATTGAGCAAAATTGGTACGGTTGTCCTATAACTTTTCATTATCAGCCAGAACTTTTTTCAATGAACATTCTGGCGATTAAGTCGTTATATTTGTAGCGTCAACATAAAAACCGCCTATTCATTTATAAAAAATATAAGATTATGGAATTCTTAACCAACGAGAAATTAACGATTGTAGGAGCTGCCGGAATGATTGGCTCAAATATGGCCCAAACTGCCATGATGATGAAACTTACCCCTAACATCTGCCTGTATGACCCATATGCACCCGCACTGGAAGGTGTGGCCGAAGAGTTATATCACTGTGGATTTGAAAATGTCAACCTCACCTATACTTCTGACATCAAAGAGGCACTGACGGGAGCAGCTTATATCGTTTCATCCGGTGGTGCTGCCCGTAAAGCAGGTATGACACGTGAAGATCTTTTAAAGGGAAATGCAGAGATTGCTGCCCAATTTGGTAAAGACATCCGCCAATACTGCCCTAACGTGAAACATGTGGTAGTAGTGTTCAACCCGGCAGATATTACAGGATTGATCACGTTGCTTTATTCCGGTCTGAAACCCTCACAGGTATCTACACTTGCAGCATTGGATAGCACCCGTCTGCAAAACGAATTGGTAAAGTTCTTCAAAATACCTGCTTCCAAAATACAGAACTGCCGTACATACGGCGGGCATGGCGAACAAATGGCAGTATTTGCATCCACCACTACCGTAGATGGTGATACATTGACCAACTGGATTGGTACTACCCACCTGCCTCAAACAGAATGGGAAGCTATCAAGCAACGCGTTATCCAGGGTGGTAAGCACATCATCGACCTGCGCGGACGTTCTTCTTTCCAAAGTCCGGCCTATCTTTCTATTGAAATGATCGCCGCAGCTATGGGAGGACAACCTTTCCGTTGGCCAGCCGGAACGTATGTATCCGACGGAAAATTCAACCATATCATGATGGCAATGGAAACGTCTATCACGAAAAATGGCGTCAGCTATAAAGAAGTACAGGGTACCCCTACCGAACAGCAAGAACTGGAAAATAGTTATAAACACCTGTGTAAACTGCGTGATGAGGTCATTGAAATGGGAATTATCCCGGCAATAAAAGATTGGCACAGCCTGAACCCTAATATCAAGTAGGCTTATTTTCTCAAAAAGGATTGAATGTCTCTTTTTTACAATCAGAAGAAAAAGCAAAGAAGTATTTTTGCACGTTCTGCATTTATAAAATATCTTTGCTCACAGTATGGAAACATTCAGCCTCATTAAGCCTTGTACCGCACTAACTCCGTTTATCAAGTATTACTGGATATTACGGATTGATATCTCCGCACCCGTCACGGAACGAACCATTCCTGTCGGGTGCGTTCATTTAACTTTCCATCGGGGTAAACAACTGTTTTCGCCTACCACCCGGCAACTACAGCCACAGGCTTTCATCTGCGGACAATCTAATACTTACGTCGATGTGGCCTCTACCGGAAATATTGATATGATCACTGTTGTTTTTCAGCCTTATGCACCGAAACTATTTTTCCGATTACCTGTCAGAGAAACATATGGGATGAATGTTTCAATAGAAGATATCGGAGACATCGCATTGACAGACCTGGCTAAACGAGTCGCAGAGACACCGGATGATACACAATGTATAGAACTAATAGAGCACTTTCTGCTCCAACGCTTCTATTCTTCCGCTGAATATAACATAAAGAGAATTGAGGCTGCCATACAAGAAATAAACCAGTGTCCCCAACCTGCCATTCACAGGCTGGCCCAAACAGCCTGTCTCAGCGACAAGCAGTTTAACAGGGTCTTTCATGAATATGTAGGCACTACACCCAAAGAGTTTATCCGTATTGTCCGTTTACAGCGGGCTTTGTACACATTGCAAACACAGCCGGACATCAATTTTGCCCAACTGGCCTATGAATGCGGATATTATGACCAATCCCATCTTATTAAAGAATTTAAAGTTTTTTCCGGCTACACGCCGGGAGAGTATCTGGCACTTTGTGCACCTTACTCCGATTACTTCTCTACACTCTAAAAGATAGAATGTCCTTTTTTTCCTATCATACGCCGACTGCCGTTCCTACTTTTGCAGTGTCTTTGCAAAGCAAATTAATTAATCATTAAAAAACAGAAGACTATGAGTAAGTTGATTTCATTTTTTGAGATTCCGGCAAGCGACTTCAACCGGGCGGTAAAATTCTACGAGACAATCTTTGGCATCAAGATGCCGGTAACAGAGTGTGAAACAGAAAAGATGGCATTCTTTGTTGAAGAAGGTGAAGAGCAGAGTGTGGGAGCAATCTCTTATGCAGAAGGATTCAATCCCTCGGAACACGGGGTTCTGATTCACTTCAATTGTGAAAATATAGAGCTTATGACAACAGCAATCACACGTAACGGTGGGAAAATAATCATCCCAAAGACAAAGATCGAAGCCGAAGGACGAGGTTGGTTTGCCGTTTTTGCCGACAGTGAAGGAAATCACATCGGATTGTATGCCGGGAAATAAGTTTTTTCTATCTTTGCCACATCATCAATTTAAGAAATATCAGTTTGTTTAACTCATGAAGTGGCAAATTTGCAGATAGCTACGCTTCGAATGAAATAATAGAGAGTTATTTATTCATTCCGTGGGGATGACTTTTCAGTCATCCCCCTAACGTGTTATTCGCAATTAAATCATGAATTTTACTTATAAACAAATTTGGCTCATCAACTTTCCTGTAATGATGAGTCTGCTGATGGAACAACTCATCAATCTTACCGACACTATTTTCCTGGGTCATGTGGGCGAAGTCGAATTAGGTGCCTCGGCACTGGCAGGAATGTATTACATCGCAATCTATATGCTCGGCTTCGGCTTCAGTCTGGGACTGCAAGTGATGATTGCACGAAGAAACGGAGAAGGGAATCTCCAGAAAACAGGGGAAACATTCTGGCAGGGAATGTTCTTTCTGATCACGCTGTCGATACTGACGTTCACATTCTCCAAACTCTTTTCCCCGACACTGCTACGAACAGTGATTTCGTCAGACCAGATTTATCTGGCCGTAATCCAATACATAAGCTGGCGGGACTATAGTTTTTTATCCGTATTTCCTATACTGGCATACAGGGCATTTTATGTAGGGACTACAAAAACAAGAGTGTTGACGATTAACTCCATTCTGTTAGTGACAACGAATACACTGCTCAACTATCTGCTCATCTTCGGCGTAGGTGGATTCCCGCGTCTTGGAATAGCAGGAGCTGCTATAGCCTCATCGGTAGCAGAAGTGGTAGCACTGATCTATTTGGTGACATATACATACTTTAAGGTGGATAAAAAGAAATATGGCTGGAGATATTCGTTCAATTTCCCGTTACTCAGACAGCTGTTTCAGCTTTCAAGCTGGACGATGATCCGGTCGTTCTTCTGTATAGCTCCGTGGTTTCTGTTTTTCATAGCCATCGAACATTTAGGAGAAAGGCAACTCGCAGCAGGAAATGTTGTAAGAAGTGTCTCAGTAATCCTGTTCGTTATTGTCAACTCATTCGCCACAACCGGGATCTCGCTGGTCAGCAATCTGATCGGAGCAGGACAAACGGAAAGTGTAATGCCGGTATGCTGGAAAACGGTAAAACTGAGTTATGCGGTAGGAACTCCGTTTATACTAATAGCAATACTGATGTCCAATCAGATTTTAGGGATTTATACAAACAGTAAAGAAGTGGTTGAAACAGCCATCCCACCATTCCTGCTGATGCTATCTACCTATTTTCTTGCTACGCCAGCCTATACATATTGCAACGCAATCATTGGAACCGGAAAGACAAAAACGGCCTTTGTTTTCCAAATGATAACAATTACCATTTATCTCGGATATCTGTATGGATTAGCTTCCTGTGAGTTACCATTAGTGATTTACTGGACGGCGGAACAATTGTATGTACTATTACTATTAGGATTGGCCTTGAATTATTTGAAAAAAGGAAGCTGGAAACGATAAATGTTTCAAAGCAAGTATCTAAGAACATTATCCTATACAATAAAGGCATAGTCTGCATGCAGGTCATATATCTACTGCATGCAGGCTACGCCTATACTGATTATCCCCCCTGTTACTACTTATGTGCCGGCGTAGCCATAGGGGTACTTTTATCTTTACTTTCAGCCACCTCTACCAGATAAACTCCAACACAGATAAAGAGGATTGCAAAAGTCTGAGTCCAGCTAAAACGATCTTGTCCTAAAATCAAAGAAGCAATAGTAGCCACAATCAATATCAAATAACCATAAATGGCAACCACCGTCGTTTTCAGATATTTCAAACCGATAGGCAACAGCATGTAACTGATTGTGGTAGGGAATATTAGTACAAACATCAATACGGCAAACGGTAACCAATGGAAAGGTAACGAAAATACAGGAGCATCGAACCCTGTAATCATCGATACAATAAGACCGGATACTGCCGAACCGCTAAAAGTATATTTCAGCATTGTAATAGGACCTACAGCAGAAAGAATGCGTTTACTCATCACCAGATAAATGGCATAAACCACAGAACTGGACAGACACAACATATTGCCGACAAAAGCGTCCGAAGCAAGATCATCACTCCGTTGCGTGAGGATACAAACCAATGCACCGACAAGAGCTATGGATATGCCTACTATTTTCGAACCGGTTGCCTTCTCGTGATAAAAGAAAATCATAATGAGAAACACCCAGATAGGCTGAAGACTCGTGAAAATGGAACTTGACACAGGAGTCGTTTTACTAAGACCAATCAGATAAAGAAACATAAAGCCATAGAGTCCTAATGCTCCCAATAAGAATAATAACCATTTATCCTTACGGGAGGTCTTTTCTTCGGGTGGAGCAAACCAGCCAATAATCCAGAAAGCGACCGCAGCAAAGGTACAGCGGATTGTAGCTCCGGTAAGCGGGCTCATCCACAAAGGAAGTAGATATTTAAGGGCATTCATATTTAACCCACTGAATACTTTCGATATAGCCATGTACAGATTGGCTTCCAGTTTCTTATTCTTCATACTTATTATTTTAGGTGCTTGTGCTTCCCGCACAGGGAGGCCCGGCAAGCGATGTTAGTTATTATATCGTTTTACGCTAAATGTTGTCTGGCATTACTATCTATCTCTTTCTCCGGTATCGATAAAGCCCTATCTCGTAGAGTAACGTAGGAAGCCTCGGTATGTAATGTTGTTTTAGATGTACATGTAAAGCAGTACGACATGTGCATGTGGGACAGTACGAC
>ERZ838577.2104-NODE-2104-length-23525-cov-92.480102_pt1 | contig 23525 bp, 17 predicted proteins | sample MGYA00519682_ERZ838577 | MGnify/ENA primary metagenome ERZ838577 (study PRJEB31850, sample SAMEA3708838) | human gut metagenome | biome: human gut; feature: human-associated habitat; material: faeces | place: China | collected 2014 ...
ATGAGTACAGTGCCTGCTCCGTAGACGAAATTGCAGAGAAGTATATCGAAGGAACTCCAGAAGTGGGTACAGTTGGCGTTCATGTTGATGATACAAACAGACCCAAGAAAACTTCTGACGTAATTGCTGGTAGCAATAATGAGGATTCTACGCTGACTGAGGGAACCATCAATTATGATGTTCGGTTCGATGCAATCGCACCAGCATCAGAAGGTTCTGCTGAACAGAAAGATGTGATACGTCTTATTATCAATGTAGAAGCGCAGACCGCTTTTAATCCGGGGTACCCTTTGACGAAGCGTGCAATCTATTATTGCAGCAGAATGATCTCTGCACAGCACGGCCCGATATTCACGAACTCAGAGTATGGGAAAATCCGAAAAGTGTACTCTATCTGGGTTTGTACACATCCAACTAAAGAGTTTCAGAATACTCTGATTCGTTATTCCATTCGGCCAGAGCAGTTGATTGGAAATGCTGTTGAAAAATCAGAAAACTATGATTTGATGAGCGTTGTAACGATTTGTCTGGGAGAGTCGGGTACAGAAAACTATACAGGTATTGTGAAATTTATGGATGTGCTGCTCTCTTCATCCAGAGCAGCTACTGAGAAAAAGAAAATTCTTGAAGAAGAATTTGGCGTTGCAATGAACGAAGATCTGGAAAGAGAGGTGCTTGTTATGTGCAACCTTAGTCAGGGCGTAAAGGCCGAAGGCAGAGAAGAAGGCATTAGCATTGGTGAGATGCGGATGCTGGTGCAGCTTGTTCGAGACGGCGATTTAAAAATGGAACGTGCCGCTGAAAAGGCAAAAATGACAGTGGAGCAGTTTAAGAAAGTGATGGAAAACACTCCACTGCAGGCAGTCTAAGATAAAATCATATAGAGAAAACAGTTAAGCCCTACAAGGCTCAGATCGGTTCGGAACCGACTGAAAACCTTGTAGGGCTTATTTTTTTGCGATTTTTCAAATTTATTTGTGAAAAAAGTTGTCCAAGACTTGACATCGGGCGGCATCGACTGGCAGCGCGAGAAATGGCAATCGGGACTTGGTTCTAAGTTTATTCACCAAGGCGAAAAAAATGCTGTGAAATATGCAGACGAGGTCATTGTTCTGAGCAAAGGCGTGCAGGATTATTTCAAGGAAACCTATGGCAGAAAGACACACTTTATCCCCAATGGAGTGAATAGACCGCAGACTCGGGAAGCAAATCTGATTACAGATAAGTTCGGGCTGAAAAAAGATTCCTACATATTATTCCTCGGTCGTCTGGTGCCGGAAAAGGGCATTCGATATTTGGTTGAAGCATTTAAGAATGTCAAGACAGATAAAAAGCTGGTCATCGCAGGCGGTTCCAGTGATACAGATGAACCAACATTTTTCTTGTGGAATCGAAGCAGCCAGATGCTATTTCGGAGAAAAAGTTGTAGAAAGAAACGATTATGAATTGATTCCCAATGCAATCGAGGTGAATCGGTTCGTTTTCGACTCAACGATAAGAAATAGAATCCGACATGACAATCATTTGGAAAACAAACATATCGTTGGTCATGTCGGACGCTTTATGTCTCAGAAGAATCACACATTCTTACTGGATGTTTTTGCTGAGGTTTCAAAAAGGGATTCGTTAGCACATCTTGTGCTGCTGGGTGACGGTGAGCTGATGGATGCCATGAAAGAGAAAGCAAGCAATCTTGGAATAAAAGATCGAGTGACGTTTGTCGGAAATCAAATCAAAAACAGTCTTGCGCCTACGGCAGAAGACATCCGCTTTTCCATTTCTGCCGACAAGGGCTTTCGATGGCTGGAATGCAGGCCGCAGCTCTTTGAAAAACAACAGCCGGACACCGAACCTAAATTTGATACAGAGCAACAGAAAGCTGCCTACTGGATCAAGCATTTTCTTGAAAAAGGCGATATGAGTGCGAATGAAATTTATTGCCGTCTGGACAATGAGGGTGTCAGCAAACGAGTTGCGCGGATGGTAAAAACAGAAATGGGAATCCACTGCTACCAGAAGAAGCGGAGATGGTATTGGAGTGTTCAGCCGGAGGAAGGTGCTGTAAATGGACCACAGGTATAAAGTTGGCGGCTATGTGAAACTTGCAAAATTGTGGGAGCGCTCTAAGGATGCAGCAGTAGCCTATCACAGTTCCTACTATGCTGAAAAGTTTAAAACTGATAGCGATAAAAAGCTGGTTGGTGTTTATATTGACATCACAGGGAATAAGGAAATTTATAAACGCCCGGAAATGGTGCATCTGCTCAAAGATTGCAAAAAGGGTGCCGTCAATCTGATTTTTTCACAGACAAGGGCCTACCTTGCAGCGAATACCTGTGATTTCTGTTTTCTGCTGAAATATCTGTTTGACATGCCGATGCGAGTGGACGTTGTTACAGATGATGACGACCAGAAAATTGACACGATTCTTAATGTTGAGAATCAGCGTCAGAACCTGAAAGAATTGGCCGAAAAATATACATCAATCCGAAGGAAAGATTATCTTGAGTGGAGAATTCGACTGGAAGATGAAATGACAAAGGCTGAAGAAAAATGAACGTAGAACATATCCCAGCAGAAGATGTGGACATGCTGCCGTGTGGAGCAGACTGGCAGAGTAGGCATTTGGAGTCCGAAAAGAGAAAAGCTGAAATTCGGGACAGAATCCATAAGCAGGCAGAACAGGGCCAGAAAACGGCAAAAGACTACTTTCGTCCGGCGAAACCGACACCGTCGATTTACGACAGCGACCTGAAGCGTGTGGCGGTTTATGCCCGTGTCAGCACTTCCAGCGAAGAACAGATTTCTTCCATTGAAAACCAGACTCTATATTACACCAAAAAGATTGCAGAAACGGAAAACTGGAATTTGCAGGATATTTACAGCGATGAAGGAAAATCGGGTACTTCACTGCGGAAACGGGATGCGTTTAAGCGCATGATGCGGGATGCCAAAGACCAGAAGATGGATTTGATTATCTGTGCCAGCATTTCACGTTTTGCCCGGAATTTTTCGGATTGCATGACACAGATCGCAGCTTTGAAAACTATGCATCCTGCACATCCCATCGGTGTGTACTTTGAAACAGAGAATATCTACACGCTGAATCCAAGTAGCCAATACAGCCTTGACATTCAGGCGCTTCTGGCGGACTGGGAATCGGGCAATAAGAGCCGCCGCATGATCCTTTCGTATGACCAGCGCATTATGACAGGCCAGTACCCGGTGGCCGACCTGATGGGGTATCGGCATACCAAAGATGGACAGTTGGTAATTGAGCCGGAAGAAGCAAAGACGGTGCGTTTTATCTTTCTGGCGTTTATCTATGGTTATAACTGCGATCAAATTGCGGCAGTGCTGACGCAGAAGAAGCGTAGCACCCTGCGTGGCAAGCAGGAGTGGAATGGCATGATGGTGGCAAACATCATGAAAAATGAACGCCGCTGGGGTGATCTGGAAGCCCGGAAGAGCATCGTGGTGGACTACAAGCTGGGCAAGGTTACAAAGAATAATGGGAATCGCTGCTCTGCCTATGTTCCGGAACACCATGAAGCAATCGTTTCGCCGGAAATTGCACGGGCTGCACATCTGGTGGCATCCAGCAGGAAGAAGTGCGGTGTGCAGGATATTGTGGTGATCCAGCAGGGAACATTGAAAGGCTTTGTTGGCATCCATCCGAACTGGAGTGGCATCAATGCCGAAAGCATCCGCAGCCTTTGCCTGAATGCCTATCTGCCGGAAGAAGTGGTCGAACTGAACGATATGACGGAAATGCGGTCTGGAAAGAAGTCGGATATGGTATTGTTATCTGATTATCTGACGGTTTCAGGTACTTGCTTTATCAACCAGAGCAGCCCGGTCATAACAATCTCAAAAAATGGAATCCGTTTCAGCAAGGCCTGCCATACCCGGTTGGACGACTGCGAGTATGTGGAACTACTCTATCATCCGATTCTGCAGGTCATGATTTTGCGAAAGAGCAATCATGACTTTTCAACGGCGATGCACTGGCGCGAGGACAATGACGTTCATAGTGCTTTTTCAGCCAGAGCGTTTTCTGGTCTTGTCTTTCAAACGTTGAACTGGAGAAGGAATTGCCGCTATCAGTGCCGTGGTATCTGCCGGGGTCAGGGAAATGCAAAATTTCTGATTTTTGAATTAGATGAGTCCCGGATTTTGACTGGGAAAAATCAGTATGAACAGGCTGAAGAGTGTTCGATAAATTTGAAATGTCGGTTATTAACAATCATAAATCTCCAATTCAAGATGATTATATTGAGAAGTATGTCTGTATCCATCACCGACTTGACGGCATCCTCAATGTTCCACTGGAGGAGTTTGAAGAATTTAAGAGTCATTCACTCTCGGTGCGTACTCCGAGTGGGCGGAAAACGGACCTTAAACAAGCACCCGTTAGGGGGCTGGGTACTCCGAATGGGGGAATCGTCGTTTTTGACAAAACTTCTGGTGAAGCTATGAACATTATGCCGAAAAGTTCGGCACACGTCACTTTGCGCTGTCAAGACGAATGATGCACGATTTTGCAAAGAACGGCAAAAAGAAACGCCGTATCGTTTAACACGATACGGCGTTTTATGGACTCGAAGGGAGTCGAACCCTCGACCTTTCGGATGCGAACCGAACGCTCTCCCAACTGAGCTACGAGCCCATATTTAAGCCCCCAAAAACCGCTTGGGGGCGCGTGGTATATAACTCCAGATTGTTTAAGGACCGCATGGGCTCCCAACTGAGCTACGAGCCCACAAAAAAGCACCCAATTTCTAATGGGGGCAAATGAGCTATAACACCAGATCGGGAATGCAACGCTTGCACTCCCAGCTGAGGTATAGGCCCATATTTAGGGGCGTGACTCGATTGGGCGACCAACCGACATACTCCCCGTTTGAATGCCCACAACTCTGTGGGGCACAAAAGCGATACGCTTGCACTCCCAACTGAGCTACGAGCCCACAAAAAAGCACCCAATTTCGAATGGGGGCAAATGAGCTATAACACCAGATCGGGAATGCAACGCTTGCACTCCCAGCTGAGCTATAGACCCATGATGTGACGCTGATAGTGTACCGCGTTTTGGGGCGTTTGTCAAGCAATTTCGGAGAGCACAAGCGAGGACTTACAAGCGGCCAAGCTGCCAGAAAGCTACGGCGCTGGCGGCGGCTACGTTGAGGGAATCTACCCCGTGGGACATAGGAATCTTTACGGTGTAATCGCAGGCGGCGATGGTACTATTGGCCAGCCCGTCACCCTCGGTGCCCAGCACGATGGCAAGTTTCGGCTCAGCGGCAAGGGCGGCATCGTCGATGCTGACCGAGCGGTCGCTCAGTGCCATGGCAGCGGTCTTGAAGCCCAGCGCGTGGAGCTGGGCACTGCCGTTTTCCGGCCAGTCGGCAGGGCAGGTGCCGATCTGCGCCCACGGCACCTGAAACACGGTGCCCATGCTCACCCGCACCGCGCGGCGGCACAGCGGGTCGCAGCAGGAGGGGGTAATGAGCACTGCGTCCATGTTCAGCGCTGCGGCGCTGCGGAAGATAGCGCCTACGTTGGTGGAATCTACGATGCCTTCCAGCACAGCCACCCGGCGGGCATGGGCGCAAACCTGCTCCACCGTGCGGGGCGCAGGACGGCGGAAGGCGCACAGCACGCCCCGGGTCAGCGCAAAGCCGGTAAGCTGTGCCAGTAGCTCCCGGTCAGCGGTATACACCGGCACATCGCCGCAGCGGGTCAAAATCTCCTGTGCCGGGCCGGTGATCTGCTTGCGCTCCATCAGCAGGGAAAGAGGCAGGTATCCGGCGTCCAGCGCCCGGGCGATCACCTTGGGGCTTTCGGCGATAAAGATGCCCTTTTCCGGCTCCAGCCGGTTACGCAGCTGCGCCTGCGTGAGCCGGGCGTAGATGTCCAGCTCCGGGGCGGTAAGGTCGGTGATCTCATGAATGACAGGCATGGAAAGACTCCTTTGAAATGAAGTTTTTTCTATTGTAGCACAAGCCGGGCCGGAATGCAAAATCCCTGCTGCACACAGAGCACAGCAGGGATTTGAATGCGGAATAGTTTACTCAGAGCGCAGCGCTTTGACAGGGTTGCTCTTTGCGGCGCTGCGGGCGGGGATCACGCCGCCCAGCATGGTAAGCAGGGTGGCCAGAACGATCAGGATCAGCGCAGCCTGCGGCGGCAGCGAGGCTACCACGTTCACATCGCCCGCGATATGGTGGATGAGCATATTGCCGGGGATGAGCAGCAGCAGGCAGAGCACCACGCCCATCACGCCGGAACACAGGCCGATGATAAAGGTCTCGGCGTTGAACACCTGCGAGACGTTGTGCTTGGAGGCACCGATGGCGCGCAGAATGCCGATCTCCTTGCGGCGCTCCAGCACGCTGATATAGGTGATGACGCCGATCATGATGGAGGACACCACCAGCGAGATAGCCACAAAGGCCACCAGCACATTGCTGACCATGCCCACGATTTCGGTGACAGAGTTCATCAGAGTGCCCACCATATCGGTATAGTGGATCACCTTATCCTCTTCGCCCTGCTGCCGCATGGCGGCGTTGTAGGCGTCCAGCTCGTTCACCACCTGCGCCTTGGTGTCAAAGCTGTTGGGGTAGATATAGATGGCATCGGGCTTTGCGTAGTCCACATAGCCGATGTCGTCCAAAATCTTTTCGTAGCTGGAAGCGGAGGAGAGCAGGGTGCTTTTGATCATCTCGGTCAGGTCAGAGCCGGTCATGTTGATCTGAATGGCCTGCTGGAACACAGTGGGGTCGATCTTGAGTGCGCTTTCCACCTGCGTGCTCAGCTGCGCAATATTGCTCTGGATGGCCTGCGCGATCTTCTGCTCCAGCTGCCCGGCCAGCTTCTGGATGGCGGGACCCATCTGCTCCTGCAAAGCGGCGGTGAGCTGGGTCTGCAGCGCCTCGCCCAGCTGGACGGAGTAGGTCTCCATCACGGTCTGCAGATTTTGCTGAAGGGTACCGGCAAACTGCTCCTCCAGTCCGGAGGTGTCCAGCAGATCACCCATGGATTCGGCAAGCAGCGTCTGGAAGGCCTCGGTCTGCATATAGGAGGAAAAACCGATCTTATCCAGATTCAGCAGGCCGTTGCTGATGAGATAGCGCTTGTAGCCGTTCATGATCTTTTTCATCAGTGTCTGTAAGCCGTCCTGAGAGATATTCAGCTCTACGCCGTCGAACAGCTCGCTCATGTCCATCTCCATGTCCGGCAGCGGCAGCCCGCTGAGGTCCAGCTTGAAGCTGGAAGGGTCGATGAGGGTGGCAAGATCGAAGGAATCGTCGGTCAGGTCGAATGCGCCGTCCAGATCAAAGTGCAGGGCGCTGGTGTCGAACTGGAAAGCGTCCTTGAGGGCGTCCGTGTCCACCGAGAACAGAGAGGCGATATCCAGCATGCTGTTGCCGGCAGCATCGAAGGGCTCGCCGGTCAGCACGTTGATGTCCGGGTCTGCCAGCTGCTGGCGCACGATCTCGCTGTTGGCCGCCTGATCAATGACGTAATAGGTCAGGTCGTGCAGGTAGTCCAGACCGCTGTGCAGGATAGTGGAGGTGGCGTCTGCCTTGGGCTGCACGATGCCGACAATGGTCAGCTCCTCGCTGTCGGCCACCAGCTGCTGCATATAGGCTTCATCGTTCAGCTTGCTCAGCCAGACCTTGTGCTCGGTGTCGTAGACATAGCAGTCGGCCTTGTTGACAAGCTTGAAGGTCATGCCCAGAAAATCGTCATAGGTATAGGTGCCGTAGTCCGTGGGCAGGTCGATCTTCTGGTTCTGCGCATACTGCTGTAAGATCTTGTCCAGCTCGGCCTGATCCCGCAGACCCATGGCGTACAGCGCATAGTCCGAAACGCTGCCGTCCGCGTTCAGGGTCAGCACCAGCTCGTTGTACTTTTCCGGCCAGCGGCCGGCCTTGACATCGTACTGATCCTCGTACAGGGCGGGGGTCTCGGCCATTTCGCAGAACACATAGGGGCTGGCCATGGAGGTCATAAGGCTGGTCACCGAGGTGTTCTCACTGGCGATATCGGAAAATGTGGTGTCCGGGTTCAGCTTCTGCACGGTGCCGTCCGGGTTCTGGCGGTAGATCAGCGGATCAGGGGTGTAGGTGTATTCCACCGTGGCGTTGTCCCGGATGGTACAGGCGTCACTGTCCAGATATGCCTTCAGCGAGCGCAGATCGTTGCTGGCAGCGCCGATGTTCAGTTGAGACAGCAGCTGTCTCACCGTGACCATGCCCTCCGGCGCGGAGGAGGAGCCGGACGAGACGCTGGTGTAGGTGTCCGGGTCCATCATGCTGGCCAGATCTACGCCGGTGCTGCTGATCTGCAGCGGGTAGGCGGCCAGCGTGGATTTTTCCATGTTGCTGATATAGCGGCTCACACCGTTGGAAAGGGAAAGGATCAACGCAATGCCGATGATACCGATGGAACCGGCAAAGGCGGTGAGCAGGGTGCGTGCCTTTTTGGTGAGCAGATTGTTGAAACTGAGGGAAAGGGAGGTGAGCAGGGACATGGAGGAGTGCCCCATGTTCCGGTGCACGGGGGCAACGGCAGCAGCCTCGTCCTCGGGTTCGTAGGGCATGGTGTCGGAGCGGATCACGCCGTCCTTCAGCTTTACGATGCGGGTGGCGTAGCGCTCGGCAAGCTCCGGGTTGTGGGTGACCATGACCACCAGACGGTCCCGCGCCACTTCCTTGAGCAGTTCCATCACCTGAATGCTGGTCTCGCTGTCCAGTGCGCCGGTGGGCTCATCGGCCAGCAGGATGTCGGGGTTGTTCACCAGCGCACGGGCAATGGCTACGCGCTGCATCTGCCCGCCGGACATCTCGCCGGGGTGCTTGTGCAGCTGGTTGCCCAGCCCTACCTGCTCCAGCGCTGCGGCGGCACGGCGGCGGCGTTCGGCCTTGGAAACGCCTGAAATGGTCAGTGCCAGCTCTACGTTGCCCAGCACGGTCTGGTGGGGGATCAGGTTATAGCTCTGGAACACAAAGCCGATGGTGTGGTTCCGGTAGGAGTCCCAGTCGCGGTCGGTGTATTTTTTTGTGGAGATGCCGTTGATGACCAGATCGCCGCTGTCGTAGCGATCCAGACCGCCGATGATGTTCAGCAGGGTGGTCTTGCCGGAGCCGCTGGGGCCAAGAATGGCCACAAATTCGTTGTCCCGCAGGTTCAGACTGACGTTGTTCAGTGCGTGCTGCACCAGCTCGCCGGTCTTATATTCTTTGTTGATCTGTTTGAGCTTGAGCATAAATGTGCCTTTCCGGTACTGCGCCGCCGGGCGCTGCTGCCTGTGGTTTGAAATTCGGAAATGTTTGCAGACAATATCTAATTTAGTTTAGCAAATAAAAATGAAAAAACCGTGAAATCACCTGCGGAACGGATGAAGCTGCGGAGCTTTTGCGTCTGAGCAGCGGTTTTGCCGGAAGGACGGGGCAAAAAAGAAAAGCGGAAAAAGATACCGGTTGAATTTACAAGCTGAACGTGATATTCTAAAGCTGACAGACAGGCTGCGCCGGAAAAAACGGCGTTATATTACCTGAAAGGCTGTCGGAACAACACTTCTTTAGGATTGTAACGGTTTCTCCTACCTTATAAAATATACTTCATAAAATAGCAAAAGGATAAACAAGGCAGAAAAAATTTGGCCCTTGTAGTAAGGAGGAACTGAAATGGAACGTACATTTTCACCTATGATCCGGCAGTATTCTGCCATTGATGGTTTGCAGCAGGCGTATACGCTGGTGTATGCCATGGAGGTAGAGGGCACACAAGGCTGCCGGCTGACCCTGTGCCAGATCGGCAGCCGACAGCAGATCGTCAGTCAGCATGTTGCGGCAGCGCCGGAGTTCTGTTACCGGCTCCTGCGCTACTTGTGTGAAAATGGAGTTCAGCCGGAGCTCTGGCGGGATGCGGTCACAGACCTGACAGCTGCCGGGCTGGTAGGCGAGAAAGGCGGCGCATGGCGTGAACAGTGAGCGAACAGCCCAACTGCAAGTCGCCCTTGCAAGCTATGATCTGAAAGAACTGCGTGTCCAGAAGCGTTATTTGCAGGAGCAGGGAACCGCCATTGACTGCACCTGCTTTTGCAGCGGCGAAAAGCTGCTGGCACAGCTGCGGCAGGGTGTCCGTTATGATGCCGTGGTGCTTTGCAGCGAGCTGACGGATCTGCCTGCGGAGCAATTTGTCCGGCAGTTTTATCAGCTAAAGGAGCGGCCGATGCTTCTGATACAGAGCCATGGCCGCAGCAGCGGCACGGCGTTGCAAAAGCTCCGCGAGGGGTGCTACTGCGTAGAGGGCACCGAGCTGAAAAGGCTGCTGTGGCAGCTTTACCGGATGCCCGGGCGGCAGAACCGGCAGCTGGAGCAGCGGTGCAGCCAGCTGTATGCGGCGTGGGGCATCCCGCAGGGGGATGTCAACGCCGGATATCTATCCTGCGCGGTCGGCATCGCATGCAGCACCAGCCAGAAGCTGGCGATCCGCAAGGAAATCTTGCAGGCGGTGAGCGAACAGTTTGATACATCGGTCGCTGCCGTGGAAAGCGGCATCCGCCGGATGGTGGATCAGCTGGAGGAAAAGCCGCCTCTTGCGTGGCTGGCGTTTAAGGCCGATACAAGGCTGGGCAGCGGCAAACCCACCACTGGCAAGCTGATCTACGCGGTCAGGGACGTTGTGTTGCGGCAAAAAGTGCCATCCACCCGCCTGTAAGGCTTGCATACGGCTTTGGAACACGGCGGCGTTCCTTTAGAAAAATGGCATCGCCCGGGGAGGCAGAGCAATGGAGCAGCAAAAGACAGAAACGCGGTCTATCACCGCAGAGCAGCGCAAGCGGGTCGAGGAGGTCTGCTTCCGTTCGCTGGCGCTGATCGGGCGCAACTGTGAATACCTGGAGCAGCATTTTGACCGCACCGGTGCAGACGCGTCTACCCGGCAGGCGGTGGCAGATATCGACACCGCTGCCATGCAGCTGGACCGCACCCTCAGCGAGGCGATCACCCTGCTGGAGTTTCTGCACGAGGACACAAAGCCGCAGCTGTACCCCATTGACCTGTGTGAGCTTTTGCAGCAGGTGTCGGCGCAGTCTGATATGATCCGGGCGCAGCTTGGGGTGGATATCCGGCTGGACTACGGCGGGTGCACCACCTGCTGTGTAATGGCAGACCGCAGAGATGCGGAGCTGCTGTGCCTGCATCTGCTCTCCAATGCCCTGCGCGCCAGCCGGGAGGGCGGCAGCGTCTGTATCGCGCTGCGCCGCACCGAGAGCGACTGGCAGCTGACCGTCACCGACGATGGCTGCGGTCTGCCCGGTGAGGATGTACAGGCAGCGCTGGAAAACCGCCGCAGCTTTCTGGGCGGGGCGCAGCTGGGACTGCTGCTCTGCCGGGAGTGCTGCCGCCGGATGGACTGGAGCTTACAGCTGGAGCCTGCGCCCGAAAAGGGCACACAGGCTGTGGTGAGCATTCCGCTGTACACGGGCGAAAGCCGCCCCGATGGCACGGTGGAGCTGCGCACCAGCTCGGAGACCGAGCAGGAGCAGCGCAAGTATCATCTGCGTGCCATGCTGGTGCGGGAGATGCGCACCATGCCGGAGCGCGGCGACCCGGAAGACGAATTTTGATAAGGTGGCAAGGCCGCTGCACAGCGTTTTGTGCGGCGGCCTTGTTATTTTGCGCCCGGTGCTTTCCTGCAAGCGCAAAGCATGGTATACTGAATGCTGAAAACAAAAGCTTGGAGGAGCAACAATGACAAACAAGAAGCTGAACTACCCTGCAATTGCCAAGGAGATGGCCATCCTGACCGGGGCCGTTGCCATTATTGCGGCGGCGGTCTATTTTTTTCTGGTGCCCAGTCATACATCCGTCAGCAGTATTTCCGGCCTTGGCATCGTGCTTTCTAATTTTGTGCCGCTGCCGCTTTCGGCTATTACTATGGTGCTGAACATCGTGCTGCTCATCATCGGGTTTTTTACCTGCGGCAGGGAGTTTGGCGCAAAAACCGTGTATACCAGCGTGATGCTGCCGGTGTTTCTGGGGCTTTTCGAGCGGCTGTTCCCGGATTTTGGCTCCATGACCGATAGTCAGGAACTGGATGTGCTGTGCTATATTCTGGTGGTCAGCGTGGGTCTGAGCATCCTGTTCAACCGCAACGCATCCTCCGGCGGGCTGGATATCGTGGCAAAGATCATGAACAAGTACCTGCACATGGAGCTGGGCAAGGCAATGTCCCTTTCGGGCATGTGCGTGGCACTCTCTGCCGCCCTTGTCTACGATAAAAAGACCGTGGTGCTGAGCATTCTTGGCACCTATTTCAACGGCATCGTGCTGGACCATTTCATCTTCGATAACAGCATCAAGCGCCGGGTGTGCATCATTACCGAGAAGGAGGAGGCGCTGCGGCAGTTCATCATCAACGACCTGCACAGCGGTGCCACCATGTACGAGGCCATCGGTGCATATAACTTTGAAAAGCACAACGAGATCATTACCATCGTGGACAAAAACGAGTATCAGAAGCTGATGAACTTTATCAACCGCGAGGACCCAAAGGCCTTTGTTACGATTTATAATGTGTCCAGTATGCACTACCAGCCTAAGCGCTGAGCGGCACAGGATAAAGGGCACAAAAGCTGTGCCCGGGGCTTTTCCGCAGCGGAAAACCGTGGTAAAATAAGAAAAAACGGAAAGGGAATAACAGCCATGGACATCAGACTGGTTTGCAGCGATATTGACGGTACGCTGCTGCAATACGGCAAAAAGGAACTGGAGGGCGAGATATTCGACCAGATCCGGGCGCTGCATCAGCGGGGCATCTGGTTCTGCCCGGCCTCCGGGCGGCAGTATACCAGCCTGCGCAAACTCTTTGCACCGGTGGCGGACTGCTGCGTGTTTATCTGCGAAAACGGCGGCACCATCTTTAAAGAAGAACAGTGCATCGCCAAAAATCCCATGCCGCGGGCGCTGGCAGAGGAAATTGCCAACGATATGTGGACCCGCAGCGAGGGGCAGGGCGAGGTGATGCTCTCCGGCCAGAACACCGCCTACCTGATGGAGCGCGGTCTTGGCATGCTGCAGCGGGTGCAGTTCGTGGGCAACCACTACCAGATCATTCACAGCCCCGCCGAGGTGCCGGAGGACATCACCAAGGTGTCGGTGTACCTGCACGAGGGCGTGGAAAACTATGTGGAGCGCTTTGTGCCCCGCTGGAAGCAGGCCAACTGCGCCGTGGCGGGGCCGTTCTGGATCGATACCACCTTTGCCAACAAGGGCATCGGGGTGCAGTGCGTGTGCAGCATCCTTGGCATCGACCCCGCACAGGTCATGGCTTTTGGCGATAACTACAACGACGAGACCATGCTGGACGTGGTGGGCGTGCCCTACATCATGGACAACGCCGCCGCTCCGCTGCGGGCAAAATACCAAAACCACACCCCCCGCCCGGAGGATGTGCTGGCGCAGCTGCTGGCACAGCAGCCGTAAAGGGGGCGAGCCCATGGACCGCAAGGGCTTGGAACAGCTCATTTTTGATACTTACAGCGTAGAGCCGGACTATCCGTGGATGGACACCCCGGAGTCGGCGGTGTTCCGCCATGCAGCAAACCGCAAGTGGTTTGCACTGGTCACCACCGTGCCCAAAAGCAAGCTGGGTCTGCCCGGGCAGCAGCCGGTGGATATCGTGAACCTGAAATGTGACCCCATCCTCATCGGCTCCCTGCGGGCAGAACCGGGCTTTTACCCTGCCTACCACATGAACAAGGAAAACTGGATCACCGCCGCGCTGGACGGCAGCGCCCCAGAGGATAAGCTCCGTCTGGTGCTGGACATGAGCTACAATGCCACTGCACCCAAGCTGCGCAAAAAGAAAGCTTGACCGCAGCAAAATAAGGGCGGGCGCTGCAATCGTTGCCTGCTTTTATTCGTATTCAGGGTAAAGGGACTGCATTTTGCAAAAGGAGGAAGCTATGGCTATTTTTGAAAAGACCATCCGCAACCAGAACTTCGATACCCTGCTCCGCAAGCTGGAACACGCCATCCCGGACAGCAGCTGGTCGGCAGAGCTGGAAGCCGGCAGCGATTTCAAGGAGGGCAGCGCCCGGTGCAGTGTGCGGGTGTTTGAGCGGTACAGCATGGTGGGCGGCAACCGCCTCAGCCTGACGCTGACCCTGTTCCAGAACGGGGACGAGTCTATCCGACTGTCGGCCATTGCAGCGGGCGGCAGTCAGGCGGTGTTCTTTAAGGTGAACACCCTCGGCGAGGACGCTTTTCTGGAGGACATAAAGCAGCTGCTGGAGGAAATTTTGGAGGGCTAAAATGTTTTATAGTGGGTTTGACGCGCTGTTCAGCATCCTGTTCCCGCTGGTGTTTCTGGTGGTGCTGGGCATGATCCTGTTTACCGTGGTGAGCAACCTGCGCACATGGGGCAAAAATAATGCGTCCCCGCGCCTTACCGTCCCGGCTACTGTGGTGGCCAAGCGGACGAACGTTTCCCGCCATCATACGGACAATACGATGTCGCATACGTTCACTACCTATTATGCCACCTTTCAGGTAGAAAGCGGTGACCGCATGGAACTGGAAGTAGATGGTTCGGATTACGGAATGCTTGTCGAGGGCGATACCGGAAAGCTGAGCTTTCAGGGCACGCGTTATCTGGGGTTTGAACGGAAAGACGGGTGACTGATATGCAGCAAAAGCATTCAAGCGTGCCGGAGATCGTGGGCAGAAGCCTGTTTTATACGCTGACGAATTATCTGCTTATCAGCATGGAACTGTCCTTCCGTGCGCAGTGGTTTTCGGTCTTGTTCTCGGCGGCGCTTGTATGGTGCAATATGGAGTATTGGAACGCCATTTACAGGCTGACCGGCAAAAAGCTTGCCGCATGGGTCTTGTGGGGCGTCTGCATTGCTGTAAGCACAGGCATTGCGTATTTTGCGGGGTATATCCAAGGGATGCTTGTTCCGCTTGCAATATAATAAACGCGTTGCTGCGCGGTATTTTTGAAGAAATCGCAGAAGCTGTGACAAAAGTATTATTCTTTTATGAATTTTAGCACTCTACGCTTGACAGCGCTAAATAATTGTGCTATAACAGTGGCGTGCTCAGGAGGAAGGGCAAAAGGAGAGCCACAAGGTTCCCCGGAAAGCCTTTCCGAATGGACGCTTCAAAGTTTTTGCCCAGACCCGAACGCCGGGATTGGAGGTATGTTTTATGTTTATGCCGACTGTTTTTCATGAGAACCTGTTCGATGATCTCTTTGATCCGTTCTGGAACGAGGGTGCACTGGAGCGTGCGATGAACCGCGAAGCCCGCGACACCTTTGGTAAGCGCGGTGCAAACATGATGAAGACCGATGTCAAGCAGACGGACAACGGCTACGAAGTGGACGTTGACCTGCCGGGCTGCAAGAAGGAAGACGTTCAGATGGATCTGAACGACGGCTACCTGACCATTCAGGCAGTGCGCAGCCACAGCAATGACGAAAAGGACAACAAGGGCCGCTATGTGCGGCGCGAGACCTTCTCCGGCAGCTGCGCCCGCAGCTTCTATGTGGGCGAGGTGAAGAAGGAGGACATCCACGCAAAGTTCGAGGATGGTGTCCTGCACATCCAGCTGCCCGCTCCTCAGCAGACAAAGGCTCTGCCTGAGAACCCGAATTTGATCGAGATCGAGTAAATGCTGACCGTGTGCGTCAAGGCATAACGTATATAGGATGCCCCCGGAGAGCTGCAACAAGCCCTCCGGGGGCATTTTTTGTGTACAGGCTTTCGATGACGGAGAGGGGAGAAAGTACCTGTTTTTGCCAGAAAACTTTATTTTTCTACCATTTCGTGGTATCCTTATAAGGCGCACGCAATACAGGCCTGCGGCTGCACTGGCAGCGGCTGCGGACTGCGCGCGGCAAAAAAAGAACGTATAGAAGAGAAAAGGGGGATAAAAGTCATGGGCGAATTTGCCTTTCAGACTTTACGGGAAAGTATCACCTCTGCCATCAGGAGCAAGATCCTTACCGGGGAATTACAGCCGGGCACAAAGCTGGCCGAGCAGAAACTGGCCGAGGAGTTCGGCTCCAGCCGGGCACCCATCCGGGAGGCGCTGCGGCAGCTGGAACAGGAGGGCATGGTCGAGTATTCGCGCAATGTGGGCTGCTCGGTGCGCCGGGTGAAGCCGGAGGACGCCTACGAGATCTATCTGCTGCGGGCAAATCTGGAAATGACGGCGCTGCGCTATTTTGATTGCAAATTCCCGGAGGAGGATCTGCACACCCTGCGCGGCATCTTAGAGGAGATGCGCAATGTCCGGCCGGGGGATCTTTCGCAGATCGTGGAGAACGACAACCGCTTCCATGCGGTCATCGTGCAGCGGGCGGGGCTGCCCAGACTGCTGAAATTCTGGGACGACCTGAACTACGGCAACCTGCTTGTTGGGGCGAACAGCGGCTCCAACCACGAGATACTGGCGCAGCGGCAGAACGGCATCCATACCAAGCTGTACGAGGCGCTGGCAAGCGGCGACACCGAGGTTGCCTGCCGCGCCGTCTACGCCCACTACATGGAGCCCATGGAGCGGATGCGCAGCGCGAACAGCGCCGTACAGGCAGCGGACGAAGCAGCAAAATAAGGGGAATTTGGCTGACCGTCTAAATTTTGACCAATCATTTTATGGAAATTGCAGATTGTCTACAATCTGCAATTATGCTATACTATCAAAGTGATCGGTCGAGTACTGCTGTATTTTTGGTAAAAATTGCGAAATGTATGCGGAACATCGGCCTTCTTACAGGAACTTCCGCCCTGTGTGGAAAAGAAAGAGAGGAATTGTCCGCATGTCTAACAAAGAAAAAGCTACAAAGATCTCGTGGCTTACCCTTGCCTTCATGGCCTTTTCTACGGTCTGGGGCTTCGGCAACATTACCAACGGCTTTGTGTACTTTAACGGTCCGCAGGTCATCTTCAGCTGGATCTTTATGTTTGTCCTGTACTTCATCCCCTATGCGCTGATGGTGGGTGAGCTGGGCTCTGCCTTTAAAAACGAGGGCGGCGGCGTCAGCTCTTGGCTGCACCAGACCACTAACGCCAAGCTGGCCTACTACGCCGGTTGGACCTACTGGGCCTGCCACATTACCTACATCGCCAGCAAGGGCAGCGGCTTTTTGAAAGCGCTGAGCTGGGCCGTTTTTCGCAACGCGGAGACCTACGATTCCTTCCCCACCCGCTACATCCAGCTGGCCACCTTCTGCATCCTGCTGCTGGGCTGCTACATTGCAAGTCTGGGTCTGAACCCCCTGAAAAAGCTGCTGACCGCCGCAGGCACCTGCACCTTTGTCATGTCCCTGCTGTACATCGTGATGATGTTCGCTGCCCCGGCCATCAACCCCACGGCAGAGTACGTCCACGCCAACCTGAGTTTCAGCAGCCTCATTCCCAACTTCAACGTCACCTACTTTACTTCTCTGTCCATTCTGGTGTTCGCTGTGGGCGGCTGCGAGAAGATCTCTCCCTACGTCAATAAGGTCGAGAACCCCAGCAAGGGCTTCCCCCGCGGCATGATCACGCTGGCCGTCATGGTGGTCACCTGCGCTATTCTGGGCACGCTGGCCATGAGCCGTATGTTCGACCCCGCCATCATCAACGCCAGCGCCGAAAGCTTCAACGCCTACGCTGCCAACAGCTCCTACTGGGCTTTCCAGAAGCTGGGTCAGTACTACCATGTGGGCGATCTGTTCATGATCATCTACGCCCTGTGCAACGTCATCAGCCAGCTCGCCGTGCTGATCTTGAGCATCGACGCACCGCTGCGTATGCTGCTGGATAACGAGCACACCAAGCAGTTCATCCCGCAGGCTTTGCACAAGGTCAACGCCCACGGCGTGCACAGCAACGGCATCAAGATGGTGGCTGTGCTGTCCGGCTCCATCATTCTGGCACAGTCCTTCGTGCCCGGTGCTGCTGCCGTTCTGCGCCAGCTGACCAAGCTGAACTCTGTGTGTATGCCCATGCGCTACCTGTGGGTGTTTGCCGCCTACATCGCCCTGCGCAACGCCTACGATACCATCCCTGCCGAGTACCGCTTTGTCAAGAATCAGGCCGTGGCCAAGTTCTTCGGCGGCTGGTGCTTTGCCGTTACTGCCGTGTGCTGCGTGCTGGGTATGTACGACAAGGACCCCTTCACCTTTGCACTGAACGTTATCACCCCTGTGGTGCTGACCGTGCTGGGATTCATTCTGCCCGCCCTTGCAAAGCGCGAGCAGACCGCTGTTAAAAAGTAACCTGAATATGCTTAAAAAGGGCCGGTCAGCACTGACCGGCTCTTTTCAGATACACCCAAGGAGGTTTATTTTTATGATCGCATCCGAAGTCCGTGAAATGCTGTCCTTCATCGACGGCAACCCCACCGCATACCACACCACCGCCGCTGTGCGGGATATCCTGTTGAAAGCAGGCTTTGCCGAGCTGCTGGAAAGCCGCAAGTGGGCGCTGGAACCCGGCAAGGACTACTTTGTCTGCCGCAACGGTTCCAGCATCATCGCCTTCCGCATGGGCGACCAGCTGGAAAATTACAGCTTCAACGTTGCCGCCGCCCATACGGATTCTCCCTGCTTCCGTATCAAGGAGAACGCCGAGATCCACATGGGGCAGAACTACACCAAGCTGAATACCGAGGGCTACGGCGGCATGATCTGCGCCACATGGATGGATCGTCCGCTGTCTGTGGCGGGCCGTGTGCTGGTGCAGGAGAACGGCGCTATCGTATCCCGTCTGGTGGCACTGGACCGCGACCTGCTGATGATCCCCAGCGTTGCCATCCACATGAACCGCGAGGTCAACGATAAGGCTTCCTTCAACAAGCAGGTGGATATGCTGCCTGTGCTGGGCGGCGCCTGCGAGGAGGGCGCGCTGAAAAAGCTGATCGCAGAGGAGCTGCAGGTGTCCGAGGAGCAGATCCTTGGCAGCGATTTGTTCCTCTATGTGCGGGAAAAGGCCACCGTCTGGGGCTGCAACGAGGAGTTCATCTCCTGCGGCCGTCTGGACGACCAGCAGTGCGTCTACGGTATCCTGAAAGGTCTGCTGACCGCAAAGAACGCCCGTTCCATCGGCGTGGCGGCCTTCTTTGATAACGAGGAAGTGGGCTCCGGCACCAAGCAGGGCGCAGCTTCCACCTTCCTGTACGATGTGCTGCACCGCATTGCCCAGAGCCTTGGCGGCAACGACGAGGACTTCCACCGCGCGGTGGCTTCCAGCTTTATGGTCAGCGCCGACAACGCCCACGCCGTGCACCCCAACCACCCGGAGCACACCGATGTGAACAACTGCACCTACATGAACAAGGGCGTGGTCATCAAGACCCACGCCGGTCAGAAGTACACCAGCGACGGCATGAGCGTTGCCGCCGCCCGGGAGCTGGCTGCCCGCGCCGGTGTGCCGCTGCAATACTTTGCAAACCGCTCCGATAAGGTGGGCGGTAGCACGCTGGGCAATCTGGCGATGGCACAGGTGTCCATGAATTGCGTGGACATCGGCCTACCCCAGCTGGCGATGCACTCCTGCTACGAGACCGCCGGCGCAGAGGACACCCTCTCGCTCATCAAACTGATGCAGGAGCTGTACAGCAGCCACTTTGAAGAGACTGCTTTCGGCACCCTTTCCATCAGCAAATAAACCGATAAAAGCAAAAAAAGACTGCTGTGCGCTGTTTTGCACGGCAGTCCTTTTTGTGTAAAAGTTGATTTTCCGTGGCCGGTTAAGCCCGGATATAGAAATCCGACGGTAGTTGTGGTAAAATAAGGCATCCGGGAGCGCCGGGCGCTCCGCTGCAATATCAAAAATGGAGGTTTTCTATGAAAAAGACCTATCGCTCGCTCTTTTGTCTGCTTGCGGTGCTGCTGCTCAGCGTCAGCGTGCTGCCCTCTGCTTCGGCGCTGTTTTCCAAGAAGCTCTACTATTATGGTGTAGTAGAGGGTGTCAGCCGCACCGTGGAAGGCAAGGTGGAGTCCATTCTGGTGACTGCGGAAGAGCAGGAGACCTATCAGATGATCGTTACCGACAGCACCGTCTGGCAGGACCATGACGAAAAGACCACCTCCGACCCCGCTACCCTTGCGGTAGGCGAGCAGATCTGCGTGGTGCACGACCCGGCTGTGATGATGTCGCTGCCGCCGCAGTCGGTGGCGTATACCGTCATCCGCAACTTCCCCGCAGGCACGGATCTGGAACAGGAAGCACGGGATGCCGCCTGCCCGGTGAAAAAGTTCTTCGCCGACACTCGCAAGGCCATTTCGGACTGGTTCTACCAGACCATGCCCATCTGAGGGTAAAGCTCCTTCTATAACGCAAAAAACTGCTGCCCCGTACCGGATGCAAGAATATCCGGGCAAAGGGGCAGCAGATTTTTTATGCAAGGTCATGCGGTGGTTTGCGGCAAAAACGCTGCAGACCGCTATTTATTTTCGGGGGGGGGTAACGCGGAAGCGCTTTACCACCTGTTCCAGTGCGCTGATGTCTACAGGCTTGGACAGATGTTCGTCCATGCCGGCTTCCTTGCTCTTTTGCATATCCTCAAGGAAGGCGTTGGCGGTCATGGCAAGGATGGGGATGGTGCGTCCCAGCGGGTTTTCGCCGCTGCGGATGCGGCGGGTGGCTTCCAGGCCGTCCATCACCGGCATCTGTATATCCATCAGGATCATGTCATAATCGCCGGGCTTTACGCTGGCAAAGGCATCCACGATCTCCTGACCGTTGGGGCAGATGGTGCAGCTTGCGCCTTTTGTTTCCAGCAGCATTTGCAGAATCTCGGCGTTGATGGCGTTATCCTCGGCACAGAGGAACTTCATGCCGGACAGGGGAGAAGTGGTCTCTTCTTTCTCCGGGAGCGCCTGCGCCTTTTGCACCGTGTCCGCTTCGGTGTCAATGGGGAATTCCAGCACCACCTCAAAGCGGGTGCCCTTGCCGGTGGCGCTCTCCACGCTGATGGAACCGCCCATCAGGTCTATGACGCTTTTGGTAATAGCCATACCCAGACCCGTGCCCTGCACCTTGTTGGTGCCGGAGCACTCCTCGCGGGTAAAGGGGTCGAAAAGGGTCTTTTGGTAGTCCGCGCTCATGCCGATGCCGTCATCCTGCACCACAAAGCGGTACCGGGCGTAGTGCTCGTTCCGGGGTAGCTCTTCCACCTCCAACCGGATGTGCCCGCCGGTGGGCGTATACTTGACCGCGTTGGAGAGGATGTTCATCAGCACCTGATTCAGACGGTTGGGGTCGGCCAGCACGTTTTCGTGCTGCAGATTGGTGCTTACCGTAAAGCTCTGACTGCGCTGACCTGCCTGCTGCCGGATGATGCTGTCCAGCTGACTGATCTGCTGGGGCAGGTTCATCTTTTCCACATGCAGGGTGGTCTTGCCGCTCTCGATGCGGCTCATATCCAGAATATTGTTGATGATGCCCAGCAGCAGCTGACCGGAGCTTTCCAGCTTGCCCAGATGCTCGGCAAGCTTTTCCGGCTCGTGCAGCTCGTTTTTCATCAGGGTGGTAATGCCGATGATGGCGTTCATGGGGGTGCGGATATCGTGGCTCATGTTGGAGAGGAAGTCTGTCTTGGCTTTGCTGGCACGCTCGGCGGACTGCAGCGCCTCGGCGGCAGCATCCTGCGCCCGCCGCATCTCGTCGTTGGCCTGCGTCAGCTGGACGTTATACTGCTCCAGACGGAGGTTCGTCTTTTTTTCAGCCTGCAGCTCCCGCTGCTGCTTTTCCCGCAAAAGGAACCAGCCAGCAATGACTGCCATGATCGAAAACACCGTTGCAAAGCCTACAATAACGGCCATGACGATATTGACCAGCTTCTGCGTATTCACGGCCACATATTCTGCTGGAACAAGGAACGCCAGCGTCCACTGGGCGTTTTCCATCTGCTTCAGGGCGTAGTAATACTCAGTTCCGTCCAGCACAGCGTTGGAATAACAGGAGCCTGTGCTGGCAAGCCGCTCCTTTGCTACTGCAAAGGAAGAACCGTGCAGATAGGACATCTGGGAGAGCACGGTGTATACGTTGTGCCCCTTCAACAGCTCGGTATCATTGGCGTTGAACAGCTTGAAACCGTTGTTGTCCAGTACATAGACGCTGTTGTTATTTTCGTAGGCGTCGCAGCGGAAATAATCGTTCAGTTGGGTCATGCTCTGCGAAATACCAAAGTAGCGCAGGGTGATCTCTTTCTCTCCGCTTTGCAGTGTGATGGGGGTGGAGAGCTGTTCCAGAAACACCATCCGGGAGTCGTCCACGGTCAGCGAATTGGAAACATAGCTGACCCGCTGCGGCGCGTTTTCCAGATAGTTCATTTCCCGCAGCAGACCCGTGCGGCCATACTCGGTATAATAACGCCCGGCAGCATCCACGGCGATCAGTTCGATCTGTTTTTCATGGTAATTGGAAAGCTCCGACAGCTTTTTCAGATAGCGGTAGAGATCGGTATCAGTCTCCAGCGGGGTGTTGTACAAATAATTACACTGCACATCCACCTCGTCCCAGTGGTTGTCGATCACATCCTCCAGACTGTGGAACATCTGGTGGGTGACCTCTTCCATCTGGCTCAGACGCTCGTGGTAGACAAGGTTTTGGATGTAGGTCTGGCTCATGACAAAAAGGGTCAGGATCAACACGATGCTGACAAAGCCGAAGCCCACAAACAGCTTTTTATAGATTTTGTTGTTCACATCCAGTATCTCCTGTCCGTTTTATTCAACTCCATGCGGTGTCTGCCCGGCTGATGGTGGTGTAAGCACCAAAGAAGGTTTTTGCGGCATCCATGCCCACCACGCCGCTGTCTGTCACCGTTGCTTCGGCAGCCAGCTGGTCGCTCACACCGCAGATGGCAACCTGATAGGTCTTGCCCGCCTCCGGCTGCACCGGGCTTACCAGCACATAGGGGTAGCCCTTGCCGTTGCCGTAGGCATCGTAGCCAGAAGCCAGCAGGTCGCTGATCTGCTGCCCGGTCAGGGTGACGGTCTGGATGGTGCGGTTCCAGCCGGTGGGCAGGATGACCGAAAGGTCGTAATCCGTAAGGCCCTTGGCGTACAGCTTGGCGGCTACGCCGTGGTGGTTCTGCTCGGTGGGGTTGCCGGGGATCCATGTGCTCAGCGAGACCAGCGCAAGGTCGCTGCCGGTAGCCTGTGCAAAGCAGCGGCCTACCAGCATGGCGCAGTCCTGCTGCGAAAGCTCCTCCGTAACGGTAGTGATGACATCCGGGGTGTTGTTCACCACACTGTCCTGATCCTCGTCCAGCTGACGGATGACATCCTCCATGGTGGCGTTGCCCTTCATGAAGTCCAGCATTTTAAGGCCGGTGGTCACGAAGGTGTTTTCCCAGCCGGAATAGATAAAGGGCGCGGTGTTGCCTGCGTTCAGGGTATCGGCGATGTCGGCATAGTAGGTGCCGTCTGCCTTTGCACCCTTGAAGGGCAACAGGCTGCTTTTCAGCGCCGTTGCGGGCTGCAGAGCGCTGGTGCCTGCAACGGTG
>ERZ838577.2125-NODE-2125-length-23372-cov-8.679676_pt1 | contig 23372 bp, 20 predicted proteins | sample MGYA00519682_ERZ838577 | MGnify/ENA primary metagenome ERZ838577 (study PRJEB31850, sample SAMEA3708838) | human gut metagenome | biome: human gut; feature: human-associated habitat; material: faeces | place: China | collected 2014 ...
AAGCGCTCCGGGTCATTGAATGTCTGAAAAAGGCTGGCATGGAGATCAAGGACATCCGGCAATTCATGGATTGGTGTGTGGAAGGGCCGTCCACCTCCCCGCAACCGCCCTTTTCCGCAAAACGCGGGCAAACTTCAAAAAATGTTACAATTTTCTCATGAAAAAGGGCGGTTTCCCATTGACAGGCTTGTTATAATAGGAGTGTAAAGATTTTTGAGCCAGCACTCGGCGGCTCGGATTGCTTGAAGGTTCCGATTTGCGGACTTTGGAAAAAAAGAAAGAGGCAACAGCATTATGACCAAGATCGATATTTTCTCCGGCTTCCTTGGTGCCGGTAAGACCACCCTCATCAAAAAGCTCATCAAGGAGTCCTTTGCGGGCCAGAAGGTCGTTCTGATCGAGAACGAGTTCGGCGAGATCGGCATCGACGGCGGCTTTTTGAAGGAGTCCGGCATCCAGATCAACGAGCTGAACGCCGGCTGCATCTGCTGCTCGCTGGTGGGCGATTTCCGCGCCGCCTTGCAGCAGGTGGTGGAGCAGTATCACCCCGACCGCATCGTCATCGAGCCGTCGGGCGTGGGCAAGCTGTCCGATGTGACCCGCGCCGTCGAGGGTGTGGCCGAGCACCTGGACGTGCAGCTGAACAGCTTTGTCACCGTGGCTGACGTGAACAAGGTCAAGATGTATATGAAGAACTTCGGCGAGTTCTACGATGACCAGATCAGCCATGCAAGCTGCATCATCCTGAGCCGCACCCAGACCGCCAGCGAAGAGAAGATCGCTGCAGCGGTGGCCATGCTGCGCGAGAAGAACCCCACCGCCACCATCGTCACCACCGCGTGGGATGCCCTGACCGGTGAGCAGATTTTGAACGCTATGTCCACGAAGGACGACTTCAAGGCAGAGCTGATCGCCATGGCAGCCAAGGCCAATGAGGAGCATGCCCACGAGGACGAGGAAGAAGAGCACGAGCATCACCATCATCATTACGATGAGAACGGCGTGTGCAGCTGCGGCCATCACCATCACGACGACGATGACGATGAGGACGAACACGAGCATCATCATCACGACCACGATGACGAGGATCACGACCATGACCACTGCTGCCATCATCACCGCGATGACGAGGAGGATGACCACGACCACGATCATTGCTGCCACCACCATCATGACCATGATGATGAGGAGGAGCACGAGCATCATCACGATGAGGACGGCCACTGCTGCTGCGGTCATCATCACCACCATCATCACGATGGCCACGATGCCGATGAGGTCTTCACCAGCTGGGGCGTCGAGACCGCCAAGAAGATCGCAAAGGCTGACATCGAGCATGCGCTGACCGAGCTGGATACCGGCAAGTACGGCATGATCCTGCGCTCCAAGGGCATCGTGGACGGCGGCGCAGACGGCTGGCTGGAGTTTGACTATGTGCCCGGCGAGTGGGAAGTCCGTTCCCGCGGCGCAGACGTCGGCGGCAAGCTGGTCGTCATCGGCTCCAAGCTGGACGAGAAGGCCATTGCCGGCCTGTTCGGCTGCTGAGCCCGGACAACACAGAGGAGGAAAACCGTTTATGGCAAATGAGATCCCGGTCTACCTGTTTGTGGGCTTCCTCGAAAGCGGAAAGACCAAATTCATCCAGGAGACCTTTGAAGACCCCAACTTCGACTCCGGCGACAAGACCCTGCTGCTGGTCTGCGAAGAGGGCGAAGAGGAATACAATCAGAAGAAATTCGCCTTCCCCGGCGTGACCCTCTACAATTTGGAGGACAAGGCAGAACTGAACCCCCAGAACCTGGCCAAACTGGCCAAGGAAGCAGATGCAGGCCGCGTGGTCATCGAGTACAACGGCATGTGGCTGCTGCAGGACCTGGCCAACAATCTGCCCGAAAACTGGATCGTCTACCAGTGCATCGCCACGGCCGACGGCACCACGGCCCTCACCTATGCCCGCGACAACTCCATGCGCGCTCTGCTGCTGGACAAGATCGCCCGCAGTGAGCTGATCGTCTTCAACCGCGCCGAGGCCGTCAACAACGACGCCGCCCGTCAGGAGCTGCACAAGCTGGTGCGTCAGGCATCCCGCAAGTGCGACATCGCCTATGAGTTCGCTGACGGCAGCGTGGCCTACGATGATATCCCCGACCCCCTCCCCTTCGACCTGAACAAGCCGGTGGTGGAGATCGGCGACGACGATTTCGGCATCTGGTATATGGACTGCCAGGACGAGCCCCAGAAGTACGCGGGCAAGACCGTAAAGTTCCTGGCGCAGGTCTGCCAGACCAACCGCGCAGGAAAGAACAGCTTCGTGCCCGGCCGCTTTGCCATGACCTGCTGTGTGCAGGACATCCAGTTCGTCGGCTTCCCCTGCTCCTACGATGGCTACAAGGCGCTGGAGCAGCGCGCCTGGGTCACTGTGACCGCAAAGGTCAATTACAAGTTTCACAACATCTACCGCGGCAAAGGCCCGGTGCTGACCGCCATCTCGGTCGAACCCGCCGAAAAGCCGCTGAACGATGTCGTCACATTCTCTTAATCCGCACACTGAAATCACATCAAGGAGGATCTCACCATGAAAACGTTGTTTCGCGTTCTGGGCGCGGCTGCTGCCGTCGCCGCCACCGGTGCCGCCATCGTGGTGCTGGACAAAGTTCTGAACGACAAGGGCCCGCTCCACGTCGAAGAGGTGGAGTTCCCCGAAGAGGCTGAAAAGGACCCCGCAGAGGCCGCCAAGGCAGCCGAAGCCTACGCCGAAGGCGAGGCCAAGACCGCTGAGCCGGGCGACGCATGGCCCCCGGCCTTCGAGAAGGCATCCGAGGAAAAGGCATCCGAAGAGCCGGAGGCTCCCGCTGCACAGCCGGAGACGGCCGAGGAAAAGCCTGTGGCCGAGGAAGCACCCGTGAACCCGGTGGAGGCCGGCCCCGCCGTCGCCCCCAAGGATGAGACGGGCAAGTTCGACGTCACCAAGATCGCTGAGGCCAGCGATTTCACCGGCGTGGAAGAGGAATCCGGCTGCAAGAGCTGAGATCGTGAACGATAAAAAAGGACGTCTCGTCGCAGGATGAGACGTCCTTTTTTGATGCGTTTTATGTGCCGTTGGCGATCTGCTTCAGCCGTTCTTTGTCCAGTACGGTGACGCCGCCGCGGTAAAGGCGGACAAGGCCCTCCCCGGCAAAGTATTTCAGCAGGCGGCTGACGACCTCGCGGGCGGAGCCCATGTAGCGGGCGATCTGGTCGTGGGTCATGCGGACATCCGTGCCGCCGGTCTTGGCCAGCTCGTCGGTGAGGAAGATAGCCAGCCGCCGGTCGGCGCTCATGAACAGGATCTGCTGCATGGTCCACATGGTGTCGGAGAAGCGCTCGGCGGTCATCTGGTAGGCATAGCAGCGGACATGGACGTTCTGCTGCATCAATTGGCGGAACACGCCTGCGCCGATGCAGTAGGCCTCGGTGTCCTCCTCGGCGTCGATGTACAGGTCAAAGTTGACGGAATCCATCACGCAGGATGCCGACAGAATGCAGACTTCGCCGGGAAACAGCCGGTAGAGCGTGATGTCCCGCCCATCCTCCGAGAGCAGATAGGCCCGCAGCTGGCCCGACCGCAGCAACAGGATGCCCACGCAGTTCTCGACCGGGCTGTGGACCCGCTCCCCTTTCCGGTAGCGTACCGGCCGGGTGAAGCGGCAGAGCTGCGCCTGTTCCTCCGGCGTGAGCTGGTCCCAGAACGGGAAGGCGCAGGCCAGACAGTTCCGGTTGACCGGAGTATTTTGCACATCGGACATGGTGTTATCCTTTCCGCACCGCTTTGGCAGCTTCGGTGCCTGCAAGTGCTCCCTCATAAACGGCCTTGGCGACCTGCAGCAGCCCGCCGGTGCAGTCCCCGGCGGCGTAGAGGCCAGGCAGGGTGGTCTGCATCTTCTCATCCACGACGATGCGGTTTCCTTCGACTTCGGCCCCCAGCTTGCGGGCCAGCGCCGTGCTGCCCGCCACGCCCAGCGCCACGAACACGCCGGACAGGGGCACCTGTCGGCCGCCGTTCAGCTGCACACCGGTGACGGTCTGTTCGCCGAGGATGGCGTCCACCGTTTCGGGGCAGACCGTCACTTCCGGCGGGAACTGTGCCGTCAGCGGGGCCCCGTTGGTCAGGAGGGTGACGCTCTTTACCAACGGCAGAAGGGCCTGTACCTCATGCAGGGCATATTCGCCGCTGCCCAGCACCGCTACATCCTTTCCCCGGTAGAAAAAGGCGTCGCAGGTGGCGCAGCAGCTCACACCATGGCCTTCCAGCTCTGCCAGACCGGGGATCTTCGGTGCGGCGCGGGAAGCGCCGGTGGCCAGGATGACGGCATCGGCGGGGAACTCGCCCGCCAGCGTCTCGACGGTGAGCTTGTCGGTGTAAGTCAGGCCCACGGCCTCGGTGGTAACGAACTGCACCCCCAGCGCTCTGGCCCCTTCGATGCCCCGGCGTTCCAGTTCGGCACCGGAGATGGGCGCAGCAAAGCCGTAGTAGTTCTGGATGTGTGCGGCGCGGTCCAGTGCGCCGGGCCCTTTGGTGAGAACGGTCGTTTCGACCCCTGCGCGGGCCGTGTACAGAGCGGCCGACACGCCGGCCGGGCCGGAACCGATGATGACGATGTTGGGCATAAGTTACTCCTTATCTGGTTAACCTTCCTGCAACCTCTCCGTCATTGCTTCGCAATGCCACCTCTCCTAGTAGGAGAGGCCTTGGCAGTCCTTGCAAAGTCTCCGGTTTCGCCAGAGGCTCTCCTACCAGGAGAGCTGTCGAGCGGATGCGAGACGGAGAGGTTGTACAGAGGAAAACGTTTCAACGGATGGATCAAGTATAGTATACACCTTTTCCCGCAAAAATCTGTGACCAGGTCTCAAAACTGCACACTTTTCATCCGGGGCCGAGTGTGTTATACTGAATCGACTGAATTTGACCCAGGGAGGCACCGAACATGTCCAAGCAGCGTTTGCTTTTTATCACCACCGGCGGCACCATCGCCAGTGTGCGCACCGCACAGGGGCTGCGGCCCGTTCTGACCAGCGAGGAACTGCTGGCCCATCTGCCGGAACTGAACGAGCTGTGCTGCCCGGAGACGCTGGCGCTGTGCAGCATCGACAGCACAGACCTCGGCCCCGAACACTGGCTGCTGATGGCGCGGGCCGTGCAGGAGAATTATGCGCTCTACGATGGCTTCATCATCTGCCACGGCACCGATACGCTGGCTTATTCGGCGGCGGCGCTGTCCTACCTCATCCAGAATGCGGACAAGCCGATCATCCTCACCGGTGCGCAGCAGCCCATCTCCAACGAGATCACCGATGCGAAGAAAAACCTGCGCGACAGCGTCATCTGTGCGCTGGACCCCGGCAGCCGGGGCGTGATGGTGGTGTTCGGCGGGCATGTCATCGCGGGCACCCGCGCCAAGAAGAACAAGACCATCAGCTACGATGCCTTTGCGTCGGTCAACTTCCCGGCGCTGGCGCTGGTGCAGGGCGACCGGCTGGTGCGGTATATCCCCTCGCCCTGGCCCACCGGCCCGGTGGAGTTTGGCCGGGCGCTGAACCCGAAGGTCTTTCTGCTCAAGCTGACGCCCGGCCTTGGCCCGGAGCTCATCCCGGCCATTTTTCAACAATACGACTGCGTCATCGTGGAAAGTTTCGGCGTAGGCGGCATCCCGCAGCGGCTCATGGACGCTTTTGCAGAGAATCTGGGCGATTACGACAAGACCCACAAGATCCTGATCTTAACCACACAGGTCACCTACGAGGGCAGCGATGTGGGCATTTACGAGGTCGGCAAGCGGGTCCGGAACCGTTTCCGCTTCCTGGAAGCCCACGACATGACCATCGAAGCCGTCGTCACAAAGGTGATGTGGCTGCTGGCCCAGAACTGCGAGAGCTTCGACCAGCTCCAGCAGCGGTTCTATCGGCAGGTCAATTTTGATACATTTTATCATTGAAGGCGCTGTGTCCAAAACGCAGGCGGCCGGCCCTTTTTGACGGGAAATCATAAAAATCGCCCCCAAATTTACAAAAACGTTGCAACTGTGCCGTTGCACAAGCCAAAAGGTATGGTATACTATAAGAGGATTCTGGCAGAACTTCTGCCGCAAATGCCCCGCTGAGGGGCCAAGATAAAGGAGCATTGGAACAGTATGGTTCGCATTACTATGGAAGACGGCGGCGTCATCGACATTGAGCTGAATGAGGAAGCCGCCCCTCTCACCTGTGAGAATTTCAAGAAGCTGGTCGGTCAGGGCTTTTACAACGGCCTGACCTTCCACCGCGTCATTCCCGGCTTTATGATCCAGGGCGGTTGCCCGCTGGGCAACGGCACCGGCGGCCCCGGCTGGAGCATCAAGGGTGAGTTTGCTGCCAATGGCGTCAACAACCCGATCAAGCACACCCGCGGCGTCATCAGCATGGCCCGCAGCATGAGCCCGAACAGCGCCGGCAGCCAGTTCTTCATCATGCACCAGGATGCCCCCCATCTGGACGGCCAGTATGCCGCCTTCGGCAAGGTCGTGGCCGGTATGGACGTGGTGGACAAGATCGCTGCAGTCGCCACCGACTGGAACGACAAGCCCAAGACCCCGGTCCGGATGAAGACCGTCGAGCTCATCGAGGGCTGAATCACGATCTGAAAAAGAGCTTTCCGCCGCAGGGCGAACTTCACCCCATGTGTTAGACAGTATCCTGTCTGACACATGGGGTGTTTTGTATGCCGAAAGGGCACCGCAAGTACAATGGAACACGGATCAGATTTTTGTCAATCCCGGCTGTCCGCCTCCAGCAGCGCGCGCTTCACGCTGATGAGGCTCTGCGGGCTCACGGAGAAGCTGCGCAGGCCGAGTTTCAGGTACTGCACGGTGTTGGCCGGGTTGCCGACGGCCAGACCGCAGATGGTCACGGGGATCTGGCCCGCGTCCGCCGCCTCCACGACCATGGCGATGAGCTTTTTCATCGCGTGGCTGGCCGGGCGGTAGTAGCGCTCGGCGATGGAGAGGTCACGGTCCACGGCATGGGTGTACTGGATGAGGTCGTTCGTCTCAATGACGAAGAACTCACACCCGTGGGCCACGAATTCTTCCGCCGTCAGGCAGGCCGACGGCACACTGAGCATGACGCCGAAGGGCATCTTCTCGTTGAAGCGCTCCCCCCGCTCCCGCAGGTGCTGGCGGCAGTGCTCCACCAGCTTCATGGCTTCGTCCCAGTCTTCCAGATTGGTCACCATCGGGAACATCACCCGCAGCGGGCCGTCTGCCGCCGCACGGAACAGCGCACAGATCTGGGTCTCGAACTGATGGGGGCGGCGCAGGCTGCTGCGGATGCCCCGCAGGCCCAGCTTGGAGGACTCCGGCCCCTGATGGGCGTCGGCCATGGTGCGGTCTGCACCAAAATCAAAGGTGCGCACCGTGACCACCCCGCCCTTTGCCGCCGCCAGGCAGGAGTGATAGAACACATACTGCTCCTGCTCGTCCACCGGGCGGCCCGGCAGCATCATGTAACCGCTGCGCAGCAGACCCACGCCGGACGCGCCGGACTGCCGCGCCGTTTCGATGTCCTCCTGCCCGAAGCAGTTGGCCAGCAGCTCAAAAGGCTTGCCGTCCTTCGTCCGGCACGGCAAGGCGCAGACGCGGTTCATCTCCTCGTTCTCCCACTGCTTCTCGCAGATGCGGGACATCGCCTGCTGGCGGGTGACGGCATCCGGGTCGAGGATGCACTCGCCGTTGTCGGCATCCAGGATGGCCGTGCGGCCGTCGCAGTCGTTCAGAAAATCGCTGCCCACCTGCACGATGCCGGGGATGTGCATGGCCCGCGCAATGATGGCTGCATGGCTCTGCTTGCTGCCTTCTGCCGTGATGATGCCCAGGATCATTCCGGCGGGCACACTGAACAGGTCGCTCGGCATGAGCACCTCTGCCGCCAGGATGACGGGGTGGTCCAGCGCCAGCCAGACGCGGGGGCGGTTGGTCAGGATGTTCACCACGCGGCGGGCGGCATCCAGGATGTCCACGCTGCGCAGCTGCATATAGGCGTTGTCTTCCATCTGGGCCAGCTGGTCGGCATAACGGCGGCCGGCCCGGTCTACGGCTTCGGCTGCGCCGACGCCCGCCTTGATCTGGAACCGGACTTCGTTCATGAAGCCCTCGTCCTCCAGCATCATGCTCTGGAACAGGAAGATGGCCTGTTCGGTGGGGCCGCTGCGCTCAGCCATCGAGTCCAGCTCGGCCTGTGCCGTCTTGACGGCCCGGTCCAGCAGCCGCTGTTCCCGGTCCGGGTTGAACGGCCCTGTGCCGAAGCTCTCGGTCCTGCGCTCCACACGGCTCACCTGCCCCAGCACCAGGCCGGACGAGGCGGCATATCCCTGATAGACTTTCATTCCTCCGTCACCTCCGTCGGGGCAGGCGTGGTCAGTGTGCGGAAGACCAGCGCCTGCAGGAATGTATTGGGCAGCAGCGCTGCCCATGCGGCCTGCGCCGCGTTTCCGCTGCCCTCGAACAGCGGTTCAAATCCCTCGATGCGGGTGCGGTCACAGGTCTCCAGAAACGCCTTTGCCAGCGTCTCCACGGTGTAATACCGGGTGGGGTCCACGCCCACGTCCTCAGCGGCCGCTTCCAGCGGGGCCAGCTCTGCGTCCTGCATGTTGGCCAGCTTGAGCGCCAGGTCTGCCGTCAGCGTCACCGGGTACTTTGCCTTCACCGCCTTCTGCACAGCGTCGAACCGCTGCCGGAATGCGGCAGCGTCCTGTGCGGTCTGCTCGTTCTTCGCCACCGCATAGGCACAGCCGCGCAACCGCCCGAAGGCCCGCAGGGTGTCGTAATAGCCCAGCTCGATGTTCCGTCTGGCGGTGTCCGGGTCAAAGTGGAGGATATCGCCCAGCTCCCAATAGCTGCGCACCATGGTGGTGGGCAGGCCGGTGCGGTTGGGCAGGGTGATGCCCACCCCTTCCAGATCGACACAGACCAGCTCCTCGGCCCCCATTTTCTGGGCCAGCGCCGTGGGCATGTTGTCACGGTAGCCGCCGTCCAGAAACTGCACCCCGTCGATCTGTTTGGCCCGCAGCGCCGGGAAGCAGGCAGCCGAAGCCAGCAGGTAATCTTTCACCTTGCCTTTCGGGATCTCTTCCAGCGGCAGCTCACGGGGCTTCAGGCCCCGCTTTTCCACCGTGACGAGCCCGAACCGGATGGGCGAGGCGCGCAGTGCGTCCTCGTCCAGCACCCGCTCCACGATCTCTTCCAGCGGGGTGACATCCATGCCGCCCGCGCGCACCACGTCCCGCAGGAACTGGTGCAGCTCGGTCAGATTCCGGGTCTCCTCCGGCAGCTCCATCACGTCCTGGCTGCGGATGCTGGTCCACATATCCCGTGCGGTCTCGTACAGGTCCAGCGCGAACATCGCGCCGTTCAGGCTGCCCACACTGGTGCCGGTGATGATCTGCGGGTTCCAGCCGAGTTCGGTCAGGGCACGCCAGACGCCCACCTGATAGCTGCCGCGGGCCCCGCCGCCGGCAAGCACCAGCGCCTTTCTGGGGGTATCGTTCTGCGCCATCCAATACGCCTCCTTGTCATCCGATTCAAACCTGCAAAAAGTATACCATATTTTCGGAAAAATTTCTCCCTGTTTTTGGAACAAAAAGCGTGGTATAATTTAGTAAATTATGACTGTGAGGAGGACTGCATGAACTGCAACCAATGGATCTTTGATATGGACGGCACCCTGACCGACAGCATGACTGCGGTGTGGGAGAACGCCCCGCTGGCGCTGCTGCGCCGCTACGGCCGCACCCCAAGGGCCGACCTGCGCTCCACGCTCCTGAGCATGGGCATGGCGGACGGGGCGCAGTACCTCATCCGGGAGTATGCGCTGCCCCTGCGGCCGGAAGACTATTTCGGCGTGATGCGCTCGGTCATCGCCGAGCTGTACGAGACCGTGGAGCTAAAACCCGGTGTGCGGGAGCTGCTAGCCCGCCTCAAGGCCGAGGGTGCCCGGATGTGCATCTGCTCCAACACCTGGAGCGACCAGTGCAAAACGGTGCTCACCCGCCTGGGCGTAGACGACTGCTTCGAGTTCTACATCGAAGCCCAGGGCCCCCTGCACAAGAGCCGCCCGGACGTCTTTTTCGCAGCCTTACAGCGCCTTGGCGGCACCGACCCGCACCGCTGCGCCGTCTGCGAGGATTCCCTCTACGCGGCCCGCACCGCCCACGACGCAGGCTTTTACGTCATCGGCATCGCCGACGCCGCCAGCGCCGCCGATGAACCCGCCCTCCGCCGTGTCAGCGACCAGTTCCTGACCCGGTGGGCGGAGTTGAAGTTCTGACAAAAAGAGGCCTTGCCCGTTGGACAAGACCTCTTTTCTATCGTTTACCGTTCCAAAAACTTCCGGAATGCTGCCCTCACGGCGGCTTCGCGGCCGCGGGGGATGGGGACGCGGGCACCGCTGCGCATCCACAGCTCCCCCACGGACAGCTGCGATGCCGCCGCCAGGTTGACCACATAGGAGCGGTGGGGCTGCAAAAAGCGCCGGTCGGCCAGAAGCGGCTTTGCCACTTCGGAGAAGGGCACCCGCAGCGAGAGCGAGGCCACATCCTCGCCGCTGGCAAGGTGGAAATGCACCACATGGTGGGTGCATTCCAGATACTCGATGTCCGCAAAGGGGAGCGCCCGCAGGCCGGTCGCCGTCGTCACCGGGATGACGGGGCCGTACTCCGGCTCGGTGGCGCGGTCCAGCAGGGCGGTGAGCTGTTCGGGCCGGAAGGGGATCTGCAAATACTGCATCGCATCCACCCGGAACGCCTCGTAGGCGTAGGCAGGCGTGTGGGCCAGAAAGGCCAGCGGTGCCCGCACCCCGCGCTGCCGCAGCTGCGCCGCCGCCTGCAGACCTGCCGCCGGGTTTGCCGCTGTCAGCTCGATGAGATACAGCTCAAACCGGCTGCCCGTATCCTCTTTCCGGAGCAGGGCCCCCGCATCCCCCAGCTGTTCCACGATGCAGGCATCGGCCCGGCGGGCATAATATTCAAGGCAGTGCCGCTGCACCCGCCCCCGCAGCACCGCATCCGGGCTGCAGACCGCAATGTGAAAGATCATTTTTTCAATTCCTTCCTCCTGCCCGGCCTTCCGGGCGCTTGCATTTTGCGCCGCACGGGAGTATAGTTACTATAAAATCAGAAAAGGAGACGCCGCCATGAATCAGCCCCTTGTCAGCATCATCCTGCCCGTGTACAACGCCCAGAACCATCTGGCCCGCTGCGTGGGCAGCATCTGTGCACAGACCTATTCCAACATCGAGATCATCATCCTGAACGACGGTTCCAAGGACCAGAGCCTGCCCGTCTGCGAAGAGTTCCGCGCCAAAGACCCCCGCATCGTGCTGGTGGACAAGGAAAACTCCGGCGTAGCGGACACCCGCAACCTGGGCCTGAAGCTGGCCGGCGGCAAGTATGTGCAGTTCGTGGACAGCGACGACTATCTCGACCCGGACTTCACAGCCGCTCTCGTGGCCGCGGCCGAGGAGCACACCGCCGACCTCGTCATCGCGCCCTACAAGATGGTCATCCCGGCGGGCGCTTCCAAGCCCGAACAGGTGCTCGATAAGATCCAGGACGAGCTGGGCGTCATGAGCGTCGCCCGGCCCCCGGAAATGCGGGAGTACGGCTTTCTGCCCGCAGGCGTTTATGACAAGGACACCTTCGCCCTCCGCCTGATGGACAAGCCCGCCTCCTATTTTTACAGCGTGCTCTGGAACAAGCTCTACCGCCGCGACCTCCTGACCCGGAACGACATCCAGTTCGTCAGCGAGATGCACTGGGCCGAAGACCTCGTCTTCAACCTGCGGTATATCCAGTACGCCGAGACCTTCGTTTCCATCGGCAAGGCCGGTTATTACTACGTCCAGAACCCGCAGAGCATCTGCCACACCCAGGTCCACGTATCCACCGTGGTGCAGAACAAGCTGCAGGTGTTCCGCTATTACAAAGACCTCTACACCCGCCTGGGCATGTATGAGGAGGTGCGCCCCCAGCTGTACAAGTTTCTGGTGGACATCGCCGAGAGCACCTACCCCTCCGGCCCGTTCAAAAAGGCCATTGATGAGGCAAAAGCCTACTGGAAAGAGCACAAACCGGAACAGGAATAACAAAAATCGAGAGGCCGATGGCCTCTCGATTTTCGTTATGAGAGGTTACGCTCCGATGGCAGCGCACTTCTTGGCCAGCCAGTCGCGCTCCTCCTCGGTCAGGCGGGGAGCGAGCTTGGTGAAGACCTCGCGGTGGTAGGCGTTCAGCCACTCGATCTCGTCCTTGGTCAGGATGCCGGGCACCACGGGCGAGGTGGCGATGGGCACAAAGGTCAGCGGGCGGAAGGCCAGGAAGGTGCCGTACTGGTTGTCGGCCTTGTGGTAGCACTCCAGCTCGTTCTCGATGCGGATGCCGACGACGCCGCTCTCGTAGACGCCCGGCTCGTCGGTGACGATCATGCCCGGCTGGAACACGGTGGTGTTGCGGCCGTTCAGAGCGTGGGGGCCTTCGTGGACATTGCCCACGAAGCTGACGCTGTGGCCGGTGCCGCAGCGGTAATTGATGAGGTGCTGCCACAGCGGCTCACGGGCGATGGTATCCAGCATGTGGCCGTCGCAGTAGTTCAGCCAGACGGCCTTGGCAATGTCGATATGGCACTGCAGCGTCCAGGTGTAGAACCGCTTTTCGTCCTCGGTCAGCTCGCCCAGCGGGTAGGTGCGGGTGATGTCGGTGGTGCCGTCCATGTAGGTCGCGCCGCTGTCCACCAGCAAAAAGCCCTTCTTTTCGAGCTTGGCGTGGTCTTCCTCGGTGGCATGGTAGTGCATCATGGCCGCGTTGCCGCCGTAGGCTGCAATGGTGCCGAAGCTCTCCACGATGAACTTGTCCTGTGCCGAGCGGTACTTGTGGAGGATCTCATCCACGGTCAGCTCCGTCAGCTCCTCGCCTGCGGCCAGACGCTCTTCCAGCTCCTTCTGGAACCGCACCATGGCCACGGCATCGCGCAGATGGGCCTCACGGTCGTGGTTCAGCTCGGTCTCGTTCTTCACGCCCTTCATCGGCAGCAGGGGGTCGGCCTCGTCCTTGACGGTCAGGGCCGGGTTGTTGTTCAGCGTCTCGTAGACCGCATAGTTGACGGAAGCCGGGTCGGCCAGAACGGTCTGGGCCTCGGTCTCCGCGGCCAGGAAGGTGAGGATGTCGTCATATTCGGCGATCTCGACGCCGTTCTCCTTCAGCTCAGCAGCGGCCTCCGCGCCCAGACGACGGGTGTTGATGAAGAGGACGGCACGGTCCCCGGTCACATAGCAGTAGGCCATGGCATAGGGGGTGCACTGGATGTCCATCGCGCGGAGGTTCAGCAGCCAGGCCAGGTTGTCCAGCTTGCCCACCAGCTGGGCCGTGCAGCCCAGCTCCTTGAGCTTGGCCCGCAGCTGCTCCAGCTTCTCGGCGGGGGCAAAGCCCGCATACTCCTTGCTCAGGAGCCAGGCCGGGGTCTCCGGCAGGGCGGGGCGGCCCTCGGTCCACAGCGCATCTTCCAGATTCAGGGTCTTGATGGTGCCGTGCTTGGCGTCCAGCGCTTTCTGTACGCTGCGCACCAGCTGGCAGGAAGCGGTCAGGCCGCACAGGCCCAGCACACCGCCTTCCGGCAGGGCATCGGCGCAGTACTGCTCCACGGTGGGCACACCCGGCTCGCCCATCCGTTCCAGCTCGATCTCGGTACCCGCGATCTCCTTTTCGGCCTGCACAAAATAGCGGCCGTCGGCCCACAGGGCGCTCTTGTCTCTGGTCACGACGAAGTTCGAGTTCTCGCCGTGGAAGCCGGAGAAATAGGTCAGGGAGGTGTAGTGGTCGGGCAGATACTCGCTGGAGTGCGGGTCGCCCACCGGGATGAGGTAGAGGTCCACGCCATTGGCGTCCATGGCGGCGCGCAGCGCAGCCAGACGCTCAGGGACTGTATTCATGCTCATGATAAAAGCCTTCTTTCTTACACTTGCCGGAAAAACGTCCGGCGGCGGTTCTCGCTGGCTCCTATTGTATCATTCCGGCGCACGGATTGCAATTGCCCCGGCCGTTTTACTCCAACGGGGTGAAACGGCGCTTATTCGTCCGCCGTCTTTGATCTCAGATCCAGCTCCGGCATCAGCTCCTCGCTGATGATGGTGAGCATCTGTTCCATTTTGTCCACGTCCTCGGCGGGGAAGCGCTCCCGCACACGCTCGACCACGGTGTGCAGGTAGGAATAGCTGATGTTGTAATACTCGAAATACTTCTGGGTGGGGCGCAGGTGGTACTCGCGCCGGTCCACGGTGGACTGGATCTTTTCCACATAGCCCTTTTTGACCAGACTGCCGATCTTATAGGCCGCATTGGGGGTGGAGATCTGCATCATGCGGGAGAACTCCGCAATGGTAGGTTCGCCCATGGCCATGATGCCCTCCATGCAGAAGGACTCCACCGTGGTCAGGGTCGCCTCGCGGGTGGCAAAGCGCTGAAACACGTTCTGATAGAAGTGCAGCTTGAATTTTGTGTAAACGTCGTTGAATGCTTTTTCCAGCATGGTGCGGCTCCTTCCGATCGCTCAATTTCCTTTAGTATACCATGTTTTTCCCCAGAAGCAACGGAATTTTTCCGTTTTGAAACAAAGGGCCCCCCAGCCCATGCAGGCCGGGAGGTCCTTTGCGTTAAGGGGGACGCTCACTGCGTCGGGGATGTTCCGATCGTGCCGAGGAGCTTTTTGAGCCGGAGCCATGCGCCGAAGACGTCCATCTTGGTGACATAATGGTCCGGGTCAAAGAAGGACGCATCCTTCTTGTCGGCCGCGTCCATCAGGCCGTTCTGGACCGCCCAATGGGTGGCCTTTTGCAGCTCGATCTCTTCGGCGGGGATATCGCCGTAAAGGGTGGGCAGAGCCACCTCCGGTTTGCCTGCGGTCTCCCACAGGAGCAGCGCCAGCGCACGGCGGTCGGTCGGCACCGGCACACCCTGGGGCAGCGCATTGGCGAGGTAGAGGTCTACGCCCAGGTTCACGCCCTGCCACACCACGATGCCTGCGGCTGCGCCGCCCACCGCGATGGTCGCCGCCGTTGCCAGCGGAGAGGGCGCTGCATCCTCGATGATCTCCGCCGAGCGGTACTGCGCCCGGATGGTCACATCCTCGGCGGGCATCTGGAAGGTCATGGCCTCGGCCCGATAATCGACGTTGATATCGCCGCTGAGCTTGCTCGACGAAATGCTCCACATGTCAAACGTCATGCCGTCCGGGATCTCGTTCTGGTCCAGCACCACGGTCAGGGTGTCGTTCTCCTTGGCGGAAACAGACGTCTTGCCGTCGATCGTGCCGCCGATGACGGTCACGGTGTAGGTGGTGGGTTCCGGTTCCGGTTTCGGTTCCGGTTTCGGTTCGGGTTCGGGTTCCGGCTTGGTGATGAGCTCGCCGTTCAGCACCACGTCATCGTCCGGCATGGTAAAGGTCACGGTCTTCTTGTCGACGCCGTAGCTGCTTTCTGCGATGGGCTGGCCGTTCAGGCTGAAAATCTCGGTGTCGGCAGTGATGGTCACTTCCTTCGTCGTGGCATTGCTGGTCACGACGTAGGGGGCCCAAGCCGCAGACACACCGTTGACTTTCTCGATCTTGGCATTGGAGGAGGCCGCATCCCAGGTGATGGAGTGGAGATCTGTTACCCCGTCCAAACCTGTGTTGCCGTTGAATATGCCGCCGTTCACGGTGCCGCCGTTGTTGCTCACACTGTCCGCGAAGGTACCGCCAGAGATCGTTCCGTTGGTGTTGTTTTCCACTGTTCCTTCAAAGGTGCCCTTCTCGATGGTGCCGTTGTTCTTGACTTTGTCGTGGAACGTGCCGTTTTCGATAATGCCGTTGTTCTCGACCGAGTTCTTGAACGTGCCATTCACGATGCGGCCCGGTGCCCTATTGTCGACCTCGCCGTGGAAGGTGCCGCCCAGAATGCCGCTGTTGTTGAACACTTTGCCGTTGAACTCGCCGCCCGTGATGGCCGTCGGCTTGCCCACAAAGACGTTGCACTCCACCGCCGCACCATCTCCGATGGTGCTGAAATCGAACAGCCCGCCGGTCTGGTTGCTGCCCGTCAGAAGCAGCATGTTGCCATAGGTCGGGTCATTGGGGATGTACTGCCAGCCGTCGCCCTTGCAGGGGTTTTTGCCGCCGTTGGAATCCTTCGGCCAGCCGTTCTCCATGACGAGGTCGGTGCTGGTGATCGCTCCGTTCAGCACCACGCTCTCTTTTGGCATGGTGAATTTCACGGTATTCTTGTCGCTGCTGTCTTGGCTGCTGTTGCAGTTGCCCGCGCCGATGGGCTTGTGGTTCAGGCTGTAGATCTCGGTGCTGGCGGTGATGATTACTTTCTGGTTCATGGTCAATTCGGCCACGACGACGTAGGGCTCCCAAACCGCAGACACACCGTTGACTTCCTTGATCTCGGCTTTGGAGGAGGCCGTATCCACGGTGATGGGGTAGACACCAAATCCTGGTACGTTTATGTGGCCGTTGAACACGCCGCCGAATATGTGGCCGCCGTAGCTGTTGTTCACCCTGCCCGCGAAGGTGCCGCCAAAGATCGTTCCTCTGCCGCCGTTTTCCACAACACCCTTGAAGACGCCGTCCATGATGGTGTTGCTGTTTGTCACTTTTTTCTCAAAGCTGCCGTTCTTTATGGTGCCTTCGTTTGTCACGCTGCCCGCAAAGGTGCCGTTCTCGATGGTGTTTCTGTTTGTCACTTTTCCATTGAAGGTGCCGTCCTTGATGTAGCCGCTGTTTGTCACTTCTTCATTGAAGGTGCCGTTGTCCATGATGGTGCCGTTGCTTGTCACTCTGCCCGCGAAGATGCCGTTCTTTATGGTGCCTTCGTTTGTCACTTCTCCCTCAAAGGTGCCGCCGGTAATTTCCACACGCAATTGAGTCTCAACCGCACACGCCACAGGCTCTGCCCCCGCTCCCTTACTGGTGTTTTGGGGATAGGTGGAACTGAAATCAAACGTTCCACTCGTCAGAGTCAGTTTGCCTTTCGGGTTCGACGCGTCTTTTTCACTGTACGTCCATCCTTTGCCCTCGCAGTCGGCAGTGCCGTTGTTGGAGCCGACCGGGTAGCCGCCCTCCATGACGAGTTCGCCGGTGCTGAGCACCACGTCCTCGTTCGGCATGGTGAATTTCACGGTCTTCTTGTTGTTTGTATCGGGGTATTCGCTGTCGTAGTCGCCCCCGCCGATGGGCTTGCCGTTCAGGCTGAATATCTCGGTATCGGCAGTGATGGTCACGATAGTGCCTGCGTAGGCGTAGGGGGCCCAATGCGCAGACACATCGTTGACTTTCTTGATCTTGGCATCGGGGGAGGGCGCATCCACGGTGATGGGGTAGCCACCTGTTACCCCGGTTGGTTTTGCATTGCCGTTGAACACGCCGCCAGTCACGCTGCCTTGGTTTTCCACACTGCCCGCGAAGGTGCCGCCAAAGATCGTTCCGTTGCCGTTTAACACCGTTCCCTTAAAGGTTCCACCAGAGATTTCTCCTCCGGCGTTGTTTATCACTTCTCCCTCAAAGGTGCCGTTAGTGATGTTTCCTCCTTGGTTGTTTGACACTTCTCCATTGAAGGTGCCGCCGGTAATTGTCGCACCCTGTTGAATCTCAATCTCACATCGCACAGGCGTTGTGGTCGTTTCTCCACCGCCTTGGGGATGGGTGGAACTGAAATCAAACGGTCCACTCGTCAGAGTCAGTTTCTTCATGTGGGCATCGTAACTCCAGCCGTTGCCACTGGTGCCGTTCGAACAGTCCGGCAGACCGTTCGCGCCCATGACGAGGTCTTGGGTGGAGCCTTCTGCAAAGGCCCCCAGGGGGAGCACGGAGAGCACCATGCTCAGTGCCAGGATCAGGCTGAGAATGCGTTTTTTCATCGGGGTCGTCCTCCTTTTCTGCCAAAGACTGCGTCAAAAAGCCGCACGGTCGTTCGTTTCTGGGTCCATCATACCACAGAAACAACCGGAATGGAAGCAAAGCTGCGTGAAACGCCCTGAAAACTGCGCGAATGATGATTTTTGCCCCCTTGACAGGGTCAAAAACGCCGGTTGGGTCAGTCTGCTTTGGCCGTTCGCAGCCGGATGACGTTCAGCACCACCAGCTCCAGCACGATGGCCACGGCCAGCAGCACCAGCGAGGTGAGCAGGCTGGCGCTGGCGCCCAGGAACATCTGGCTCAGGCCGGTGACGACATAGCACACCGCCGAGATGGCCGCCGCCGTGATGGCATAGGGCAGCTGGGTGGACACATGGTTCACATGGCTGCAATGAGCACCGGCGGACGCCATGATGGAGGTGTCCGAGATGGGGGAGCAGTGGTCGCCGCACACTGCGCCGGACAGGCAGGCCGCAATGGAGATGACCAGCATCTCCCCCTGCGGGAACGCATGGCAGACGATGGGGATGAGGATGGAGAAGGTGCCCCAGGACGTGCCGGTGGCAAAGGCCAGGAACACCGCCACCAGAAAGATGATGGTCGGCAGCAGATATTGCAGCGCAGCCGCCGAGCCGTTGAGCAGGTTGGCCACGTAATACTTGGCACCCAGCAGGTTGGTCATGCCGGAAAGAGTCCACGCCAGCGTCAGGATGAGCATGGGGCTGACCATGGCCTTGAAGCCCTCCGGGATGCAGGCCGCGAAGTCCTGAAAGGTCATCACGCCGCGCACCCGGTAGAACACGAAGGTGAACAGCAGCGCGATGCTGCTGCCCATCACCAGGCCCGCCGAGGCATTGCAGTCGGAGAAGGCGGTGATGAAGTCCACGCCTTCAAAGAAGCCGCCGGTGTAGATGAGGCCGAAGATGCAGGCCGCAATGAGCACCAGCACCGGCAAAATCAGGTCGATGACATGGCCGCAGGCTGCGGTGCCGTCGTCCACATCGTCGCCGTAGGGGCGGTCTTCGGTGGTGAAGAGGTCGCCCTTCAGCGCGTTGTCCTCGTTGAGCTTCATGGGGCCGTAGTCGGTGCCCGTGAAGATGAGGAAGAGGATCATGATGAGGGTCAGCAGGGCGTAGTAATTATACGGAATGGTGCGCAGGAACATGGTAAAGCCGTTGATGCCCGAACCTTCCGGCACCGAGGAGGTGACGGCCGCCGCCCAGCTGGACACCGGCGCGATGATGCAGACCGGGGCCGCCGTGGCGTCGATGAGGTAGGCCAGCTTTGCGCGGGAGACCTTCTGCCGGTCGGTCACAGGCCGCATGACGGAGCCTACGGTCAGGCAGTTGAAGTAGTCGTCCACAAAGATGAGCACACCCAGAACAAGGGTCATGAACTGCGCCCCCGCGCGGGTGTGGATGTGGGTGGACGCCCAGCGGCCAAAGGCCGCGCTGCCGCCCGCCTTGTTCATCAGGGCCACCAGGATGCCCAGCATGACCAGAAAGACCAGAATGCCCACATTGCTGGAGTCGGACAGCTTGGCGACCATGCCGCCGTCTTCGTTGAAGAACAGGGTGTTCAGGGCCAGTTCCAGGTTGCCGTTGGCAAAGAGCAGCGCACCCGTCGCGATGCCCACCAGCAGCGAGGTGTAGACCTCCTTGGTGTTCAGTGCCAGCACGATGGCCACCACCGGCGGCAGCAGAGAGAGCGCCGTGCTGTACACGGCGCAGGTGTAGGTAGACGGGTCGGCAATGGTGCCGGGGGTTGCCGCCGTGCACCACAGCAGCAGAGCGAACACCAGCACGGCGCCCGCCCACGAAAGATTGACTTTTTTCATACGATCTGATTCCTCTTTTGATTTTTTGCCTCAGCGCGGGGCAGACTATCCCCAACCAGACAGGGAAGGGGGTGTTTGCCGCGCCGGATTATAAAGCGCTGTACTTTGAACTGTTCCGCGCCAGCGAACAGGCCGCCCGCCTCCTCCACGAGGCCCAGCAGCGGGCCGAAGAACAGGTGATGGCGGAGGATGAACCACCGCTGCGGTTGGAAGAACCGCTCCATCCCCACTCACGGGATGCCGCCCCCCGGAAACCGTGAAGCGAAACGGAAACGCGGCATGGAGTACAACCTCTCAGTCATCGCTTCGCGATGCCAGCTCCCCTGGTAGGAAAGACTCCCTCCGGCCGGAGGGAGATGTCGCGAATAGCGACAGAGGGAGGACGACCACTGGCGAGAAGGCGAAGTTTGCGGAATGCCAAGGGCTCCCCTACCAGGGGAGCTGTCGAGCCGTAGGCGAGACTGAGAGGTTGTACGAAGGATTGCCTTAGCCCTTCTTGCTCTCCGCCTTCGCCGCGAACTTCGCGTCATTGACGACGAAGCGCTCATGCACGCCGCCGCCCACGGGGCCTTTTTCGTCGTGCAGCGAGACCTTGAACACCAGCTTCCGGCCTTCTACGGCGGTCAGCTCGCTCTCACAGGTCACGGTCATGCCCACGGGGGTGGGGGCGGTGTGCTCCAGTTCCAGCTTCGTGCCCACCGAGCCGCAGCCCTCGTCCAGCTCGGACGCGACGCTCATCCAGCAGGTCTTTTCGGCCAGTGCCACCAGTGCGGGCGTTGCGAACACGTTCAGTGTGCCGCTGCCCATGGTCTTTGCGGTGTTTTCGTTCGTCACGAGCTGGCTCTGCTCGCCGTGGATGCCAACATTCAACATAAAAAAACTTCCTTTCCAAAATCGCCTTGCGGCAGTAAATTTCCGACCTCCTGATAGGATACCACATTTTCCGCGTCGATGCACCTGTTTTTGGTGGATTTCTGCATTTTCCTCTTTCCGGTCGGACGGCACCCCTGCTTCCCCCTCACCGGACCTCTCCATTTTTCAACGCTCAAAACGCACCCTTTTTGCAGATTGAAATCGCAGTTTTCTTGCGTATTGGGGTATTTTTTTACAATTTCGAAGTTCTGCTCAAAATCTTTGCAAAAAGCCTTGACAGAGCCTCTTCTGCGTGATACTATGAACACATGAACAAACGTTCACATGAATGTGCCGCGAAAGGAGAGACTGCCATGAACGACCCCAAAGACGCTCTGCCCGCCGCGCAGCCGGGGCCTCTCGTGATGCCGGATGACGAAGTGCTGTATGAGCTGGCCGACCTGTTCCGGGTGTTCGGCGACTCCTCCCGCATCAAGATCCTGTATGCACTCCACGACAGCGAGCTGTGTGTGCAGGACCTCGCGAATGCGGTGCAGCTGAGCCAGTCTGCGGTGAGCCACCAGCTCCGGGTGCTGAAGGACTCGAAGCTCGTGCGGTTCCACCGGGACGGAAAGACCGTTTACTACGCACTGGACGATGACCATGTGCGCAGCATCCTCTCCATGGGGATGGACCATATCGAAGAATAACCGAAAGGCAGGTACTTATTATGAAAAAGAGCTACAAGATCGAAGTCGATTGCGCAAACTGCGCCCAGAAGATGGAAGACGCCGCCAACACCGTGGCCGGTGTGGCAAATGCGACCGTCAGCTTCATGACCCAGAAGATGAAGGTGGAGTTCGCAGAGGGCGCAGACCCCCACGACACCATGGTGAACGTTCTGGCCGCCTGCAAAAAAGTCGAGGACGACTGCGAGATCTTTGATATCTGAGCAGCGCATCCGATGAGAACGGCTCCTCCTTCGGGGGAGCCGTTTCCTTCCCCGGCGATTTCCTGTTGAAAGAAAAGCCAGTTTTCAACACTTTCCACCGGGTTTTCAACAGCTTTTGCGGAAAAGTTTGAAAACAAACGCGAAAAAGTCAGATTTCTTCGGGAAAACCTCGTGGAAAACATGGGGGAAAACGTGGAAAAGCTCCCTTTCCGGGGAAAACCTGTTGAAAACGCCCCCAGCCATCCGTCAAAAGGAGAGTTTCGTATGACCAAAAAGCAGAAAAAGGTGCTGTATCAAATCATCGCAGCGGTCATCCTGATCGTGATCCTGAAGCTCCTGCCCGCATTCCCCACCCCGGTGGAGCTGGTGCTCTACCTCATCCCGTACCTCGTGGTGGGCTGGGATGTCCTGCGCAAGGCGCTCAAGGGCATCAAGAACCGCCAGCCGTTCGACGAGTGCTTCCTGATGGCCGTTGCCACCGTGGGCGCGTTCGCGCTGGGCGACTATGTCGAGGGCTGCGCCGTCATCCTCTTTTACCAGATCGGCGAGCTGTTCCAGAGCGTGGCCGTCGGCAAGAGCCGCCAGAGCATCTCCAGCCTGATGGACATCCGCCCCGACTACGCCAACATCGAGGACGCAGACGGCAAGCTGGAACAGGTAGACCCCGATGATGTCGAGGTCGGCACCGTGATCGCGGTCCAGCCCGGCGAGCGTGTGCCCATCGACGGCGTGATCGTGGAGGGCATTTCGGCCCTGAACACCGCAGCCCTGACCGGCGAGAGCCTGCCTCGCGATGTGCAGACCGGCGACGAGGTCATCAGCGGCTGTGTGAACATGACCGGCCTGCTCAAGGTGCGCACCACCAAGGAATTTGGCGAGTCCACGGTCTCCAAGATCCTCGACCTCGTGGAAAATTCCAGCATGAAGAAGGCCCGCACCGAGAACTTCATCACCCGTTTTGCCCGCGTGTACACCCCTGCCGTCTGCTACAGCGCACTGGCTCTGGCGTTCATCCCGCCGGTGGTCCTGCTGCTGATGGGCCAGCCCGCCCGCTTCGGCGACTGGGTCTACCGCGCCCTGACCTTCCTCGTCATCTCCTGCCCCTGCGCTCTGGTCATCTCCATCCCGCTGAGCTTCTTCGGCGGCATCGGCGGTGCCAGCGCCTGCGGCATCCTCGTCAAAGGCTCCACCTATCTGGAAGAGCTGGCCCGCACCGGGATCGTGGTCTTTGATAAGACCGGCACCCTGACCCAGGGCACCTTCAAGGTCGTGGGCGTCCACCCCGAACACGGTGTCACCGAAGACGCCCTCGTGGAGGCCGCCGCCCTGGCCGAGAGCTGGTCCAAACACCCCATCTCCCTGAGCATCAAGGCCGCTTACGGCAGGGACATCGACGCCAGCCGCGTCACCGATGTCCAGGAACTTGGCGGCCACGGCGTGACAGCAAAGGTGGACGGCAAAACCGTTGCCGCCGGTAACTCCCGCCTGATGGCAAAACTGGGCCTCACCGCCCCCGAAGTGACCGAGCCGGGCACCCTCGTGCATGTGGCCATCGAGGGGCAGTACGCCGGTTATCTGCTCATCGCGGACGTGGTCAAGCCCCACAGCGCGCAGGCCATCCGGAGCCTGAAGTCCGCAGGCGTCCGCAAGACCGTGATGCTGACCGGCGACGCCGAGCCTGTAGCCAGAGCGGTCGCCAATCAGCTGGGTCTGGACGAATACCATGCCGGTCTGCTGCCCGGCGACAAGGTGGACCAGATCGAAACACTCATCGCCGCCA
>ERZ838577.2140-NODE-2140-length-23206-cov-15.977884_pt1 | contig 23206 bp, 16 predicted proteins | sample MGYA00519682_ERZ838577 | MGnify/ENA primary metagenome ERZ838577 (study PRJEB31850, sample SAMEA3708838) | human gut metagenome | biome: human gut; feature: human-associated habitat; material: faeces | place: China | collected 2014 ...
GAAGGAAAAAATTACTCGGATATTCCGGTGTGGCGTAGATATACGCTTACCATTGAGGAAGCAGCCAGATATTATCATATCGGCGAAGGAAAATTGAGAACGCTTATTGACACACATCCCAATGAAGATTTTTATGTGATGAACGGCAATCGTGCCCTCATTAAGCGTGAGAAATTTGAGAGGTATCTGGATCAGGCTACGGCTGTGTAAACAGAGCTGACAGATTTACCAATTTCACATGATATAACTATGCGGAGAGCCGGATTTGTGCTATGATAAGAGTGCAAGTCTGGCTCTCTTTTTTTGAAAGGAGAGTTCACGATGAGTGAGAAAAGACGAGATAACCGTAATCGGATTTTGCGAGAGGGCGAGTACCAGCGTAAGGATGGGAGGTATCGGTTCCGCTATATTGATGAGGACGGAAAAGAGAAAAATGTATACAGTTGGCGTTTGGACAAGAATGACCCAATGCCAAAGGGGAAGAAACGGGAGCTTTCCCTGCGTGAGAAAGAAAAACAGATTGAAGCAGATTTGTTTGACCGTATTGTAACAAATGGTGGCAACTATACTGTATTGGAGCTGGTAGAAAAGTATGTTTCATTGAAAACAGGAGTTCGTCACAATACGGTTGCCGGATATAAAACGGTCATCAATATGCTGAAAAAAGAGAGTTTTGGGAATCAGCGAATTGATAAGGTGCGTTTGTCAGACGCAAAAGCATGGCTGATTAAGCTCCAGCAGATAGATGGACGGGGATACAGTTCCATTCATTCGATCAGGGGAGTTCTCAGACCGGCATTTCAGATGGCAGTAGATGATGACCTGCTTCGTAAAAATCCATTTGAATTTGAGCTTGCCTCCGTCATTGTCAATGATTCTGTTACCAGAGAAGCGATCACCCGAAAGCAGCAGAGAGATTTGTTGAAGTTTATTGAAGATAAACATTTCAGCAGATACTATGATGCAATCTATATTCTTTTTCACACAGGGCTTCGTATCTCAGAGTTCTGTGGACTGACGGTTTCAGAAATCGAGTTTGGAGAAATGCGTATTAAGGTAGACCATCAGTTACAGCGTACTGCACAGATGCAGTATGTAATTGAAGAGCCAAAAACTGACAAAGGCATCCGCTATGTGCTGATGACGGAAGCTGTCGCAGCGTGTTTTCGCAGAATCATTGCCAACCGCAAGACACCAAAAGTTGAACCGATGGTGGAAGGATATGCAGGATTTTTGTTTCTGGATAAAAACGATATGCCGATGGTTGCCCTTCACTGGGAAAAGTATCTGGAGCATATCATTCAGAAATACAACAGGATTTACCGTATCCAGATGCCGAAAGTTACCCCTCATGCGTTGAGACATACGTTCTGCAGTCGATGCTTTGAAAAGGGAATTACCCCAAAGGTTGTTCAGCAGCTCATGGGACATGCTCATTATTCCACAACAATTGATATATACACACATATATCAGAAGAGATGATGGGAAATGAATTGGAGAAATTCAAAGTAGCAATGAATGCCTGATGGACGGCTGCTTACGAAGAGAAGTTTTCGTAAGACTTCGTAAAATAAATCCTACGAAAATGATAAAAACCTTTACGAAAATAATGACAAGGCGGGTATCGGGGGTAGAAAAATAGTAAAAAAGTTGTACGAAAAAAAGCTTCGTAAAATAAAAATGAAATGAAGCAAAGCTGCTAGTGGAAAACACGAAAATAGTCAGTAAGTAAGCCACTTTTGAGGGTTGAGTCCAAGAGGCTCAGGTTCAAGAAGTTGCAAAACAGATGGGCATGTAAGCGAAGCTTGCACTTCAAATTAAATAAGATTTTTTAAAGGCTCTGAAAGCCTTATAAACACTTTATTCTCTGGTGATTATAAGTTTTTCGGAGCTTTTTTCTATGGAAAAAGGGAAATATAGGCAGTCTGTACCACCTGCATCCTGCAATTTTTTTCGTAGATTACTGATGTGCTTCTTAAGCGAACGTTCTGTGCAGTCTTGTGTATCCAGGCTTAAGTGACCGATCGACAATGACTGTCTCTCTGTCTGTATTTCATTTCCGAAGCTGAACAGTAATCCGTGCAAGAAGTTCTTTTATTTCAAACGGTTTGGTCATATAGTCAGCAGCATCACCGAGCAAAAGATTCAACATCAATCTTGGCACTGAGGACAATTACAGGAACATTCTGAATCTAGGGCAGAACTTCTGCCAGCATATCTCCAATCGAAATATCATCATCAATAATTTCTATGGTTTTCATTTTTTCCTCATTTTCTCCAATTATGGATTGCGGTGTGATCATTGGAACACAGCTTGCCATCTGTCTCTTGTTGCGGGAAAAATTATTATCAGACATATAAACGCAGGATCAAGTTTCAGAGGTGGTGTTTAAAAACTCCCCGATGAGTATCGGGGAGAAATATTATTCGTATAGAGTTACCAGAAATTCAGAAGGAAAAAAAACCGATACACAGATGAATCGTCTTTACTTAGAATAAGTTTGCATGAATCAACCGGTTACGAATCTGTGGTCCCAATATCATAGCAAGAACCATTTTGATTAAATCTCCCGGAATAAACGGGATGACACCTGCCATCAATGCGGCCAACAGATCCATGTGTGCTTCATATGCCAGACATGCAGTACCAAAGGCATAGCATACAACATGATAAAGCAAAGCAATCTGTTATTAATCTTGCGGTTAATTACCATTCCTGCTATGATAGCCATTGGAATAAATCCAATAAGATAACCGCCTGTCGGTCCAAACAGTTTTCCAGGACCACTGGTAAATCCGGAAAATACAGGAACTCCCACCAGTCCGATCAGTAGATACACCAGATAGCTGATGGTCCCTCTTTTTACCCCCAACATATACAGTACAAAATAAATAGCCAAGTTCGTCAGTGAAATCGGTACCGGCCCGATTGGCAGTGAAAAAGGTGCCAGCACACAGATTACTGCGGTCATTACTCCAATCGCAGCAATCTGCTGAATGGAAAATTTTTCTTTTGTATTAACTGTAAGATTACTCATTTTTTTAAGCCATCTTCCTGTGATAATTTCTTTCACAAGGTTTCTCATAATCCCTACTCCGAAGCTGTAATAAACCATCTAATGTAATTCGATTTTATCATTGACTTGGAGAAATAGCAAGTTGATTGAGGAGTGACCATGGTCACCCTGCCCCGCTATACATGCATCAGTTTTTTCCGAAACTGCGAAGGCGAACAGTGGTTATACATCTGAAAACTCCGATTAAAATTACTGACAGAAGAGAATCCCGAGGCCAGTGCAATATCAGTGATTGAGATTTTGGAATCGGTCAGCAGTTCTTCTGCGTGGCGGATACGCTGGCGTGTGAGGTATTCTTGGAAGGTTATTCCTGTAAATTCTTTAAAAAGTCTGGAAAAATGATATTTACTGAATCCTGCGATTTCTGCAGCCTGTTCAAGTGTCAGATTTTCCCGAAATGAGGTATCGATATACTGACAGACCGTTGTGAATTTTTCCATGTATTCTCTGCGGGAGGAAAAGGATACATCGGTAAATCGAGGAGTATGTTCGAAATTATGGCGTACTAGCAGAAGAACAATCTGAATAACAGCAGAGGATACCCAGGTATCGGCCAGATAATTACTTTTTTCAGCCTCCCGGATGATTTCCTTGAATTTTGCAGACACTTCCTGAAAGAGTTCCGGACAGGAAGCCGGCGTAAGGCAAACAGCTTCCGGTAACAGCAGCAGTGCGCTTCCCATACCGGGTATAGAATAAAAAAGCGACAATGGTGCCTGAAAAATCAGGCGCTTACCGGTGGCAGGCGCCTGCAGTGAATGAATTTCCCCACTGTTGATAAATAACAGATCAAGGGGATTTAGTGTGTAGCACTCATTTCCTATTACGGCCTGATAGCCGTTTTCTAAAGGCATGATAATTTCAATACTTGTATGCCAGTGTGGCGGATAATCTTCAGTCTCCTGATTTTTCATCAATCGAAACTGTGAAGAACCATATGCAATCGTTTCTTTCATTCCTTTGAGATCTTCAATCATAGTAAAAGATAATCCCTTTCAAAAATAGCAAAATATAGGAAAAGTATAGCAAGAATCAATAAGGAAAACAATAGATTCTTTTTTATAATATAGAAAATGAACAAAAAAGGAGATTACTTATGGCTAAAACATTTAGAGAACGGGCGGAAGAACTTGTAGCACAGATGACGCTGGAGGAGAAGGTTTCCCAGACACTTCACGGAGCGGCAGAAATCGAGAGACTGGGAATTCCCAAATATAACTGGTGGAATGAGGCACTTCACGGAATTGCTAGAACGGGAACAGCGACATTATTTCCACAGGCAATTGGTCTGGCTGCATCTTTTGATGAAGAACTGGTTGCGGAGATGGCTGATATCATTGCCACTGAAGGACGTGCAAAATATAATATGCATGTGAAATATGGTGACAGAGACATCTATAAAGGCTTAACATATTGGGCACCTAATGTAAATATTTTCCGTGATCCGCGCTGGGGAAGAGGTCATGAAACGTATGGTGAGGATCCCTATCTTACATCACGCCTGGGCGTGCGGTTTATTCAGGCACTTCAGGGAGATGATCCTGTATATATGAAGGCAGCAGCCTGTGCAAAGCATTTTGCTGTACATTCCGGACCGGAAGGAGAGAGACATTATTTTAATGCTGTTGCATCCAAACAGGATATGTATGAGACTTATCTGCCGGCATTTAAAGCCTGTGTGCAGGAAGGAAAAGTAGAAGCTGTGATGGGTGCATATAACAGGACAAATGGAGAACCATGCTGCGGCAGTAAGACACTTCTGCAAGATATTTTGAGAGAAGAATGGGGATTTGAGGGGCACGTTGTCAGTGACTGCTGGGCAGTGCGTGATTTCCATGAAAATCATCATGTAACAAATGCACCGGTGGAATCCGTAACGATGGCTATGAATCACGGTTGTGACTTGAATTGTGGTTGTACATACCCTCATCTGGTTCAGGCAGTACGTGAAGGAAGAGTTGATGAAAAACGAATCAATGAGGCGGTCATCAATCTTTTCACCACACGTATGAAGCTTGGTATGTTTGAAGAACCGGGAACAGTTCCATTCGATAGTATTCCTTATACAGAAAACGACACACCGGAACATAACCGTATAAACGAAAAGATTTCTGAAAAAACTCTGGTTCTTCTGAAAAATGAAGGAGGACTTCTTCCTCTGAATAAGAATAATATGAAAACCATCGGAGTCATCGGGCCAAATGCCAATAGCAGAGCAGCACTTGTGGGTAACTATGAGGGAACTGCTTCCCGTTATGTAACCGTTCTTGAAGGAATTCAGGATTATGTAGGCGATGATGTTCGTGTCATGTACTCGGAAGGATGTGCTTTATTTAAAGACCGTGTCTGTGTTCTCTCAGAACCAAACGATCGTCTGGCTGAAGTGAAAGGCGTATGCGAGGCCAGTGATGTGGTTATTGTCTGCCTTGGATTGGATGCTACACTGGAAGGTGAAGAGGGCGATACAGGAAATGAATTTGCCAGCGGTGACAAACCGGATCTGAACTACCCGGGGCTGCAGAATGAAATCCTCAAAGCGGCATATGAAAGTGGAAAACCGGTGGTTCTCGTTTCATTGACCGGAAGTGCTATGGATCTTAGCTGGGCTGACGAGCATATTCCGGCTATCGTACAGGCATGGTATCCTGGATCAAGAGGTGGAGAGGCTGTGGCACGTTTGTTGTTTGGAGAGTGTTCACCGGAAGGTAAACTGCCGGTAACCTTCTATCGTTCCGTGGAAGAACTGCCGGAGTTTACGGATTATTCCATGAAAGGAAGAACTTACCGTTATATGGAACAGGAAGCGTTATATCCCTTTGGCTATGGACTGTCATATACAGAGTTCAGTCTGTCAGAACCTGAGATTACAGTTTACGAAGGAGATAAGGTGTCCGAAACAGGAATCATCAGAAAGGGTACAGGAATGACTGTACGGACAGTGATTCGAAATATCGGTAAGATGGCCGGAGGAGAAACCGTACAGGTTTATGTAAAATCCTGCTGTGACGGAACTCCAAATCCCCAGTTAAAGGCTTTGAAAAAGGTATTTCTGAATCCGGGCGAGGAGCAGGAAGTCGTTCTGACTTTAAAACCGGAAGCTTTCGAACTGTTTGATATCGATGGCGCTGCACAGATTCTATCCGGTGAATACTGTGTTTATACAGGCACTTCACAGCCGGATAAAAGAAGTAAGACCCTGACAGGAAAAGGTGGATTTGTCAATACATTCGCAGCTGAAGTGTAAAACTGCGGTCTGGAAAGGAGCATGGGAAAAGTGATGAGATTATCTTCGTTAATCAGTGACGAGATGATTCTCCAGCGAGATGTAGAAAACAGTATCTGGGGATATGGTGAAAAGGGAAGAACGGTAGAACTGTCTTTTGAAAATTTTCAGGTTAAAACCATCTGTGCTGATGACGGATACTTTGAATTGATGATACCGGAAATGCCTGCCGGCGGTCCGTGGGAGTTCAGGATGACAGATGGGGAAGAAGAACTTGTGATTCATGATGTACTGTTTGGTGATGTATTTCTTCTGGGATGGCAGTCTAATATGGAACTGCCCATTGAGCGGGTGATGGACCGGTATGCAGATGAAATTCTGCATACTTCAGAGGATGAAATCCGTATGTTCGAAGTCCCCAAGGAATATGTATTTGGAGAAAAACGTCAGGAATTGGAAAAGGGCTGCTGGATTAAAGCGAAGGGAGAAGAACTGCAGCTGTTTAGTGCTGTGGGATATTTTGCTGCAAAAGAAATTCATGATAGGGAAAGAATACCGGTTGGACTTCTGCAGACTGCTGTGGGAGGTACACCGGTGAAATCCTGGTGTAGCGAGGAGACTGTTACAGCTCTGGGTTATGATGCTGTGGAGATTCAAGAATGCCGGCAGAAGGAATATCCGGAAGCAACCATCAAAGCGGAGGAAGAAAGAGAGCTTTGGTGGAGAAAAGAGGCGTTGAAAGAATCGGGTATGGATTATGCGGCAGATAATAAGGGCAGTTTTTGTATTCCTGGTTTCTTTGAAAATACTGTGTTGGATCAGTTTTATGGAGGATTGCGCTTTACAAAAACTTTTGTGCTGGATGAAAAAGATAAACCGGAAAAAGGAAAAGCTATTCTTTATTTCGGTGCTATGATTGATGCAGATAAGATTTTAATTAATGGCACATTGATCGGAGAGACGGAATACCAGTACCCACCCAGAATTTATCGGATACCGGAGGGAATTCTTCATGCAGGAGAGAATATCATCGAAGTTAAATTGATGGTTTTCAGACAGGAAGGAGGATTTGTACCTGGAAAGGTGTATGAACTTTGTTATGGCAGCAATCTGGAGAAAAAGGTATCTCTTTCCGGTGACTGGAATTATGAAATCATCCACCGGATGGAATCGCTGCCGCAGATGACATTTTTCCAGTTTAAAGCATGTGGACTTTATCAGGGAATGCTCTATCCCATCAGAAGATGGAAAATCAAAGGATGTTTCTTCTATCAGGGTGAATCCAATACCGGGCGGCCGGAAACCTATGAGGAGGAATTTAGCACGATGATCGAGGAATGGAGAACCCTCTGGCAGATGCCGGATATGCCGTTCATTTTTGTGCAGCTGGCAGGATTTTCTGATGGAAAACTTCATACGGACGGCATACAGTGGGCAAGACTTCGTGAGGCTCAGAGAAAAACAGCCGGTTTGCCGTATGCCATGATGGTACAGGCTTATGACTTGGGAGAATACAACGATCTGCATCCTACCGATAAGAAAACAGTCGGCGTATGTGCGGCACTTGCGGCAGAAACATTAATTTATGGCAGAAACGTATCATACCGAAATCCGGAGCTTGCTGCAGCCATTAGAAATACTGGAAGTATAAAGTTTGTTTTCGAACCGTCAGGCATTGTATTGCATACAGAGAAAAGAACTCTGGATCTGAAAGAAGTACCAGGAGTTTCTCTGCGACAGGATAAGAATGAACCGGTCAGAGGTTTTGATATTATTTGTAAAGATGGAAGCCGTAAAGCAGCCGAGGGAAAACTGACAGGAGAAAATACTGTCGAAGTATCCATAACGGAAGATACCGTTGGAGTATCCTATGCATGGAATGACTGTCCGTGGGAAGCAAATTTATACAGCGATGAGGAATTGCCGGTAGTTCCTTTCCAGATTATATTTCAGGAGATATCATAAGAAATGAAAATATTTGATGGTGGGTACTGTGTACCGTTTCTAGTAGAGTAAGATGCTTATGAGGATGTAAAAATGAAGATGGCTGCCGATATCCGGTGAGAATGTATGTGGAACCTTTTGGAAAACCTCGCCTGATGGTTTCACGTACAGATGATGACAGAATCCTTGTGAAAAATTATGGGGTCTGTGAATCACTGGAAATCCGAGATTTTCTCTATGCGGGAAACCGTGAGGTTATCATTGAAGTGGCGAATGACGGTGAGGGTTCTTTTCTCTGTGAAATAGAAGCAGAACCCTGCAAATGGCTGAAACTGGAAATGAGCAGCAGAGAGGTAAAAGATCAGGAAATTCTCAAGCTGATTTGCTGCCTGGGCAGTTCCGGAGAACTATCTGGCGGGAAATCCGGATGATGATTTCTGGGCTGTGGGTATTATAGAACAGGTTCATAAAACCTGCGTACCGATTTCACTGCACAAAGGATTCAATGAAGTGCAAATAGAATTTTTAAGCAAAATTTTTGCAGTAGAGAAAATAGTTTTCTATAGGGAAGGCACCGTCCCCCGGATCTCATGTATGGGTCCGACAGAAAGCTGGAAGAGATAGTTCTGGATGTTTGGAACATAATATGGTATGATGGCTACAGGAGGGCAGCGTATGAAGAGACTGATTGATAGATTAGAAAATACCATGAATGACTTTAACCTGAAGAAAAAGCTTCATATTCTGTATATCTATTGTATGCTGATACCACTTATCATTACAGACAGTGTTATTCTATTTATTGTGGTTCAATCCGAGAGAGTGGAGCAGCGGCATGTGATGGAAAATGATGCAAGTGCTGTTATATATAATCTTTCCCGGGAAGTGGAAAATGCCGCAATGAAAGCAAAAAATATTTATATGAACGGGTATATCGAGGAGTTTTTGAATCGACAGTATGAGACTCCTCTGGATTATGTGACGGGACATCAAGCATTTATGAAGAATTCACTGTTTGAGACCAGTATGGGTACGGATAATACAGTGGTTACGATTTATGCGGACAATGATACTATTATCAATGGCGGACATTTCATCCGTCTGTCTGATGTGCGTGAGACAGAATGGTATAGATATTTGCAGGAAGCGGGAAATAATTCAGTATTGTATTTTTATTATGACCAGTGGAAAAGTTCTGCAGTGCAGCCGCGGCGCAGCGTGTTATTTATCAGAAAACTAAATTTTTCCGGACAGGACAGCTGTGAAAAAATAGTGACGATTGAAATGGATTACAGTAGTCTTGTACGCAATCTGGATAATATGAATTATGAGTCTGAGATCTATATATGTAAAGATAATCAGATTTTGCTTTCTAATAACGGATATAATCAGCCAGGGTGGCCTTTTAGCGAATGGAAGGAAAACATACAGCCGGATTATCAGAAAGAATACAGTGCTTATGGAGAACATCTACAGATTGCAGTCTGTAAAAGAAGTCGTGGGATACGGGCACAGATATGGAATCATATGCCGTTGATTGTTTTTCTGGTGTTGATTAATACGGTGATGCCGTGGATTCTGATGCGGCTTATTAATCGTTCTTTTACTGCCAGGGTGGAAGAATTGAGCAAAGCATTTGATCACGTAGATGCGGATCATCTTCAGGAAATCTCATATGTGCGGGGGAAAGATGAAATAGGCAGTCTGATGCTCAATTATAATCACATGGCATCCCGCCTGAATGATCTGATTCAGACGGTGTATAAGGATCGTCTGAGAGAACAGGAGATGGATATTGCCAGACAGAATGCAGAACTTCTGGCACTGCAGAGTCAGGTGAATCCTCACTTCCTGTTTAATGCCCTGGAGAGCATTCGGATGCACAGTATCTTAAAGAAAGAGTATGAAACTGCGGATATGGTGGGAAAACTGGCCGTGATGGAACGTCAGAATGTGGATTGGAGTACAAATTTTGTCAGAATGAAAAAGGAACTGGAATTCGTGGAGGCATATCTGGGACTTCAAAAGTATCGTTTTGGAGACAGGCTTTCCTATGAGCTGGACATAGAACCGGAATGTGAGGATATTCAGATTCCAAGACTGACTGTCGTAACTTTTGTGGAAAATGCATGTGTGCACGGGATTGAGAGTAAAACAGCTTCCTGCTGGATTTTTGTCCGGGTTTATCGTAAACATGAGGATATCTGGATCGAAGTGGAGGATACCGGAAGCGGTATGGATGAGGACAAAGTGGCTGAAATAAAGGAAAAGATGTGTAATGCAAGCATCGAGAAACTAAGAGAAAAGGGGCGTGTAGGTATTATCAATGCCTGCCTCAGACTGAAAATGATAACGGATAACAAAGTGTGTTTTCATATAGAGAGTGAAGTAGGAATCGGTACTACTATTCAGATCAGGATGCCGATAGACGCTCTGGATGATAGAATACAGATGCACAGATAAGACTTCAACAGGGGTCTTGGGAATGGAAAAGAAACAAAGGAGATAAGAACATGCTGCGGGTTTTGCTGGTTGATGATGAACCTTTTATTGTACAGGGGCTTATGGTGTTTGTTGACTGGGAACAGGAAGGGTATGAGATTGTATATACTGCTGCCGATGGAGCAGAAGCACTTACATATCTGAAAGAGCATAAGGTGGATCTGGTCATTTCAGACATTAAGATGCCGGTAATGAGTGGACTAGAACTTTTGGAGACAATACGCAGAGAAAATATTTCAGATGCTTATTTTATAATTTTAAGTGGTTACAGTGATTTTTCCTATGCACAGCAGGCAATTCGTTATGAATGTATGGAATATATTCTGAAACCGGTGGAAAAAGAGGAGCTTTTGGGTGTACTGCGCAGAGTAGCCAAAGTGTCAGAAGCTGCCAGGGAAAATGAAAAGAAAAAACAAAAGCTGGAACATGAATATTTGGCCAGAAATATTATTGCTCTTCTCTGTGGAAAGTATGACACGGTGAATCTGGAATATATAAAAAGTCACATGAATCTTTCTGACAGTGTCAGATATGTTTATTTGGAACCCTATGATATAGGAGACATGTCCGAACAGGAGGATGGGGAATACTGTCTGATTCAGAGAAAACTGCATCAGGCCTGTCAGGATTTCCTGAAAGAAGACAGCAGTCACTGTTTCTTTGATGTGTCCTGGAATGAGAAGAATTACGATATAGGTTTTATTTACTGTGATTATATGGCGAAGAACCGGGCAATCAGTGAAGTTGAGTATCTGAGCGACTTTCAGGAGAGTCTTGAACTGGCAATTCAGCGTCCTGTAAAATTGCTGGCGGGTAAAAAAGTATCAGACATTTCTGGACTCGCAAAATCCTATAGTACCGCCTGTGTATTGAACTCTCTGGAAGCATTCCGTGCAAAAAAGAAAATGTATTTTTATGAAGAAGAGGTACAGATTCATAATGGGGGTATTATCCTGTGCAAACAGAGCCTGGATGCGTTGATATCAGCCATTGAGCAAAACGATAAGATACAGATCCGTAAATGTGTGGAAAATCTGTATGAAGAAATGCGGCAGATGGGACTTGCCGCAGATACAGTCAATCTTAACATTAATTATTTCCTGTTTCAGCTGATTTATCTGGCAACTGAGCAGGATGATTGTGTCGATCAGAAAGAAATTCTACATTTCATTGGTGAAAGCACATTTGAAGAGGGAGTCACCAGAGGCAGCAGTGTGCATATGGTGCATTTTGCTCTGGAGTATGCAGAATATCTGGCTCAGCTTCGCAAAAATATTTCCAGGGGAGGCGTAATTAGAGATGTTGAGAAAGAAATACGCGAAAATTATGCAGAGAATCTTACTTTGAGAGAATTGAGTAAAAAGTACTATGTGAACAGTGCTTATCTGGGACAGATATTCCGGAAAAAGTTCGGACAGTCATTTAAAGAGTATCTGAATAACTATCGGATGGAGCAGGCAGTTCAGAGACTGTTGTATACCAGTGATAAAATCTATCAGATTGCTCTGGATGTGGGATATAAAGACTGCGATTATTTTATTAACCGTTTTATTGCGGCAAAGGGATGCACACCTGCAAAGTTCCGCAGACAGGGCGGAGTATTGAAAAACTGAGAAAATGGAAGAAATTTTCCAACTGAAAAAAGACAGGATAAATGATAGGGTTCTATAATTTGTCCTGTCTTTTTGTATGCTTTGTCCGGTTGAGGTTTTTTTTGTAGAAGGTACAATATAGTTACTTGATAAGTCGTATTTGTTCTGCAGACGAATAGGAAAATATTTATAGTATCAAAAGAAATAGGAGGATGGAGTCTATGAAAAGAAAAAGTTTAATATCCCTTATGCTGTTAGCGGCGGTGTCCATGGCGGCCTGTGGCAAAGCAGAAACAGACACAGGTGCAGAGTCATCTGATGGCGAAGTAAAAGAATTTACTGCATTCTTTGCAGTTCCCGGTACAGAAATCAATGATGATAATGAAATTCAGCAGAAAATTGCTGAGATTACAGGTGCTAAATGTAAAGAGACATGGCTTACAGGACAGACTGCTGAGGAAGCTGTAGGAACCTTGATCGCCGGTGGTGAGTATCCGGATTTGATTGATGGTGGAGATGGTATGGCTCAGCTCTATGATGCCGGTGCCTTGGTTGCTTTGGATGACTATATTGATCAGTATCCGAACATTAAAGAGTTCTTTACAGAGGAAGAATGGGATAAACTTCGCCAGGAGGATGGACATATTTACTGGATTCCACAGTTCAGTAATATTTACGGTGAGGAAAAAGCAACAACACACAATGATGAAGCATTCTGGATTCAGACTCGAGTTCTTGAATGGGCAGATTATCCGGATATTCAGACCATGGATGAGTATTTTGATCTGATTGAAAGATACTATGAGGCCAATCCTACAATGGAAGATGGTACAACCAATATTCCATACACAATCCTCTGTGATGACTGGCGTTATTTCTGTCTGGAAAATGCACCTCAGTTCCTGGATGGATATCCAAATGATGGAAGTGTTATGGTAGATACGGAAACCTTGCAGGTCATTGATTATAATACAACACCTACAGCTAAGAGATACTTCGGAAAATTGAATGAAGAATTCAAGAAAGGTATTGTAGACCCGGAATCCTTTACACAGACTTATGATGAATATATTGCAAAACTTTCCACCGGACGTGTGCTGGGAATGATCGACCAGTGGTGGGATTTTGCATATAGTGTAAACGATGCACTGAAACAGCAGGGGCTGGGTGAACAGGGATGCAACTACGTTCCGCTTCCGATTACAATTGAAAGAGGAATTAAAAATCAGTGGCATAACTCCGGTAGTGTTCTGAATGTTTCCGCCGGTCTTGCTATTACAACAAGCTGTGATGACGTGGAAGGTGCACTACAGTTTGTGAATGATCTTCTTTCTCAGGAAGTACTGGATCTGCGTTCTTGGGGCGTAAAAGATGTTGACTATAAAGTAGATGAAGATGGTAAATACTATAAAACTCAGGAAATGAGAACTCAGGCAGCTGATACTGCTTATAAAGCATCACATTTTTGCGGTTATTCTTATTTCCCAGGGTATACCGGAACAAGCCGTGATGGAATCAACGCAATGTCGCCACAGTTCCAGCCCGAAGAATTCTATGATGGACTGCCGGATGATGTGAAAGCATGTTTCGATGCCTATGGTGCTGAAACATATGTAGACATGCTTGGAACCAGTGAGGCTCCGGGACCATGGTATCCAATGTATTCTTTCTCAAGTACTATGACAACAAGCACACCTGGTGGTATTGCATGGACAAAGATGGGAGAAATCAAGCATGAATATCTTCCTAAAGTAGTAATGGCATCAGATTTTGAAGCTGCATGGGATGAGTACATGAGTGTATACGAAAAATGTAATCCTCAGGATTTCCTGGAAGAAATGCAGACAGAGCTTGATCGCAGAATGGAAGAAGCCAAGAAGTATCAGTAGAATATAAGTGAATAAATCGGGCAGATGTCGGTTGCGGTATCGTGTGACAGACCGGTTCATCTGCCCTCTCTTTTTAGGAGGAGACTATGGCTGCTATAGAAAAAAGAAAAAAAGAAAAAGTAACAGAAATGAAAGTGAAAATCACTTGGAAAGAAATAAAAAGACAGAAAGCTCTGCTGATCTGGTCAGCCTTTATTGTATTATATGGTGTGATTTTCTGCTATTTGCCATTGGGAGGATGGCTGATGGCTTTCCAGAATTACCGTCCCAAGGATGGACTTCTGCATTCTCAGTTTGTAGGATTGGCAAAGTTCCAGCAGTTGTTTTCTGATGCCACATTCCTGCGTGTTATCAGAAATACACTGGCTATGGGTGTAATCAACCTGGTAGCAACCTTCTTTATGGCAATTTTATTTGCTATTTTGTTGAACGATGTAAAGTCTCAGGGTGGAAAAAAAGTAGTGCAGACAATCTCTTACCTGCCGCACTTCTTGTCCTGGATTATCGTAACTGGTATTCTGCATGACGCACTGTCCGGAACGGGTATTGTGAATGAGCTTCTTTTGAAATTCGGTATTCTTGATCAGCCTTTGAATTTCTTCGCTCATCCAAAATTCTTCTGGCCAATCGTGGCATTTGCCAATGTATGGAAGGAAACAGGATGGAATGCCATTATTTATCTTTCTGCAATTACATCCATTGACCCTTCCCTTTATGAAGCGGCCAATATTGATGGGGCCGGAAGATGGCAGAGAATCCGCTATATTACATTACCGGGAATCCGTCCGACTATTATGATTCTTCTTCTGATGAATGTAGGTAACGTATTAAATGCAGGTTTTGAAATCCAGTACCTGTTAGGTAATGGTCTGGTACAGAGCGTGGCACAGACAATTGATATTTACGTATTGAAATGGGGTATCAGCCAGAATGACTTTGCAATTGGTACTGCGGCAGGTATCTTCAAGAGTTTTGTCAGCATCGTGCTTGTTGTCATCGCCAATGAGATTGCAAAACGGACCGGTGACGAGCGGCTGTTTTAGGAAAGGAGAAATCAGACTATGGAAAAACTTCACAAAAGGAAAAAAACATCGGTTGGGGATACCATCTTCGTGATATGTAATACCCTGTTCATGATTCTATTCGTGCTGATTACACTATATCCGATTCTGAATACAGTGGCAATTTCACTTAATGACGGTACGGATGCATTGAGGGGTGGGATTTATCTGTTGCCCCGAAAATTTACCTGGAAGAACTATCTTACCGTTTTACAGAAAGATAACCTGCTGACAGGTGCTTATATTTCTGTGGCAAGAACAGTAGTTGGAACTTTGCTGGCCCTGATTGCCAATGCAATTCTGGCATTTATCGTCAGCAGAAAACATTTCCTGTTCAAAAAACAGTTGTCACTATTTTGGGTTATTACCATGTATGTAAACGGTGGCATGATTCCAACATTCCTGCTGTACAAAAACCTGGGAATGACAAACAGTTTCTGGGTTTATGTAATTCCTGGTATGTTCAGTGCCTTTAATATGCTGGTTATCCGTACCTATATGAACGGTCTTCCGGAGAGTCTGGAAGAGTCTGCACAGCTTGATGGTGCCGGATACACAACGATTTTCTGGAAAATCACTTCACCGCTGTGTAAACCGGTGTATGCGACCGTAGCTTTGTTTGTGGCAGTTGGTCAGTGGAACTCCTGGTTCGATGCCATGCTGTACAACCGTATGAGTGTACACCTGACAACCTTGCAGTATGAGTTGATGAAACTGCTTTCTTCCGTTACCAATCAGGGTAATTCTGCAGAAGCTATGAAAAATGCAGCAGGTGCAGTTACTCCAACCTCTGTACGTGCAGCAGCTACCGTATTGACCATGTTGCCGATTGTCTGCCTGTATCCGTTCCTTCAGAGATACTTTGTAGCCGGTCTGACCATCGGAGGAGTAAAGGAATAAGATAAAGATGGAAAAGGGAGCCGTTTACACAGGAATTTATCCAAATATATTCGAATTAGCCGGATATGAGAAAAAGGAAATAGAAAATAGAATAGATCAAATATTTCAGACTCTTTTTTATGGGAGTGATGAGGAAAGAATTTATCATCCCGTCGGTTGTGATCTTGGATACATAGAGGATACCGGTAATCTGGATGCACGTACGGAAGGCATGTCTTATGGCATGATGATGTGCGTGCAGATGAATAAAAAAGAAGAGTTTGACAGGATATGGAAATGGGCAAGAACCTATATGTATATGACTGAAGGTGAAAATGCCGGATATTTTGCATGGTCTTGTGGAACAGATGGCACAAGAAACGCTGATGGCCCGGCACCGGACGGAGAAGAGTTCTTTGCAATGGCATTATTTTTTGCCTCTCATCGCTGGGGCGACGGGGAAGGGATTTTTGCTTATAGCGAAGAGGCAAAAAAGTTGCTGCATACCTGTATTCATAAAGGAGAAAACGGAGAAGCGGGACGTGCCATGTGGGATCCGGATAACCACCTGATACGTTTTATTACCGAAGTGGATTTTTCAGATCCTTCCTATCATTTGCCTCATTTTTATGAATTATTTGCACAGTGGTCTTACGAAGAAGACCGTTCTTTCTGGGAGGAAGCAGCGAAGGCAAGCAGGGAATACTTGAAGAAGGCATGTCACCCTGTGACCGGCCTGTGTGCAGAGTATGCAGAGTATGATGGAACCCCTTGCACAAAAGGGCAGAATATCTGGGGGAGACATGACTGGTATTACAGTGATGCCTATCGCACGATTGCTAATATTGCTCTGGATTATGCCTGGTTTGGTGCAGATGAGTGGGAAGTGGAAGAAGGAAAGCACTTTCTGAAATTTTTCTGTGAGACAGCAGGGGAGGAACATCAGGATGGAATTTTTGCCATTGATGGTACGGTAATCCCCGGAAAAGCTTTGCATCCGGTGGCCATGACAGCAGTGAATGCACAGGCAGGATTGCTGGTACAAAATGAGCATGCCCTTGCCTGTGTCCGCAAGTTTTGGAATACACCTCTGCGTACAGGAAACAGGAGATATTATGATAATTGCCTTTATTTCTTCGCTTTTCTTGCATTAAGTGGAAATTATAGAATCTATTAACAGGAGATATTATTATGCATTATGCTAACAATCCAATTTTACCGGGTTTTCGTCCTGATCCTTCCATCTGCAGAGTGGGAGATGATTATTATCTTGTAACATCAAGCTTTGCTTATTTTCCTGGTGTTCCTGTTTATCACAGCAAAGATCTGGCTAACTGGGAGCAGATCGGTCATGTGCTTACCCGAGAGTCACAGCTCCATCTGGAAAATGCCGGACATTCCAGGGGAATCTATGCACCGACCCTGAGGTATTTTCAGGGACGCTATTACATGATTACAACAAATGTTTCACATCGAGACAATTTTATTGTAACTGCTGAAAGCCCGGAGGGTCCCTGGTCTGATCCTTATTATCTGGATGAAGATGCTCCGGGGATTGATCCCAGTCTGTTCTTTGACGAAGATGAAGATGGAACAGTTCATTGCTATTATGTAGGAACAAGACCAAACCAGAAGCACGGAGTTCGTTATAATGGGGACTGGGAGATATGGGTTCAGGAACTTGATTTGAAGACCATGGAGCTTATTGGTGAAAGCAAAAAAATCTGGAAAGGTGCCATGCATCATGTGATCTGGCCGGAAGGACCTCACCTTTACAAAAAGGATGGTTATTATTATCTGATGAATGCTGAGGGAGGTACAGGACCAAATCACAGTATGACGATTTCCAGAAGCAGAAGTGTGTGGGGACCATATGAGGGCAATCCCAATAACCCTATTCTGACGCATCGTCATCTGGGAAATGATTATCCCATCACTGCTGTGGGTCATGGTGATCTGGTGGACGATGGCCATGGAAACTGGTATGTGGTTATGCTGGGTTCCAGAAAATGCGAAGGCTATGTAAATACAGGTCGCGATACATTTCTTGCGAAAGTGACATGGGAAGATGGATGGCCTGTTGTGAATCCGGGAGTCGGTATGCTGGAGTCGGTAGTCGAACTTCCGGGAGATGGGGCAGAAATGAAACCTGAAAGCCAGGTATACCATTTCTTCGAGAAGAAACTCCCGATGGAATGCATGACTCTTCGGAAGCCTCTTTGGGAAAAATACGATCTTTTCCAGAGAAGTGGATATCTGAGACTTCCGACTTTGCCGCAGACATTAAATGAAACATCCTGTCCTGCTTTCGTTGCTGTAAGACAGAAGGAATATCTGTATCTTGCATCTGCGGGAATAGAGTTTTCCCCCTGTGTAAATGGGGAGGAAGCTGGTCTTGCCATTCTGTGTGATGAGACACATCATGTTCGGTTTACCAAAATGATGTGTGACGGTAAGGTGCAGCTGTTACTCAATCGTCGTCTGGGTGACAAAGAAGAAAAACTGGCGGCTGAAGAAATCGAAGATGGATTTGTAACTCTAGAAATCAGAGGCAGAGGACAGAAGACAGATTTCTACTATAAAGTTCAGGGAAAAGAAAAGATGCTGCTTGTTTCTGATGTGGATATGACAGGATTGAGTACTGAACTGGCGGGCGGTTTTACAGGTTGCTGCCTGGGAATGTATGCATCCTCCAATGGTGAAATTTCAGAAAATCATGCGGACTTTGCATGGATGGCTATTGAAAACCAGTAAGAGTATCCGTTATAATAATTAAAGATTCTAAGCTGTGTACTCGGAAATTCCAGCGGAATTTCTGGGTACTATTATCTTGAAAAGGTGTCATGTTATGCAAAGCATGGTGCACCCCTCATAGCAGATACACCGAAGCATACTTTAATTTCTAAGAAGGGAAACGGATATATGAGAAAGTACTGGAAACAATGTACACTTTTATGCTGCGTCGTAGCTCTGGCGGGAACAGCATTTTGGCAAATAGGAAATAGGAAAAAGCCGGAGATTAGAAAATATTCGGCTTTTTTTTCTGTTCTAGGACAGGAGATTGATGAGGATAATGAGATAAAAAAGAAAATCGCGGAACTGACAGGAGCAGAATGTGAAGAGATATGGCTGGTAGGACAGACTTCCGACCAGGCTATTGCTTCCTATATTGCCGGAGGAGAGTATCCAGATTTTATTTCCGGCAATATTGATTTATATGAAGCAAATGCTTTGATTCCGGTTGATGAGTATTGGGATGAATACCCGAATCTGCGCAGTTATTTTACTGATAGTCAGTGGGAACTGTTAAAACAGGAGGATGGGCATATTTACTGGATCCCCCAGTTTGGGAATCAAAAAAATCCATCAGAAGATATTCTGCATAATGGCGAAGCATTCTGGATACAGACAAGAGTATTAAAATGGGCGAAGTATCCAGAAATACGTACGTTGGAAGAATACTTTAATCTTATTGAGGCTTATGTGGACGCTCATCCTTTGGATGACCTTGTACCATATACTGTTCTTTGTGATGACTGGCGATATTTTTGTCTGGAAAATGTGCCGCAGTTTTTAGATGGCTATCCTAATGATGGCTGCTGCATTGTGAATCCAAATACATTGAAAGTGGAGGATTATAATACCACAGCAACGGCAAGAAAATATTACCGGATATTAAATGAAGAATTTCAGAAAGGAATTCTTGATCCAGAGTTCTACACACAGACTTATAGTGAGTATCTGGAAAAACTTGCTACCGGACGTGTTCTTGGTATGTCAGATCAGTGGTGGCAGTTTTATTATACCGTGGATGATATGTTGCGTCAGCAGGGAGAGGGAATGAATTATGTGCCTCTTCCCATTACAATCGACAGAAATGTACAAAATAAGTGGCATACCCAGAATGGAACTCAGCCAGATGTTTCAGGAGGAATATCTGTCACAGTAAGTTGTAAAGATGTAAAGGGGGCTTTTCAGTTCCTTAATGATTTGCTCAGAGAGGATATTCAGAAACTTCGTTTTTGGGGAATTGAAGGGGTAGATTATGAAGTGGACGAGAACGGATTGTTTTATCTGACCGAAGAGCAGAGAGATATGGTTGCTGATTCGCAGTATAAAAATACACATTTTTGCTCTTATGCTTATTTTCCACGATTAGAAGGAAATTATGAAGATGGAATCAATGCTTTTTCACCGGAATTTCAGCCGGAGGAATTTTATGCTGCTCTGCCGGAGGATGTGAAAGAATGTTTGTCAGCGTATGGATGTAATGACTATGTAGATATGCTGGGAAATCATGATATACCGGGAGAGTGGTTTCCCGTGTATGCCTATGCGGATATTCTGACAACGGGTTCTGAGGCAGGACTGGTATGGAAGAAAATGGATCAGGTTAAACGTGAATATCTGCCGCAGCTGGTTATGACAGAGGATTTTGATTCTATCTGGGAGAAGTATATGGAAAGTTACGAATCCGTTCATCCGGAGATATTTTTTGCAGAAATGCAGAAAGTAGTGGATGAGCGGACGGGAAACAAAAGTGAATGATGAAAAGGAGACTTATACAATGAAAGATTTTTACAATCCTTTAATTGGCATGGACTATCCGGATCCTGATCTGATACGCGTGGGGGATATCTGGTATATGATCAGTACAACCATGCACTTTATGCCGGGGGGTGAGATTCTTCGTTCTTATAATCTGACAGATTGGGAGCGTGTGGGTTACGTTTTTGATGATCTGGATCATACACCGGCACAGTGTATGGAGAATGGAGAAAATATTTACGGACAGGGTATGTGGGCAGCATCCCTGCGGTATCATAATGGTATATTCTATGTGTGCTTTGCTGCCAATGATACCCATCGCACTTATCTGTATCAGTCAGAAAATATAGAAGGGCCGTGGAAAAAACAGTATATCGAAGGATTTTACCATGACTGCTCTCTTTTGTTTGATGATGACAGAGTTTATATTGTATATGGAAATACACAGATTTATATTACAGAATTAACTGCTGATCTGAGCAGTCCGAAACCTGGAGGATTGCACAGAAAGATCATTGAGGATACAGGAAATGTGCGTCTGGGATATGAAGGAGCTCATGCATATAAAATTAACGGTAAGTATTATGTATTTCTGATTCACTGGCCCAATGGCGGAGCGGGAAGAAGAACAGAGGCATGTTTTGTTTCAGATAGTCTGGAGAGTGAGTTTATCGGACGGGATATACTGGATGATGATCGGGGATATTTCAATTGCGGTGTGGCACAGGGAGGAATTGTAGATACACCGGAAGGCGAATGGTATGCTTTCCTTTTTCAGGATTCTGGAGCGGTAGGGAGAATCCCGATTCTGGTTCCGGTAGATTTTACTCATGGATTCCCGGAATTTGGAAGTAATGGGAAAATAGTAGAACCGATTTTACTGAGGAACAGAAAACCGGAATATGTATACGAACCCCTGACTGCGAATGACAAGTTTCAGTATAAAAAGGAAGGTGGAAAAATATCGATTCATAAAGCATGGCAGTGGAATCATGTGCCAGATTATCGTCTGGTTGACTGTGATGAAAATGGAGGATTAAAACTAACTGCCGGTTCTTTGTGCCAGGATTTGTGTGAAGCACGAAATACATTAACGCAGAGAATGATCTGGCCCGGGTGCCGTGCTTCAGTTGTAATTGATGGGTCTGATTTAAACAATGGTGATTATGCTGGTATCTGTGCACTTCAGGGTTGTTATGGAATGATTGCAATAACACGTCAGGCAGATCAGTATTATCTGGTTATGCGTGCCGGGAGTCCTGCTGATGACAGTCGATATCCTGTCATCCAAAAAGGTGAAAACCTTGAGGAACATGAGAGGGTTAAGATGGATTGCCCGATTGCTCATCTGGAACTTTCTGCTGATTTTTCTGATATGAAAGATATTGTAGTTTTTCGATATTGGAGTCATGGCGAGTGGAAAAGATTAGGGAGCGTACATAAATTGTATTTCAAGCTGGACCATTTTACAGGGTGCAGAGTTGGACTGTTTTGTTATGCCTCAGAGCAAACAGGGGGAACTGCAGTGTTTCATGATTTTACATTGCAGAATTTATGTATTGACAACCGATACCAGCCTTAGTATTATCTCATCTTTGACACTTAAGTAGATTAAAACACCTCGCAAACCCAGTGTTTATGCAATGTCATTAACTTTAGCAAAGAGCAGAAATCGTAAGCATTTATAAAACTATGATTCCTGCTTTTTGTTTGTATATGGGCATACTTATCCCCTTCTCTTTGTACTCGTATTTTTTAGCTCAGTACGCTCTTTTATGGGTATTCGAATATTTTCCTGCTAATTGCCCTTTCGTTCTGGTATAATGCCGATCAGGACGAATGGGAACAAGATTTTTACTGATATCTTCATATATTTGCTGAAATAACATATTTTTCTTTTGACCATCCGTTTCAAGAAGTATATAAATCAGATCATTTTTTAAGATTCCAATACTAACAGTCTGATTGATCATCATTTTATGTTTTCTGTTCGCTTCTTTCTGATCCAGTTCACGCTCTGCATCTAATATGATATCTTCAACTAAATTGCTCAGATATATAGTGCTGTATATATCTTGTAATAACAGAATAGGTTTTGTTCCTGTAAAATTCTCTAACTGTAACCGACTCTTTAGCGTTTCATACGCAGTCTCTATCCCCCACCTCATATGATATAATTCTTTTATTTCTTCTGTATGAAATTCAGTTTGTGAAAGATTTGTAGCCAGAACTTCTAAACTTCCGTTTTCTAATAGGATTTTTACCATACGCAATGAAATTTCACCTAATTCTTTCATACGTTCTCCATCTGGCGTTCCCTCGTAATGTCTGATTCTTGACTTATCAAGTTTTATTTTAACTAGCTGATCCTTTTCTATTAAACTGTTTTGCTCTTTTTTGTAATCACTGCTTTTTAAACGTACGATAAATTTAATATCCTTATCCATCATATGTATAAACGCTGGCGTAGAAGGATAGCCTCTGTCCATG
>ERZ838577.2141-NODE-2141-length-23206-cov-3.507278_pt1 | contig 23206 bp, 15 predicted proteins | sample MGYA00519682_ERZ838577 | MGnify/ENA primary metagenome ERZ838577 (study PRJEB31850, sample SAMEA3708838) | human gut metagenome | biome: human gut; feature: human-associated habitat; material: faeces | place: China | collected 2014 ...
TTATATTTGCATCGTCATCACAATAGAATACTAATGAAGAAAAACAATTAAATAAATTCTATTCACAATATATACATACTAATGAAGAAAAACAATCAATCATATCAAAAACGGCTTAAAACAATATAATAAGAATATTAAATATAGCTTTAATTATTAATCAGTTCCATTTTTATTATTCTCTACGACATCTATTTTTTAGTAAATACAATATTCAATCAAAAAAAATTATACAAATATGCAAAAAAAGTATATTATTAGCTGTATTTATATGTTATTATGCAGTACTCTAATCGCAACAGAAAGCTTAACATCACCTGATGGTAAGCTCAAACTTCTTTTTTCATTAAGTAAGCAGGGTGAACCTGTATATGAATTGTTTTATAAAAGTAAAGTAGTAATAAAACCGTCGAAATTAGGAATAGAAATAAAAAATGATAAAGGATTAATGAACGACTTTTCATTAATTGACACCAAACGCACAACATTCGACGAGACTTGGACTCCGGTTTGGGGAGAAGAAAATCAGATTCGCAACCACTACAATGAATTGGCTGTCACATTGGAGCAAATAACGAACAGCCGATACATTACCATCCGTTTTCGTCTTTTTAATGATGGCTTAGGGTTTCGTTACGAATTCCCTCAGCAAAAGAATCTCAACTATTTTATTATTCAAGAAGAACACTCACAATTTGCGATGGCAGATGATCATAAAGCTTTCTGGATTCCAGGTAATTATGATACACAGGAATATGAATATACCGAATGTCGTTTGAGCGAAATACGCGAAACAATGAAAAAAGCAATTACTCATACTCCAAATAGCTGCTTCTCTCCCACAGGTGTACAAACCTCTATTCAGATGAAGTCTAAAGACGGATTGTATATTAATCTGCATGAAGCAGCTTTAGTAGATTATTCATGTATGCACCTAAACTTGGATGACCGTAATTTGATTTTTGAATCTTGGCTTACTCCAGACGCCATAGGAAATAAAGGTTACATGCAAACCCCTTGTTATTCTCCCTGGCGTACAGTAATTGTCAGCGATGATGCCCGAAATATATTAGCTTCCCGTTTGACACTCAATTTAAACGAGCCATGTATATATAAAGATGTATCGTGGATCAAGCCTGTCAAATATATAGGTATCTGGTGGGAAATGATTTCCGGTTACAACCGATGGGCTTACACTTGGGATTTTCCATCAGTAAAGTTAGGTATTACAGATTATTCTAAAGCAAAAGCAAGCCCCAGCCATGCTGCTAATAATAAAAACACAAAATACTATATAGATTTTGCAGCAAAACACGGATTCGACCAGGTATTAGTAGAAGGTTGGAATGAAGGTTGGGAGGACTGGCATAATAAATCAAAGGATTATGTTTTTGATTTTACCTTACCCTGATTTTAATGTTCAAGAATTACAAGCCTACGCAAAAAGTAAAGGTGTACGTCTGATGATGCATCACGAAACCTCTTCTTCCGTCCGGAATTATGAACGCCACATGGACAAAGCTTATCAATTTATGGTGGACAATGGTTATAATGCTGTGAAAAGCGGATACGTGGGAAGCATTATTCCACGGGGAGAATACCATTACGGTCAATGGATGAATAATCACTATTTGTATGCAGTAAAAAAAGCAGCAGATTACAGAATTATGGTAAATGCCCACGAAGCAGTACGTCCTACCGGATTATGCCGTACTTATCCCAACCTGTTAGCTAACGAATCGGCTCGAGGTACAGAATATGAGGCATTCCAAGGTAACACACCTTCCCATACTACTATTTTACCATTTACCCGTCTGATTGGCGGACCGATGGACTATACTCCCGGTATCTTCGATACAAAAATTTCTTTCGTTTCCAAGAAAAGAGGCTGGGTACATACTACTTTGGCAAAACAACTGGCACTTTATGTAACCATGTATAGCCCTCTACAAATGGCAGCAGACCTTCCCAAAAATTATGAACTATACATGGACGCCTTTCAGTTCATTAAAGACGTTGCAGTTGATTGGGATGAAAGTAGATATCTAGAAGCTGAACCGGGAGACTATCTGACGATAGCCCGCAAAGAGAAAGGAAAAGAAAACTGGTTTGTCGGAGGAATAACAGATGAAAACAGCAGAATATCCTCATTTCAACTAAACTTTTTGAAACCAGAAAAACAATACGTTGCTACTTTATATCATGACGGAAAAGATGCCGATTATGATACAATGCCCACTTCTTATGAGATAAAGAAAGGCATGGTAACCAACAAAACAAAAATTACTATAAAACTGGCTCGTAGCGGCGGGTTTGCTTTAAGTCTGACAGAAGCCACCGATCAAGATAAAAAGATCAAGAAATGGAAATAAAACCAATTAGCAAATAAATTATCAGCATTCGTTTAAAATGTACATCAGTTATAACATTCGTTATCACAGGCATATTTATTATACTAAAAATCAACATTTTACAAAACACTAATGCGATAAAGGCAAAAGAGTTTATCAAAAAATCTTTTGTTCAGAAAGTATAAGTTTTGGATAACAAAGTACTTTTTTTGATATATATCAACCCGTATATTTGCAAATATTACAATATTAAAATAATAGATAATTATGAATATTCTTTTTGATCAGAGATTAAAGGAAATTACGCAAGAACATGAAACATTGTTGAAACGTAAAAACGAACCGATCATACCGGGAAATGGAATTTATACACGTTATAAATATCCAGTTTTAACTGCCATGCACACTCCTTTGATGTGGAGATATGATCTCAACCCTGCAAGTAATCCTTTTTTAATGGAGCGATTTGGAATAAACGGAACATTCAATGCAGGTGCAATAAAATGGGATGGTAAATATATTATGGTAGTTCGGGTTGAAGGCAATGACCGAAAGTCTTTTTTCGCAATTGCAGAGAGCCCGAACGGAATAGATAATTTCCGTTTTATAGATTATCCGGTAGCAATTCCAGAAACAGAAAATCCCGATATTAATATATACGATATGCGTTTAACGGCACATGAAGATGGTTGGATATACGGTATTTTCTGTTCTGAACGAAAAGATCCTGACGCACCGGAAGGAGATTTATCGGCTGCTGTTGCCACTGCAGGAATTGTTCGTACAAAAGATTTAAAGAAATGGGAACGCCTGCCCGATTTGAAATCGAAAAGCCAACAACGAAATGTAGTCTTACATCCCGAATTCGTGAACGGTAAATATGCACTTTATACCCGCCCTCAAGATGGTTTTATAGATGCCGGTAGCGGTGGCGGTATCGGCTGGGCATTAATTGACGATATTGAACATGCAGAAATAAAAGAAGAAACAATTATCAACTTCCGTTATTATCATACCATTAAAGAATTAAAAAACGGAGAAGGTCCTCATCCTATAAAAACCTCTAAAGGCTGGTTACATCTTGCGCATGGCGTAAGAGGATGCGCTGCAGGATTGAGGTATGTATTGTATCTGTATTTAACAGACTTAAAACATCCCGAAAAATTAATCGCAGAACCTGCCGGCTATTTTATGGCTCCAACAGGAATGGAAAGAATCGGCGATGTTTCCAATGTATTGTTCTGTAATGGTTGGATACCAGATGAAGACGGAACTGTTTTCATCTATTACGCCTCTTCTGATACACGCATGCATGTCGCAGTTTCCACAATAGATCAATTATTGGACTATTGTTTAAATACAAAACCGGACGGATTGCGTTCAGCAACTTCCGTGAAGACTCTACGCACCTTAGTTGACAAAAACTTCGCATGTATGGAGGAGACAACACTTGTCAATTCCTAATATATTACAATTTACAGAATTAATATTGATATTTTTTAATCCATGAAAAACAGTTTTTTAATAGGTATAATTATAATAAGTTTCTTCTCGTGTAAAACACCGATGAAGAATAAAATGCCAACTGATCCACAAGCGACTCATGAGACCGTCGCATTGTATAACCGTTTATTTAATCTGGCAGACAAAGGCATTATGCTGGGACATCAGGATGATCCGTTATACGGGCATGGCTGGTATGGAGAACAGGATCGTTCTGATGTCAAAAGCATGATTGGAGACTATCCCGCCATATTCGGTTTCGAACTGGGGCATATCGAATTAGATTCTGAATATAGTTTGGATTCTGTATACTTTAGCCAGATAAAAAAGCACGTAAAAGAACATCATGCACGAGGAGGTATTTCCTCCTTTAGCTGGCATGCCGATAATATAGCAACAGGAAACTCTACTTGGGATTGCGCACAAGACACAGTTGTACGCTCTATCCTGCCTGGAGGTAGTTTACATAAAGAATATCTGGTATGGTTGGAGCGTTTAGCTAATTTCTTTCTGGATTTGAAAGATGAGAATGGAGTGTATATCCCTGTTATTTTTCGGATGTATCACGAACATACAGGAGACTGGTTTTGGTGGAGTAGCCAACAATCTACTCCCGAAGAATATAAACAGCTGTGGATAATGACATGCGATTATTTACAAAAAACGAAACAAGTACATCATCTACTTTATGCTTATTCTTCTTCCAACGTTCAGAGTGAAGAACATTATCTGGAACGATATCCGGGTGATCAGTACGTCGATATTCTGGGATTCGACCATTATTTGAAAGGACGGGAACAAAAAAATGTCGAACAATACAAAATCGATTTTGAAAGAAATATCAAAATTGTAATAAAATGCGCAGAACAGTCCGGCAAACTGCCGGTAATTGGCGAAACCGGGGAAGAATCGATATGGGATCCTACCTATTTCACCAATGTAGTTTATCCGATAATAAACAAATATAAACTCGGATGGATTTTATTTTGGCGTAACGCTTGGGAACCCGACAAACCTAATCATTACTACCTACCCTATCCGGGGCACTCTTCAGAATCTGATTTCAAACAATTTGTCGACAAACCTTTAATCCTCACAAATAAAGATGTATACCAACAATAGAATTTTATTATAAACCAATATGTTTAATCTTGAAAAAGTTGAAATTATGAAAAAAGTATTCTACAAAAGTTTGATTCTGGCATTTTCTGCCACAATGTTATCAGCAAATGTAAATGCCCAGTTCGCAGGTGGTACGGGAACAGAAAGTGACCCGTATATTATCCAAACAGCAGAGCAATTAAATGAAGTACGTAATCATTTGGACGGAAACAATTTCCGACTGGACAATGACATTGATTTAACCAGTTACCTCGCTGCCAACTCAGCAGAAAACGGTTGGTTACCCATTGGAAGTGATCCGGAAGGTATAGCAGGATCGTTTGATGGTAACGGACATGTCATATCCGGATTTTACATTAACCGTCCCGAAACTTCGAATGTCGGATTATTCGGTTTTATTAAATCAAGCGGAATATTTAGTGTAAAAAAATTAGGGCTCATTATTGCCGATGGCAAAGAGGTAAAAGGATTGGATAATGTAGGCGGAATAATCGGTCAAGTTCCCTACACCGGACAAACTATCAAAATTACAGAATGCTTTGTAATTGGTAATATCACCGCCGAAGGTAATGGTGCCGTTACCGGTACAGCCACAGGAACCGCCGGTTCTATAATAGCTATGACATCTGCATTAGGACGCGTTGAGTTGCTAAATTGTTATGCTGCAGGAAAAGTTTATGGTTTTTGTAAAGCCGGTGGTTTGGTAGGACAAGGATACCGTGGTATCAAAATCGAATCTTCCTACTCTACCTGTGAAGTAGAAGCTGGTACAAACAAATCTCAGTCAAAAGCCGGTGGTCTTATCGGAGAATGCGGTTTTCCCAATGGCAATGCAATCCGCCACGATGTGATTTATTCCATCGCATTGAACCCATCTGTAAAAGCACCCAATTCTCCGGATTTACACATTGGACGTTTAGTTGGATTTGAAAAGCCGGACAACACAGGTAAGTACAATTACGAAGTATCTTACGCTTGGGCTGATATGCTGGTAAACAACGTAACTGTTACAGACGGACAGGAAACCAATAAAAACGGATTAAACCAATCTTCCAATGATGTCATACAAGAAACAATTTATTTTGGAGACAACAACAACGACTATTTATTCTGGGATCCAGCTATCTGGTCTATGGGAAACGGTAAATATCAACTACCCATTCTAAAAGCTTTTGCGACGGACAAGCAACCTGATACCAGAGTAGCTCACTTACCGGAAAGAACCGGTACGGGCATAACAATGTCATCTTCTGAAAAATTATCAGTTTATCCAACTTTAACAAAAGATAAGATTACAATAGCAAATAAAGCAGCTAATGCCAAAGTTTCAATATACGATCAAGTTGGCAAGCTGGTAATGACAAGTTTTGATTCGGAAATCAGTGTAGCTACCTTAAATTCCGGTATATATTTGCTGAACGTCCAAGGAACTGTAGTAAAAATTGTAAAAGAATAGGCTTCTATATCTTTTAAATAAAAGTGAAGAACTAACAATAAAGGCTAAGTAATAACAGATAAAAAATTTATCTATCAAAAGCAAAAACACTTTTATTGTTAGTTCTTCTTTTGAAGAGAAACTATATTAATTTTAAGAATAACATGACCAAAAATGTAAAAGCAAAAGTTTCTGACACCATGAAAAACAGAAGACAGATTACCGCACTAATAACTTTATTAATGCTGACTGTATCATCTGTACTTGCTCAAGGGACAAAGAAACTCACAGGAATAGTAAGTGACCTGTCCGGTGAGCCATTGATAGGAGTGAGCATTGTTGTTAAAGGAACTACCATCGGTACAGTAACCGATCTTAATGGGGGGTACTCATTAAACATACCCAATGAAAATAAAAAAGCCACTTTAATCTTCACTTATGTCGGCTATCTGAAGCAAGAGATATCTGTAAACAATCAGCATACATTAAATGTCATCATGAAAGAAGACGACAAATTACTTGATGAAGTGGTAGTCGTTGGCTATGGTGTACAGAAACGAGTGAATATGACAGGCTCGGTAGCTTCAGTAAAAAGTGAAAAAATGACAACTATGCCTGTTGCTAATGTTTCTAATGCATTGGGTGGCCGGGTTTCGGGATTAGTCACACAGCAAGCTACCGGTGAACCCGGTAATGACGCCTCGACATTATATCTCCGAGGAAATAAAAATCCTCTTGTTTTGGTCGATGGTATTGAAAGTGAATACAATATGATCAATATGGAAGAGGTTGAGTCCGTAACTTTACTAAAAGACGCATCGACAGTGGCCCCCTATGGTCTAAAAGGAGCTAATGGCGTTGTCTTAATTACAACAAAACGTGGAGGTAACACACAAGGAAAGATTTCTTTCAATTATAATGGTGAATTCGGTTGGCAGAAACCGACCAATACACCTGAATTTATGAGTGCAGCTGAAGGACTACGCCTGAAAAAACAAGCATATGAAATGGATGGTATGAAAGATGAAGCAAATGCAATTACTGATGAAATACTTGCTGCACATGAACAAGGAACAGATGCTTATCCCAATACTAATTGGGTGAAAAACTATATGAATACTTCTACCAGCCAAAAACACAATATAGTACTTAAGGGTGGTAATGATCTGATTAAAGCTTACGTAGCTTTGGGATACATGAAGCAGGGCAGCATGTTTAGTGACGACCAGTATTACCGTCGTTACAATGTACGTGCCAATCTTGACCTAAAGCCCACTAAAACAACAACCGTTTCGGCCGATTTAGGTCTTGTATATGATCGTAAAAGAACAAACTCTTCTTCTGCAGAAGCGGCTATGCTAAATATCTACCGGGCAAAAGCAACTGAGGCTGACGTATACAGTAACGGATTACCTGCCTTTCAATCGTCTATCGGTGGTAGTATGTACCAAACAATATACGGTGGTGGAGAGAAACGCAATGAAAACAACTACCAGAATTTGAGTTTGTCGATCAATCAGGAGTTACCTTTCCTCAAAGGATTGTCAGTAAAAGGCTTGTTCAATATGAATCGTAAAGATACATATTCCAAAAACTGGGGCCATCCTTATGAATATTACGTATATGATGCCGCCAATAACAAATATAATAAATCAGAATTACAATCCGATGCAGATCTATCCCAATCTACTAAAGTAAATGCTTATTATACAGTGCAGGGTTATCTGAATTATGCCAATTCTTTTGGCAATCATAATGTCTCCGGTTTATTTGTTTACGAACGCCGCTGGGGAGGACGCAAAATAGATTATAGTGCTCGACGGACACAATTCGATGTCTCAATACCCGAATTGGATATGGGATCGAAAAATAATCAATACAACTCCGGTACCTCTTCAGCCGAAGCTCAAGACGGTTTTGTATTCCGTGTCAATTATGACTATGCACAAAAATATCTGATCGAGTTAGCCGGACGCTATGACCGTACCTATCAATATGCTCCTGATCGTCGTGCTGCATTTTTCCCTTCGGTATCATTGGGATGGCGCATTTCAGAAGAAGCGTTTTTGAAAGATATTCGCATTATCGACAATTTGAAAGTCCGTGCCTCTTATGGTAAATCCGGAAATCCGGTAGGAAATCCATTCCAATGGAGCCCTACCTATACGGTAGGTAACGGATATGTATGGGGCACAGGCTCCCAATCTACAGTCTCCGGCTTATACGAAAGTGCAGAAGCAAATCCTTTTCTGACGTGGGAAACCGTCTTAAAAGCCAACATAGGATTTGATCTTTCTATGTGGAACGGGTTATTGGGAGTAGAATTCGATGTATACCGTGATTTAAGACGAGATAAAATCATCATTCCGACCGACGATTTTCCAACAGAATATGGCATTAAGCCTTCGCAATACAATGCAGGAAAGGAAGAACGTTATGGTGTAGACCTCACCGTCTCCAACCATACGAAGATCAATCGAGATTTCTCAATAGACAATTCATTTGTATTCGGATTCTCCCGCGATAAGCAAATAGATATCGCCGAGTCAATGGGTACTTATAGTATTCCACGTTTCCGCAGAACCGGTAAATCCGCATCACAGTTAAGAGGATACATTGCCGAAGGATTATTTGCCAACCAAGAAGAAATTGACAATTGGGCTTACCAAAGCGCTTCAACCCGCCCTGGTGACATCAAATATCGTGACATCAACGGCGACGGTAAAATTGACAATGAAGACGAAACAATTATCGGCCGTACCCGTGTACCGGAAATCATGTACGGATATACGTTCAGTGCAAAATATAAAGGCTTTGATTTCAGCCTGTTTTTACAAGGAACCGGACATTCTGATTTCTATATCGGACAAGACGCAAGCGGTGCTTCTGACCGTGGAGTACGTTTTCCCTTCAAAAACGATAAACCTCGGAAAGACCATATCAACTCATGGACAACAGACAATCCTAATCCGAATGCCAAATACCCGCGTTTATCTACTATTGAAGGAATGAATTATGTCACTTCCTCTTTCTGGGTAGTAAATACAGCATACCTAAAGTTAAAGTCTTTAGAATTGGGATATAACTTCGAACAACGTCTATTGAAAAAATTCCACGTGAATAATCTAAGAATATACCTGAACTTTTACAATTTGTGGACTATCTACTCTGCCATGCCGAAGGACTTTGATGTAGAAAATCAAAATTACAATGCATATCCACAGCAATTTGTAACCTCTTTGGGAGTTAATATTACATTCTAATGAAAGCAATCATGAAAAAAATAATGATATTTATTACTGCCGGAATAATAACGTTCTTCAGTTCATGTACCGACTTTATGGACATAGAATCTAGAACATCTATTACCGATGAAGCCGTTTGGTCAAGTAAATCGGCTACCGGCCTATACGTAAACGAAACCTACAACAAAACATTAGATGGCCCTTTATACTGCATGACTAAAGGAATCAGAGACTGGTATTCGTTCGATCACGCTTGGACAGACGATATGGGAATCTCAGGATTTATCTCCCTATCGGAATTCAGTTTTACAGCAGCAACACTGCCCGAACCTTTTAAAAGCAGATGGGATGCTTTATATGAAAACATCCGCAGGACAAATCTCGGATTGGAAAAAATAAAAGTTTCTAAAGTCCTGACTGAAGCCGAAAAGGAGCGTTTCATGGGAGATATGTATTTCCTACGTGCTATCAATTATTTAGAACTCTGGCGTTTTTGGGGAGGTGTACCACTGATAAAAAAGGCACTGAATAAAGACGTAGACGATATTTACTATTCGAGGAGTTCATCCAAAGAAACTTTAGAATTCATTATCGAAGACCTTAAGGACGCAGCAAATCGTTTGCCTAAGCGTTCAGAACTTCCGGCCGAGGAATATGGCAGGGCAACCAAAGGGGCAGCTATCGGTTTCCAAGCTGTTGCTTATCTCCATGCAGCCGGTGTTATTGACGCTAAATATTATGAAGATGCAGCAAATACCGCCGACATATTAATAACCGGTGAACTGAAAGGAGAGTATCGTTTGTTCCGCGAAAACGACGGAGATCCTAATGAAAAATCTACAACCAAAAAACTAAGTAAAAAAGCAGAAAATTTTGCCAATCTTTTTTTAGAAGAATACGAAGGTAACGAAGAGGTTATTTTTGATGTACAATACAAAAACCCTGATCGCCATCAACAAGGATATCAAACTATTGCAGCTCCAGGTTATCCGGGTATCGGCAGTGATTACGGCTGGGGATGTTCCAATCCTTCACAAATGCTGGTCGATGCTTTCGAAATGCAAAACGGAACACCTTTCGACTGGAATAATCCCGAACAAGCGGCACATCCATATGAGAATCGGGATGCCCGATTCTATGCCTCCATCTTATACGATGGAGTAGTATGGAAAGATTCGACACTCTCATTCAGCGTCAACCGTTATATATGGGATGAGAACGACCGGAGAAAATGGAAAAATATAACAGACAATCTACCCAATGGAATGTACTGTTCAAAAGTAGAATCCACCAAAACCGGTTATTTCATCCGCAAACATCAAAACGAAACTGTCAGCTGTGGTACCAAGAACAGGTACATGAACATGGATGGAGAGGGAGGCAATTTAATAGTGTTGCGTTATGCTGAAATATTATTAACTTATGCTGAAGCTAAAAATGAAGTATCAGGGCCCGATCAGTCAATATATGATGCTATTAATACAGTGCGCCGTCGCGCTGGACAACCGGAAATTTCCGGATTGGGACAAGAAGATATGCGTAAACAGATCCGCAATGAACGGCGTGTCGAACTGGCCTTTGAAAATAAAAGATATTTCGACATCATGCGTTGGAAAATTGGGGATAAAAGCCTGACAGGTCCTTTCTATAAAATGGAAATTACCTATCAAGAGCCGCCAGAAAAAGTACCGACCTCTGTTTCAACTCCACTCTACAACCCTCGTGCTATATATTTTGAAAGGATTTTCGACACACAGAAAAATTATCTGTTACCTATACCACAACATGCGATCAATCGTAATCCCAAATTGGTAGGGCAGCAGAATCCGGGATGGTAAATAGCTAATGAATAAACAAAAAGAAAAAGTTATGAAAAAGTTGATATATATATTATTCATTTCCCTGTATGTGGCAGTGACAGCTTGCTCTAAAATCGACTATAAAATTAACGATGCTTATGAGACTGCTGCAATAACCGGTATCACCCTTTATGCTGTAAGCGATAAACCAGTTAATATCATTGAGTCTTTCGAAATAGACACAGAAAATGCATCGGTATATGCATTCGTACCCGAAGGAACCGATCTGACTCATTTGAGATTAGTATTAACCATTTCTACCGGGGCTTCTCTCACTCCGGTAATAAATGGTTTTACTGACTTAAGTTCTCCCAAAAAGTATACGGTTACCTCACCAAACGGGATTGTCCAAAAAAGCTGGACGATCCATGTGGCCACATCACCTCAAGATGGTCAATGATGATATGCTAACATTTAATAAAATGATAAATAAACCACCATCCAATGGATAAAGTTTTATACAAAAAAGTCTGTTTAGGAATTGTGCTTTTACTACTTTCCGGTGAATTCACAGCACAAACATTAAAATATGTCGATGCTCAAAAATTACTGATGGTTGGTAAAGCACAACCTAACACGGAATATTATCATCGAATCGATACGCTTCTGTATAAAGATTTGCCTCCAAAGGTTAAATATCTCTCTACACACTCATGTGGATTAGCTATCGGATTCAAGACAAATAGCCCGATTATTGCAGCTAAATGGGAAGTTAAACCGGACAAGCCCTCACAAAACTTATCGGACATTGCCCATAGCGGATTAGACTTATATATAAAACGAAATGGAAAATGGGAATTTGCAGGCGTCGGTAAACCGACGCCGCAAAACACCCGAAGCGAATATGTGATTGTGCAAGAAATGGATAATACAGAAAAAGAATGTTTGCTGTACCTACCTTTATTTAGTGAAATCAAATCATTAAGAATCGGTATAAAAGAAAGTGCAAATATATCGGCAATCGATTATCCATTTAAAAGGAAGATTCTGATTTACGGTTCAAGCATTGTACATGGTGCAGAAGCTTCACGTGCGGGAACAACCTATGTAGCAAAATTATCGCGCCGTACAGGTATTAATTTTATCAACTTGGGATTTAGCGGCAATGCTCGTATGGAAAACAGTATGGCCGACTGTTTAGCTGACATAGAAGCCGATGCCTATATATTGGATTGTGTTCCCAATGCAACTGCACAACAGATTGCCGAACGCACGGGTTATCTGGTCAGAACCATCAGAGCAAAACACGCGAAAGCTCCTATTATTGTCATGCAAAGCATTGCAATGGATATAGGAAACTTTAATTTGAAAATAAAAAACGATTTACGCATAAAAGACAAAACAATCCAACAACAAATAGAACAACTTCAACATGATGGCATCAAGAAACTTTATTTCATCAGAGGGGAAGATTTAATAGGCCATGACCATGAAGGAACCGGTGATGGAATACATCCCAACGATTTAGGCTTTCAACGAATGGTCAACTTTTTGGAACCAGTATTAATGAATATATTACAAGAGAATGAATTGATATTTTAAAAACATCAAAGTCATCCTGACAGTATTAATCTTATATTATAAAAATAAAATCAGCTTATGATGAGAAAAATTTTAACAACATTAATTGTTTGTTTTTACATACTACCAACTTTTGCATATACAGTTGACATTACCACATTGGGGGCAAAAGGAGATGGAATTACTGACAACACAACTTTCATACAAAAAGCGATAGACGATTGCTCAGCCCGCAAAGGGGGAACCGTAGAAATTCCATCTGGGCATTTTTTAACCAGAACCCTCTTTTTAAAATCAAATGTAAACCTGCACTTACATTTTGGAGCAGAACTTTTAGGTAGTACCGATTTGGATTCTTACCATAAAGTATTTCCTGAATTGAAAGGCAAAGAAAGCCCGGCATTAATTTTTGCACGTGGAGTCACCAATATCGCTATTACGGGTTCAGGTACTATTAACGGACAAGGCGCACATCAAAATTTCCAGCACGGAAACGATTCGAAAGGAGGACCCAGACGTCCCAAAATCATTTACTTTATCGGTTGTAATAATGTTCGGGTACAAGATGTTACTCTGCGCAATTCGGCTTATTGGACACAGGACTATGAGAAGTGTGACGGTGTTATTGTACGTGGGGTAAAAGTTTACAGCCATGCAAATTGGAACAACGACGGTCTTGATATTGACAGCCGCAACGTAGTGGTTTCAGATTGCTACATCGACTGTGACGACGATGCGTTGTGCCTGAAAAGCGACACAGATACTCCATGCGAAAATGTAACTGTCACCAATTGTGTTTTAAAATCAAACTGTAATGCTATCAAATTCGGGACATCTTCTTATAGCGGATTCAAGAATGTCACAATTTCAAACTGTACAATAGACAGAGCATCCGAAGATCACATTCGCCAATGGTACAAAAATTATCCATGGATCGGAACTAAACATAAAACAGTAGTAGCAGGTATTGCATTAGAATCTGTAGACGGGGGAATCATTGAGAATGTTTCTATTTCGGATATAGCGATGCAAGGAGTACAAACTCCGATATTTATCCGCTTAGGTGATCGTAAAAGGACTTTCAGCAAGCAAATGAGTCGCATTAATGATGTAATGATAAGCCGTATCGTTGCTCGTAGTGAAGGAAAAATAGCCTGTTCAATAACAGGAGTTCCGGGTGGCGATATCAAAAACATTGTTATCAGTGATGTTATTTTAGTTACCGATGCTGAAGTAGCAAAAACAGATATTGATTTAAAAGTCCCCGAAGCTATTGATAAATACCCTGAAAACAGAATGTTCGGAACGATCTTACCAGCTTCCGGTTTCTACGTACGCCATGCAAATGGTATTACTTTTAACAATATAAAGATGACTACGACAAATAAAGACGAACGTCCGATGTTCCATCTTAACGACGTAAAGAACTTCACCCATCAAGGATGTACGCTCAACAATGCAAAGGTAACATTAAAAAAAGAATAATATAACAATTACAAATCATGAAAAAATTAAATATATTATTTCTTTTTATCTGCTATTCATGGGTTTGTCTCGCACAGCCCATGAAACAGATGATTCAGGTTTCAGTGGTTCCGGACAGTGAAAACTGGCTTTATAAATTAGGAAAAGATGCCGTATTTACCGTCACTGTAACCAAGGACGGTATTCCAATGAAAGGAATAAAAATACGCTATGAGTTATCCCAAGATATGTTAGAACCTTTTAAACAAAAAGAACTCCTATTAAAAGACGGAATAACCACTATCAATGCAGGAACTTTACGAAAGGCCGGTTTCTTACGCTGCCGGGCTTTTGTAACAATAAAAGGAAATACATATGAAGGCAGAGGTACGGCCGGATATGAACCGCACACTCTCTTGCCAACAACTGAAATGCCGGCTGATTTCCAACTTTTCTGGGAACAGGCAAAAGCCGGGAACAAAGAGATAGCAATGAATCCCTGTTTACGTCTACTTCCCGAAAAATGTACCTCCAAAGTAGATGTATATGAATTAAGTGTGCAATCTTTCCAGCGTGGCAGCCGTATGTTCGGAATACTCTGTATACCTAAAACCGAGAAAAAATGCCCTGCTCTATTGCGGCTTCCGGGAGCTGGTGTCCGTCCCTATGAAGGACATATTGCCGAAGCGGAAAAAGGATACATAACATTGGATATCGGAATACATGGAATACCTGTGACCATGCCAGCTTCCGTATACTACAACCTACGATCCGGTTCTCTCGATAAATATTGGAATTTTAATTGGGAAGATCGGGATATGGTGTATTATAAACGTGTATATCTCGGCTGTATCCGCATGATCGACTATATATACTCTATGCAAGAGTTCAATGGTGACCTTATTGTTTATGGCGGTAGCCAAGGCGGTGCATTATCGCTCATAACAGCTGCATTGGACAACCGGGTAACAGGCTGTGTCGTTTTTTTTCCTGCATTAGCAGATCTGAACGGCTATCTACACGGAAGAGCCGGAGGTTGGCCACACTATTTTAAAGATAAAAATATAAACGATCCCATTATTAAAAAGAAAGAGCAGGTAATGGCATATTATGACGTTACCAATTTTGCCCGGATACTAAATAAGCCTGTGTTCTTCTCTTTCGGATATAACGATATGGTATGCCCTCCTACAACATCATACGCTGTATATAATAGTATTTCCTCACCCAAGACCTTTATACCAGCACCGGAAACGGAACATTATAACTATCCGGAATTAGAAGCATGGAGATGGGGTGAAGAGCTATTGAAAGCCTCAAAAAAATAATTGTTTAATTTTATATATTTAAGTATTATGAAAAAGATAAAAATGTTTGAATATCTAAGGTATTGGGGGACATCCCTCATTCTTTGTACTGGTATATCGTTCAATACATGGGCTATCGATTTTTCTTCCGGTACAGGAACAATGGAAGATCCTTTTGTCATCAGTACGGCTGACGAACTGAATAATATGAGAAATAATTTGGCCGCCCATTACAAATTAGAGGCTGATATCGATTTATCTACATGGATTGAAACAAATTCCCCAGAAACCGGTTGGCAACCTATAGGAACATCTACCACACCTTTTACTGGAAATTTTGATGGCAATGGACATGCCATCGAGAACATCTGGATAAGTATGGATTCTGAAAATGTAGGCTTCTTCGGAGCTGTCGGCGGTAACGTCACCATAAAAAGATTAGCAATAATCATTGCAGACGGCAAAAGAATTACCGGAACCAGTAATGTAGGTATCCTTACCGGACTTTCTACTGCGGTGGAAGGTAATAAACAGACCTGGATAGAAGAGGTATATGTAGCAGGAAATGTAGAATCAAAGGGAAACTTAGTAGGTGCTATTGTCGGAAGAAATAATAACCAAAACATCTCAATCGTCAATTGTTATGCAAAAGGAAATGTTTTTGCAACGGCCGATGGAGTTGGCGGTATCATGGGAAGTTCTTACGGAGCATGTACAACTCTCATTGACAAATGCTATGTTTTAAACAATATTCAAGTAGATGGCGGTGGATCTACCGGTGGCATATTAGGTACAGTCAGCGCACCGGATGCTTCCATCGAACAAATGAATGCAACAATCTCCAACTGTGTTGCCATTAATAAAACAATCACTGTGCGTGATGCAACTCCCAGCCGTATCTTTGCCTGGGCCAAACAAGATAAAATAACACTAAGTAACAACCTCGCTTTTTCAGGATGCACCATCAATGACGCTCCCTTCTCAAGCACTGATGCCAATGGCAAGAACGGACAGGATAAAGATGCAGAAGAATTAGCAATACAATCAACTTATGATGGTTGGGATTTTGAGTCGGTATGGACTTTGGGAAATGAAGCATACCAACTTCCTGTACTGAAAACAGTTTCATTATCTAAACAGCCCGTTGACGAATATAATTTAGGAGTAGAGTCAGATAATCCATTTGTCGACCTGGTTCCTAAAGGAGGAGAACTGAATGTAGTAGAATCTTGTGGGGTATCAAATAATGGACGAGATGATGTCACAGAGTTAATACAACAAGCTATTGATGCTTGTTCTATGAAAAAAGCAACGGTTATCGTACCTAAAGGCCGTTACTCGATCCGTCCCATCTTTTTACGTTCCAACATGACATTAAAACTGGAAGAGGGTGCACAATTATTAGGAAGCCGTACTATTCAAGACTATCGTGATGCATTCCCCGAAGCCGGTGCTATCGAAACCAGCGCTTTGGTATTCGGTAAGAATATTGAAAATGTAAAAGTAATAGGCCCGGGGTTAATTGACGGACGTGGAACTGCCCCTGACTTCCAATTCGGCAATAGCAAAGGCGATCGTCCTAAAGTTCTCCATTTCGTTAATTGTAAAGACGTGGTTGTAGAGAATGTAACCTTACAAAACTCTGCTTTTTGGACAGCTCATTTCCTGCTATGCGACGGAGTAAAAATAAAAGGAGTAAAAATCTACAGCCATTCAAATTGGAATAATGACGGATTGGACATTGACTCCAGAAATGTAGAAATCGAAGATTGTTATATTGACTGTGACGATGACGGCATATGCATGAAAAGTGACCGAGGAATTTTCGTAGAAAATGTTACCGTAAAAAATTGTACAATACGGACTAATTGCAATGCAATAAAATTAGGAACTGCAGGAAAAACCGGATTCAAAAACATCACATATACCGATTGTGTAATAGAAAAAGCCAGTGAAGACAATTTCCGTAAACACTATGAAAGTGACAAGCTTGCCTGGTGCGGCATAACTCTCCAAGGACCTTCAACCATCTCCGGTATAGCCTTGGAATCAGTAAATGGAGGTGTATTAGACGGGGTCACGATATCGAATATTCAAATGAAAGATGTACATACGGCTATTTTCCTCCGATTAGGAAAACGTGAAGGTTCCGCAAAAATGAGTGAACTGAAAAACGTAGTAATTTCAGATATCAAAGCCACTTGCGTCAGTAAAGTAGCCAGCTCAATTGTAGGTGTACCGGGAGGAATTATCGACAATGTATTAATCAAAAATGTAGAGATCACCTTACCCGGCGGCGGCACAATAAATGATGCCAATGCAAGTATTCCGGAAATGATTGATGCCTATCCGGAATCCAACATGTTTGGAAAAGCATTACCGGCTTATGGCTTTTATGTACGACATGCCAATAATGTGAAGTTCGAAAATGTAAAATTTAGCTTGACAGGAGCTGATGTACGTCCGGATTATGTATTCGATGATGTAACCGGAGAAGAAATAACCGGTATATCTCCGATTGTTGAAGGTAAAGACTTCCAGATAACATTCCAAAACGGATCTTTGAATATTCTGCCTAATGTAGAAAATTATATAAAGGTAGATGTCATTGATATTTCCGGAAAAACAATTTATTCTACAAAACAGAACGGTAACACCACAAATAATAATATCAATATTGACCTGCCGGAACGCAGCATATATATCATCTCTATCCAAACCGATAAAGATAATATTGTGCGCAAAGTAATATACCAATAAGCTATAAAGCTTCTTGTTAAAATCCTCATGAGAATGGAAGTCATGGTAAATTCTCATGGGGGTTTAAACTTTAAGTAAACAGAATACTCATGAAAAAATATATCCAAACTTTGCTATTGCTATTTCTTTTATGCTCTGTAAAAGATATATTCGCCTCCCCAGCCAAACAGATAAACAGTTGGAATAACCTATCCAACAGTTCAACTACCAGTATCCTTCAAAACGGAACTCAAACACTTACAGACCTTAATCAAGCACTATCCATCAATATCTCTTCCAGTAACTATGCTCCAAAAGTGGCATACTGTTTATTTCATAATAAAAAGTTACTGCATAGTTTTTATATCATGACTCTTCCCCTATGGTATCCGATAATGGCAGCATACATTATTTATACGTTATTCGTATTAAGTGTTATCATTGGAATACTTCGTTATGCCAAACAAAAATACGAACCGAAAATGTCTATTGACAAACTATTAGATATGCCCTATCAACAACCACAAGCTGCCATTACCTTACCGCAACCAACCATTACAGACAAACCGTCTGCCCTATTGGAAAAGGCTTCCGACCCTATGCTTAAAAGTAATATAGCTATAAAAGAACCTATCAGCACAAACTTCAAAAGTGAATATCCAAAAACCAAAATTACGGTTTTAATAATTAGTAGCAATAAGGATATTCCAGACACACTAAAAAATATGCTATCCGATGAATACACAATTTTTACCGCACTAAATAGCGAGGAAGGACTATCTATAGTAAAACAGGAAACCCCAAATCTGATAATTATAGACATTGCAGTACCTAACATTAATGGAATCACCCTAACCGAACAAATAAAAAACAACAAGTACACAGTACATATTCCATTAATCGTTCTATCCGATCAGAATACAACCGATGAAAAGATAAAAGCCATCGAATCAGGAGCAGATGCTTATATCTCTACACCGTTCAATAACGAATACTTAAGGGTTTTAGTCAAACAACTTATCAAAAGACAAAAAGAGCTGAAGCAATACTATACGAGTTCTGCCAGCGCGTTCGACTTCAGTCATGGGCAGTTAGTATCCAAGGAGGATAAGAAATATTTACAAACAGCCACAGAAATAATAAATAATAATATGGACAACATATCGTTCGGCCCCACAGAATTGGCTGCCGCCATGCAGACAAGCAGCCGAAATATGTATCGCAAATTCAAAAACCTGAATCAGCTGCCTCCAAAAGATTTTATAAAAGAACAAAAAATCAATTACGCAGCCAAATTATTACTCACCACAACTTTAACAATACAAGAGGTCATGTATCAAACGGCTTTCACAAACCGCTCTCACTTTTATAGAGCATTTGCCAAACGCTACAACCAGACTCCAAAGGAATACAGGGAGGCCAATAAGCAGAAAGACAACTCTTTATCTAACTGAAAAAGGAAACATTACACAAAAACAAACTTTCGTCCGGACATATACGTCTTCCGATTTACATTATTTAACCCACTGACTATTGTTTAATTACGAATATTTCGTAGATTTGCAATATAATCGTAATTAAACATACTCCATGGAAAAGCTGACTATACAAGAAGAAGAAGTGATGATCTACATCTGGGAATTGGAAAACTGTTTTGTGAAAGAGATAGTAGCCAAGTTTGAAGCACCGGTTCCCCCTTATACGACCGTAGCATCCATAGTAAAGAATCTTGAACGAAAAGGATACGTCACGCCCCGCCGGGTAGGTAACACCTATCAATACACTCCTGCCATACGGGAAAGTGAGTATAAACGCAGTTTCATGAGCGGAGTAGTACGTAATTACTTCGAAAACTCTTACAAAGAGATGGTTTCCTTTTTTGCCAAAGACCAGAAAATCTCGACCAGCGACTTGAAAGAGATCATCGACATGATTGAAAAAGGTAAAGAAGAATAACGAATAAACAGTAAAATCATGACTCCGGAACTTGCCTATTTTCTAAAGATAAACGTAGGAATTATAGTATTCTATATATTCTACCGGTTATTCTTTTATAAAGATACATTTTTTCATTGGCGCCGGACAGCATTGCTTTGTTTCTTGGGAGTCTCACTGTTTTATCCAATGCTCAACCTTCAGGAATGGGTAAAGGCACATGAGCCAATGGTGGTAATAGCCGATTTATATGCAACAACACTACTCCCCGAAGTGGTATTTGAAGAAACAATAACCCCAACTCATACAAACTGGCAGGAATTTGCCACCAATTCCCTAAGTATCATCTATTTTTGCGGAGTGATATTACTATTTATCCGTTTTATAATGCAACTGACCAGTATTATCCTCTTACGAATTCAGTGCAAAGTAACAGAGATACAAGGTGTACGTGTACAGATATTAAACAAAGCAAGTGGCCCCTTTTCCTTTTTCCATTGGATATTTGTCCATCCTGAATCTCATACTCAGGAAGAACTTGCCGAAATTCTTACTCATGAGCAGACCCATGCCCACCAGTTACATTCGGCAGATATAATGTTCAGTGAACTGATATGTATCGCCTGCTGGTTTAATCCTTTTATCTGGCTCATGAAGCGCGAAATACGAAATAATCTGGAATACATGGCCGATCAACGCGTCCTGCAAACCGGATACGACTATAAAGTATACCAGTACCATCTGTTGGGACTGGCTCATAACAAGGCTGCAGCAACTCTCTATAATAGTTTCAATGTTTTACCACTCAAAAACCGAATTAAAATGATGAACAAGAAAAGAACAAAAGAAATAGGAAGAACTAAGTATTTGCTATTTCTTCCATTGGCTGCCTTGCTACTAATAATCAGTAATATCGAAGCAGTAGCCCGAACCACGAAAAATTTTACACGAGAAGTAATACAAACTGTTGAAAAGTCAACAGAACAAGTAACAAAGGCTGTCGGACAAATACCAGAACAGGCCACAGTAGAAGAAGTTACTATCCCGAAAGAAATTCCTGCCGATATAGACATAACCGACAAAGATCCTTCTGCCATCATGCAAAAAGTGAATACCGAAGATGATGATGATATTTTTGATGTTGTAGAAGAGATGCCCGTTTTTCCTGGCGGACAAACAGGTCTGATGGAGTTTATTGCTAAAAATTTGCGCTATCCTGTAAAGGCTCAAAAAGAAGGTATACAAGGACGTGTCATAGCACGTTTCATTGTAGAAAAAGACGGATCGGTTAGCAATCTGGCAGTAGCACGACGCTCTGCTAGTTCCGAACTAGACGCAGAAGCCATACGTGTATTGTCAACAATGCCTAAATGGACTCCGGGTAAACAAAGAGGAAAAGAGGTACGTGTAAAATATACAGTTCCCATCGCTTTCAAACTGAGCGGACCGGAAGTAGAAGAAATAAAAGACAGTAAACTGATGGAAGTGGTAGTTGTAGGATATGCTCCCAAAGATGACGTCATAACCCCGGAAGTTGTTCTTGAAAGTGCAGAAATAATGCCCAAATATCCGGGTGGAGCCAGTGGACTAATGAGTTATCTGGCAAGAAATATCAAATATCCATTTGATGCCCAACAGAGCAAAACGCAGGGACGTGTTGTTATCCAGATGATAGTCAACAAAGACGGTCATGTTATCAATCCGAAAGTAATACAAAGTGTCTCTCCTTCACTGGATGCCGAAGCTATACGTGTAGTAATGGGTATGCCACGTTGGGAACCCGGTAAAAACGATGGCCAAACGGTAGCTGTACAATATACACTTCCTATCACCTTCAAACTTCAACAATAACTCTCTTTTAATACATTCATTGAAAAGAAAGAAGTAATCGCCTTTTATCATAGTGGTTACCTCTTTCTTTTTTACCAAAAAAGTAGTAAATAATAACTATATTATTCTTACTTTTGTAGATAACCATAAATAACAACACCATGAAACCATTCGTACTTATCACTTGTTTTCTGCTAAGTCTGACAACATTTACACAAGCTCAGGAAAGAATCATAGAACAACCTCCCTTCACCGCCTGGAGTTCTACAAGCATTGAAATAGATAAAGTAGCATTGAGTGACACAGCAACCGTACTACATATCAAAGCTTTTTATCGTCCTAAAAACTGGATAAGAATTGCTTCCGGGAGCTTTCTGAAAGGAAGTGACGGCGAATTATATCCTCTGCGCCACGGTATCGGCATCACTCCCGATCAAGAGTTTTGGATGCCGGAATCCGGACAAGCCGAATTTAAACTTGTCTTTCCACCCCTGCCAAAAGATATTACCTCTATCGACTTCTCCGAAGGAGATACAGAAGGCGCTTTCAAAATCTGGGGAATACAATTGGATGGTAAATTGCCTAAGCTAAAACTACCAGCTGAAGCAACAGAACGAACCAAGAAGCTCACTACCCTACCTACACCCAAAATAGAAAAAGGCAAAGCTCTCTTAGAAGGGCAAATACTTGATTTTGAACCGGGAATGTCTTCAAACTTCACTATCTACCTTAGAGGCGCTGTTAACCTGGAACAAAAAGTAGACATAAAAGTAAATGATAATGGACAATTCTCCAGCGAAATACCAGTCATTACAACAACACCCGCTACTCTTTATGCCGGAATAGAAGCAATTGATTTTTTATTAGTACCCGGAGAAAAGACAAATCTCTTCAT
>ERZ838577.2163-NODE-2163-length-22965-cov-5.094457_pt1 | contig 22965 bp, 13 predicted proteins | sample MGYA00519682_ERZ838577 | MGnify/ENA primary metagenome ERZ838577 (study PRJEB31850, sample SAMEA3708838) | human gut metagenome | biome: human gut; feature: human-associated habitat; material: faeces | place: China | collected 2014 ...
TGGAGCGAGATACTATGATGCAGCTTTAGGCAGGTGGCATGTGGTGGATCCGATGAGTGAGAAGTATTATGGTGTGAGTCCATATTTATACTGTGCAAATAATCCTATTCTCTTGGTTGACCCTAACGGTATGTGGCCTACTTGGAGAGGTATTAGGAATGGTTTAAACAATGCTTTAAATACCACTCTAAGTTTTGCTAATGGAGCAGTACGTGCTGTAACGGATAATATACTGTTAGGAAGTACTTCTTTACGTGAAACGGGAATATATAGCAGTGTAGGTGCTTATAACGTAGGTCAGGATGTTGGTGATGTGATTAGCCTTTTTATAGGTGGTGCAGAAGTAATAAGAGGTTCCGGGGAAGTTGCCGCCGGTTTATTGGGAAGTCCGGAAACTGGCGGAGTGTCCTTGGCTGTTTCAACAAAAGGAGTGGTGGATGTTACTCACGGATCACTTATGGCTACGAGCGGGGCTATGAAGTTATTCTCTAGAAAAGGGAGGGTAAATGAAAGTAATAGCAATAGTAACGGGTATTCCAAGTCAAGTGGAAAGAATGAGAAACATTCTAATATAAAGGCACGTGAAGCAGCAAAAGGGAAGTTTGAGGCTGCGCAAGAGAGGTTGAAAACAATGAAAAAGGAGGGAAATACAACTAGACATGATTTGAAGAAAGTTGAAAAAGAAATTAAACATTGGAAAAATGAAATGGATAATGTAGGTGAAACGCATCATCGTCGATAAAATAATAAAATTATGAGTACATTTACTTTTGTTATCAATGATAACTATAAGCGTTGTTTTGTTCATCAGTATCAATCTGAAATTCTTACTAATGATTTGTTACGTGAATTGGTTCATGATACATCTTATATATCTTCAAAAATGAAACCCTTACTTATAAATGAAACTATGGAATGTTATCATGATAAACCTGTGAAATTAAATCGAATTAATAATGTTTGGCGTGATATTTTTATAATTGATAATTTAAAATCTCTTTATAGTGCAGATGTGGCAAAAAAATATCACGAAGGATGTGATGATGATAAGTATTATAAATTAATGTATAGTTATGATGTGAACATGATAAAAACTGATATGAGCAATACGCTGTTTCCTTTGTCAGAGAGTACAACTTTTACATTTATTACTCATATCCGGCATTATAATGTTTCGTATCAGTTTAAAATAGACACATTGGAGGAAGGACTGTTGCTTTGGGCAACAAATTTAAATATTTTGAATCGTCAGCAACGGAAAATTCTTTTGAAGTATATTCAAAAGTCAAAAAACAACCCAGAATCAGTAGAAGGAGTCAAGAATGTATGGAGTACTTCGTATCGGATATTTCGTCCACTATTGACGTTACATATTATTAAAACAGTTTCCTTTGACTGAAATAGATAATCTAAGCATAACTATTAGCTTATTACCCTAACGTGGAATTAAACCTTTCTATGTTGGGGTATTTTTTTATTGATAGAACAAAACTAAAAACAGTTTTTATATAGTTATATATTTTAGAATCATAATACGTGTTTGTACGCAAGGCATACTGGTAACCGATTAAAGAAGGTGGCAGACCGTTCAGGCACTTCTGCCTTTAGTAACGGCTTCGAGTTCTAGGACGGTACTTATTTTCCAACTGAGTATGAATATGACGAAAATGGAAACTTGACTAAAGGTTTAAATAAAAAGATATCTGATATTCAGTATAATTGTTTAAATTTGTCTATCCGTGTAATGTTTGAGAATAGTAACACTATTTCTTATCTTTATGATGCTGCGGGTAGGAAACTCCGTACCATGCACGTCTTGGAAGGAGACAGTGTTACAACGGATTACTGCGGCAATGTGGTCTATGAAAATGGAGTACCTCAGATTCTATTGACGGAAGTCGGCTATGTGTCCCTTACTGACGGTCAGTATCATTATTATCCGTTTGGAGGTGTGTTTTCTTCTACTGGAGATGCTCAGCTTTATAAGTATAATGGCAAGGAGCTGGATCGTAAAGGTGGGTTGGACTGGTATGATTATGGAGCGAGGATGTATGATGCTGCATTAGGGAGATTTATGAAAACTGATAGATTTTCAGAGAAGTATGTTTCTTTATCACCTTATCAATATGGTGCAAATAATCCGGTGAATAATATTGATGTGAATGGAGATAGTATTTGGTATACTCGGAATGGTGATATTGTCACTATGCATGTAACTGCAAAGATATTTAATAATTCAAGTGATAATATAAATATGGCTAGAGCTGCCAAAGATATAGTTTCTGATATAAAAAGTACCTATGAAGGAAAATTTGAATGGAGCGATAATAAGACTTACAATTTAAAGGTTGATATGGATCTTAAAGTTGCAACTTCTATGAAAGATGTCGAAAACTCTGATCATTTATTTGTATTAGCAGATAGCGATAGTAAAGGAGCGCGTGGAGTAACAAGTATGTTAGGTGGAAAGGTTATGACTTTGGCTTCAAGCGATTTTGCTAATAATAATTGGTTGTCGAATAATTTGTCTTATAATAAAACTTTTACAGCTACTCATGAGTTTGGGCATGCAATTGGGATTATCACATTCGCAGAATCCATTTAATATAATGAAGCAGGGAGGAGTTGTTCACAACAGCAATAGCAACCAAAGAGTTATCATGTTGCAGCAACAAAATAATCTAAATAAAGGTAGTAATTATTTAGAATATATGGGTAGAAAAATACCTTACCCATATATTCATTATAATAATCTTGTTGTCGATATATATAATTTAGGTCTTAAATGGCGATAATATAGATGAAATTATGAAAGGGAAAAAAATAATAATAACGATAGGAATAATATTATGTGTGTGTTGTGTGTGTTACATCCAGAACTGCGTTAATATTTGTAGGTAACTCTTATGAAAATAGCAAAGAAATTAATGTTACTATTTCGGTGGATGATAAGGTATTATATAATGGCTTTTTAAAAGCTTATGAGATCCCAATGCTGTTGGAAAAGAAGAAAATGAGGGTCGGCTTTTACAAGGTTTCTGCGAAATGTAATAATATCCAAGTGCAGCATAGATTCTTTTATTTTTTTCAGAAAACTATTTGGATTGATTTTGCAACTAATGACATATTATTAGTTTCGAAATTTTATAAACAAATACCATTATAATTTTATGTTATCTGTCTTATCGTAATATAAAGTTAATAAAACAGTCTTGCTCTGATATATAAGTTGTCTAAACTAAATCAGCATATTAGAGCAAGATTATTTTGTATGATGCAGCTATTGGATGTTGGTATGTAGTAGATCCGGAGTCTGAGAGATATCATTCGTTAAATCCTAACAATTACTGTGTAAATCTCTAGAGAAGGGCGGGTTAGTACAAATAGTAAGATGCCCTTTTATATTTCAAAAAGCTAGTATAATCTAACTGATATTTTATTTTTTTTCTTCTCGATAGCCTATTTCTATATGCAATTCTCCCCTTTTTCTTTCTTTTTTCTCATAAGAAAGAATATATTTGTACCTAAGTTAAATGAAAACCAGCGTATGATATGATAACAACCCAGTTGCTTCGCCCTGAAAGTATTGTTGTAGTAGGGGCTTCGAATAATGTACATAAGCCGGGTGGCGCAATATTAAAGAACTTGATAAACGGAGGTTATCAGGGAGAACTTCGGGCGGTAAACCCGAAGGAGAAGGAAGTACAAGGAGTTCCCGCCTTTGCAGATGTGAAAGATCTTCCTGATACGGATTTGGCAGTATTGGCTGTGCCTGCCGGACTGTGTCCCGATATTGTGGAAACATTGGCTAGTACAAAACAAACTCGGGCGTTTATCATACTCTCTGCCGGATTTGGAGAAGAAACGCATGAAGGGGCGCTATTGGAAGAACGTATCCTGGAAACTGTGAATAAATACGGCGCTTCGCTGATTGGACCTAATTGTATCGGTTTGATGAATACCTGGCATCATAGCGTGTTCAGCCAACCTATCCCTAACCTGAACCTGAAAGGAGTTGATCTAATCTCCAGTTCCGGTGCAACAGCGGTGTTTATTCTGGAAAGTGCGGTGACGAAAGGATTGCAATTTAATTCTGTCTGGTCGGTAGGTAATGCCAAACAGATCGGTGTAGAAGATGTCTTGCAATTTATGGACGAGAACTTTGATCCCGAGAAAGATTCACATCTGAAATTGCTTTATATTGAAAGTATTCAGAACCCGGACAGATTATTGTTTCATGCTTCCTCTTTGATAAGAAAAGGATGTAAGATTGCTGCTATCAAGGCCGGAAGTTCGGAGAGCGGAAGCCGTGCGGCGTCTTCTCATACGGGAGCGATTGCAAGTTCCGACTCAGCGGTAGAGGCGTTGTTCCGTAAAGCAGGAATTGTGCGTTGTTTCTCTCGTGAGGAACTGACGACCGTAGGTTGTGTATTTACTTTACCCGAATTGAAAGGAAAGAATTTTGCCATTATCACTCATGCCGGAGGACCGGGGGTAATGTTGACAGATGCGTTGAGTAAAGGCGGTTTGAACGTACCGAAGCTCGAAGGCGAATTGGCGGAAGAACTGAAAACTCAACTTTTTCCCGGTGCTGCCGTTGGAAATCCGATAGATATTCTGGCTACCGGGACACCGGAGCATTTGCGTCTCTGCATTGATTACTGTGAAGAAAAGCTTGAAAACATAGATGCCATGATGGCTATCTTCGGAACTCCGGGATTGGTTACTATGTTTGAAATGTATGATGTGCTTCACGAAAAGATGCAAACTTGCAAGAAACCGATTTTCCCGATTCTTCCTTCTATCAATACTGCCGGAGCTGAAGTTGCAGCGTTTCTTGCTAAAGGGCACGTGAACTTTGCCGATGAAGTGACACTCGGGACGGCCCTTTCGCGTATCGTTAATGCTCCTAAACCGGCTGTTCCTGAAATAGAATTGTTTGGAGTGGATGTCCCGAGGATTCGTCGTATTATTGATTCGATTCCGGAAGACGGATATATCGAGCCTCATTATGTACAGGCATTGCTCCATGCGGCAGGTATCCCGTTGGTAGACGAATTTGTTTCGGATAATAAGGAAGAGATCGTAGCCTTCGCCCGCCGATGTGGATTCCCCGTAGTGGCTAAGGTTGTCGGTCCGGTGCATAAATCGGATGTCGGCGGAGTGGTGCTGAATATTAAAAGCGAGCAACACCTGGCACTGGAATTTGACCGTATGATGCAGATCCCTGATGCCAGGTCGATAATGGTGCAGCCTATGCTGAAAGGGACAGAACTGTTCATTGGTGCGAAATATGAGGAGAAGTTCGGCCATGTAGTGCTTTGCGGTTTAGGGGGTATTTTTGTGGAAGTGCTCAAAGATGTATCTTCCGGTTTGGCTCCGCTTTCTTATGAGGAGGCTTATTCGATGATTCACTCATTGCGCGCCTATAAAATCATCCAGGGAACGCGAGGCCAGAAGGGAGTAAACGAGGATAAATTTGCTGAAATTATTGTCCGTTTGTCTACCTTGCTCCGGTTTGCAACGGAAATCAAAGAAATGGATATCAATCCGCTTCTCGCAACGGAAAAGGCTGTTGTGGCCGTAGATGCACGTATTAAAATAGAGAAATAAGACTATTTTTTCATTCATTGGGACGTATCTTCTATTTTTCGATTGTTATTTCACCTACATTTGGTAAGTTGAATAAAAGAAGTGTTATAAACCGAATATATGAAAAAAATTATAATAACGTTTATTTCTTTAATAATTGGAATTCTTAGCCGTGCACAAACGGTTAATGAACATTATTATTTTAAGAATCTTAGTAGCCAGAATGGGTTGTCACAAAACACAGTCAGTGCTATCTTGCAGGACTCGAAAGGTTTTATGTGGTTTGGTACGAAAGATGGATTAGATCGATATGATGGGGTATCTTTCCGGCATTTTAAGTACGATAGAAACAATCCGAGAAGTCTGGGCAATAATTTTGTGACTTCTCTTTATGAAGATATCGAAGGTAATATCTGGGTAGGGACTGATGTGGGAGTCTATATCTATTATCCGGAGAAAGATACTTTTCGTCATTTTGTAGAACAGAGTGACAAAAACACAAGGGTGGAACGAGCCGTTGCTATGATTTCAGGAGACAGTCAGGGAAGGGTATGGATAGCTGCAGAGGCGCAAAACTTGTTTTGTTATGATTTGAAAAAGCAAACCTTGAGAAACTATATTCTGACCGATCATCCATTGGTCTCTACCAATGTGAAATGCCTGACGGTTGATAATAGTGGTACTATCTGGATTGGCTTCTACGGTGACGGATTGTTTTATTCGAAAGATGAGTTGAAAACTCTTCATCCTTATATATCACCTATTGATAATGAGGAAACTTATAATAATGACGTTGTGAGCGAAATACTCCCGGGAGCATACAATTGTTTATATATTGGTTCTTTAAAAGGAGGAGTGAAAGAATTGAATCTGACTTCGGGTAAATTACGGGATTTGTTGTTGAAAGATGAAGATAATGAATCCATCTATTGTCGGACATTACTTTTTGCTACGGATAATGAGTTATGGATAGGTACAGAAAGCGGAGCTTATATTTATAATCTCCGTACGGGGAAGTATACGCATTTGCGTAGTTCTGAGTATGATCCCTATTCTTTGTCTGATAATGCAATTTATTCTTTTTGCAAAGACCGTGAAGATGGTATATGGATCGGTTCGTATTTTGGCGGAGTAAACTATTATCCGCGCTCGTATACCCATTTTGAGAAATATTATCCGAAAGGAGAGGAAAATAGTCTGCATGGTAAGCGGGTACGTGAATTTTGTCGTGATAACTATGGTGTGTTATGGATTGGTACGGAAGATGGCGGGTTGAACCGTTTTAATTTGAATACAAAAGAATTTTCTTTTTTTGCTCCTAGTGCGGGATTTACCAATATACATGGGTTATGTTTAGTGGACGATAAACTTTGGGTTGGCACATTCTCTAAAGGATTGAAGATTATAGATACCCGTACAGGGACTGTTTTGAAGACATATCAGAAGAACAGCTCTCCCCGTTCTTTGATTGATAATAGTATTTTTGCAATTTGTAGAACCGCTACAGGTGACATCTACTTAGGAACGATGTTCGGACTGGTCAAATATAATAAGCAATCGGACGATTTTGACCGTATACCGGAATTGAATGGGAAGTTTGTATATGATATAAAGGAAGATTCTGGTGGTAATATCTGGTTGGCAACTTATGCTAATGGTGCTTATTGTTATAATGTGAACGATCGGAAATGGAAAAACTATGTGCATGATGAAAAAGATACCACAAGTCTTTCATATAATAAGGTTTCTAGTATTTTTGAAGATTCCTATCACCGGATTTGGTTAACAACTCAGGGAGGAGGTTTTTGCTTATTTCATCCGGAGTCAGAGACGTTTACTAGTTATAACTCAACTGACGGACTACCTAGCGATGTTGTTTATCAGATTGTAGAGGATAAAGATGGACAGCTGTGGCTAACAACTAACAATGGACTTGTCTATTTTCAGCCAAAAACTGAAACGATGAAAGTATACACTACTGCCAATGGTCTGTTGGGTGATCAGTTTAACTATCGGTCCAGTTTTGAAGATGAAAATGGAATGATTTATTTTGGTGGAATTGATGGTTTTATAGCTTTTAATCCTAAAAGCTTCTCGGAGAATAAGAATCTTCCCACAGTAGTGATTACAGATTTCTTGCTGTTTAATAAAGAAGTGTATGCAGATGAACCTAATTCGCCTTTGGAAAAGAATATCACTTTTTCTGATAAGATAGTACTCCGGGCTGATCAGAATTCATTTTCTTTCCGCATCTCGGCTCTTGGTTATCAAGCTCCCGGAATGAATAAACTGATGTATAAATTGGAAGGGTTTGATAATGAGTGGTTATCTATCGGTGAGAGTCCGTTGATAACCTATGCTAATCTGCGTTATGGTGATTATGTATTTCGGGTGAAAGCTGCAAATGACAATGGCGTTTGGAATAATAATGAAATCTCGTTGAGCATCCGGATTTTACCTCCTTTCTATCTGTCAATTTGGGCTTATTGCATTTATATACTTTTGATTATTGGATGTTCCGTTTATTTGATTCTTTATTTAAAACGCCGTAGTAATAGAAAACATCATCGGCAAATGGAGAAATTTGAGCAGGAGAAGGAACGTGAAATATATTATGCGAAAATAGATTTCTTTACGAATGTAGCTCATGAGATACGTACTCCTTTGACGTTGATTAATGGTCCTCTGGAGAATATTCTTCTGAAAAAGACGGTGGATCCTGAGATACGGGAGGATTTGAATATCATGAAACAGAATACGGAACGGTTGTTAAGTTTGACGAACCAGTTGCTGGATTTCCGTAAAACAGAGAGTCAGGGATTCCGCTTGAACTTTGCCGAGTGTAATGTTACTGAGGTACTGAAAGAAACTTATAACCGTTTTACATCTTTGGCGAGACAGAGAGAACTGGACTTTGTATTGAATGTAGCCGAACAGGACTTCTATGCACATGTCAATAAGGAAGCATTTACTAAGATTGTTAGTAATTTGTTGAATAATGCTGTGAAATATGCAGAAACATATGTACATGTGTTTTTGGAAATGAACGGGATAGGAGAAAAGAGGATGTTTTATATTCGTACAGTGAATGATGGCGTTATCATCCCGAATGAAATGAAAGAGGAAATCTTTAAACCTTTTGTCCGTTTCAATGAAAAAGAAGATGGTAAAGTTACCACAGGAACAGGAATCGGATTAGCTCTCTCACGTTCATTAGCTGAATTACATCAGGGAAGTTTGATGATGTTGGAAGGTGAAGAGGCAAATGTGTTCTGTCTGTCGCTTCCTGTGGAACAGGATAGTGTAATAAAGCTGACTTCGGAATATAAATCCGTAGAAGAGGAGAATGTGGTGGAACGGCGGACGGAACTAGCGGACAGCAGGGGAGACAAACCGGTAGTGTTGGTAGCGGATGATAATCCGGATATGTTGTCTTTCATTGTTCGTCAGTTGGAAAGTAATTATGTCGTTGTGACTGCCAATGATGGTGTGGAAGCATTGAAAGTATTGGATAATCAGGAGGTTTCATTAGTGGTAAGTGATGTTGTTATGCCTCGTATGGATGGATTTGAATTGTGTAAGTTGATAAAGTCTAAATTGGATTATAGTCATATTCCGGTGATTTTGCTTACTGCTAAAACGAATATTCAATCAAAGATAGAAGGGTTGGAATTAGGGGCAGATGCATATATTGAAAAACCTTTTTCTGTTGGGTATTTACAGGCTTGCATCGCCAATCTGATCAATAGTCGTGAAAAGTTGCGGCAAGCTTTTGCCCAATCTCCTTTTGTTGCAGCTAATACGATGGCTTTGACAAAAGCTGATGAGGAGTTTATGAAAAAGTTGAATGAAATCATTCAGAATAATTTGCATAATCCGGATTTTAGTATGGATGATATAGTAGACTCTTTAAATATGAGTCGTTCTAATTTCTATAGGAAAATTAAAGGTGTACTTGATTTAAGTCCGAATGAATATCTACGGTTGGAAAGATTGAAACGGGCTGCTCAGTTATTGAAAGAGGGAAATGGGCGGGTAAATGAAATTTGTTATATGGTAGGCTTTAATTCTCCTTCCTATTTCTCTAAATGTTTTCAAAAGCAATTTGGTGTACTCCCTAAGGAGTTTGCCGGTTAAGTTTATTATTTGGTTCTCACAAAAGTATTGGTGTTGTATATAGATATCTGTAGGGTACATATCCTGCAGATCGTAGACTTATGTGCTTGATAGATAGAGGGATTAGAGCGTTGTAATAATGCAGCGGAGGAGCTCTATATCTTTCTAAAAAATAGGCTAATATGATAATTTATGGGATATTTGTTCCATTTATATTTCATTTGAAACGAATTTGCTATTCTTTCTTTTGTTTGAGACAGTATTGCGATTTATTGGGATATTTATTTTATCAGGAAATCCTCTCATCCGTTAATTTTGCCTATGTTAATCAATCAAAAATACTATGATAAAACCATTGCATCAATTAAAGAAGCTTTTTATCCTTTGTGGGCTTCTTATCAACTGTTATCGGGAATATTTATAATGAAATAACCTTTTTATTAATAATTATGAAAACAAAAACAAGAGATCTAAGCACATGCTTAAAAAGGCGGTTGTGGATTGTAGGTGTATGTCTGACGACCTTTTCTTTTCTTTCTGTATCTGTTGCATATGCAGTCAGTGATAATCAGACTGTCCAGCAGCAAAAAAAAGGAATGGTGATTAAAGGTAAGGTTTTGGGTACAGACGGTGAACCTATTATCGGTGCATCTGTATTGGTGAAAGGCTCTACTACTGGAGTTGTTACTGATTTGGATGGTAACTATACACTGTCTAACGTTTCTAAAGGAGCTATTTTGGAATTTAGTTATGTAGGTTATGTAAAGCTGACTAAAACCGTAGGAAATGAAACAACCATAAATGCAATTCTGTATGAGGACTCTCAGATGTTGGAGGGAGTTGAGGTTGTGGCTTTTGGCACACAGAAAAAGGAGAGTGTTATTGGTGCTATTTCAACCGTGAAAGTGGCGGAACTGAAAACACCCTCCAGTAATCTTACGAATGCACTTGCCGGGCGTATTGCAGGAGTAATCTCTTATCAGAGAACTGGTGAACCGGGGGTGGATGACGCCTCTTTCTTTGTTCGCGGTGTTACAACTTTCGGATATAAAAAAGATCCGTTGATTTTGATTGACGGCATTGAGTTAACTTCTACCGATCTGGCTCGTTTACAGCCAGATGACATCGCCAGCTTTTCTATTATGAAGGATGCTACTGCTACCGCTCTTTACGGTGCCCGTGGTGCAAATGGTGTGATTCTGGTGAAAACCAAAGAAGGTCAGAAGGGAAAAGCACGGTTAAGCTTAAGAGTTGAGAACTCAATATCCACTCCGACTCAAGAGATAGAATTGGCAGATCCTGTTACTTATATGCGTCTGCACAATGAGGCCTATTTAACTCGTAATCCGTTGGCGCCGTTGATGTATTCTGAGGAAAAAATAGACAATACTGTACCGGGGGCGGGATCTGTAATTTATCCGGCTACGGATTGGAGAAAGGAATTATTAAAAGATTTTACGATGAACCAGCGCGTCAACCTGAATATTACAGGTGGTGGTGATGTCGCACGTTACTATGTGGCAGCTTCGTATAGTCAAGACAATGGTATTCTGGAGGTTGATAAGAACAGTAATTTTAATAATAATATCAAGCAGAGAGTTTATACTCTTCGTTCTAATGTAAATATCAACGCTACCAAGACAACAGAATTGATTGTCCGTCTAAGTGGTGTGTTCGATGATTATAACGGACCGTTATATGGTGGTTCGGCTATGTACAATCTGATTATGAAGAGTAATCCGGTATTGTTTCCCGCTAAATATCCCAAAGATGAAGCTCATGCATACACGAAACATACTTTATTTGGTAATGCTGAAAATGGACAATATTTGAATCCGTATGCAGAAATGGTAAGAGGATATAAAGAATCCGGCCGTTCTAATTTGAGTGCGCAGTTTGAAGTGAAACAGGATTTGAAATTCTTGACGGAAGGTTTATCGGCACGCTTGTTGTTTAATACTTCCCGTATCTCCAGTTATGATGTTTCACGTAAACTGAATCCATATTATTATAAGATGACTAATTATGATTATCTGACCGGTGATTATGCCATTGATATCATTAATCCGGATGACGGTTCGGAATATCTGATTTATGATCCGGGTGGTAAGAGTATTACGGCTAATATGTATATAGAAGCTGCATTGAATTATAATCGTGATTTCGGAAAACATGGAGTAGGCGGATTATTAGTCTATCAGTTGAGAAATAACCTTCAGCCGAATGCAGGCTCGCTTCAGGCATCTCTGCCTTACCGCAATGTCGGTTTATCGGGGCGTTTCACTTATGCATATAATAATCGTTATTTTGCAGAGTTCAACTTCGGGTATAATGGTTCCGAACGCTTCCATAAAAGTAAACGGTTCGGTTTCTTCCCTTCTGCCGGTTTGGCATGGGTTGTTTCTAATGAGTCTTTTTGGGATCCATTTAAAGATGTAGTATCCAAGTTGAAATTGAGAGCGTCTTATGGTATTGTTGGTAATGATGCTATCGGAAGCGGGCGTTTCCTGTATTTGTCGGATATCAATATGAATGATAGTAAGTATGGGGCAAACTTCGGATATAATTATGATTATCATCGGGATGGTATTTCGGTAAAGCGTTATTCTGATCCTGAAATTACATGGGAAAAGTCTGCTAAAACAAACTTTGCACTTGAGTTCACTTTATTTAATGATTTGAATGTGACGGCAGAGTATTATACGGAACGCCGTAAGAGTATTTTGCAACAACGAACTTCGATCCCGGCATCTATGGGACTTTGGGTACAACCTTATGCAAACTTGGGAGAGGCCAAGGGGCACGGAGTTGACTTATCGTTAGATTATAATAAATATTTCGCCAATAAATCATGGTTGCAGTTGAGAGGAAACTTTACTTATGCGACAAGTGAATATATGGTATATGAGGATTATGAATATCCGGGAGCATGGTGGAAACAGAAAGTGGGTTATCCAACTAATCAGACTTGGGGATATATAGCAGAAGGTCTATTTGTTGACGACAATGAAGTGGCTAATTCTCCTGTGCAATTTGGAGAATATGGTGCAGGTGATATTAAGTATCGTGATGTGAACAAGGATGGTAAGATTACTGATCTCGATCAGGTACCTATCGGATATCCGAAAGAACCGGAAATTGTATATGGTTTTGGTGCCTCTTATGGATATAAGAATTGGGATATATCAGTGTTTTTCCAAGGATTGGCTAGAGAATCATTTTGGATTGATTATAATAATGTATCTCCATTTTTTAACACGGTTGATACAAAAGTTGTAGGTAATAGAGTTGGGCATAATGCACTTGCAAAGTTTATTGCAGATAGTCATTGGTCGGAGGATAATAGAGATGCTTATGCGGTATGGCCGAGATTAAGCCCGACTTCTATTGAGAATAACAGTAAAACGAGTACTTGGTTTATGCGTGATGGTTCGTTCTTGCGTTTAAAACAATTGGAGATTGGTTATACTATTCCTGAAAAAGTGACTAATAAAGTAGGAATCAAGAACCTTCGATTCTATGTTACAGGAAACAATCTATTATGTTTTAGTAAATTTAAACTTTGGGATCCTGAAATGGCAGGTTCCGGCTTAGGTTATCCTGTACAGCGTGTGTATAATATAGGACTAAATTTAACTTTCTAAATTTGATATAAAATGAAAAAAATACAACTGTTTATATTAAATTGTTTGATTATCGCTTTATCTTCATGTGATTCATTCTTGGATATTGTTCCGGATGATATTGCTACAATCGATAATGCATTTACAATGAGGGCGCAGGCGGAGAAATATTTGTTTACCTGTTATTATTATCTTCCGGCTCATGGCCTGTTGGAGGCAAATCCGGCAATAGCCGGTGGTGACGAACTGTATATTACGGAGTCTTTTCGTAGTGCAGCACACGTACATGCATGGTATATTTCACATAATATGCAAAGTTCGGCAAGACCACGCTGTGATTATTGGACCGGAGCCGATCAACAGAATAACAAATCATTGTATCAAGGAATCAGTGACTGTAATATCTTTCTGGAGAATATTCAGAAGGTACCTGATATGACACAAGCAGAGAAAGACCGTTGGGCGGCAGAAGTACGTTTCTTGAAAGTCTATTACCATTATTGGCTGATTAGAATGTATGGACCAATTCCCATTATGGATCGGAATATTCCGGTAAATGCAAGTGAGGATGAAGTAAAGGTTTTTAGGAGTACTATAGACGAATGCTTTGATTATGTAATCAATTCTTTAACCGAGATTATCAACAGTAATCATTTGCCTGATAAGATAATGAATGAGGCTGAAGAGTTGGGACGAATTACTCAAGGAATTGCAATGGCAATAAAAGCCGAAGTGATGGTAACTGCTGCCAGTCCTTTATTTAATGGAAATGCTGATTATAAAGGATATACTGATTCCAGAGGTATTGAACTATTCAATCCGAATAAATCGGAACAGGCCAAAAAACAGCGTTGGATAGATGCTGCGGAAGCTTGTAGGCAGGCTATTGATTTTCTGAAAGCTCAGGGACATGATTTATATAAATATACTTCTCTTGAATACACAATATCCGATCAGACCCGTGCGAAAATGAATATTCGTAACATTGTGACGGAAAAGTGGAATCAAGAAATTATTTGGGCTAATTCAAATAGTATTATCGGACAGTTACAGGATCATGCTATTCCACGTGGATTGGAACCGGGAAAAGAAGGAAATGCGAGTGTTGGTGGTAATTTGGCTGTCCCTCTAAAAATAGCAGATTTGTTTTATACAAAAAATGGAGTTCCTATTACAGAAGATAAGACATGGAATTATGATGATCGTTTTGAATTGAGAAAAGCAACAGCTAATGATAAGTACTTTATCAAGGAAGGGTATACAACAGCTAATCTGAATTTTGACAGAGAAGTACGTTATTACGCAAGTTTAGGATTTGATGGTGCAGTCTGGTTCGGGCAGGGAGTGACAGATGAGACGAAACCGATTTATGTGCAATGTAAACAAGGACAGTCTGCTGCCAATCAGATTGCGAATTCATGGAATGAAACAGGTATATGGCCTAAAAAACTAGTTCATTTTAAGAGTGTGGTAGGGCAGACCAGTGGTTTTACTAAGATTACATATCCGTTCCCAGTGATGAGATTGGGTAACTTATATCTGTTGTATGCTGAAGCTTTGAATGAAAGTGGTGCTACTAAAACTGATGTTCTGACTTGGGTCGATTTGATCAGAGAAAGAGCAGGACTGAAAGGTGTGGAAGAAAGCTGGGATACATATACGAACAATAAGAAATATGAAACAATAGATGGCAGACGTGAGATCATACAACAGGAACGTGGAATTGAATTGGCATTCGAAGCACAGAGATTTTGGGACTTACGTAGATGGAAATTGGCATTTCAGGAACAGAATAAGCCGATAACCGGTTGGAATACTCAGTATAGCACAAATGAAGATTACTATACAGAACAATTGATTTATACTCAAGAGTTTAGAATAAGAAACTATTTCTGGCCGATTTTAGATAAGGAACTATATTCGAATAAAAACCTGGTACAGAATTATGGTTGGTAAACTTTAAAATAAAAACGTTATGAAGAAGAAATTTTATAAATATGGGTTGTTTTATATAGGAGTTGTTTTGGCTGCTTGTGCCGACAATGCTGATCTGAACGAACCTACGGGAAGTACGACACCACCGTCACAGGTGTTGAATGCGACGGTAAAGAATCTGCCTGGTGCAGCAATTATCTATTATGATTTGCCGGATGATCAAAATTTAAAATATGTTCGGGCTAGCTATAAAGTTGATAATATGATTCGTACAGTTAATGCTTCTTTCTATACAGATTCTTTGGTAGTAGAAGGATTCCCTACTAAAGGAGAGTATGACGTTGAACTTTATTCCGTTAGTTATGGTGAGGCTGTCTCTACTCCGCTTGTGGTAAAAGTAAGTCCGGATACTCCTCCTTATCAGAAAGTGCGTGGAACATTAATTTCAGCTGAAACATTTGGCGGTATCAAAGTGAACTTTGATAACCCGGAAAAGGCTAAATTGGGACTGGGGGTCATAAAGAAACAGGCAGAAGGGATTTGGACACAGGTATATATGCATTATACTGAGGCTAAAGGTGGTGATTTCTATGTACGCGGCCTGGATGCTGTTACTACAGATTTTGGTATTTTTGTCAGAGATAGATGGGGACATCTTTCTGATACATTGTATGTCACCGAGACTCCTTTGTATGAAGAACAATGCGATAAGTCTTTGTTCAGGAAGATGGCTTTGCCGACTGACTCTTATGAGTGCCACTCATGGAATGAAGTGACGAAAGGAAATGATATGACGCGGCTTTGGGATGGAATCACAGATACAGATCCTTGTTTTCAAACCAAGACGACAACAGTAATGCCGCAATGGTTTACCTTTGATATGGGGGAAAAGTATAAATTGAGCCGATTTGTGATGGTTTCACGTTATTATCCGGGTAAGTATGGTAATACATTTAAAGCAGGACACCCGAAGCATTTTGAACTGTGGGGTAGTAATGAACCAAATCCAGATGGTAGCTTTGATGATTCTTGGGTATTACTTTCTGAATATGAGTCGGTGAAACCTTCAGGAGGTGGTGTAAACGATGCTCTTACAACAGAGGATCAGGAAGCTGCGAAAAATGGTGAGAATTTTATTATTCCTGATAATGCTCCGGCTGTACGTTATATTCGTTTTAAAACGAATGACACATGGGGGAAAACACGTTATATGCATCTTCACGAACTTACGTTTTTCGGTGCGAGGCATAATTAGTAACAAGTAAAAGATAATGCTATGAAACTATTTAAAAAACTGATTTTTATATTTTTAAGTATAGGTGCCTTGATCTCTTGCGATGGTATGGATGCCACGTATAAAGAGTTTATAGAAGAAGGACCTATTGTATATATTGGTAAAGTAGATTCACTGAAAGCTTATGCAGGACGTAATCGGGTTATGCTCGAATGGCAGAAATTACTTGATCCTCGTGCTAAAACGGCAAAAATATTCTGGGAAAACAGAACGAAGTCTACTGAATTACAATTGACAGATAAAGCAACTCTTACTCAGGTTGTAGTAGAGGATTTGGCGGAAGGCTCGTATGTCTTTGAAATCTGTACATACGATACGTATGGTAATTCTTCTATTATGTCGGAGGTTCCTTGTGCAGTATATGGTGATGTTTATGAGAAATTGTTGTTCAATACAAAAGTAAAGAAGGCGGTTTTAGAGAATGATGTATTGACCGTTACTTTTGCAGCTTCGCTTGAACCAACTTTTTTTGCTTCTGAAATTACTTATATGAGTTCTGAGGGGAAAAATAAAACTGTGCTTTTGAAAGCTCCCGCAACACAGGTGAAGATAGATGATTTCGCAGGAGACCATATCACTTATCGTTCCGTTTATTTGCCGGAAGAAACCGCCATAGATTATTTTTATAGTGAGTCGGATGAGTTTGAAATCAATTAAAAGAAATAGCAGAGATAACAAAAAGGATTTATAAGGTCATTTTTCTTACTATAGAATTATATGAAAGCCTTGTATCTTTTGTAGTAACGGGTACTACAAATGGTACAAGGCTTTTTTTTATGCTATATGCATCAATTATCCCATTCATGTTTCATTTGTCTATATCATTTTATTTTGAGACGTTTTTGTGATTTATTGGGATGTTTATATCATCTATATATTGTGCGAACCTCTAATTTTGCCTGTGTTGATTACTGCAAATGATAAAACTAGTTATATATGATAAAACAATTATTTTCAATAGGAATAGCTCTGTCATTATTTTCTCAGATGTTATGGGCACAATGGACCCCTGTAGGAGATAGGATAAAAACTTCTTGGGCGGAGAAGATAGATGTGAACAATGTATTACCGGAATATCCGCGTCCTATTATGGAGCGTTCTGAGTGGTCTAATTTGAATGGTTTATGGAAGTATGCAGTTTTACCGTTGGGAAAATCAATTCCGGATTCTTTTGAAGGTGATATATTAGTACCATTTGCTGTCGAATCCAGCCTTTCGGGAGTCGGAAAGACATTGGGAGAAGATAAAGAATTATGGTATCAGCGTGAGTTTGTTATACCCTCTAAATGGAGAGGAAAAAGGATTTTGCTTCATTTTGGAGCTGTTGATTGGAAAACTGAGGTATGGGTTAACAATATAAAAGTAGGAGAACATACAGGAGGATTTACTCCGTTTACATTTGATATAACCCAAGCTTTGAAGAACTCGGAAAATAATTTGGTTGTCAAAGTGTGGGACCCGACAGAAAAAGGTACGCAGCCACGCGGAAAGCAAGTGAGTAATCCTCATGGTATCTGGTATACGCCGGTGAGTGGTATCTGGCAGACTGTATGGTTGGAACCGGTGTCTGAACACTATATTACAGATATAAAAACAACACCTGATATAGATTTGAATAAGGTTAAAGTAAAGGTTGAAACAGATGACAATAGGTATTCAGATAAATTTGAGGTAAAAGTGTTTGAAGGAGGGCGTCTGGTGGCTGTGGGAACATCAATTAATGGGTTACCAGTTGAGGTTTCCATGCCGGCTGATGCCAAACTTTGGTCGCCGGATGAACCATTCTTATATCAGATGGAAGTTTCTTTATTTGAGGGAGGAAAACGGGTAGACTGTGTAAGGAGTTATATGGCGATGCGTAAGTACTCTATGAAAAGAGACAAAAAAGGTATTGTGCGTTTACAGTTAAACAATAAAGATCTGTTTCAATTTGGTCCGTTAGATCAGGGTTGGTGGCCGGATGGATTATATACAGCTCCTACGGATGAGGCATTGTGTTATGATATCAAGAAAACGAAAGATTTGGGCTTTAATATGATAAGAAAACATGTAAAGGTAGAGCCTGCACGTTGGTATACATACTGTGATCAAATGGGAGTAATTGTTTGGCAGGATATGCCTAATGGTGATAAAACCTTGGAGTGGCAGAGAAAGAAGTATTTTGATGGAACGGAACTGGCACGTTCTCCTGAATCTGAGGCTACTTATCGTAAGGAATGGAAAGAAATTATTGATTATCTCTATTCTTATCCTTGTATTGGGACTTGGGTGCCCTTTAATGAGGCTTGGGGGCAATTTAAGACAAGTGAGATTGCAGAATGGACCAAACAATATGACCCTACACGTTTGGTCAATCCGGCAAGTGGTGGAAATCATTATACTTGCGGTGATATGCTTGATTTGCATAATTATCCGGGGCCGGAAATGTATTTGTATGATGCACAACGTGCTACGGTACTAGGAGAATATGGGGGGATTGGTTTGGTTTTGAAGAATCATCTTTGGGAACCCAACCGGAATTGGGGATACATCCAGTTTAATACATCTACGGAAGCTACTGCTGAATATCTGAAGTATGCAGAAATGCTGAAAGAAATGATAAAGCAAGGCTTTTCTGCAGCTGTTTACACACAAACGACAGATGTAGAAGTAGAAGTGAATGGACTGATGACTTATGACCGTAAAGTAATAAAGCTGGATGAAGCAACATTGAAGAAGATCAATAATGAGATTTGTAAAACGTTAAAATAACAAATATAGAGATTTTATATTTACCATGAGAAAAATACTTATTTTGGTTTTTAGTCTTTTTTCGATATTCTCTACAGTAGAAGCGAAAAGTAAGAAGGGACAAGATCGTGTGTTAATTGATAAAGTTGCCATGTGGCAGGTAAATCATCAGTCAAAAGTTAAACATCATGATTTGGCGTGGACAAACGGAGTCTTGTTCCGGGGGATGGTAGAATGGGCAGATTATACTCAAGACTCCCGTTATTATGATTTTCTGATGCAGATAGGGAAGAAGCATCATTGGGGGTTCTTAAAACGTCTCTATCATGCGGACGATCTTGTTATAGCACAGATGTATATTCGTATGTATGAGAAATACCATGATCCTGCAATGATTCAGCCTACAATTGCCCGTGTAGATTCTGTTGTTGCTAAACCTTCGAAGGCCCGTTTGTGGCTCGGAGCAAAGAATTGGTCGGAACGTTGGTCATGGTGTGATGCGTTATTTATGGCTCCGCCGGTATACGGGTTGTTGAATAAGCTCTATCCGGAGAAAAACTATTTGGCTTTTATGGATAGGGAATTTAAAGAAGCTACAGATTCTTTATATGATGCGGATGCTAAGTTATACTATCGTGATAGAAGATATATTCCCAAAAGAGAGAAGAATGGCGAGAAGGTATTTTGGGGAAGAGGTAATGGTTGGGTGTTTGCAGGAATACCTTTGTTGTTGCAAACTTTGCCTAAAGATCATCCTACTTATGATTATTATCTGAACATTTATAAAGAAATGGCTTCCGCTATAGTTCAGTGTCAGGATAAGAATGGTTCTTGGCATGCCAGTATGCTTGATCCGGATTCATATCCTTCCCCTGAAAATAGTGCTTCCGGATTTTTTGTTTATGGTTTGGGCTGGGGAGTGAATCAAGGAATTTTGAAAGATAGAAAATATAAAAAAGCTGCCCGTAAGGGTTGGAAGGCTTTGAAAAGCTATGTTCATGAAGATGGCATGCTTGGATATGTCCAACCGGTTAGTGCTGCTCCTGAACAAGTGACTCAGAATATGACTGAGGTATATGGGGTTGGAGCATTCTTGATGGCAGGAATTGAGATGTTGAAAATGAAATAGCCTTTTAATAATAATTAAACTTATACGAAATGGAAAGACATTGTTTTATGAAAGTGAGAATCTTATGGTTAATCGCTTTTCTGTTGTTTACCGTTCAACTGTCTGCTCAACAAAAAGTAACAGTGAAAGGTAAGATAACTGATGAACATAATGAGCCTGTTATTGGGGCTAATATAATGGAGAAAGGTACAACGAATGGAGTTATTTCTGATTTTGACGGATTTTTTACTTTAAATGTTTCTTCCGGAGCTACCCTTGTAGTATCATATATAGGATTTGCTCAGCAAGAAATTCCTGTCAAAGACAAACGCGATTTTGTAATTCGTCTGGCAGAAGATTCAGAAACATTGAATGAAGTAGTTGTGATTGGTTATGGTAGTGCTCGCAAAAGAGACTTGACTGGTGCAGTAATGCAAGTAAAGTCTGCGCAGTTGGAAAATGAAAGTCCTTCCTCCATGCAAGACTTATTAAGAGCGAATGTTCCGGGATTGAGTGTTGGTTTTAGTGCAGGTCCCAAACCGGGTGGAAGTCTTTTGATTCGTGGAAAGAACTCAATTAATGCTGGAACTGATCCGTTGATTGTATTGGATGGGGTTATATATCCGGGTGACTTGGCCGATATTAATCCGAATGATATAGAACAAATTGATGTGTTGAAGGATGCTAGTTCTGCTGCTATTTACGGAGCGCGTTCTGCTAGTGGAGTTATTATCATCACTACAAAGATGGGTAAAAGTGAAAAACCGACAATTAGTTTTGATGCTTCTATAGGTGTAGCTACTCAGGCTATAGTTCCTGAAGTATATCAGGGAGATGAGTTTACTGCTTGGAGGACGGATGTCTTTAATAGTGCAAATCCGAACCATAGACCTTATGAGTTTAATGACCCTCGTAAATTACCCGCAGATGTTTCTATTGAAGATTGGATGAAATATGATAATTCGACAGGAGATCCTGTAGAGACTTGGTTGCGCCGAATTGGCTTTAAGAACTTGGAAATACAGAATTATTTGGATGGTAAATCTGTAGATTGGGCCGATATGGTTTTTCAGAATGGTCTTCGTCAGGATTATAATGCAAGTATTTCGGGAAAGACAAAAGGGGTAAATTATTATTGGTCTATGGGATGGACAGACAATGAGGGCATTATTGTAAATAACGGATATAAATCATTTAAGACTCGTTTAAATCTGGATGCCAAAATAAATAAGTTTCTGACTGTGGGATTAAATGCGCAATTTGTACAACGTGATGCCAGTGCTATCGGAGCGGATTGGGTTCAGTATCAGAAGCTGACTCCATATGGAAGTCCTACTAATGAAGATGGAACAATGAAGTTGAATCCGGGAGATGACACGTCAGCGAAGCATCCTTTGATCGATTCTTATTATACAGATAAGAGAAATGTGATAAATAATTTGAATGCTAATATCTATGCTAAGGTATCTTTACCTTTTAATATATCTTATCAGATGAATTTCTCTCCACGATATGAGTGGGCTACAGATTATGTACATAAATCTTCGGAACATCCAAGCTGGAAAGATTTTGGGGGTTCTGCTTCACGAACTTTTAGAAATGATTTTCTATGGCAACTTGACAATATAGTAAAGTGGAAACAAACTTTCGCCAAAGTACATGACGTGGATTTCACTTTCTTATTTAATGCGGAGAAGTTTCAAAGATGGAGTGATGAAATGAATAATGAAGGATTTGATCCGAATGATGATCTTGGATATCATTATATGAAAGGTGGAATATTGCCTACAATTAGTAGTAATGATGAATATAGAACCGGTGATGCATTGATGGCACGTTTATTTTATTCGTATGACAACCGTTATATGATTACCGGTACGGTTCGGAGAGATGGCTATTCTGCGTTTGGACAAAAAAATCCTCGGGCGGTATTCCCCTCAGTTGCTGTCGGATGGGTATTCTCTGATGAACCTTTTTTGAAGAAGTTAAATTGGTTGGACTATGGAAAGCTAAGGTTCTCATGGGGATTAAATGGTAATAGAGACATTGGGGTTTATAGAGCTTTAGCCAGAATGGGTAATAGTAAATATATGTATGTAAGTCCGGATGGAAAGGTTTATAATGGATCCTATCTTTATGTGAATTCTTTGGCTAATAAAGAATTAAAATGGGAACGTACGGCTTCATTCAACTTAGGATTGGATTTTTCTATATTTAATGAACGGTTAAAAGGAAATATCGATATTTATAAAGCTAACACGAAAGACCTTCTTATTGAACGTACATTACCCGAATTGATCGGATTCAGTTCAGTGATGTCTAATTTAGGTGAAGTAGAGAATAAAGGTATTGAACTTAGCCTGACATCGAAGAATATTGATACAAAGAATTTTGCATGGAGTTCAACATTCAATTTTACTTTGAACAGAAATAAGATTGTTCATCTATATTATACTTTTGAAGATGTGGTGGATGAAAATGGCAATGTGATAGGACGTAAAGAAGTGGATGACCAGAAAAATAAATGGTTTATTGGTAAGGATATTAATGAAATATGGAATTATCAA
>ERZ838577.2164-NODE-2164-length-22949-cov-6.347515_pt1 | contig 22949 bp, 19 predicted proteins | sample MGYA00519682_ERZ838577 | MGnify/ENA primary metagenome ERZ838577 (study PRJEB31850, sample SAMEA3708838) | human gut metagenome | biome: human gut; feature: human-associated habitat; material: faeces | place: China | collected 2014 ...
TCCGGTTTTTTGCGTCAAAAATAGAAGGTTACTGTTTGATGGAATATACGTTCTGCATTTATCAGATAAAGCAGTCCGACTTCCAAGCGCTGGTCAGAATTCATATACTTTACTGTATTTTTCTTCAAAATAGCGAAGCAGCGGCTGTGCACTGATTTCCTTGCCGCAGACCCGTTGGATAACCTCTTTGGAGTTATACATGCTGCCAAAACGGTGGATCTTTTCCTTCAGCCAGTGGGTGATGTCGAGGATCCTTCCGTTTTCCAGAACCGTATCCAGATCTCCGAGATCCTTTTGGATCGCTTCAAGATACATGCCGTCATAAATGGAGCCCAGCAGGTAGGAAGGAAAATATCCAAAGGAACCGTCTGACCAGTGCATATCCTGCAGAATGCCTTCTGCATCGTTTGCAGGAGTAATGCCCAGCAGCTCCTGCATTTTCTGATTCCAGAGAGCTGGCAGGTCATCGGTCTTTACATTATCTCTAAAAATTGCTTTTTCTATTTCGTAACGCAGGATGATATGCAGACCGTAGGTTACTTCATCCGCTTCTGTACGAATCATGCTGGGGTGTACGTCGTTGATCGCTTTTACAAACGTATCAAATGGAATCGTTTTAAATTCCGGAAGCAGCTCGGACATTTTTTCATAAATGGGTGTCCAAAAGTGCGGGTTCCTGCCGAGGATATTTTCGTAAAAGCGGGACTGGCTTTCGTGAAGTCCCATCATATTGATCTGGGCTGCGGCAGTGTGCCAGAAATCCTTATCGACATTTTGCTCAAAGATTGCATGACCGCCCTCGTGAATGGCGGAGAACATCGAAGAAATCGGATTGTCGGCATAATAGTGGTTTGTTACGCGGACATCGCCGGGGCAAAGCGTCGTCGTAAAGGGATGCATACTCTCGGCAACCGCGCCGCAGTCAAAGGAAAAGCCGATATAAGAAAGCAGCAGCTCCTGTACCTTTTTCTGAGCATCCGGGTCAAAGGTCTGCTGCAGGGCAGACAGATCCGGCTTGGGAGCTGCCTCGATTTTGGCAAGCAGCGGAAGAAGTCCCTCTTTTAGTTCTGCAAAAATGCGGTCGATGGTTTCCGTATCCATACCGTCCTCAAAAAGACCGACCAGAAATTCATACACATCCTGATCCGGCTCCATGTAGTGGACATATTCTTTTGTCATGGAGATGACCTTGTCCAGATGGGGCGCAAATACAGAGAAATCAGAAGCCTCCTTGGCTGCCTCCCAGGCTTTTTCGGAACGTGCCTTTTCTGTGACATATTCCGTGTAGAAGGCTTCCGGAATGCGCTGGAAGCGTTCGAAATCTCTCAGGTTCCGTCGGATCGTAAGCTGCATGGCGGGAGACAGCTGATCATATTCTTCGGGAGCAGAAAGCTTTTTTAACAGGCTGCCGTATTCGTCCGCCGTCGAAAGGCGGAAGGATTCCGTGGAAAAATAACCTACCGCAGACAGCTTTGCTTCAATGCTGTCTTTTGGAGCTGCGGTCTGCAGGTCCCAGTAGAGCAGGGCAATCGCCTGATCGTATTGTTCGAGTCTGGTCTGATAGGCCTGAAATTGTTCGAGTGTCTGTGACATAATGTCCTCCTTACAGGATACTTTTTGGGTCGGACAGGAAGTGCCGACCACTTCTTTTTCAAGTATACCCTGAGAATAGCAAAAGAACAAGGCGGGAATGCCCTGTTCTTTTGCATCAATAGAGATCAACGCTTCAGCCAGCCCTCCGGAAGCGCATCCAGGGGTGCGGGCATCTGGAAGGTCTTACCGATCCTGGCAAATTCCTGCGCAAGATTTTCATCCACCAGACCGGTTGTGGAAGGGGAGAGATTTAACATGAAGTTGACATTTTGGGGGAAATAATCCTTCATTTTGGAAAGTGCCCATTCTGCACTGGTAACCGGTGCTGTCCGGTGTTCGTCCCTCCAGAACCAGGTCTTTGTCAGTTTGTTGCAGCTGATGCCGGGACCGTTGAAGCTATGGTCGACCTCCTGACCGGCGGCGTTTTCATAAAATACAACGTCGGTACCGGACAATCCGTCCTGACAGCCGATATTCATCAGCATACAGTCAGGCTGCAGAGATTTTACAAGATGGTCGAGCTCCTCGAAGGGAAGCATTTCATAGGAGGGACCGCCCCACGGAGCATTCCAGCCGTCTACGATCAGGAATGGGATTTCTCCATACCTGGTCAGAAGTTCTGTTACCTGACCGAAAATCTTTTCTTTCTGAGCTGCAGTGCAGGATCTGTGACCGGTTTGAGCAGTCAGGTCGAGCACGGAAAAATACAGACCGGCAACAATTCCCTCGCTGCGGAACGCGTCCAGATAAGCGGCAACGACATCGGTTTTGTTTGTCGCATTTCTCACACAGTGATCGGTATAGTCGGAGGGCCAGAGATCGAAGCCCTCGTGGTGCTTGCTTGTCAGGGCAGCGAACTGGCAGCCGGCGCTTTTAGCGATTTTTGCCCATTGCTTGCAGTATTCTGGAGCGGTCGGGTTAAAGTCTTTTTCATCAAACGGGAACTGCCTGGGCAGATCGCCGTTTTCATGGTCGTATTCCCAGTCGATGATGTCGGGGTTGTTGTGGAACTGGAAGGTTGCGCTGTTAAAATGGATAAATGTGCCAAAGCGCAGATTGATAAATTTTTTTTGCAGAGCTTCTAACTGTGTCATTGGATAAACTCCTTTCTGGTGTCTTGAAATAAATGGATTTGTTTTTCCCGGGCGAAATTGTATTGCCGCTGTCTGAACTTATCGTAGGATGAATTGGTAAAAAAGACAATAGAAAACTTAAAATAACAAAATATATATGATATAATCATAAAATAACAAAATTTTTGAAGCAAAAAGAAATGGAGAAAATATAGGGATGCAGTTTGGAAAGGGAATTCTTCCGGCAAAGGAATATTTATCGAACGGGCTTTTCAACATACAGAATTGCTATTCGGAAGCGGAGAGCAGCTTCAATCAGCAGCTTCATTTTCATGATTTTTACGAGCTGTCGCTGATTTATGAAGGAAGCAGCCGGTTCCTGATCAACGGAAGCAGCTTCGTTGCGGCGGCAGGCAGCCTGCAGCTGATTCGACCATCGGATTATCACAGACAGATGACGGATACAGGGGAATATATCCGCTACTATAACCTGATTTTTCGGCAGGAGGTGTTATCGAACGTATTGTTGGATGCGCTGGAAGAAGCGGTAGAACCGTTTTGCTTTCAGATGCAGGAAAAGGAAATGCAGAAGATGACACAGCTTTTGCTGGAATTAAAAAGAGAGCAGGAAGAAAAAGAAGCGTTCTGGGAAAAAATGTCTGCGGATCTGATCGAAAAAATCTGTATTTTGATTCTGCGAAAAAGCCCGAAGAAACGGCAGGCAAAGGAGGAAGAAATCCCTGAGGCGGTGCGCAGGTCGCTGGTTTTTGTACGGCAGCATTACCGGGAAAAAATCAGGCTGTCGGATGCGGCGCAGAAGGCAGGATTGTCGGAATCGTATTTTTCTTCCGTATTCCATGCCTGTATGGGCGTAACCTTTTCCGAATATATGCTCAATTACCGCCTGTCTCTGGCAAAACGGATGCTGGAGGAGGGAAACATATCCTCTAAGGAAGTATGTGCGGCGTGCGGATTCTTTTCCTATTCTTATTTTCTGACGGCATTTCGTCAAAAATATGATATGTCACCGGGCGCCTTGGCACGCAGCTGTCAAAATCCGATAAAAAAAACTTACAAATAGGACGACATTGTATAATATAACAAAAGAAGAAACAAAAAAATCAAGGATTTTGTTGACATTTTCAGATGAAAGGGGTATCTTTTAAGAAAAAAGAAAAACTGTCCGACAGGACAGGAGGGGTGACAATCATGCAGACAGCAACAAAAAAAGAGACAGTACTTGGAATCAGACAGATGGCGATGATCGGTGTGATGACAGCGGTGACCTGTATAGCGGCTCCGTTTTCCATTCCGATCCCGGTCAGCCCTGTTCCGCTTTCCCTGACAACCTTTATTTTGTACCTTTCCGTTTATATTCTGGGCACCAGAAATGCATTCATCAGCTATGTGATCTATCTGCTTCTGGGTCTGGTGGGACTTCCGGTATTTTCCGGTTTTTCCGGTGGCTTTGCAAAGCTTGCAGGACCGACTGGAGGATATCTGATCGGCTTCCTGTTCATGATCCCGCTGACCGGTATTCTGTTTGAGAAGACCGGCAAAAGCTTCTGGAAACAGTTCGGTGCGATGGTTCTGGGAACGCTGGTATGTTACCTGTTCGGTACCGTATGGCTTTGCCTGCAGCTGAACTTAGACTTCATCGGAGGTCTTGGTGTGGGGGTTATCCCTTACCTGCCCGGTGATACTGCAAAGATTATTTTAGCAGCGCTGATCGGACCTGTGATCGTAAAAGCGTTAAAACGGGCGGAATAAGAAGAATCCCGAGAGGAAGATTTTTCCCTGCGTCAGGTCGCAAAAGCGAGAATCCCGGAGGCGGACGTCAAAAGCGTTCGCCTCTTTTTCTTGCATATTTTTCATCGAACTGCTATGTTTATAGATGGCGCAGCTGCCGCATACAAAAGCAAAAACGGAATGGTACGGTTTACACGTGCCATTTCATTCATGACAATAGAATGTTCGCAGAATGTTCGCGGAGCGTGCATTCTATTGTATGGAAAAGAAATTGAGGAGAAACTGGCATGAAAAAAGACGATATGATTATGAAAATGGGGATTGTCCATATCCTGGATTCTGTGGTTGGAATGCCGGTGCTTTCGGACTGTCCGATCGATATGGGTTCGAATCTGTGCGATTTTTTAAAGGCTCATATTGAAAAATTTACAGAGAGCGACGATATGAAGGTCTGCCAGTTTTCTGACGAATCTGAGGTGATGGGGTTGATCCAGAACTGTAACGCCGAAAATTTTGTCCAGACGAGCAGGGCATTGTGTGAAAAGCTCTATGGGATCATGAATTCGAATATCGATATTCCGGCGGCGGACGTTGCGGTTGTCGTTTTTTCTGCGGAGGGCGTCGATTATTTCGGATTTTTGAAATTAAATTATAAAACTTCCTATACCCATGCAACGAAGGCTACCGAAACCGGAGAAAATTTAAACGATATCATTTTACAGAAAGCGATCCTGCCGTCTGCGGGACAGAAGCTTTCTGAGGCATTTTTAGTGAATCTGTCGAATGGAGAAATTCTGCTGACAGAGAAAAAATTCGAAGTAAATGGGGAAAAGAAGCTGTACTTTTCCGAACTGTTTCTGGAATGTCATGCACCGATGTCTCAGAAGACAAAGCTGGATATCGTGACAAAAGCAGTGGAACAGGTCAACAAAAAATACTATGGAGATGAGGACACCCGGCGAAAGATGGAAGTCAAGCAGGCGATCTATGATGAGCTGGAGGAAAAGGGAAGCCTGGAGGTCGAAGCGGTCAAGGAGAAGGTTTTTAAGGATAGTCCGCAGATGCAGGCAGACCTGGAGGAAAAGCTGGAAAAATATAACATGGAAAAAGAAGTTGTCAGGCCCAAGAGCGAGGCGACGATCAAAAAGTTCCAGAAGCAGCACCTGACGACGGACACCGGCATCGAAATCACGATTCCGATGGAAGAATATAAGGACCCCGAGAAGGTAGAATTTATCACAAATCCCGACGGGACGATTTCCGTGCTGATCAAAAATATCGGGCATTTGAGCACCAGATAAAAAATGCCCTGATAAGTACCTTCCGACGTGAAAGCTTTTACGCTTTTGTTCCTAAAAAAGACCACAACAAAGCGTGCAGTGGGCTTGAAAAGCGTTTCAAAAGTAGTATGATAAAGAAAAAAGGGAAAATGGAGGAATCATTGTTATGGCAAGAAAAGTAGTGCTGGCAGGCGCATGCAGAACAGCAATCGGCGTAATGGGAGGAACTCTTTCCAAAACTCCTGCACCGGATCTGGGCACTGTTGTAATCAAAGAAGCTCTGAAAAGAACCGGAATCAAACCGGAGCAGGTAGATGAAGTATATATGGGCTGTGTAATTCAGGCAGGTCTTGGTCAGAACCCTGCAAGACAGGCAGCAGTCAACGCAGGGATTCCGGTAGAGGTTCCTGCAACTACGATCAACGTACTGTGCGGCTCCGGCATGCACTGTGTAAACCTGGCTGCCAAGCTGATTGCCTCCGGTGATGCGGATATCATCGTAGCTGGCGGTATGGAAAATATGTCCATGGCTCCTTATCTTCTGTACAATGCAAGATTCGGTTACAGAATGGGCGCTGGAAAGATGGATGATGCGCTGATCCGCGATGCCCTGACGGATGCATTCGGCGGCTATCATATGGGTATTACTGCAGAAAATATTGCAGAAGACTGGGGACTGACCAGAGAGCAGCTGGATGAGTTTGCAGCATGGAGCCAGCAGAAGGCACAGAAAGCGATTGCAGAGGGCAAGTTCAAGGACGAGATCGTTCCGATGGAAGTAAAACAGAAAAAACAGACCGTTGTATTTGATACTGATGAGGGACCCAGACCGAATGTAACGGCAGAGAGCATCAGCAAACTGCGTCCTGCATTCAAAGAGGGTGGTGTCGTAACCGCCGGCAATTCTTCCGGTATCAACGATGCAGCGGCAGCGCTGATCGTTATGAGCGAAGAAAAGGCAAAGGAGCTGGGCGTAAAGCCGATGGCTACCTGGGTAGCAGGCGAGCTGGCAGGCGTAGAACCCCGCATCATGGGTATCGGACCGGTTGCAGCAACCCGCAAGGTAATGAAGAAAGCCGGCTACGAAATCGGCGACTTCGACCTGATTGAGGCAAACGAAGCATTCGCAGCACAGTCTGTAGCAGTTGCGCATGACCTTGGCTTCAACAACGATATCTTAAACGTCAACGGCGGAGCAATCGCCCTTGGTCATCCGGTAGGAGCATCCGGCTGTCGTATTCTGGTAACCTTACTTCATGAGATGGAAAAGAGAGATGCAAAGAAAGGTCTTGCTACTCTTTGTGTTGGCGGCGGCATGGGCTGTGCAGCGATCGTAGAGCGCGAGTAAGACAAAAAAATCCGATAACCTTCCAGATGTATTGGATAGAATTTCATAACAAAGTTACAAAAACGGTTCCGCTGAGCTCTATAGAGTTGGCAGGACCGTTTTTGCCGTGGGTTAGAAAAACTTCCGGACCGGATTTTGCTGTAGCAGAGGGAAACCATGCGCCTGAAAATCCCTGCATGTTCTTCTGGCACGGAATTTGAAAGTGTGCTAAAATATCTGTATGCTGCGATTTTTATCGGAATGGAGAAGTTAATTTATGGCAAATACTGAAAAGGTCCGTTTAAATAAATATCTTTCCCAGGCTGGCATCTGTTCGAGAAGAGAAGCGGATGTCCTGATCGAAGGGGGAAAAGTGTCTGTGAATGGCAAGATCGCAGATCCGGGTATGCGGGTCAACGATCTGGACAAAATTACAGTTGAGGACAAACCGGTCGGACACCGGGAGAAAAAGGTGGTGCTGGCTTATTACAAGCCGGTTGGAGTGACCTGCACAGAAAAGGACAAGCATGCCCAGATCACGATCCGTGATGTCGTCGAATATCCGGTGCGTGTAACCTATGCAGGACGCCTGGACAGAGATTCGGAAGGCCTTTTACTGCTGACAAACGACGGTGACTTAATCAACGGTCTGATGCGTGCGGCAAACTTTCATGAAAAGGAATACCTCGTCCGCGTCAATAAGCCCATCAGTCGGGATTTTCTCAAAAAAATGTCGGACGGTATGCTGTTAAAGGATTTAAATGAGCGTACCCGTCCCTGCTTTGTAAAAGAAGAGGGAAAATTTGTCTTCCGCATTATCCTGACACAGGGCTTAAACCGCCAGATCCGCCGGATGTGCAAGACCCTCGGCTATGGCGTTCTAAGCATCAAACGTGTGCGTGTGGCAAACATTCTGCTGGGAAAATTAAACCCGGGCGATATTCGTGCAGTCACCGGCGCGGAGTTAAAAGAGCTGTACTATGAAGTTGGGAAAAATGCCAGCCGTCCGGCGCGTCCTGCATGGGAAAAGGAACGGCAGCCTGCTGCGAAAAAAGAAGCCCAGACCGGCGCTGCAGAGCCAAGAGTGAACGGACGCATAGCGAATGCAGGAATGCAGCGCAGCGGTCAGAATCCGGCTCACCGGAATGCAGGCGGCTACGCAAAAACGGCTGACCGCAGGCAAGGTGCAGACGGCGCTCACAAAGCAGAGCAGCGCGGTACCTACCGGAGTACCGCCGACAGCCGCACAAATGGTACCTACCGGAGTACCGCCGACAGCCGCACAAATAGTACCTACCGGAGTACCACCGACAGCCGCACGAATGGTACCTATCGGAATGGTTCCGGATCCGGACAGACAGGAGTTCAGAAAAAGCGATATGAATGATACAGACAGAATGAAAGAACTGGTCTCGAAGTTGAATGAGGCTGCAAAAGCCTATTATGCCGAAGACCGGGAAATCATGAGTAATTTAGAATATGACAGGCTCTACGACGAGCTGGTTGCCCTGGAAGAAAAGACCGGAGTTGTGCTGGCAGCGAGTCCGACCCAATCGGTTGGTTATGAAGCAGTAGACGAACTTCCCAAAGAGCGTCACGAAAGTCCGATGCTTTCCCTTGGAAAAACGAAAAGCCGGGAAGAGCTGGCAGACTGGCTGGGAGATCAGAAAGGTTTGCTTTCCTGGAAGCTGGACGGTTTGACCATCGTGTTGACGTACCGGGACGGAAAACTGTTTAAGGCGGTCACGCGGGGAAATGGCGAAGTTGGCGAGGTCATCACACCGAACGCCAAAACCTTTGTCAACGTGCCGCTGCAGATTCCTTATCAGGGAGAGCTGATCCTGCGGGGAGAAGCGGTCATCACCTATGCGGATTTTGAAAAGATCAACGGCGAAATCGAAGACGTGGACGCTCGGTACAAAAATCCGAGAAACCTCTGCTCCGGTTCCGTGCGCCAGCTAAACAGCCAGATCACTGCGCAGCGAAAGGTGCATTTTTTCGCATTTGCACTGGTGCGTGCAGAGGGTGTGGATTTTAAAAACTCAAGGGAAGAACAGTTTATATTCTTACAGAAGCAAGGCTTTGAAACGGTAGAATATAAAGCGGTAACTGCGGACACAATGCAGGAGGCGGTTGCCTGGTTTGAAGAAAAAATCACAGATTATCCGGTTCCGTCCGACGGGCTGGTACTGCTTTTGGACGATATCGCTTACGGAGAGTCGCTTGGAAGAACGGCAAAGTTCCCGCGCAATGCCATTGCATTTAAATGGGCGGACGAGCAGGCAGAGACGACGCTGCGCGAGGTGGAGTGGAGCGCGAGTCGTACCGGACTGATTAACCCGGTTGCGATTTTTGACCCTGTGGAGCTGGAGGGGACAACCGTAAGTCGCGCCAGCGTTCACAATGTCAGCATTGTCAAAGAGTTAAAGCTCGGCATCGGCGACCGGATTACAGTCTATAAGGCAAACATGATTATCCCACAGATCGCGGAAAATCTGACCAAAAGCGGTACGCTGGAAATTCCCTGCACCTGTCCGGTCTGTCAGGGAGAGACCCGAATCGTAAAAGAAAACGATACGGAGACGTTAGTCTGTCCGAACCCGGACTGTGATGCCAAAAAGATCAAATCTTTTACGCTGTTTGTCAGCCGGGACGCGATGAATATCGACGGACTTTCCGAAGCAACGCTGGAAAAATTTCTGGCGGAAGGCTTTTTGCATACCTATGCGGATCTGTTCCATCTGGACAGACACCGGGATGCGATTATGCAGATGGACGGCTTCGGCGAAAAATCGTATCAGAATCTCGAAGCGAGCGTTGAAAAAGCGAGACATACAAATCTTGCACGCCTGATTTACAGCCTTGGAATCCCGAATATCGGAATTGCCAATGCACGGATGATTTGTCGGGAATATAAAAATGATCTGGACAAAATGCTCGCTGCACCTACAGAAGAGCTGGCGGCGATGGACGGCGTAGGACCCGTCATCGCAGGTGCGTTTGTGGATTTTTTTGCACAGGAAAAAAATAAAACTGCGCTGGAGCTTTTATTAAAGGAAGTGGAGCTGGAGCAGGAAACCTTTTCAGAAGGAGCCCTGCCGCTTTCCGGGCAGTCCTTTGTTATTACGGGCAGCCTGAACCACTTTGAAAATCGCAGTGCCTTAAAGGAAAAGATCGAAGCCCTCGGCGGAAAGATAACCGGAAGCGTGACGGGCAAAACCGTCTGTCTGATCAACAATGACAGTACCTCTAATTCCGCCAAAAATAAAAAAGCGCGGGAGCTGGGCATAGCTGTACTGACAGAAGAAGAGTTTATGGAGCAGTATCTGGAAAAATAAACCGTCCGGACGAATTTATTCAAAAGAAACGCCGCACAGCGGCAGGAAAGTGAGAGAGAAAATGCCGATTAAAATACAGAGTGATCTGCCTGCCAGAGAGATTCTGGATAATGAAAATATTTTCGTGATGGACGAATATCGTGCGATGCACCAGAATATCCGCCCATTGCAGATCTGTATTCTGAATCTGATGCCGGTCAAACAGGATACGGAGCTGCAGCTTCTTCGGTCGCTGTCCAATACGCCGCTGCAGGTGGACGTGACCTTTATGAAAATGAACAGCCACCTGTCTCTGAATACCTCTGCAACACATTTGAATAAATTTTATGATACGTTTGATGATTTGAAATCCAACAAATACGATGGACTGATCATCACGGGTGCGCCGGTAGAACAGATTCCTTTCGAAGAGGTGGATTACTGGAAAGAACTCTGCGAAATTATGGAATGGTCAAAGACCCACGTCCATTCCACGTTCCACATCTGCTGGGGCGCTCAGGCAGGTCTGTATTACCACTTCGGACTCGACAAACGCCTGTTGTCGGAAAAGCTTTTCGGGGTATTTGAACACCGTGTGTTAAACCGCAAAGAGCCGCTGGTGCGCGGATTTGACGACGTTTTCTGTATCCCCCACAGCAGACATACCGAAACGCCTGCAGCGCTGATTCATGCTTGCAAAGAGCTGACCGTTATGGCGGAATCGGACAAAGCGGGAGTTCTTTTATGTATGACGGAAGGCGGACGGCAGATTTTCGTTATGGGACATCCGGAATATGATCGTTACACGCTGGACGGGGAGTACAAGCGGGATCGCGACAAGGGACTGCCGATCCATGTACCGGAAAACTATTATCCGGAGGACAACCCGGAGAAGAAACCGTTACTTTCCTGGCGTGCGCACTGCAACGGATTGTATACAAACTGGCTCAATTATTACGTGTATCAGACTACTCCGTATGATATCCGGGAGATTTGAGAAAATAAGGCAAAACGTGAGGATTTAACGCATTTTTGTGAGATATGTATTCTGTTTATTACCGGGAAGAGGAGCTCAACATGAATATAGATAACGCAAAGTATTTGGATAAAATAGAAAAAATACAAAAACGTTACCCGTATCAGCAGATGCCTGAACATTTAAAACAGGCGTTTGAACAGGATATGCGGATTCGCCTTTCGTGGAATACGAATTCTCTGGAAGGCAATACCCTGTCGCTGGAAGAGACTGTTGAAATCATTTCCTATGATGAAGTGCGCAGCGGGCATACTTATTCTGAATATACAGAAGCAAAGAATTCATACAAAGCTTATCAAAAGATGAATTTTTCGCAGGTACAGGAGATTGATCTGAATCTGATCCGGCAAATCAATGGAATTATTATGGATTCTGATGGAAATTTCCGCACCAATCAGGTCTATATCGGAAGTCTGGCGGAGGTTGCGTTTCTCCCGCCGGAACCGGAAAAGATAGAAGAAAGAATGGAAAATTATCTTTCTTCCATGCAAATGCCGAAACCAACAGAAAAATTACAGAAAATCATTCAACAGATTGCGAAACTGCATATGGAATTCGAAATGATTCATCCATTCCGGGACGGAAACGGAAGAACCGGTCGTTTTATGATGAACCAGATGCTTTTAAATCAGGGTATTTTACCGGCAATCATTTTGAATCATTCAAAATATCGACAGGCATTTCGAATCTATGAACGCAATGGAGGTACCGGATTGATGGAATACTGTCTAGTATCCGGAATCGCCAGAAGCTATGAAATACTGGAAGATAATTGCGTAAAACTGGGGATTTTTCCAGTTTTCAGATGAAAAATCAGATTGGTTTCCCTTTGCGAAAAAGGGATTAGTGGTTTACTTTTTGAAAAAAATAGCTTATAATCAACAATGAATGAAAAAATGTTGTAGAAATACAAGAAGGAGAAGGATTATGGAAATTTCAGCTTTACAGAAAGCCAGATATGAGTATGCTCCGAAGCTTCCCGGCATGCTGAGACACGGCATTGCAGATATCTGCGTTAAGGAAGGCGAAGAGACCCAGAGCGTTGCAGATCAGGAGAAGATCAAAGCGCTGTTCCCCAATACCTACGGTAAAAAGGAGATCACTTTCCAGAAAGGTGCGAACACTTCCGTTGCGAAGAAGCAGGTTGTAGGCGTTATCCTTTCCGGCGGACAGGCTCCTGGCGGACACAACGTTATCTGCGGTTTATACGATGCATTAAAGGCAACCAACCCGGAGAACGTACTGTACGGCTTCAAGAACGGTCCGAGCGGTCTGATCGAAGACGATTATCTTGTTTTTGATGACGAGTATATCAATGCATACAGAAACACCGGCGGTTTCGATATCATCGGTTCCGGCAGAACCAAACTGGAGACTCAGGAACAGTTCGCAATCGCTGCTGAAGTCTGCAAGAAGCATGGCATCACCGCAATCGTTATCATCGGTGGCGACGATTCCAACACAAACGCAGCTGTACTGGCTGAGTACTTCGCTGCAAACAACACCGGCGTACAGGTAATCGGCTGCCCGAAGACCATCGACGGCGACTTAAAGAACGAAGATATCGAGTGCTCTTTTGGTTTCGATACCGCTGCAAAGACCTACAGCGAAGTAATCGGTAACATCGAAAGAGATGCAAACTCCGCTAAGAAATATTGGCACTTCATTAAGGTTATGGGCCGCAGCGCTTCCCATGTTGCTCTGGAGTGCGCACTGGAAACCCAGCCGAACATCTGCCTGATTTCCGAAGAAGTTGCAGCAAAGAAGATGTCCCTGTCCCAGATCGCTGACTACATCGCTGATTCTGTAGCAAAGAGAGCAGCAAAGGGCATGAACTTCGGTGTTGCAATCATCCCTGAAGGTGTTGTAGAATTCGTTCCCGAGTTCTCCGCACTGATCGCTGAGATCAACGAGCTGTTAGCAGGCAGCAAGGCAGATGCGTTCAATGCACTTCCTACCTGGAAAGAAAAATATGCGTTTATCGAAAACGGTCTGTCTAAAGAATCCATGGCTGTATTCGCAATCCTGCCGGAAGGCATTCAGCAGCAGCTGTTCCTGGAGAGAGATCCTCACGGCAACGTACAGGTTTCCCTGATCGAGTCCGAGAAGCTGTTCTCCGCTCTGGTAGCTGACAAGCTGGCTGAGAGAAAGGCTGCAGGCACATACAACGGTAAGTTCAATGCACTGCATCATTTCTTCGGTTACGAAGGAAGATGTGCATTCCCTTCCAACTTCGATTCCGATTACTGCTACTCCTTAGGTTACAATGCATTCATGCTGATCCAGTATGGTTACAATGGTTACCTTTCCAAGGTTTCCAACCTGTCCAAACCGGCAGCTGAGTGGGTTGCAGGCGGTATGCCCATCACCAAGATGATGAACATGGAGAGAAGACATGGCGAAGACAAGCCTGTTATCCGTAAGGCTCTGGTTGAACTGGATGGCAAGCCCTTCAAATACTTCGAGGCACACAGAGAAGAGTGGTCTGAGAACACCTGCTATGTATATCCGGGTGCAATCCAGTACTACGGACCTGCAGAGGTTTGTGATATCACAACCAAGACTCTGGCTCTGGAGAAGGGCGAATAATTCTCCCGACTTCAAAAATCAACAATAGGACGCACGCTCTGCGAGCATTCTATTGTCATGAATAAAGAGCGCCGCAAGACGTATACGGTAGAATGTGCTTTGCGTACATTCTGCTGATAGAAAAACTGCCGCACATCAGATGAGAGATCATCCGGGTGCGGCAGTTTTTTATTTCATAGGAAATAGTTTTAGTTCGCGGGCGCTTCTTCTTCGTTTAAATTCTCCTCACACACTTCTTCGAAAGAACGGTGCTCTGCGAGTGCCTCTTCTTTTGCATGCTGGAAAAATGCTCTGGTTTCTTTTACAATGACACCGCTCAATGCGAACAACGCGATCATGTTCGGGATAGCCATCAGACCGTTGAAGATATCAGCGATGGTCCAGACAGCGCTCACCGTCATGTAAGGTCCGATAAAGACAGCCAGAATGTAGATCCACCGAAAGATCTTAACGTGCTTCATGTTGCCGCCGCTTAAATATTCCAGACAGCGTTCACTGTAGTAATCCCAGCCAAGGATTGTTGTAAAGGCGAAGAATACAAGGCAGAGCATCAGGATAAAGGAAGAAAACTGTGCAGGAAACGGAAGACCATGCTGGAATGCATAGGTTGTAACCTGAACACCTTCCAGACCTTCTACCTGCCATGCACCGGTCAGAACAATGGAAAGACCGGTTAGGGTACAGATGATGATCGTGTCAATAAACGTACCGGTCATGCTGACAAGACCCTGACGGACAGGAGAGTTCGTCTGTGCAGCAGCCGCAGCGATGGGCGCGCTTCCCAGACCGGCTTCATTGGAGAAGATGCCGCGGGCAACACCCTTCTGCATTGCGATGAGCATGCTGCCGACTGCACCGCCGGTAATCGCTTTTGGAGAAAACGCTGCGGTTACGATGGTTGCAAACGCTGCAGGCACTTTGGTGATGTTGCAGCAGATCAGGATCACTGCGAATACAAAATAGATGACTGCCATGAAGGGAACGATGATCTGGCTGACGCTTGCAATTCTCTTGACGCCGCCGATCAAAACAGCTGCGACGCAGAAGGAGAGAATCAGGGAAGCAATGACAACGGACCAGGAATATTCGCCAAGGAACGGCAGAATTTTTACAGTAAAGGCATCGTTTGGATCAAAGAAACCATGTACTGCACTGGAAATACCATTGACCTGGCTGAAGGTACCAATGCCGAATAAACCTACGCAGACACCGAAGAAGGCGAAAATCTTTGCGAGCCACTTAAATTTTTTGCCCATGCCGAGTTCAATATAGTAGAAAGGACCGCCGAGGCTGTGTCCGTCTTCGGCAACAGTACGGTATTTGACTGCCAGCAGACCTTCGGAGTATTTGGTTGCCATGCCGAGAAACGCTGCTACAACCATCCAGAACAGGGCGCCGGGACCGCCTGCACAAACTGCCGTTGCGACACCGACGATATTTCCGGTACCGATTGTTGCACTCAGTGCGGTACAGAGTGCGGAGAAGCTGGAAATTTCACCTTTTCCGCCTTCCTCATTTTGAAGCATCCATTTCAGTGCAAGGGGAAGCTTACGAATCTGGAGCAGACCGAGGCGGATGGTCAAAAGCAGTCCGCCGGCAATAATCAGTACCATCAACGGTACACCCCAGACAAAGTTGTCGATTATATTCAGAGCTTGATTGATAGAAGTCCACATGGTATTCGATCCCTTTCTTATTCTTTGATGCAACAGATTTTTGGCAGCAGATGCCTTTCTGATGCCATGCTACGCTATGCGTAAGGAAAGCGTTTCGAAATGAAAGAAGGGATTGGAATCACTCGTGAAAATAGAAACGGGCGGTGTGCCGGACAGGTTTATTCGCCGAAGAACGAAATATCCGCTGCGCAGACAGATATCGTTTAAGGCATAATAGAATATAAGATTTACGAATATTCCATACAGGGAATAAAAAGAGACTGCACCAAAAAGAAATCCTTTTTGCGTCAGTCTCAGGAAGATACAGAATACTTGCGTAATATCTTCTCTGTCCTTTTACCTGAGAGATTCATACGAGAAATTCGTATGTTGCACCTTCGGCCCCCGGCTGATCCGGGTGTCTCCAGAGAGTCGATCCATTTACAGTTGCGCTGCAAACTACAGCACCTGAGAGTTTTACTCCTTCGGTAGACAAAATGTCTTTTCCTGCAAACTTCATTTCGAAAATTGCCTATGGGCAATATGATATACGCAAATGTGATATTTTTCAAGAGAAAAATTAAATTTTTATAAAAATCCGCCGCAAAAGTCAGAATTCTGCGGCGGATGTATTCAAAATGCGATTTTTATCAGAACAGTGATGCGCTGCTTTTGCACAAGCTACAGCTGCTCGGCGCGCTTTAGGGCGTCATCAATATGAGCACAGAAGTTGTCGGCACCGACTTTTTCGATAAAGCCGTTTTTTTCCATGACACGCCAGGGTTGTTCGTTGACATGGGAGAAAATCAGCTGAATGCCCTTTTTCTGACAGTCCTCGTAGAGCTTCTCGAGGTTATGCATGGCGGTCGCGTCGATGGCGCTGACACTTCTCATACGAAGGACGAGACAGCGGCGCTTTTCGTCGAGGGTGATTTTCAGAATCTTATCCGCAGCGCCGAAAAAGAGGGGACCACTGATTTCATAAACTGTAATGTGATCGGGTACAACGCGCAGGGCAAGGCTGTCCGCATCGTCGTCCTCATCGACATATTTCCAGCCTTCTACTTCTGTAACATCGCTCATACGTTTCATAAACAGAATCGCAGCGAGCAGGATGCCGACCTCGATGGCAACGACAAGATCGAATACGACCGTCAGAACAAAGGTGCTGACCAAAACGATAATATCACTCTTCGGAGAGGTTTTGCAGAGGTTGACAAAGGTTTTGATATCACACATATTATAGGCAACCATAAACAGGATCGCTGCGATAACCGGCATAGGAATCAGGGCAGCGTAGGGCATCAGGACAACCAGGATCAGCAGAAGGACAACAGAATGCACCATTCCGGCGATCGGAGTGCGTCCGCCGTTTTTGATGTTTGCGGCGGTTCTGGCGATGGCTCCGGTGGCGGGGATGCCGCCGAACAGCGCGGAGGTGATGTTTCCGGCACCCTGTGCGATCAGTTCCATATTGGAGCGGTGACGGCTGTTTACCATGCTGTCCGCAACGACACAGGAGAGCAGGGACTCGATTGCTGCTAAAATCGCGATCGTAAAGGCGTCTGGCAGGACGTTCTGAACGGTTGTCAGGGAGAACGCCGGAAGCGAAATCGCCGGCAGCTTATTAGAAATTTCATACAGATCCCCTATCGTATTGACGTTCAGATGCAGACCAGCTACCGCAGCACTGCCGGCAATTACGGCGATCAGGGAAGCGGGAATGCGTTTTAAAAAGCCGGGAAGCATCGGCCAGAAAATCAGGATGGCGAGGCTGAGAACGCCAACAAGCAGCGCTTGTACGTTCAGCGTGCCGATAAAGACGAAAACAGCCTTTAATTTATCCATCGTTTCAATCAGCGGTTCATCGGTAACGATGCTCAGACCGAGAAAATCCTTGATCTGACCGATAAAAATCGTTACAGCGATACCGGAGGTAAAGCCGGTTGTGATCGTATATGGAATAAACTTAATGAGGTTGCCGAGGCGCAGCAGACCCATCAGGATCAGAATCACGCCTGCCAGCAGAGTAGCGATAATCAGTCCGTCCATGCCGTTTTTTGCAACAATTCCGGCGACGATCGTTGCAAATGCTGCAGTCGGACCTGCGATCTGGACGCGGCTTCCGCCCAGAAAAGAGATGACAAAGCCTGCTGTGATCGCAGTGTAGATGCCTTTTTCCGGTGTGACGCCGGAGGCAAGGGCGAGGGCGATGGACAACGGAAGAGCGATGATTGCAACGATAATGCCGGCAACCACATCTTTGACAAACTGCTCACGGGTGTAGGTTTTCATGACAGAAAACAGCTTCGGTTTTAATTTTTCCATGTGGAAAGTTCCTTCCTTTGAGTAAAATAAGAAACGATAGAGATGTACGATTTTAGAAGATTTATTCGAATGATAAAAAAAGAATATAAATCATTAAATTTTTATAAAAACGCACGTTTTTTATCATAAGACAAATTGGAAGAAATTGCAAGAAAAATCGATAAAAGCAAAATCTACGCCTGAGAGGAAGAGCGATGAAAAAGAATCCTGCTCTACAGGATTCTCCGCCTGCGGCGGGTCGCGTAAGCGACATTCTACCATTCCGCCGCAGTGCGATCCTCGCGGAGCGTTTTTATCGTATAGAAACGAAGTTTCTATACGATAAAAAAGGAGATGCAAAACTGCATCTCCTTTTCAAAAGGTCAATATGTTGCAAGTGCTGATTACAGCTGAGGACCTGCAGCAACCAGAGCCTTACCGGATTCGTTGCCTTCGTATTTTGCAAAGTTCTTGATGAATCTTGCAGCAAGGTCTTTTGCTTTTTCTTCCCATGCGGAAGCATCAGCATAGGTGTCACGAGGATCCAGAATGGCGGGATCAACGCCGGGCAGCTCGGTGGGAACTTCAAAGTTGAAGTAAGGAATCTTCTTGGTAGGAGCTGTCAGGATAGCGCCGCTTAAAATTGCATCGATGATACCACGGGTATCTTTGATGGAGATACGCTTGCCGGTGCCGTTCCATCCGGTATTTACCAGATAAGCCTTAGCGCCGCTCATTTCCATCTTCTTAACCAGTTCCTGTGCATACTTGGTAGGATGCAGTTCCAGGAATGCCTGACCGAAGCAAGCGGAGAAGGTAGGAGTAGGCTCTGTGATGCCGCGCTCTGTACCAGCCAGCTTAGCTGTGAAACCGGACAGGAAGTAGTACTGAGTCTGTTCAGGTGTCAGAACAGATACCGGAGGCAGTACGCCGAATGCATCTGCAGACAGGAAGATAACGTTCTTCGCTGCGGGAGCAGAAGAGATCGGGCGAACAATATTCTGAATATGATTGATCGGGTAGGATACACGGGTGTTCTCGGTTACGCTCTTATCCGCGAAATCGATCTTGCCTTCTGCATCCAAAGTAACGTTCTCAAGCAGAGCGTTGCGTTTGATCGCATTGTAGATGTCGGGTTCGGAATCCTTGTCCAGGTTGATAACCTTAGCGTAGCAGCCGCCTTCGAAGTTGAATACGCCATTGTCATCCCAGCCGTGCTCATCATCACCGATCAGCAGACGCTTGGGATCTGTAGACAGGGTGGTCTTACCGGTACCGGACAGACCGAAGAAGATAGCGGTGTTCTCGCCGTTCTTATCTGTGTTAGCGGAGCAGTGCATGGAAGCGATGCCCTTTAACGGCAGATAGTAGTTCATCATGGAGAACATACCTTTCTTCATTTCACCGCCGTACCAGGTATTGATGATAACCTGCTCGCGGCTTGTGATATTGAACATAACAGCGGTCTCGGAGTTTAAGCCGAGTTCCTTGTAGTTTTCAACTTTAGCCTTGGAAGCGTTGTAAACAACGAAATCCGGCTCGAAGTTCTCAAGCTCTTCTGCAGTGGGCTTGATGAACATGTTGGTTACGAAATGTGCCTGCCATGCTACTTCAACGATGAAACGGATTGCCATACGGGTATCTTTGTTTGCACCGCAGAATGCATCTACAACGTACAGTTTCTTATTGGAAAGTTCTTTCTGAGCGAGTTTCTTGACTGCCTGCCATGCTTCCTGGGTAGCGGGGTGGTTATCATTCTTGTATTCGTCAGATGTCCACCATACAGTATCCTTGGAATTTTCATCAACAACGATGAATTTGTCTTTGGGAGAACGTCCGGTGTAGATACCTGTCATAACGTTTACAGCACCCAGCTCGCTGACCTGTCCCTTTTCATAACCTTCCAGTCCGGGTTTGGTCTCTTCTTCGAATAATACTTCATAAGAAGGATTGTAGACAACCTCGGTAGTTCCGGTAATACCATACTTGCTTAAATCGATTACAGCCATTTGTATTTAACCTCTTTCCTTTCCTTACATTTCCTGCATTGCAGGTTCCGGCAGATTGTTTCAAAAAAAGAACAAATCCGCTTCATTTATATATTATACATATTTAAAAACTAAAATCAACTAAAAAAATATAAACAATTCCTGAACTCGCAGATGTTTTTTTTACAGTCTGCTATTCATTTTGACGATTTCGCAAAAGCGGCAGGAATGCCTCATAAATGTCTTTTATTGGAAGAAACAGAAATAATACACGTAGAGTCAGCTGTTTTATGGCAAGAATGGCTTGCCAGGTTTTTTTACCCAGGATTTTTACACCCTCCTCGAATGAAAAAAGCGTGCATTTCATGAGCTGATATGGTATCATGTAACTTAGGTTAGATAAAACTAACCCACACAAGAGTCCATGCACAGTTTCAGTGCAGAAAATAGAGGAGTGATGACATGAGTGTTGTAATTATCGGCGGAAATGAGAGAATGGTAACGCAGTATGAAAATATCTGCAAGGAGCATGGCTGTAAGGCGAAGGTTTTCGCAAAGGAAAACGGTTCCTTAAAAAAGAAGATCGGTTGCCCGGATTTGCTGATTTTGTTCATCAGCACAGTTTCCCACAAAATGGTCATCAGCGTGACGCAGGAAGCGAAGAAAAATCAGATTCCGGTAGCACGTGTACATACCAGCAGTGCGACAGCACTTCACGCGGTTCTGGAAGAGCATTGCGCAGCATTCACATAAAACAGCTGTCTGTTAACGGTGGTTCCGAGGAGCTTCTGAACAGCTTCTGAACAGCATGTCTTTTCTGATTAGAAAAAAGATAACGATTGTCATGTCGCTCTGTTCCAGATATAATGAGCACAAAAGAAAAACAAGCGACGCCGAAGGCGGCATTTGTTTTTCTTGTGCCATTAGAGAACGAGCAGCCTGCGCAGCAGGCGGTAAAGCGCGTCAGCGCGGGCTCGTGATATAATAAAAGAAGTAATCATGAGAAAATAAAGAGGAATTTCAGTGATGGAACAAGGTACAGAACAACAGACCTCTGGTCAGCAGTCAAAGTCACCGCGGATGCATCTGCAGCAGGGGCTGCTGGAAATTTACTGCGGCGACGGAAAAGGAAAGACGACAGCGGCGCTGGGGCTTGCACTGCGGGCGGCAGGCTGCGGTCTGCGCGTGCATATTGTGCAGTTTTTAAAGGGAACAGAAACGGGGGAGCTTGCGTCTCTTGCGCAAATTCCGCAGATCAGCCTGGTGCGCTGCGACAAGAACTGGGGATTTACCTTTTCCATGACGGAGCAGGACAAAAAGGAGATCACCGTGTGTCACAATCAGATGCTGCAGGAGGCGATTTCCATGGCAAAAAGCGGAGAAATCGACGTGCTGATTTTCGACGAATTTCAGGCGGCGTATGCGCATGGACTGCTCGACAAAGAAACGGCAAAAGATTTTATTTTGAAAAAACCGGCGACGCTGGAGCTGGTGCTGACCGGACGGAATCCTGATCCGGTATTTTTGGAGGCGGCGGACTATGTGAGCGAAATCCACGGGGTGCGTCATCCGTACCAGAAACAGATTCCGGCGCGGAAGGGAATCGAGTTTTAAACGGAATTATTACCCGAAGCGAAAAAATTGTCCAGTGACAAAATGGGGGTTCAGCGTTATGCTAGACGGGATGAAAGCATAAAAGGAGCTGAATTTGCCTTGAAACGGGAAAAAAAGAAGAGCTGGCTGAAATATGTCCTGGTATTTGGATTGATTTTCTTTGTCTGCTGGTATGAAAGAGGTTTTCTGGCGCAGGCGGCGGAAAAAATCCGCAAATTGCCTAACTGGACGATCTTTATAATTATTGTGCTATCGTTGACCTATCTGGTCTGGGAAGGAACGATCATCTGGCTTTTGATGCGGCAGTCTGTAAAGCATTATTCCTGGATTCAGGGCGTGAGATGTTCGTTTGTGTGCAGCTTTTTTCGGACGACGACCCTTGGAAGCGGCGGCGGGGTCGCACAGATGTATGAAATGAACCGGGACGGACTTCCGCTTGCACGCGGGGCAGGACTGTCCATGGTGCAATATATTTTCCATAAAGTATCGATTACGCTGTATGGTCTGATTGGCTTTCTCTGTCTGCTGTTTGCGAAGGATGAAAGCGTCTCCGGCTATACGGCGTTTCTGGCGGCGGGAATCGGTTTGACGGCGCTGATTACCGCAGTGCTGCTTCTGGTAACGGCATGCCCGCCGTTTTCCAATTGGGGATTTTTGATTGCAGAACGGCTATGCCATGGGAAATGGCAGGATAAACGGGATAAAATGAAGGCGCAGATTGATTCCATGCAGGAGGAATCGCTCCGATTGTTAAAGCATTCGCCGCGAACGGCAGAAGGTATTTTTCTGTGCGATTTTGCAAAGCTGACCTGCTGGTATCTGGTTCCCTGGTTTGTGTTGTCGGCAGACCTTCCGGTTTCCCTCTGGCAGATTGTGTGCATTACAGCCGCGGCACAGATGCTGGCGGGTGTAATTCCGACGCCCGCAGGGCTGGGTTCTCTGGAATTTGTTTTTCTGATGTTTTCCACAAAGATCGTAGGAGCGGCAGAAGCAGGTGCAGCCATGATCCTGCTGCGGTGTGCGGTCAACATTATTCCATTGGTCCCGGGCGCGTTGCTTGCCCTGACAGACCGCAGAAAAAAGAAAGGAAGCCGGGAATGCCCGGCAGAGTAAGTTATGGTACCTGATCTTGCAAGAATGTCAGTGATAATCAAATCGCAGCATGAAACCTCCGTGATGACGGGAAATTATGAAATGGGCTATGCCTGCGGGCTGCTCTGTAAGCTGGCGGGCAGGGAGGTTCCGCAGTGGGAAACTCCGGTTGAATTAAAAGACCGTGTGGCAGAGCTTTTAACTGGATATGAACCGGCGAATGAACGGGAAAAGAACGTCATCCATATGCTGCATTATTACCATCCGGATGAAACCGCAGACGAACAGGTAAAAGAGCTGATTGGATGGGGGTATGACGAGCAGCGCCT
>ERZ838577.2199-NODE-2199-length-22699-cov-7.494171_pt1 | contig 22699 bp, 20 predicted proteins | sample MGYA00519682_ERZ838577 | MGnify/ENA primary metagenome ERZ838577 (study PRJEB31850, sample SAMEA3708838) | human gut metagenome | biome: human gut; feature: human-associated habitat; material: faeces | place: China | collected 2014 ...
AGCATCAAAATTTCAAAAGCAGGGGCGGCTCTGCGCAAACAGAGCCGCCCCGTGGCTAAAGGAGAATTTTATGAATTCGAATATTGATTTTTTAGGCATCTGCCAGCTTTTGAAGGCGCTCCGAACGGTTGGGTTTTCTGAGAATGAAATCAAAAAGATCGCACGGCGGATCGCTGCCGAACTTGGTGCAAATTTCACACTTTACGTTTGATTTTTCTCCGTTTTGATCATAGCTATTCTGCAAATATTGTAGTAGTGTGTGTTGCTGCAGGGAGGTGAGAATGTGGCGAAAAAGCAAACCAACGGAAATCTTGCGCTGGAACAGCAGCGCGTCATAGTCATCCCGGCACACGATGAGTTCGTCGCGCGCAAGCTGCGCGTCGCGGCTTATGCCCGCGTCAGCTCCTCCAGTGAGGATCAGCTCAATTCCTACCGCGTGCAGAATCAATACTATTCTGAACTGATCTCCAGCAATCCGGATTGGGAAATGGTCGATATTTACGCCGATGAGGGCATCACCGGCACGTCGGTTGAAAAGCGTGAGGATTTCCAGCGCATGATGCAGGACTGCCGCAAAGGCAAGATCGACCGCATTCTGGTCAAGAGCATCTCTCGTTTCGTCCGAAATACAAAGGACTGCCTTGCAGCCGTTCGGGAACTCAAAGAGCTTGGCGTCAGCGTCCAGTTCGAGGAACAGGGCATCGACACCAGCAAGGTGTCTAGTGAGATGGTCACGGCAATCATGGCATCGTTGGCGCAAAAGCAGAGTGAGTCCATATCTGGGAACGTCAAATGGGGCGTACAGAAACGGATTCAGGATAAAACGTTTGTTACCTGCAAAGAGCCATATGGCTATCGGCTGGTTGATCGTCGGTTATGCATTGTTGAATCAGAGGCAATCATTGTCCGCATGATCTATGAAAAATATTTAGCGGGGATCAGCATGGAATTCATTCGGGATCAGCTAAACATCGCAAATATTCCGTTCAGAGAGAATGAACGACAGCGCGGATGGACAAGAAAGGCAATTTCCTATATTCTCTCCAATGAGAAATACATTGGAGATTCCCTCTGGCAGAAGACCTACTCCGGAGACACGTTCCCACATACACAGCGCAAGAATAAAGGTGAAAAGGCAAAATACTATGTGGAAGGAACTCATGCGGCAATTGTAGAAAAGAGCGTTTGGAATGCGGTGTCAGAACTGCGAATGCAGCGGGCTGGCGAAAAGCATCCAGAAACCTATTGCGCTCCAGTCCCCTTCCGCCAAAAAATTATTTGTGGATGCTGCAATTCATTGTTCCGGCTCCGGCAAAACAAAGGGCGCACATATTGGTCATGCAGGCAGCACGATACAGACCGTACTATCTGCTCAAATAGTCAGATTCCAGAAACGGTGTTCCAAGAAGCCTTCTGCCGTCTGTACTACAAACTTAAACACCACAGAAACTCCATCTTCACACAAATGCTCTCCAACCTCCAAAAAATCCGCTACAGCCGGATGCTTTGGAGCGAAGACGTCATCTCTCTCAACAAGAAAATATCCGACATACTCAGTCAGATTCAATTCCTAACCCAGCTTCAACAGGCGGGCGGCGTTGATCCTGATACTTTTATCTCATCCAATAACAAACTCAGCGAACAGCTCCGCAGGCTGAAACAGGAAAAGGCAAGGCTTCTCGACACCGACAGCGACGATCTGGCAGATCGCACCCGCGATCTCATGGATGCGCTGGAGGATGGGCCGGATTTCTTCGACAGCTTTGATGCGGAGCTGTTCGATGCGCTTGTGGAAAAGATCATTGTGGACAGCAATGAGTGCCTGCGGTTTCGGCTGAAAAACGGCTTGGAGCTGACAGAGCAAATCGAAAGGACAAGACGCTGATGGGAAATCGGAAGCTGCCATTTGGGTATCAAATGCGCATGGGCGAGATCGTCCGAAACGAGCCGGAGGCAAAAGCCGTGCAGGACATTTTCCTGCAATATACGCTCGGTGCATCGCTGAGGGAAATTGCAGAACAGATGAGCAAGACCGACCCCACCTACGACGAGGGCAAGAGCTGGAATAAGAATATGATTGCCAGAATCTTGGAAAATTCCAAGTACACCGGCGTTGACAGCTATCCGAAACTGGTTGACATAAAATTATTTGAAGCAGCCGCAGAAAAGCGTCCGACCAAACAGCGCCTGCCGGAACGGACACCTGCACAGAAAGCGCTCAAGCGTGTCTGCTCCAAGCTGCCTACACCGGAAATTGAAAAGGAGGTCATGTACCTGCTCGGTCGGCTGACCGAAAAGCCGGAGCGCATCACGCAGCCAACGGAAACACCCGCACCGACACATACAAATACGCAAGCCGAACTGGATGAGGTTTTGAACACCCAGCCGCTTGACGAGGACGCTGCCAGAAGCCTGATCTGCAAGTTGGCACGAGAACAGTATGACGCCATTGGTAATGAAGAATACGAAACCGAGCGCCTGCGGCGGCTGTTCGCGGCGTTCGAATGCACAGCAGAACTCAACGCGGAGCTGCTGCAAAGCGCCGTCTCCGCCGTGCTGGTGACGCGCCAGGCAGTGCGCTTGCAGCTCAAAAACGGACAGATCATTGGAAAGGAAGATCTTGCATGACAGACGAAAAACAGCGCGTCATAATCATTCCACCCAAGCCAGAACTACAGCAAACGACCACGGTCACAAAGCAGCTCCGCGTCGCGGCATATTGTCGCGTCTCGACCAAGGAGGAAGAACAGGCCAGCAGCTACGAAGCCCAGTGCGAGTATTACACCGACAAAATCATGTCCAATAAAGAATGGACAATGGCTGGGATTTTTGCGGATGAGGGCATCACCGGCACGTCTACAAAAAAACGCACGGAATTCCTGCGGATGATCCGCCAGTGCAAGCAGAAAAAGATCGACCTCATTCTGACAAAGTCCATTCAGCGGTTTGCCAGAAACACGCTCGATTGCATCAACTATACGCGCATCCTCCGACAGCTTGGCATTGGTGTCCTCTTCGAGAAAGAAAACATCAACTCCCTGCCGCCGGACAGCGAGTTCATGATCACGATGTACGGCGCAATGGCACAGTCCGAAAGCGAGTCCATCTCCGGCAACATCCGGCGCGGCAAGCAGATGCACGCAAAAGTCGGAACGCTCAAGGTGCCCTGTTACAGGCTTTACGGATATGAAAAAGACACAGAGGGCAAATTCCGCGTCATACCAGAACAAGCAGAAATTGTGCGCGAACTCTACAAGCGATATGAGAGCGGCGCCAGCTTGCGCAATCTGCAAGATTGGCTGGAGGAAAAACAGATCAAAACAGTTCTTGGGGAATCAAAATGGACAACAACATCCATCAAGAGTATCCTGACAAATGAAAAATACTGCGGCGACGTGCTGCTTCAGAAAACATTCCGGACAGATGTGATCAGCAAGAAGGTCATTAAGAACGTCGGTCAGATGGCGCAATACTATATGCCAGACCATCATGAAGCCATCGTCAGCCGGGAGCAGTACAATGCAGTGAAAGTAGAAATGGCACGTCGGAGCGCCCTGCGCAGCCCGTCCAAAGCGGCTGTGACAGGACGGTCCTGCTACACCAGCAAATACGCTTTATCGGACAGACTCGTCTGCGGCGAGTGCGGAACACTTTACCGGCGCTGCACATGGACCTCGCTCGGACGAAAATATCCCGTCTGGCGCTGTACCAGCCGCCTGAACTACGGCACAAAATACTGCCACGATTCTCCGACGATCAAGGAAGAACCGTTGCAGACGGCAATTCTGGCGGCAATCAACTCTGACATGAGCAACAAAGCGGCTCTGCTTGACCATATCAAAAAAGCAGTCTCCTTAGAGCTTCTGCCAGTGCAGGGACAGACAATGAGCCTTGCCGACATCGAGCGTCGGCTGGCGCAGTTAGATGAGCAATTCCAGAGCCTGCTGGCAGAAGCCATTGATGCAGAAGACAAAGAATCCTGCAACACACAGTTTGCGGAAATCCTGGCCGAGCAGACTACACTCAAAAAGCAGAAGGAAGAAATCCTGCAAAGCAGCTTGGATGCTGACCGCGTCTGCACCCGCATGAAGCAGGCGGAGCAAGCTATAGAGAATACCGCACAGACAATCACAGAATGGAACGAAACCGCCGTCCGGCAGATCGTAGAGCGTGTGACCGTCCTTTCTGTCAACGAGATTCTGGTGCGGATCAAAGGCGGCGCAGAGATCAAGCAACGATTGGAGCGATGAAAATGATTTATGCAACCGGTGATCTTCACGGAAACAGCCTTCGGTTTCAGCCGCAATACTTTCCGGAACAGGCCAAGATGACGAAGGATGACTACATGATCGTCTGCGGCGATTTCGGATGCGTCTGGAACGGCGACAAGAGCGACGATCCGCAGCTCGACCGACTGGAAGCTTTGCCGTTCACTGTCTTGTTCCTGGACGGCAATCATGAAAACTTCGATGCGCTGAACGAATATCCTGTGGAGCAATGGCACGGCGGAAAGGTGCATAAAATCCGCCCGCACGTCATCCATCTGATGCGCGGTCAGGCGTTCGAGCTGCAAGACCGCACCTTCCTCACGATGGGCGGCGCACAGAGCCACGACATTGTGGACGGGATTCTGAACATGGACAGCCTGGATTTTTATGAACGATACGATTCCCTGCGCCGCAATCGTGGACAGTTCCGCATCAACCACATTTCGTGGTGGCAGGACGAACTGCCGTCCGATGGGGAATATGCCGAAGCCAGGCAGATGCTGGAGCAGCTGGACTGGAAAGTTGACTACATCATCACACACTGCGCACCAACAGCAATTCAGCAAAAGATCAACGCAAACTTCAAACCGGACAAGCTGACGGACTTCTTGGAAGAAATCCGCAACCGCAGCCAGTTCCACTATTGGTTATTCGGGCACTACCACGACAACCGGATCATCGACGAAAAGTACGTTCTGCTCTATGAGCAGATGGTACAGATATTATAAAAGAAAAGTGTAGTTACATGGGAACACAATGTGGTGCCATAGATGGTGTGCGTATTTTGCTTGCATAGCAGCTTGTCTGCATTTATAATGAAAACAAACGAAACGGAGGGCTTGCAGCATGGAACGTGCCACAAATTCCAGCCTGATTTTATATACAACGGAAGATGGCTTGACAAAAATCGAAGCTACGTTTGACCGAGATACGGTCTGGCTTTCTATCGACCAGATGGCAGATTTGTTTCAAAGAAATAAATCCACAATTTCGCGCCACATCGGTAATGTTTACAAAGAGGGTGAATTGGACAGAACTGCAACTGTTGCAAAATTTGCAACAGTTCAGATGGAAGGCGAACGGCAGGTGGAACGGCAGATTGAATACTACAATCTGGACGTTGTCATATCGGTTGGGTATCGCGTGAAATCCCAGCGCGGCGTTCAGTTCCGGATGTGGGCGACCGCAATTCTCAAGGAGTTCATGAAAAAGGGTTTTGTACTGGATGATGACCGTTTGAAAAATCTCGGCGGCGGCAACTACTTTGATGAGCTGCTTGCCAGAATCCGGGATATCCGATCTTCTGAAAAGGTGTTCTGGCGAAAGGTGCTGGAGATTTATGCGACCAGCATTGATTATGATCCAAAGGCTGAAAGTACGGTTTTGTTTTTCAAGCAGGTTCAAAACAAAATGCATTGGGCAGCGCATCAGCATACGGCGGCAGAAGTTATCTACCAAAGAGCGGATGCAGAAAAGGAGCATATGGGACTGACCTCGTGGCGCGGAGACCAGATCCATCGTGCAGATGTTGAGGTGGCAAAAAACTATCTCAGTCAGCCGGAACTGGATGCGCTCAACAAAATCGTAACTGCATATTTGGACATTGCAGAAGTTCGCGCGTTAAACCACGAGCCGATGTATATGAAGGATTGGCTGGAAACCATAGACGATTATCTGAAAATGACTCGCAGAGAGATTTTAACAACCAGCGGTCACGTGTCGAACCAGCAGGCATTACAGAAAGCCCATGCCGAATACGATAAATACAAAAAACAGCAGGACCTGCGGCTGTCGCCGGTTGAGCAGAGCTTTCTGGACAGCGTAGAACAGTTGGAAAGACTAGAAGATCAAGTGCATTGAATATAAACAGGGCAAAGAGAAGCACGGTCATAGAACCGTGTTTTTCTTTGCTCTGTTGGACATTTTGAAGGAGGAACCTACGCATCCTTCAAGGATGCAGATACGGCAGGCTGAAAGAAATAAGTTGAGATCAGGTCGCCAATCAGGGCGGCTTCGGTATCGGTGTATTGCATGGCTGCTCTCCCTTCGCAAGAATCAAACGAACGGGGCAATCATACCACAAAATATTGTAGTAGGCTATTCGCAAAACGACGAAATATACGATGCGCAGCGGCGCGGAAGGGAGAAGCTATGAACGTCAGAAAACCTGTAGATTACGGCACAATGTACCGGGAATTGACCGCCATTCACGCGCAGAATCTTCCTCAGATGGAAGAAGTGTATGCCATCGGCAAGCTCATTAACCAGCGCCCGGAGAAGGGCGCGGCGGTCGCAGCCGCAGAATTTTTGCAGGCGAATTTCCCTGACCACACAGGCTTTTCCCCACGCAATGTGCGCCGGATGCGAGATTTTTACCGGACTTATGAAAATGACCAAACGCTCCTCCGTCTGGCGATGAAAATCGGCTGGACGCTGAATGTGGTCATCATGGAAGCGGAACTGACAAGCGTACAGCGGATATCCTGTCTGCAAAGGACTGCCGCCGAAAAACTCTCGAAAAAGAAACTTTTGGAGATCATTTTGAACGGTGTATTTGCGGAAAAGCCTATCGACGAGCCTGACGAAATATGCTATAATATTACAAACACAAGCGAGGACGGAGCCGATCAAGCACAATTCGAGTCACCACTGCGTTGCGTGGCGAAAAGAAAAAGAGGGTTTGCGCGATGCGGTCGAAGAAAAATCTCGTCATTGGTTTCTTATTGCTGTTCCTTGGAATCGGACTTTCTGGGGACAGTTTACTACTTTCCATACTTGCAGGCGTGGCTGGGATCGTCATGATGATTCTTTATGCTGCGAGTAAGCTCAAGCAGAACACTTCTGAGACAAGTGCTGTGTCCTTCAAAACCAGTGAAATTCAGCCAACGACAAAAACACAGCAAACCAATGCGCAGAGCGTTTCATTTTCACCGGAAGCGCAGCAGCTTTATCAGCAGCTTGCGGATCAGTACACCCAAATCGTAGACAACGGCTGTTTCGGGACGCTGACACAGATTGCAGAAAAAATGGATTGTTGCAAGCACTTCCTTGAACAATGGATGGAAGCACTCTGTAATAAGGACTTTGTGGCGCTGCTTCAAAACAAAGCAAAGTACGACGAATATTTAAAGGGCTTTCGTCTGCCGCAGTTTGGAACATGGAGGACGATTCAGGCAGAAGGCGGCGATGACAGTATTCCGGATGGGCTGACCAAGGCGCTCGTGGGGCGGATTCAAAGAAAGCAGAAAATGCTGCAAGAGTTTTGGGAAGCGCAGAAATGGTTTGAAGAATTGATACCATCTCTTCAAACCTGTGAATTGACTGTCAATCCAGATGCGGAGCCGTTGTCAAAAAAGTTGGATTATGAATATCCGAATACAAATAATATCACGAGCAGAACACCGCTTGCAAAATTCAACGACTTCTATGCGATTGATTTGGAAACGACCGGCTTGAGTGCAGCACGGAACGAAATCATCCAAATTGCCATTATCAAGTTCCGCCATTTCCAGCCGGTCGAAATCCTGACCAGCTATGTGAAACCACGAAAAGGGCTGAAACCGGAAACAGCGGCGATCAACCACATCACAGAGGATATGGTTGCAGACGCGCCCTACATCGAGCAGATCATGCAATCCGTGGATACCTTTATCGGTGAGAAAGCACCAATCGTCGCGCATAATCTCCAGTTCGAGTATAAGTTTTTGGAAGCCAATGGATGCGAAAATATTGTAAAGAAGCGCCCGCTTTATGACACACTAGAACTGTCCAAACGAATCTGGCAGTTGGAAAGCTACTCACTCGAAAATGTATGCCGAAACACCTTCAAATTTACGCCAGCACTGCATAACGCAGAAAGCGACGCGCTGACCTGTGGGCTGCTGTTTCGTGAGATTTGCAATGAACGAATCGGAGTGTCGGAGGGCTGCTATGATTAAGGCAAATGACATTGAAATGGTAAAACTCGGAGGAATGACGCCGGAAGAACGGGAACGGTATGAAAAAAACAAAATTGAAATTAACAAAAAAGTCTCGTCTTTGATTGCGGAAGCTACAAAGAATGCTAAACTTGAATGTTGCATTCTGTGTAGTAAACCGTGTTCTAGTTTTTGTAATTCACATTCTATTCCGCAATTTGCACTGAAACGAATTGCAGAAGATGGAAAAGTAATGCTTCCATTGCAAGATGAAATACTTACAATTGGAAAAGATACAGGTGTAAACAAAGCAGGAACTTTTCACATAATATGCAGGGACTGTGATAGTAGAACGTTCCAACTGTATGAAGATCCGAATGCTTATAATTCAAAGCCAACAGATCAAATGCTCGCGCAGATCGCGCTTAAAGATGTTTTGCTTATGATAAGCAAAAGGAATCAAGAGCGGGAGCAATATAAACTTGTCGGAGAGCAAGCTGAATTTTTGAAAGATTTTGCTGACGAAAAAATCTATTTGGGCGATTTCGATTTGCGCGATTATGGAGAAGATTTAGAGTATGCTAGAAGTTCGCTGGATGGCAGAAAGTCAAATCGGTATTATCTCTGCTTTTATACCGTTTTGGACTATGTAGTTCCTTATGTGGCGCAGTCAAGTGTAACGTTGATTAGTGATTTTGAGGATAGCATTGTAAATAATATATATTCTCAAGAACAAAAATATCGGATTAAAGCTATTCATGTTTCTGTTTTTCCACTTAAATCAACGAGTGCAATATTACTATTTATTGAAGACGGTGTAAAACGCTACCGCAAATTTTATCGCAGCTTACGAAAACTACCGAACGATGATCAACTTGCTGCAATTAACTACTTAGTATTCAGCTACACAGAAAATGTGTTCATGAATCCAACAACACATAAGGAGCTCAGGAAAAATGACTTGTTCATGGATATGTGCCGAAAAAGTACGGATTTTCGATCTCATACGCCATTTCCGTTGGATGATCCCTTAGAGGCTGCAGTAAAGGAGTTTAGCCTTTCAAAACGGAATGAGATACCAAATTTACTAAGTAGAGAGTATGCGCTCAACTGAAAACAGCTACAAAGGGTTTCATCTATAGTGTAGCGATCACACAAAAAGAAAGACACGCGATTGTGGATCTTTCTTTTTGACCGCAAAAGGTCAAAAACGGAGCGCGCCGCAGCTGCGGCGCGCTCTGTGCACTTATTCGGTTTCGTCGAGCAGCGGGCGCAGTGCGCCGCAGGCATCGAAGCGGGTGTCGCGGGAGTCGGTGAGGTAGACAAGCTGCGAGGCGGTATCGGGAAGAACGTCGGATAGCGCGGCGATATCGTCGTCAATCTGCGAGGCATTGTTCGTTGTGATGAACGCCCGGGCGCCATAGGCGGCAACCTCGGGATCATTGGTACCGAGGTCGAGGCGGATGGACTGGTTCAGAAGGTTTGCCGACAGATTGTCTGCCGCGTCGAGAATTGCCTCCTGCTTGGTGACGCTGCCGGTCCAGGAGATGCGGTCGGAATCGGGGAAGTAGAAGTTATCAAACAGCACCTCGTCAAAGCCGAGCCCTGCCAGCTCCAGCGCAATCGAGGTCAGATAGCCCTGCACGTCGTTGCTGTAGGGATTGAGCCAGTAGCAGTCGTGCTCGTCGGTCCACAGCGCGCCGTTATACAGCGGCAGCGCCTGCGACTGGTGCTTGAGCGCGTACTCGGGGTCGGAGAACGCGGGCACGCGCGCAATGAGCGTCACGCCCTTTTGCTGCGCCAGCTCCGCGATCAGCTGGTCGACCTGCTTGATGTCCAGAACTGTCGCCTTTGCCGCGCCGGAAATGGCGGTGGAGTAGTAGAAGCTTCCGAAGATGCTCTTGACGTCTACCATGACGGCGTTATAATCGTCCGCCTGCGAGAGCGCCGCGCGCACCTGATCGACGCCGGAGGCGAGCATGGTGGTCGTGATATAATAGCCGGTGAGTTTTGCTGTCTGCGCGGTGTCGCCGTCTTCCTCCGATGCAGCGTCCAGCACCGTGTCGAACGAAAAATCTTCATCGGATACAGCAGGCTCCGGCGCGCGCGTTGCGGTCAGATGCTGCTCGTAGTCCAGATGCGCGCCCGCGTTGTCGTAGGTCACAAATCTGCCGAGATAGATAAACCGGCAGACAATCAGCGCCAGAATGCCAAGCAGGACGGCAAGTGCGATGAGAAGCGTCCTCTTGAGAAGCCGCTTGTTGCGATAGGAAAAAATGCGCAATCGCGTCGCCTCCTGTTCCTTACGCCAGCGCCGCCGTTACACGGCACCAGTCGTCCTGCTGCTGCGTCGAGAGAATCTGCATGCCGGCTTTTTCCAGCGCGGCGAGAACCTCGGAAAGGCGCGTGCTTAAAATGCCGGAGCAGATGAAGATGCTGTCTTCGGTCAAGAAGCCGGCCGCCGCAGGCGCAAGAGGAATGATCACGTCGGCAACGATGTTGGCAAGCACGATATCATAACGCTTCTGGAGCTTTTCCATCATTGCCTTATCCCCGATCACATCGCCGGTCAGCGCCGTAAAGCGATCGGGACCCAACTGATTGATGGCGGCGTTCTGCCGGGCGATATCCTCTGCCTTGGGGTCGATGTCCACGCCTGTGGCATGCTCTGCGCCCAGAAGCAGCGCGGTAATCGACAAAATGCCGCTGCCGCTGCCGAGGTCCAGCACCTCTTCGCCGCCCTGAATGGCGCGCTCAAGCTCTTCCATGCACATCTGCGTCGAAGCGTGCGCGCCGGTGCCGAAGATCATGCCGGGGTCCAGCAGCACCTCCACGCGATGCTCGGGGTTTTCCGGGTGCAGCCACTCCGGCACGACCAGAAGCTTCGAGCCGATCTTGAGCGGCTGATAGTACTGCTTCCAGTTGTTCTCCCAGTCCTCGTCCTTCACATGCTCCAAAGAGACATCAAGCGTTCCAAATTCGATGGAAGGATACTGCTGCGGAAGCAGCCGCAGCTGATCTTTGAGATAGGAGATCGTCTCCGGTGCGGCAGGGGAGTCTTCGAGGTAGAGCCGGATCTGGCTCAAGCCCTGCATCTGTTTTTCCAGACCCTCGTCCACATAGTCCCAGTACTGCTTGTTGTTTTCCAGAAACTCGTGAAACTCGTCCTGATCGTCCATAATAAAGCTGTCGAAGCCGAGCATCGTCAGCCGCTCTCCGACAAGCTCGATTGCCTGAGACGTGGTTTTGATGCAAACTTCAATCCACTGCATGATAAGCCTCCTTAAAAGGGTCAAAATAATACATGATACAGTTTACATGAAAACCGCCGGAATAACAAGTAATTTTTACACGGGTTTTCTTCGCGGCGGTTTTACTTTTTGCGCATTGTATGGTATGATGTGACGCATGAATGAAATGGATAAGGATGAATCGTATGAACCATCGAACCCAGATTCTGCCCGGCGTGTATCTGACGGCGGTGCAGTCCGACAAATTCAAGACCGGCTGCTTCAGTCTGAACCTGCTGCGGCCGATGAAAAAGGAAGAGGCTGCCGCAAACGCGCTCATTCCGAGCGTCCTGCTGCGCGGCAGCGTGCAGCACCCGGACATCGCCTCGATTTCTGCAAAGCTCGATGAGCTGTACGGCGCGAGCATCGGAACGCTGATCCGCAAAAAGGGCGAGGTGCAGCTGGTCGGCTTTTACTGCGACTATGTGCAGGATGAGTACGTGCAGGAGCCTGTTTTCGCGCCCCTGATGGAGTTTCTCTCCGAGCTGCTGTTTTCGCCGCGGCTGGAAAACGGCGCGTTTCCGGCTGGCGTTGTGGAGAGCGAAAAGCAGAATCTGCTCAACGCCATGCTCGCGCGCATCAACGACAAGCGCAGCTACGCAAACTCGCAGCTGCTGCGCACCATGTGCGCCGGACAGCCCTATGGTGTGCCCCGCATCGGAGAGCCGGAGGATCTGGACGAAATTACGCCGCAGAGCCTGTATGCGCATTACAGACAGATATTAGAGACCAGCCGCGTGGAGCTTTTTTACATGGGAAGCCTCGCGCCGGAGCAGGTGGCAGATGTTCTGCGGCAGACGCTCCAGGCGCTTCCGCGCGCCGGGCAGGTTGTTCCGGTCGGAACGACGCCCGCGCCCGCGGCAAGACCGGTGCAGGAGAAGACGGAGCGGCTGGACGTGACGCAGGGCAAGCTGAGCCTCGGCTTTTTCACCGACATTACGGCAAACGACCCGCGCTATCCGGCGCTGGTGCTTGCGGCGACGGTCTTCGGCGGCGGCGCGACGAGCAAGCTCTTTACCAACGTGCGCGAGCAGATGTCTCTTTGCTACTACGCGAGCGCGTCGTTTGAAAAGTTCAAGGGCGTGCTGGCGGTAGCCTCCGGCGTGGAATTTTCCAAGCTCGAGACGGCAAAGAAGGAAATCCTGCGCCAGCTCGAGGCGTGCTGCAGCGGCGAGATCAGCGATTATGAGCTGGAATCGGCGCGGGGCTATCTTGTCTCGGATCTTAAAATCGCAATGGACAGCCCCGGACGGCTGGACGACTTTTATATGGGACAGATTCTGCTGGAAAGCAGCGCCACGATGCAGGACCTGTCAGACGCGATTGCGCGCGTAACGAAGGAAGAGGCGGCGCAGGCGGCGCGCGCGCTGCGGCTGGATACCATTTATGAGCTTCAGGGGGTACAGGCGTGATACGAAAGGATTTTCCGAAGCTGGGAGAGCATTATTTTGAGCAGCGCCTTGCAAACGGGCTGCTGGTCCGCGTGATCGAAAAGCCCGGCTTTGCCAAGCGCTATGCGTTCGTCGCGACCGACTACGGTTCGATTGACGCGGAGTTTATCCTGGACGGCAAAAAGTATACGACCCCGCAGGGGGTGGCGCACTATCTCGAACACAAGATGTTTGACCTGCCCGAGGGAAACGCGATGCAGGAATTTGCAAAGTACGCGGGGGCAAACAATGCCTTTACGAGCTACACCATGACGGCGTACTATGTCGAGTGCACGGAGCATCTGGAAGAAAATCTGGAGATTCTGCTGCGCATGGTCACGACCGGGTATTTTACGGAGGAAAGCGTGCAGAAAGAGCGCGGCATCATCGCGCAGGAAATCCGGATGTATGACGACAGCGCGGACTCTGCCGTGATGGAAAACCTGTTCCGCATCATGTACCAGAACCATCCGGTGAGAAACAACATCGCCGGAACGGTCGAGAGCATTGAAGAAATTACAGCCGAAACCCTGAAGCTCTGCCACGACACGTTCTACGACCCGTCGAACCTGATTGTCTGCGTGATCGGCGATGTGGACGCGCAGAAAATCATCGACCAGGTGCGCTGCCAGACGCCGGCAGGAAAGCCTGCGCGGGTGGAGCGCTGCTACGGCGCGCCGGAGCCGCAGGAGGTCCGGAACCGGCGCATCGAAAAGGAGATGGAAATTTCCATGCCCGCCTTTGCCATCGGCTTCCGCTGCCCGGACGCGGGGCGCGGGCGAGATGCGATGCGCATGGAGCTGATCGGCGAGCTGGCAGGCGAAATTCTGATCGGCGAATCGTCGGAGCTTTATCAGAAGCTCTATGACGAAAATGTCATTGACGCCGATTTTTCGGTCGACTACGAGCGCATGAAGGGCATGGCGCTGCTGGAGCTCTGCGGAGACAGCGAGCAGCCCGAGCGCATTTTGCAGGAGGTCCTGCAGGAGGCGGCGTGCGTGATAAAAACCGGCGTCGACCGGGCGCTGCTGGACCGGCTCAAAAAATCCGTCACCGGACGCAGGCTTCGCGGGCTCGACGGCTTCGAGGGTACGTGCTACCGCATGTGCGCGTATTACTTTGACGGCGCAGAGTATCTGGACTATCCGGATATTTACGCGGGCGTGACGGCGGAGGATGTGGAACAATTCATCCGCGAGAACGTCAAAGAAGAGCTGGCGTTCGTGTCGGTCATCCGGCCGAAGCGCGAAAAGGAGGAAAAATCATGCTGCTGACGTCTCCGATTTCGTTTCCGAATCTCGGCATCACCGTGGACCCGAGTCCCGTCGCCTTCACGGTGATGGGGAAGGATATCTACTGGTACGGCATTATTATTGCGGGTGGCTTTCTGCTGGCGGTTCTGTATATGCTGTACCGCGCAAAAACGTTCGGCATTACGCAGGACGACGTGCTGGATCTGGTGCTGTGGGCGGTGCCGATCGGCGTTATCTGCGCGCGGCTTTATTACTGCGTGTTCTACTGGGACCTCTACCGCGACAACCCCATCTCGATGCTCTACATCTGGGAGGGCGGGCTTGCCATTTACGGCGGCATCATCGGCGGTGCGATCACGGTTCTGGTTCTGAGCAGGGTAAAAAGGATTCCGACGCTTGTTATGCTGGATAACGCCGCGATGGGCGTGATTATCGGGCAGATTCTCGGCCGCTGGGGCAACTTCATGAACCGCGAGGCGCACGGCAGCGTGACAGACTCGTTTTTCAAGATGGGACTCGTCGACGCGGCGGGCAAGGTGACGTATTATCATCCGACGTTTCTGTATGAGTCGGTCTGGAACCTGGTCGGCTTTATCGGGCTGCATTTCTACTGCAAAAAGCGGAAGTTCGACGGCGAGGTGTTTTTGCTCTACGTCGCGTGGTATGGTCTGGGAAGAGCGTGGATTGAAGGACTTCGCACCGACAGCCTGTATCTGTTCTCAACCGGCATCCGTGTCAGCCAGCTGGTGGCAGCAGTGTCGTTCCTTGCCGCAGCCGGCATCATCGCATGGGTGCTTCTGAAAAAGAAGCCGCGGCGGGAGGACCTGTTCGTCAACCGCGCGGCGCGGACGCAGGAAGCGCCGGCAGAAAATCCGGACGAAATGTGAACTTTTTGAAAAAAATGTGCAAAGGTTCCACAAAAGCGGAGGAAGTGTGCTATAATGCACAATAAGAAACAGTTACAACTTAGAAGGGAGTTCTTTTTATGAATCTGACTGAGAATTTTGAAAGCGTCAAGAAGTTTGCGGTCGACGCTGCACAGACAGCGACCCAGAAGGCAAAGATCCTTGCCGCTGTGGCAAAGGCAAACGTTTCGATCTACGCCGAGGAGGACAAGATCCGCAAGGCAGAAGCGCAGCTCGGCAAGCTCTACTATCGCGACTACGCGGTCGGCGAGGAGATGGATACGGCGGAGTATCTGCCGTGGTGCCAGAAGATCGACGAGTCCAAGAAGCTCATCGCCGAGCTGAAGGACTACATCGACGATGTGAAGGCAGCCGACGAGGTTCCCGCCGAGGCGCCTGCGGCATCTGAGGAAGACTTTGCAGACGCACAGCCTGAGCAGAAACAGACCGCTTCCGAAGAAGCGCCCTGCGCCTGCACCGAGACGCCCTGCTGCGAGCAGGCTGCGCCCGAAGCGCCCGCTGAGACCCCGGAAATCAAGATCGAGGTTGTCGACGGCGAGGACAAGGCTGAGTAAGCCAATTGAGACAATGCCGCCCGGATTCTCCGGGCGGCATTTTTTGAGAGAGGAAGCTGGAAACAACTGTTAGATTTGTCGGATTGCGGCGAAAAAAGAGACCGTATGGTATCTTTTCTGCTTGCAAATGGCACCACATGGTATCATCATTCCCGGTGATGAAACATGTACTTTTCCAGAATCCGCGATTTGCGGGAGGATGCCGACCAGACCCAGCAGGCGGTTGCGGACTATTTGAATATGCAGCGGTGCGTCTACCGGCGCTATGAGCTTGGTGAGCGCGAAATTCCGGTCTGGGCGGTCATCCGGCTGGCGGAGTATTATCATGTGTCGACCGACTATCTGCTCGGGCTGACCGAGCGTAAGAAATGAGGCGCCTGTGCCGGTTCACAGCCGGCTTTTCGATCGGCTGCGCCGCGTGCGTGGCGCATTTTCGCTCCGGCGCGTATCTTCTGGCGGCAATTGCTGCGGCGCTCTGCGTGCTGGCGTTGGGGTTCCGGAAGCAGCTGCATCTGCAGCGGCTTTTGCCGGCGCTTCTGGGGCTGTCGCTGGCGCTTGCATGGTGCGGGGTCTATCGGGCAGTGCTGCTTCGTCCGATTGAGGCGTTCTGCGCGCGGCAGCAGGCAGAGATTTCGGCGGAGGTTCTGGAATATCCGACAAGCTCGCGCTATGGACGTGCCGTTCTTGTTTGCGTGGAGGCAGAGCCCCGGAGTATCCGCGCGGTGCTTTATTACTCGTCCGATGAGACGCTTTTGCCCGGCGACCGCGTCACGTGCACGGCAAAGCTGCGCGCGGCAAGCCCGGACAATCTGGAGCGCGACGAGTATTACGCCTCGCGCGGGGTTTGGATGTGCGCGTCGGCGAAGGGTAAGCTGACGGTAGAAGCAGGAACGCGCTCGCTGCGGTATTTCCCAGTCTATGCCGCCGAGCGGCTCAAGCGGGTATGCACGCAAATTTTTCCAGCGGACGCCGCTGGCTTTCTGCAGGCGCTTCTGACGGGCGATAAACAGAATCTTTCCTACGCGCTGCGAAATGACCTGTCGCGCAGCGGCGTGTATCATGTGGTGGCAGTGTCGGGCATGCATGTGAGCCTGCTTGCAGGTCTGGTGATGCTGCTCTGTGCGAAAAAGCGTGTGCTCTGCGCCGCGCTGGGTATTCCGCTCGTCTGGTTTTTCGTGCTGTTAACGGGCGCAAACGCTTCAAGCGTCCGCGCGGGTATCATGCAGACGATGCTGCTTGTATCGGGACTGGTACGGCGCGAACGCGACCCGTGGACGGCGTTTTCTGCCGCGCTGATGGTGCTGCTGGCGGAAAATCCGTGGTCGCTGCGCAATGTGGGGCTGCTGCTGTCGTTTGCGTCGACAGGCGGCATTCTGCTGTTTTCGAAGCCTCTTTCCCACGCAATGGTCGAGTCGAAGACCTATGCGCACCTGGAGGACCATCATCCGTTTCTCGCGCGGGGACTTAGACCCGGCATTACCGCGACATGCTGCTCGCTTGCCTCAAGTGCGTTTTCCCTTCCGATCTGCGCGGTCTATTTCGGCGTGGTGTCCGTGTCTGGCTTTGTGACGAACGCGCTTTGCCTGTGGCTGATCAGCCTGATTTTCTCGGCAGGACTGGCGACGGCGGCAGCGTCCTGCATCTGCCTGCCCATCGGGCTGGGACCCGGCTGGCTGATCGGGCGTGCGGCGCAGCTGGTGCTTGGCGTGATCGGCGTACTTTCGTGCGTTCCCTACAGCGCGGTTTCTCTGGACAATCCGTATGCTGCGGTCTGGGCGGTATTTTTCTTCTGCGCGGTATGGGTGATCTGTTTGCAGCCGAAAAAGCTGCGTGCGTCTTTGACGCTTGGGTGCATTGCCGTCACGTTTGCGCTTTGCATGGGGCTTTCCGCGCTTGATTACCGCAGCGCGGGCTTCACGTTCACGGCGCTTGATGTGGGGCAGGGGCAGTGTCTGGTTTACACGGCAGACGGCGAGACGAGCATGGTTGACTGCGGCGGTGTGCAGAACGAGAGCGGCGAGCTTGCTGCGCGCTATCTCGAAGGAAACGGCGTGTTTCGGGTCGAGCGGCTTTTTCTGACGCATCCGGACGCCGACCACTGCAACGGCGCGGCGCAGCTCATATCGCGCGTACAGGTCGGAACGCTGTATCTTCCCATGACGGCGCTGAGAGAGCAAAGCGACATGCTGCAGACGATCATCCGAACGGCGCGGGAGAACGGAACACAGGTGCGCTTTGTGCGCGAAAATCTGGAATTTCCGACGAAGCGCGGGAAAATCCGCGTGTTAAAGCCGGATTTACTGGAAAGCGGCAACGACGGCGGGCTTTGCGTCTTGGCAGCGCACGAAAAATATGATATTCTAATAACCGGCGACCTGAGCCAGAACGAGGAGTACCGGCTCTTATCCCAAAACGAATTGCGGGGCATCGAGCTTCTGGTCGCCGGGCATCACGGCGCTGCAACCTCGACCAGCGACGCGCTTCTGGCGCAGACCGGTGCGCGGACCGTGATTCTTTCCGTCGGTGCGGACAATTCCTACGGGCACCCGGCGGCGCAGACGCTTGCGCGCATTCAAAACGCGGGCGCGGCAATTTACCGGACGGATGAAATGGGAACCATCGTCATCCGGGGAGGAAACTGATGGCAAAAAAACAGACCGGGCAGACGGACGATACCCTGCGGCAATTCAAGCAGGACCTCAAGAATAACACCCCGGGGAATTTCTATATCTTCTGCGGCGAGGAGGCGTTCCTGCGGGACTACTATCTCGCGGAGCTGACAAAAAAGCTGGCATGCGGACCTGCCGCGGAATTCAACACCCACCGCTTCGATGGCGCAAGCATTTCTCCGCAGGCGCTTCTGGACGCGGTGGAGGCAATGCCCATGATGGCGGAGCGGACGCTGGTGCGCGTGGACGATGTGGATTTGTTCAAGCTCCCCGAGCAGGCAAGAGAGCAGTACCGCGGCATTTTTGAAGATTTGCCGGACTATGTGTGTCTCGTGTTCTGCTACGATACGATCGAGTATAAGCCGAACGGGCAGATGCGCAAGCTCTCCGATACGCTCAAAAAGCATGCGCAGGTGGTGGAATTTCAAAAGCCCTCGGAGCGGGAGCTCTGCACTTGGATTGCGCGGCACTTCCGGGCGGAGGGAAAGCTGATTTCCGACAAGCTGGCAAGCTATCTGATTTTCCTGACCGGCGGCGGTATGACGCAGCTGTCCGGCGAAATCAAAAAAATCTCCGCCTATGCCTCCGGAGAAGAGATCCAGCGCTCGGACATCGACGCGGTGGTGACACCGGTGCTCAATGCGCAGACCTTTGATATTTCGAACGCCGTGGCAGACGGGAATTTTCAGCTGGCGCTGACGAAGCTGCAGGAGCTTTTTGCCGTGCAGGCAGAGCCGATTGCGATTCTCGGCGCGGTCGGCTCGCAGATCCGTAGGCTCTACTATGCCAAAACGCTTGCCGCCTGCGGCAAAAACCAACAGACCTTTATGGATCTGACCGGCAACAAGAGCAGCTACGCGGCAAACCTCACTTTCACTGCGGCGCGAAAGGTTCCAGAGGCGTTCTGCGCGCGGGCGGTAGAGCTGTGCCTGCAGGCGGACCGTGATATGAAGCGCAGCGTGGACGAACCCGAGCGGCTTCTGGAGGTCCTGATTGCGACGCTCTGGCAGGAGGCACGCCGTGGTTAAGATCAGGCAGGCGATTGTCGTCGAGGGAAAGTATGATCAGAACACGCTCTCGCAGCTGGTGGACACGACGATTTTTCAGACGCACGGCTTCGGCGTGATGCACGACAAGGCACTTTTGTCGCTTTTGCGGCGCGCGGCGCAGACAACGGGGCTGATTATCTTCACCGACTCCGACGGCGCGGGCTTTGTCATCCGTAATTATTTAAAAGGGGCGCTTCCGAAACAGGGCGTTCTGCATGCCTACATCCCAGACATTCCCGGCAAGGAAAAGCGCAAGCGCGCACCCGGAAAAGAAGGGCTGCTCGGCGTGGAGGGCATGACGAAGGAAATTCTCCTGGAAGCACTTTCCAATGCGGGCGCGGATTTAGGCGGCGAACCGGTAAAAAAGAAAGGCGATGGCATTACAAAGCTTGATCTTTATACCGCCGGGCTTTCCGGAAGACCGGACAGCCAGAAAAAGCGCGAGGCATTTTTAAGCCGCCTGCGCTTTCCGGCGCACATGAGCGCGAACGCGCTGCTGGACGCGCTGAATTTATTATATACGCGGGAGGAATTTCTCTCGCTGTTTGAGGAAACAACATGATTGACATTTCTGTAAAGGACCTTGTTAAGAGCTTTGACGAGGACGGGAATCTTTTAGACGGCATCAGTTTTGACGTGCAGTCGGGCGAGCGGGTGGGTCTGCTCGGCAAAAACGGCGCGGGCAAGACGACGCTGTTTAAGATTCTGACGGGCGAAATCGACTATAATTCCGGCGCGATTGCTTTCGCGCAGGGGAAAAAGGTGGGGCTCATTTCCCAGATTCCGGTCTATCCGGCAGATTATACGGTAAACGACGTGCTGCGCGCGGCGTTCTCCGGGCTGGACAGGATCAAAGCTCGCATGCGCGAGCTGGAGGGGCAGATGACCGAGCATACGCCGAAGGAAATCCTGTTGGAGTATGACGCGCTCACAAACCGCTTTGAAGCCGGCGGCGGATATGAGATCGACACCGAAACGGATAAAATCTGCAACGGTCTGGCAATTCCGCAATCGCAGCGTGAGCAGCTTTTTTCCTCGCTTTCCGGCGGAGAGAAGACGAGAGTGAATCTCGCGCGGCTGCTTCTGGAGAAGACCGACATTCTGCTGCTCGACGAGCCGACCAACCATCTGGACATGCATGCGGTGGAGTGGCTGGAGGAATATATTTCGCGCTTTAAGGGTGCGGTGCTTACCATTTCCCATGACCGGTATTTTCTGGACCGCGTGGTAAATCGCATCATTGAAATTTCGAACGGCAAGGCGGAGTTTTACTCCGGCAATTATTCGTTCTACGTGCAGGAAAAGCAGGCACGGTTCGAGCTGCAGCTCAAGCAGTATGAAAAGGAGCAGGCGAAGCTCTCGCAGCTGGGCTTTACGCTCGAGCGCATGAAGGGCTGGGGCATCAACAACCGCACGCTCTACCGGCGCGCGATGTCCATCCAGCACCGGATGGACCGGATTGAAAAGACCGAAAAGCCGAAGACGGAAAAAACCATGCGTGCGCGCTTTGCCGAGCGGGATTTCTTTGGCGACGAGGTGCTGTCCGTGAAGGGACTCGGCAAGGCGTTTGACGGAAGGACGCTCTTCCATGACGTGGACCTGCAGGTTGCAGGCGGCGAGCGCATCGCACTTCTGGGCGACAACGGAACCGGCAAGACGACGTTTCTGAAGGTTCTGCTCGGAGAGGAAGCGGGCGCGGGCAAGATCAAATTCGGTCCCACGGTCAAGTGGGCGTACCTGCCGCAGATCATCCACTTCGAGCACCCCGAGCGGACGCTGCTTGACACAATGCTCTATGAAAAAAACTGCACGGTGCAGACTGCGCGAGACCGGCTGGGGGCGTATCTGTTTGAGGGCGAGGACGTGTTCAAAACCGTCTCATCGCTCTCCGGCGGCGAGCAGTCGAGGCTGCGGCTGTGCATGCTGATGGACGAGAAGATCAATCTGCTCATTCTCGACGAGCCGACGAACCATCTGGACCTGGCGTCCAGAGAGTGGGTCGAAGACGCGCTGGAGGAGTACGAGGGCGCACTGCTGTTCGTGTCCCACGACCGCTATTTTGTGGACAAATTCGCCACGCGCATCTGGGAGCTGGAAAACCAGACCATCCGCGATTTTCCGTGCGGCTATGAAAAATACCGCTCGATCAAAGCCTTTGAGGCAATGCAGGCGGCGCCTGCCGCGAAGGAAAAGCGCGAGAAGAAGGAAAAGCCCAGAAATACCGGCGGCAGCAAGGCGATGGAAAAGAAGATCAAGGCGCTCGAGCGCGACATTGAAAAGCAGGAGACGCTGATCGCCGGTCTGGATGAAAAAATCACGGCGGCAAGCGCCGACTATCAGGAGCTTTCGCGTCTGATGGAGGAAAAGCAGGAGGAAGAGACGAAGCTCTCCGGCATGATGGACGAATGGGAGAGCCTGAGTTTGCAGTTGGAGGAAAGCGTATGACGCTGTATGTACTGGCGGGTATTTTCGCAGTTCTTGGCATCGTGTGTATTTTGCTGCCGTTTCATGTGGCAATGACGGGGCTGTGCTTTCTGGCGCTGGGCGCGGTGTGTCTTGCGCTGCGGCTGCTGCGCGGAAAAAAACACGAAAGGACGGGGCGCATGATTTTACTGACGCTCACCGGCGTTTGCATGCTGACGGTGTTCGGGGCAATGATGTATATTGACCGCGAGGGGCGCTCGAACGTGCCGGAAGAGGCAGACGCGCCGGAGTTTGTCGTGGTGCTGGGCGCGCAGGTGCAGGGCGATCAGCCCTCGCTGACGCTCAAAAAGCGGCTCGATCTGGCGCTGGAGTATTTAACCGGGCATCCGCAGGCAAGCGTCGTCGTCTCCGGCGGGCAGGGCGCGGACGAAGCGTATACGGAGGCATCCGTCATGGCAAAGTATCTCACCGCGCGCGGTGTGGACGAAAGCCGGGTTCTGCTCGAAGAGCAGGCGAGCGACACGCGCGAGAATCTGGAATTTTCCCGGACGCTTGCGCAGACGCACGGCATGCGGACCGACCGCGTGCTGATCATCACGAGTGATTTTCATCTCTGCCGGGCAAAATATCTGGCGAAGAAGCTCGGCATGGAGCCGTATGGGCTGGCAAGCAGGACCTCGCCGGAGGTTTTGCGGGTGAATTACCTCCTGCGGGAGGTGTTTGCCTTTGTGAAGGCGGCACTGTGAGTTTTTGCTGCCGTCCGTGGCGGCAGGTGCCAGTTTTAACTGGCAGTACCCTGCCAGCCTGGTAGGTTTCGACCCCATTCTTCTTAGCTGCGCAAAGAAGAACGGCGTCGACCGTCAAGAAGAAGTTGCCCAAAGGAACCCCTTGGAAGGGGTTCCTCTGGACTCCTCCCGAA
>ERZ838577.2204-NODE-2204-length-22664-cov-58.891459_pt1 | contig 22664 bp, 17 predicted proteins | sample MGYA00519682_ERZ838577 | MGnify/ENA primary metagenome ERZ838577 (study PRJEB31850, sample SAMEA3708838) | human gut metagenome | biome: human gut; feature: human-associated habitat; material: faeces | place: China | collected 2014 ...
AAATGGCTGAATCCATGAAAGGCCTGAAGAGAACCTGCCGCTGTGCGGAAGTCACAAAAGCAGATATCGGAAAAAAAGTAACCCTGATGGGCTGGGTACAGAAGAGCCGTAATAAAGGCGGAATTATTTTCGTCGATCTGCGTGACAGAAGCGGTATTATGCAGATTATCTTTGAGAACGGCCCGATCAGTGAGGAAGGTTTTGAGAAAGCAGCAAAACTGCGCAGCGAGTTCGTCATCGCCGTAGAAGGTGAAGTTATGGCCCGCTCCGGTGCTGTCAATGAAAATCTGGCAACAGGAGAGCTCGAAGTAAAGGCTGAGTCCTTACGCATTCTTTCCGAGGCAGAAACCCCGCCGTTCCCGATCGAGGAGGATTCCAAGACGAGAGAAGAGCTCCGTCTGAAATACCGTTACCTGGATCTGCGCCGCCCGGACATCCAGAGAAACCTGATCATGAGAAGCAAAGTGGCAATGCTCACCCGTGAGTTCATGTCCAAAGAAGGCTTCCTTGAGATCGAAACCCCGATGCTGACGAAATCCACACCGGAAGGCGCCAGAGATTACCTGGTACCGAGCCGTGTTCATCCAGGCAGCTTCTACGCACTGCCGCAGTCTCCGCAGCTGTTCAAACAGCTTCTGATGTGCTCCGGCTATGACCGTTATATCCAGATCGTAAAATGTTTCCGTGACGAGGACCTGCGTGCCGACCGTCAGCCGGAGTTCACCCAGATCGATATGGAGCTTGCTTTCGTTGATGTAGATGATGTTATCGATGTCAATGAGAGACTGCTGGCACACCTGTTCAAAGAGGTGCTCGGCGTTGAGGTACAGCTCCCGATCCAGAGAATGACCTGGAAAGAGGCTATGAACCGTTTCGGTTCCGACAAACCGGACCTGCGTTTCGGTATGGAGCTGGTTGATGTTTCCGAGACCGTAAAAGATACCGAGTTCGTTGTATTTAAGGGCGCACTTGAAAACGGCGGTTCTGTCCGCGGTATTAACGCAAAGGGACAGGGCGCAATGCCGAGAAAGAAAATCGACAAGCTCGTTGAGTTTGCGAAAGGTTACGGTGCAAAAGGTCTTGCATACATTGCAATCCATGAGGATGGAAGCTGGAAATCTTCCTTCTCCAAATTTATGACAGAGGAGCAGATGGAAGCCCTCATCAAAGCCATGGACGGACAGGCTGGAGACCTTCTTCTCTTCGCAGCAGACCGCAACAAGATTGTTTGGAACGTTCTTGGCGCACTTCGTCTGGAACTGGCAGAGCAGATGGGACTGCTCGACAAGAACGAGTACCGTTTCGTATGGATTACCGAGTTCCCGCTTCTGGAGTGGTCCGATGAGGAGAACCGTTTCACCGCAATGCATCACCCGTTCACCATGCCGATGGACGAGGATCTGCCGCTTCTGGACACCGATCCGGGCGCAGTTCGTGCAAAAGCTTACGATATCGTCCTGAACGGTACCGAGATCGGCGGAGGAAGTGTTCGTATCCACCAGAACGATGTGCAGGAGAAGATGTTTGAGATGCTTGGCTTCACAAAAGCACAGGCACATGAGCGTTTCGGATTCCTTCTGGATGCATTCAAATACGGAGTTCCGCCTCACGCCGGACTGGCTTACGGACTGGATCGTCTCGTTATGCTGATGGCAAAAGAGGACAGCATCCGCGACGTCATCGCATTCCCGAAAGTAAAAGATGCTTCCTGTCTGATGACCGAGGCTCCGTCACCGGTTGACGCAGCACAGCTGGAAGAGCTTGGTCTTGAGGTTGAGCCGCAGGCAGAAGAAGAGACAACAGAAGAGTAAAGAAAATTTTGTAATTTACAGGACAGACAATTTTGCAGAAGTGCAGCGTTGTCTGTCCTTTTTTAGGTTTCACTCGATCGGTGTAAAGAAAAACTTAAGAAATTCTTCCCCGTCTTCCCCGTTGTTTTGCTGGAAAAAAGTGCTACAATATGGTTTGTAAGAAAGATACGGAAACATCCACAGCAAGTGGAACACATAGAGAAAAAGACAAGGAGGAATCACTATGTTAGTTACATTAGTCATGCTGGCAACCTGTTTTGGTCTGCTCTGCGGAATTGGAATTCTATTTGGGATCGTCGGACTTCTGCTGAAATTTGGAGGAAAAGTCCTCGGCGCATGCGCCACTATTCTTCTCCCGATCGGCGTGATCTGGCTTGGATTTAAAATCGTGTTCGCCGTCGTTCCGCTTCTGTTCAAACTGGTCTGTGCAGCGCTGATCTGTTATCTCGTATACCGCATTCTGCGGGAGATGAAACTTGTAGCATAAAAAATAAAATCTAACAGATTCGAAAGAAAACCTGCTTTCCGTCATAAACACGGAGGCAGGTTTTTAATGACAAAAACAAAAATCTATTTTCAGAAAAAGCCAGTATTTGCTAAAAAAAGAGTAAGGAAAAAGTAAGAAAACAAAAAACAAAATGTGATACGATAGAACTAACTTGGGAAAGCAGAAAATTAATTTGTAAAATAGAAAAGTGGGAGGAAGCATATGAAGAAAAAAATAATCGCGATTGTGTGCGCAGTCGCAGTGCTGGCGGCAGCCGGAGGGGGAGTGACATGGCATTTCCTTGGAAACAGTACAAAAGAGGACGATAACGTCGTCTATGTAAATACTGTAAAAGCCCTGACCAATCTGGGAACCGGAAATGGAATGGAAAACCGCTATGCCGGTGTTGTGGAGTCGGAAAATACCTGGAAGGTAGAGAAAAACAGCGAGAAAACGGTAAAGGAAGTTTATGTGGAAGTCGGTCAGGAGGTTCAGGTCGGAACACCGCTGTTCTCCTACGATACCGAGAAATTCCAGAGTGACCTCGAGCAGGCGCAGCTGGATCTGGAACGCATAAACAATGAACTTTCAAGTATGAATACCAATATCGACCAGCTTTACAAAGACAAAAAGCAGGCATCAAAAGACCAGCAGGCAAGCATCACACTGGAAATTCAGGAAGCGGAGCTGGATTTAAAGAAAAAAGAATATGAAGGAAAATCAAAACAGGCGGAGATTGATAAATTAAACAATAACATCACCAATGCGACCGTGATCAGCGAAATCGCAGGTGTTGTAAAATCAATCAACAACGATGACAGCAGCGCCGGCGCTTACTCCGGTGACAACTCCGACAATTCCTTCCTGACCGTTCTTGCAACGGGAGATTTCCGTGTAAAAGGCCAGATCAATGAACAGAATATGAGCGACGGTTCGATTACCGAAGGAAGCCAGGTGATCGTGCATTCTCGTGTAGATGAGAATCAGACCTGGACCGGAACCGTGACAAAGATTGATCGGGAAAATGCACGGACAGGAAGCAATAACGTTTACAGCAGTTCAGGAGACAGTATGACGCAGTCAAGCAACTATCCGTTTTATGTGCAGCTCGACGGAACGAACGGCCTGATGCTCGGCCAGCACGTTTACGTAGAGCCGGATATCGGCCAGCAGGAAGTCAAAACAGGAATCTGGCTGTCCGATTACTTTATCAACGATGTCGACAGCAACCCTTACGTTTGGGCCGATGATGGAAACGGCAAACTGGAAAAACGAAGCGTAACGCTGGGAACACACGATGAAAATATGATGGAATATCAGATCACTGATGGTCTCAAAGAGGAGGATGCCATCACCTTCCCGGAGGATGGACTGGAAGAGGGCATGAAGACCGTTGTTAGTACCGATGGTTCGCTGGGACAGAGCAATCCGGCCGGCGGCGAGGATGACGGAATGGAGGATGACGGTATGCTTGACAACGACGATGGAATGGTCGACGATGGTATGACGCAGGATGAAAACGGCATGGTCGACAATACCATGGACGGCGCAGAGTACAGCGGTGAGGAAGATACAACGAACGTGATCGGCGGCGCCGACAATGGTGAGGCAGAACCGGCAGAAACACAGGAAGCCGGATCAGCAGATGACGGGGAGGTGCAGCCGTGATTCTGGAATTAGAGAATATCTGTAAAGAATATATGCAGGGCAAAATCCCGGTTCCGGTTCTGAAAAACATCAACTTCTCCATGGAAGAAGGCGAGTACGTTGCGATCATGGGTCCTTCCGGTTCCGGAAAAACAACACTGATGAATATTGTCGGCTGTCTCGACCAGGCGACGAGCGGACGGCTGATCCTCGACGGACAGGATATCAGCAAATGCAGTGACAATCAGATGTCGGACATCCGCCTGCAGAAAATCGGCTTTGTATTCCAGAACTTCCAACTCCTTGCAAGACAGAGCGCAATGGAAAATGTATGCCTGCCGTTGACGTACGCGGGCGTGCCGAAAAAAGAGAGAAGAGAGCGGGCAGCGATTGCCCTCGAGCGGGTGGGGCTCGGCGACCGTATGAGTTTCAAACCGACCCAGCTCTCCGGCGGACAGAAACAGCGTGTGGCGATTGCAAGAGCGATTGTCAACCATCCGAAAATTCTGCTGGCTGATGAGCCGACCGGAGCGCTCGACTCCCATTCCGGCGAGCAGGTCATGGAGCTGTTCCAGAGCCTGAACGACGAGGGCGTCAGCATCTTGATGATTACACATGACGCGGAGATCGCATCGATGGCACAGCGCACCGTGGAGATCCGCGACGGAATGATGAAATCGAAGGAGGTGGCCGAAACATGAAAAAAGGAAAAGCAGCAAAGAAAGCCGCGATTGCAGTTGTGACCGCAGTTGCCGTGGGCGGTGTCAGTGTCGGCGGTTATTACGGCATCCGCCAGGCGCAGAAGACGACCGTAAAAGTGTATCCGGTCAGTGACTTTACGAGTGGTTACTGGGGAGACAGCATGAACATGGAAGGCCAGATCACCTCGACGGCTTCCCAGAACATCTATCTTTCCGACAGCCAGACCATTTCCCAGGTTCTCGTCAAAGAGGGCGATGTGGTAAATGCCGGAGACACGCTGATGACATACGATACCAGCATGATCGAGCTGGATCTGGAAACGCAGCAGTTACAGCTTGCACAGACAAAGCTGAAAATCCAGCAGAGTGAAAAAGAACTGGAAAAGCTGAAAAAGACAAAACCGGTATCGGATACGCCGCTGAATCCGGTGGAGCCGGATTTCCCGGATTTTCCAGATGAACCCATCGATCCGGATTTCCCGGACGAACCGATTCCGACCCCAGAACCGGAGCCGACGTACGAGGATGCTGTTCTGTACAGCAGTACGAATAAGCTTGTATTTGGTTCCAAACCATACAAAGGAGAAGGAACGCAGGAAGACCCATACACCTATCTCTGCGCACCGGGAACAGTCCTGACAGGCGGATTCCTGAATCAGATGGCAGGATACGCGGATGAAAAGGGAACGAAAAAAGAAGAGGACAGCGAAGGATACTGGTTCCGCCTGGAGATTCATGAAGAAAACAAAGCCGCAGAGGCGCTGGAAACCGTGTGGGAGCAGGATGGAACGAAGATTGCGAAAGCATACGAGACTTCGTATGAAGCAGTCCTGAGTCTGAAAGAATCCGAAGCGGCGGATGCACCGGAAATAAAAATCACCACGCCGCTTGCCAACACAGAGGTGGCAGAGGGCGGCGAGCTGAAGCTGAAAATCGGAATCAATGAGAAGAAAGATACCGAAGAGAAGCCGGATGAGAAAGCCGACGATAAAACGGATGATAGAACCGAGAGTCCGTCCGAGGACGATGTGACACAGCCGGGTGAAGCCGGAAATGGAAGCGGTGAGGCAGACGATTCCACGGAAAACACCGAAACGGATGTCACTTACACATACGTCTGGAAACACAACGGAAAGACAATCGACGGAGATTTTAAGGATACTTACACAAAAGAAAACATCACAAAAGAGGATGCCGGAATCTATACAGTAGAAGTGACAGCGAAAAATGACAAGGGTACTTCCATGGCAGTCAGCACTGCAAATGTGGCGGTAAAAGAAGGAACGATTACCCCGACACCAAGTGTAACTCCGACCCCGAGCGTTACGCCGGGACCGAGTGTAACTCCAGAGCCGACCGTCAGCCCGGAACCAAGTACAACACCGATTCCGACCACAGAGCCGGTTCCAACAGAAACTCCGGTGCCGAGCGAGACCCCAGTTCCGACGGAAACGCCGACGCCGACCGAAGCCCCGGCAGAACCGGAAGCGGAACCGCAGAGCGAAGATGCGCCGGAAGCAGTGCAGACGACAGCAAAAACCGTATTCTACGGTGAAAAAGCATCGGTACAGTCCCTCTTTACATCATCCACAGGAAGCAGCGCAAATAACAATACTTCTTCCGGTGATGATACCCAGATGACCTACACAAAAGATGAGTTGAAAAAAGCCATCAGCGAAAAAGAAAGCCAGATCCGTAATCTGAAGCTGGATCAGAAGGAAGAGGAACTCAAAGTCAAAAATACGCAGAAATCCCTGGATTCCCAGACCGTAAAAGCGACGATCAGCGGTGTGGTAAAGAAGGTTGGAAATGCAGAAAACCCGTCCAACGACGGAAGCGCCTTTATCCAGGTCAGCGGAAACGAAGGTCTGTACGTGCGCGGCTACTTAAGCGAGACGTATCTCGATCAGGTAAAAGTCGGCGATGAACTCAACGTGACTTCTTGGTCTTCGGGTGCTTTTGCAGCGGCAACCGTAACCGAGATTTCTCCGTACCCGACAACAAGCTACATGTCGTACAGCGAGACACCAGCCTCCTTCTATCCGTTCACAGCCGTTATCCCGGAAGGCGGAGAAGGTTTTGAAAACGGTGACTGGATCGAGATTGCAATCACTGTCGGAAACGATGTAGAAAACGGCAACGGCCTGTACGTCAGCAAAGAATTCATCCGCGAGGAAAACGGACAGAAATTCGTTTATATCCGGGATGAAAATGATAAATTAAAGAAACAGAATGTGGTAACCGGAAAACTTCTGTGGGGCAGTTATTACGAAGTGAAGAGCGGTCTTTCCGAAGAGGATTACATTGCATTTCCGTACGGCAAAACCGTGGTGGAAGGCGCAGACACGAAGGAATCCAGTTCATCGGATTATTACAACAGTTAAGGAGGCGCATTATGTTAGAAAATGTAAGACTTTCCTTTCAGGGAATCTGGTCACACAAAATGCGTTCCTTCCTGACGATGCTGGGTATTATCATCGGAATTGCATCGATCATCTCAATTGTCTCCACGATCAAGGGAACGAATGAGCAGATCAAACAGAACCTGATCGGAGCCGGAAACAACAACGTGACCGTCAGCTTAAAGCAGGGCGACGGCGATTACTGGATGGACAACGGACTGCCAAGCGGCGTGTCGAAACTGTCCGGTGATCAGAAAAAGCGGATCCGCGAGCAGGATCAGGTGGAAAATGCATCGTTTTACACCGAAAGAACGTATGTGAGCGGCATCGCAAAAGGAAACACAACACTGGACAGTGCGAAGGCGCTTGGCGTGGATGAAAATTATCTGTCGACGTGCGGATATCAGATTTATCAGGGACGCGGCTTTGTGGAGAGCGATTTCTCGAAGACCCACAAAGTTGTCCTCCTCGACGATACCGCAGTGCTGACACTCTTCCCGGATGAGTCGCCGGTCGGCAAAACGATCGAGATCATGGGAGAGCCGTTCACGGTGATCGGCGTGATCAAAAAAGCCGATTCGTTCCAGCCGGTCATCAATTCCAGAGATGACTACTATACGTACAATCAGGAATCTTATCCGCTGGTGCTGATGCCGGATGTCTGCTGGCCGATCGTATTCCAGTATGATGAACCGGAAAATGCCGTTGTGATGGCAAAAACGACCGAGGATATGAGCACGGTGGGAAAGACAACAGCGGATATCATGAACGAATCCGTGACCAATACAACTGATTCTCTTTCCTATCAGGCAGAGGATCTGCTGGAGAAAGCAAAGAGTCTGCAGGAGTTAGGCCAGAGCACGAACCAGCAGCTGATCTGGATCGCGAGCATTTCGCTTCTGGTCGGCGGTATCGGTGTTATGAATATTATGCTGGTATCTGTAACGGAACGTACAAGCGAGATCGGCCTGAAAAAGGCGATCGGAGCAAGAAAACGCAGAATTCTGTTCCAGTTCCTGACCGAGGCGGCGGTGCTCACCAGCATCGGCGGACTGCTCGGCGTGCTGGGCGGCATTATCATGGCACAGGTGATTTCGAGGGTATCGCAGACGCCTGTGGCGATCAGTATTCCGGCGATCATTTTCTCCGTGGTCTTCTCCATGGTGATCGGTATCGTATTCGGACTGCTGCCGTCGGTAAAAGCAGCGAACCTGAATCCGATCGATGCGCTGCGAAGAGAATAGAACAAAAAAGAGTTGAAAAATCCGTGCGGGTACAGCGTAGGTGCTGGATCCGTGCGGATTTTTTGTGCGGCGTGTGCGGATGAAACTTAAGATCTTTACTTTTTGCGGAAAGTCGGTTATACTGGAAAATAAGCGCAATTTGCGGCGCAGCAAAGAGGCATTCGAGTTTCAGATTCGGTATGTTTATGAAAATATAAGAAAGATTCAAAGACATTTCACATTCGTTTATGGTATAATCAAACAAGAGTATGACCAACGAAAAGGAGTATACGCGAATGAATATTTTGTTTTTTATCACACCGAAAAGTGAAACGGCTTATCTGTATGACGACTGCTCACTTCGGCAGGCCATCGAGAAGATCGAATATCATAAATACACGGCGGTTCCGGTACTGAACAAAAAGGGCTGCTACGTGGGAACACTGACGGAAGGAGATCTGCTCCGCATCATAAAAGAACGGTATCTGCTGAATTACCATGAAGCAGAGGATATCCCGCTCTGGCAGGTTCCGAAACGGTGGAATTATGAGTCCGTCAACATCAACAGCAACATCGAGGACCTGATCGAGATGTCCATGCGGCAGAATTTCGTTCCAGTTGTGGATGACGAGGGAATCTTCATCGGCATCATCCGAAGAAGAGATATCATCCAGTACTGTTATCAGAAAAGCGGCATTAAAGAAGAGGAAGAAGCCCGGCGCAGCGCGCGGAAACAAAACGCAGAACAGATGATTCTGCAGTAAAGAAGAAAATGAGGGAAACATTATGAAAAAACTGATCGATCTTATCCAGGAAGAGCTGGTAAAAGCCTTTACCGCTGCGGAGATGGACCCGTCCTATGCAAGGGTTTCCGTTTCCAACCGCCCGGATCTGTGCGAATACCAGTGCAACGGCGCAATGGCAGCTGCAAAAGCATACCACAAAGCACCGATCCAGCTGGCTGAAGCAGTTGTAGAAAAAGTGACCGATCACAGCGTGATCGGTGAAATTGAAGCCGTAAAACCGGGATTCATCAACCTGAAAATCAACCCGGAATTTCTGGCAGATTATCTTTCCAAAATGCAGAACGATGAAGATCTTTCTGTAGAAAAAGCAAAAAATCCGAAAACCATCATCGTAGATTACGGCGGAGCAAACGTGGCAAAACCGCTTCACGTCGGCCATCTCCGTTCCGCGATCATCGGCGAGAGCATCAAGCGTATGGGACGCTTCATGGGGCACAACATGATCGGTGACGTTCATCTTGGAGACTGGGGTCTGCAGATGGGACTGATCATCACCGAGCTGCAGGAGCGCCATCCGGAGCTTGTTTATTTTGATGAGTCCTTTACGGGAGAGTACCCGGAGGAAGCACCGTTTACGATCAGCGAGCTCGAGGAGATTTATCCTTGCGCAAGCGGCAAATCGAAAGAGGACGAGGACTATAAGAAACGTGCACTCGAGGCAACGAGAGAGCTGCAGCAGGGCAGAAGAGGATATCGTGCGATCTGGAAACACATTATGAACGTTTCTGTTGCCGATCTGAAAAAGAACTATGGAAACCTCGACGTTCATTTCGATCTGTGGATGGGTGAGTCCGATGCACAGGAGTACATTCCGGACATGGTAGATTACCTGAAAGACAATGGTTATGCACATTATGACCAGGGCGCACTCGTTGTTGATGTCAAAGAAGAGACAGACACAAAAGAGATCCCGCCGTGCATGATCTTAAAATCCGATGGGGCAGCTCTGTATGATACGACAGACCTGGCAACCATCATCCAGCGTATGAAACTGTACAAGCCGGACGAGATCTGCTATCTGGCAGACAAACGTCAGGAGCTTCACTTCGTACAGTGTTTCCGCTGTGCAAGAAAAGCAAAACTGGTGAATGATGATACCGCTCTTTCCTTTATCGGCTTTGGCACCATGAACGGAAAAGACGGAAAACCGTTCAAGACCCGTGAGGGCGGCGTTATGCGTCTGGAGCGTCTGATCGGCGAGATCAACGATGAGATGTATCAGAAGATCGTGGAGAACCGCAGCGTAAAAGATACGGATGCAAGAGGAACGGCACAGATTGTCGGACTGTCTGCTATTAAATACGGTGACCTGTCCAACCAGGCATCGAAAGATTATGTATTCGATGTTGAGAGATTTACTTCCTTCGAGGGAAACACCGGTCCGTACATCCTGTACACGATCGTTCGTACAAAATCCATCCTCGGAAAATATAAAGAAGAGGGAAATGAACTGAAGAAAGGCGCACTTCTGGCACCGAAGAGCGACAGCGAGAAAGCTCTGATGCTTTCCGTATCCCGTTTCAACGGCGTTGTGGAGAACGCATTCGAGGAGAAAGCACCGCATAAGATCTGTGCTTATATCTACGAGCTTGCAAACGAGTTCAACCACTTCTACCACGAGACCAAGATCTTAAGTGAGCAGGATGAGGCAAGAAAAGCATCTTACCTGGCACTGCTGGATCTTGTCCGCGAGGTACTTGAGACCTGCATCGATCTGCTGGGATTCTCGGCACCGGAACGGATGTAAGATTCGTCAAGAGGGAAAAAATAGATAAAAAACAGGCGATTTTTTTGGCAGCCGTCGGCTTCTGTAGTTCTTGCAGAAACGGCGGCTGTTGTGTTATACTTACATCACGATTTTTCATCCGCTTGGACATTCGTCCTGAAAAATCGATTCTATATTACTCTATCGAAGAGCCATTCGGCTCAATTTATATCCATGTACAAAAACAGAATATCGGACTGACAAACACTTTGACGTAAAAAGAGGAGGCGGGATCATTGGAAAAGTAGAACTTCCGGGAGGGAAGTATCGCCTGCTGTCAGTGCTCGGAAGAGGGGCAACGTCTGTCGTTTATCTTGCAGAGAAAACTGGATCCGGAAAGCGGTATGCAGTCAAGGTAAGTATATGTGACAGGGAAAAACTGCGCCGGGAAGCGTTTCTTTTACAGAAGTTTTCATATCCCGGGATTCCCTGTGCGGTGGAACTTCTGGAAAGTAGGACAAAAAGCTTTCTGGTGATGGAAGCTGTAAACGGAAAATCTATCGGACAGCGTATGCGTAAGGGAGAACGGTTTTCCAGCCGGGAAATTCTGAAAACGGGAATTGCCCTGAGCGGGATTCTTTGTTATCTCCATGCACAGAACCCGCCGGTTTTCTACCGGGATCTGAAGCCGGACAACGTGATGATAACAGAGCGTGGTGAAATATACCTTGTGGATTTCGGTGCAGCCGGAACAGAAGAAACGGGTGTGGAAGTCCGTTATGGAACCCGCGGTTATGCAGCGCCGGAGCAGTATGACGGGAAGTGTGACGCCCGTTCCGATCTTTATGCACTCGGCGCACTGCTTGCGGCAATGGCGAAGCATGCGAAAAAGCGGCAGAAAAGAGGACTCTGGCGGGTGATGGAAAAGTGTATGCAGAAAAAGCCGGAGGAGCGGTATGCGTCTGCCGGAGAAGTCAAAAAGGCACTGCGGCGGCTGGAAAGAAAGCGAAAAGGCAGGAAGACTCTGCGGATCTTTGCAGTTTTTGCTTTTCTGACAGGAGGAGCGGCTGCAGTTGCCAGCAGGATGCCATGGGGGCAGTTTCCGGCGGCAGACGAATGGGAGGAGCAGGGAGATCTCTGGTTCTGCGGAAATCCGGTGGAAGAAGGCAGTCTGCCGAACTACCAGAAAGCGCGGGAAGCGTTCTTAAAGGCAGACCATCTCAGTCAGGCGGGGCGTGTGGAGCAGGAACTTGTGGAATACTGTCTGGCGGATGATGCGGCAAGGGAAAAAATGCAGATGGAGCCATTGCTGGCTGAATTTTATGATGACACGCAGCAGGAGCCGGAAAAAGAAAAACGCTGCCGCAGATATCTTGCTGTTGCAGGAATGTATTTCAGTTTTTCCGAAGAACTGGCGCGTGAAAATGACACAGATGCCATGCGGAAAGGAATCGAAGTGCTGGAAAAGGCCGCAGGCGAGAATATGGAGGGGCAGTGGGAGGCGGTTATCTGGCAGAGACTGGCGGATGCGTGCTATCTTGGCGGAAAATCCGGGGATGGGGAAAGAGAACAGGACTGGTGCCAGGAGAGCTTTCTCTATTACGAACGGCTTCTGTGCAGCAGACAGGATGGAAACCGGCGGAAAAATCTGCTCAGGGCTGCAGAGCTGGCACTTCAGTTCGACATGCAGGAAAAAGCAGAACAGTACCTCAACGAGGCAGCAGAAATTCCGGGAATGGAGGAGGACATTTTTTATCAGCAGATCAGAAAAAGATGGGAGGAAGCAGGATGAGAAAAAAGACCATATGCGCAATGATGACAGGATTCCTGGCCGTCCAGGGAATCGAAGTCCATGCGGAGACACAGCAGACGACAGGCGAGGCCGCAAGTGCGGTGGAAAGCGTGGAATTAGAAGCTGAAATCATCGAGAACAGTGATGTGACAGATGCAGACGGGAAAGCCGGACCGGAGGAACTGCTGCCGGACGAAAAGTCAGAAGAAGAACCGCCTATAGAAGAGAAACCAGAGCAGGAACCAGAGCCGCCGGAAGAGAAAACAGATCCGGCAGAGACCGGAAAGAAAGAGACAGAAGAAGAAAAAATGCTTCCCCCGACGGTAATTCCGGATCCGGAGAAAGAACCAGCGGAAAGGTGGGAAGAAGAGGAGGAAGAAATTTCGGAGGATTCAGAATCGGGGAAGCCAGAAGAATTGCCGGAGGCAGGAGATATGGGTTCCGGGGAATCGGAATCAGAGGAAGAATGTGAAGAAACAGATACAAAAGAATCAGAGACAGAAGAGTCAGATTCGGAGAGAACGGATTTTGGAGAAATGGACACAGAAAAACCAGATTATGAAGATACAGGTTCAGAAAAATCCGGAACGGAAAATTTGATGCCAGAAGATCCGAAACCGGAAAAGCCTGATATGGAAGAAACGAAGCAGGAATCTCCGTCAACCGAAAAAGAGTCAGAAAATCAAACCTCGGAAACAAAAGCACCAGAAAAAGAGGAGCCTACCGTAATGCCAGATGCCGGAAAGTCAAACACAGAAAAGCAGGAACAAACGGAGCCCGGGCAATCGTCTCCGGAGAAAGAAGAACTCAAAACAGACGAACAGCTGCCCGTTGCTGCAGCCACGCCCGAGGAGGTGACCCAAGATCCAGATGATACTCCGCTACAAACAGAAGAAAGCAGTCCTCCGCCTGTCGAAACTCCATCTGAGAGTGCCGGGGAGGAGCCATCTCAAATACCGCCGCAGATCATCGCCGATTTCATATTATCACAGATAGCAGACGAAGATTTCGAAGCGCCGAACCCCCTGATTATCCGCCCGGCCGACACCAGCGTCGAAATAGATCCCGGTTATACCCCGGAAATTCTGCTCGAGGGAGCCGCCGACACGGCTGAAATTCTTTCCTGCATGGTAAATGGCTCCGAAGCCGAATACGAATGGAAAGAAAACAAAATCTGTCTGAAAGCCGAGAGCCTTTCCGAAGGCTACAACCGCATCACTGTAAAAGTGCGTGGCGCAGACGGCATTGTACGAACCATGAAACCGTGGGAAGTCAACGTGAAACCAAAAACTTCCACACTTGTCAGCCAGAGAACCAGCCAGAAACCAAAAGGAACCCGCCTCTTGCAGTCCTTAAGGCGCCTCTGGAACCTGATTCGTGCCATTGCCGAAATTCAGAATCAGACCACCCGCTATCTGCGTGCACTCTGCAGAAAATAGCCTGATCCGGTTTTGTTTGTATTTCTAATTTCGATATGCTAGAATAAAAGACATGTCATACGATAAAAAAGTAAAAGAGGAAATAAGAGTATGTCAGATATGATATTATTTGATCTGGACGGAACCCTGACCGATTCCGGTCCTGGAATTACGAGATGCGTACAGTATGCGCTGGCATCCTTTGGCATCGAAGAGCCGGATCTGGAAAAACTGAACTGTTACGTGGGGCCGCCGCTTCTGGAATCTTTCATGAATTTTGCAGGCCTTGGCTGCGAAGAAGCACAGCAGGCCATCACAAAATACCGGGAGCGGTACGAGGCAGAGGGCATTTTTGAAAATGAAGTATACGAGGGAATCCCGGAGGTTCTGGCGTATCTGAAAGAGAAGGGAAAAATTCTGGCGGTAGCATCGTCCAAACCGGAAAAATACGTGGAGCAGATCCTGGAGCATTTCGAAATCAGAAAGTATTTTACCGTAGTAACCGGTTCAGAAATGAACGAAACCAGAACCGATAAAGGAGAAGTCATCGCAGAGACGCTGCGCCGACTCGGAGCAGAAGACAGCCGTTCCGACGTGGTGATGGTTGGTGACAGAAGCTATGACGTAATCGGGGCAAGAGAAAACGGACTGCTCTGTGTCGGCGTATCGTATGGGTACGGCGGAAGAGAAGAACTCGAGGCAGCAGGTGCCGCAAAGGTATGTGATACACCGGAAGAACTGAAACTGCTGGCGGAGGATCCGAAAGAAGAGAAGAAAAGACGCGACCGCATCAAAAAAATGAAGCCGGAGCGTATCCCGTGGCTGACAAGAGGAGAAAGTGGAACAGGAATCTTTGCGCCGAAAGAGAAAAAAGCAGAGAATATAAAAGAAAAAAGGACAGCGAAAACAGAGCCAAAAACGGAGGAAATCGTAATTCCTATCCAGCGGAAGCTATGGCGTCTTTTAAAACCGCTTCTGACGTACGAACTGTTTCTGATCGGAGCAACCGTACTTCTGGCGCTGATCCTGATGACGTTTACGACCGGCGGTTATCTGGAAGAGCGTATGCACGCGACATCCGTTCTTGCATCAGCAATCGGCAGTCTGGCGGCGATCCCGGTTCTCTGGAAACAGTACAAAAAAGATGAAGGCATGTTCCCGAAACCGGAAAAACGGTGGAGTGCGGCAGAGGCAGCCGCCTGTATTCTGCTGGTTATGACCTTCGGCCATCTCCTGAATACTGTAATGAACGTGACCGGCTTTACCAGAATCTTTTCCGGCTATCAGGACATGGCATCAAAGATTTATGAAGGACAGAACCCGCTGCTTCTGATCCTGTCCGTCGGTGTGCTGAGCGCGGCCGCAGAGGAAATTGTTTTCCGTGGCATGATTTACCGCAGGGCAAAAGATTTCTGGGGAACCGGCTGGGGCATCGCAGCATCATGTCTGCTGTTCGGTGCATATCACGGCAATGTGACGCAGTTTGTCTATGCAGCCGTGGTAAGTGTGCTTCTGATCCTTATTTATGAGCGGTGCGGAACACTCCTTGCCCCGGTTCTTGCGCACATGGCAGAAAATATCTGGGGACTTTACCGGAGCCAGTTCGTATCCTGGATGACCCAAAAAGCGCCGGCAGGTGCATGGATGTTCATCTTTTTGGAAGCGGTAATCTGCGCCGGAACATTCTGGTATCTGTTTTTAAAGGATAAACAGGGAAAAACACAAAAATAACAGAAAAAAACCGCAGAATCCGCGAAAAAAATGCTTGTCATGAAAAAAACTCTGTGATACAATCTTACTGTTGCACAATAAGCACCCATGCGGTACCAAGGATGGTGCCTGTTTTTTGAAAAACAGGTTCCAAGGTGAAAAAACATGGGGAAGAATAAAACCATAAGGAGATAAAACAATGAGCGTAATTTCAATGAAACAGTTACTGGAAGCCGGTGTTCATTTCGGACATCAGACAAGAAGATGGAATCCTAAAATGGCTCCGTACATCTACACAGAGCGTAATGGTATCTACATCATCGACCTGCAGAAATCTGTAGGAATGGTAGATGACGCATACAAAGCTGTTGCAGACATCGCAGCAGACGGCGGCACAATCCTTTTCGTAGGAACCAAAAAACAGGCTCAGGACGCTATCGCTGTTGAGGCAGAGCGCTGCGGAATGTACTATGTAAACGAGAGATGGCTCGGCGGTATGCTGACCAACTTCAAAACCATCCAGAGCCGTATTGCAAGACTGAAAGCAATCGAGACCATGGAGCAGGATGGCACCTTCGAAGTTCTTCCGAAAAAAGAAGTCATTGAGTTAAAGAAAGAGCTTGCAAAACTGCAGAAAAACCTTGGCGGTATCAAAGAAATGAAGAGACTGCCGGACGCTATCTTCGTAGTAGATCCGAAAAAAGAGAGAATCTGCGTACAGGAAGCTCATACACTGGGAATTCCGCTGATCGGTATCTGCGATACCAACTGCGATCCGGAAGAGCTTGACTATGTAATTCCGGGTAATGACGACGCTATCCGTGCCGTAAAACTGATCGTTTCCAAAATGGCAGACGCAGTGATCGAGGCAAAACAGGGCGAGGCTGAGGAAGCTGCATACGAAGAAGCAGCAGAGACAGACGCTGAATAATTTACGCGAAGTAATGAACTGGGGGGAACTTGAAATTCAGGTTCCCTTCGGCGAATCTCACAATAGCAGACCGGCATGAGGATGCAGTCTGCTGAATCACGTATACGGAGGAATAAAACAATGGCTATTACAGCAGCAATGGTAAAAGAGTTAAGAGAAGTAAGCGGTGCTGGTATGATGGACTGCAAGAAAGCTCTTACAGCTACCGAAGGTGATATGGACAAAGCAATGGAGTTCCTGAGAGAAAAAGGACTTGCTACTGCTCAGAAAAAAGCTGGCAGAATCGCAGCTGAGGGTATCGTTATGCTGAACGTATCCGAGGATGGAAAGAAAGCTGTCGCTGTAGAAGTAAACGCTGAGACAGACTTCGTTGCAAAGAACGAGAAATTCCGTGGCTATGTAGCACAGGTTGCAGAGCAGGCTATGGATACAACTGCAGCAGACGTAGAAGGATTCCTGGCAGAGCCTTGGAAATTCGATACCAACGAGACCGTTGGCGAAGAGCTGGCTCATCAGATCGCTACCATCGGCGAGAACATGAACATCCGTCGTTTCCAGCAGGTAAAAGAGGAGAACGGTTTCGTTGCTTCTTATACTCATATGGGCGGTAAAATCGGTGTTCTGGTTGACGTTGAGACAGATGTTGTAAACGATGACCTCAAAGAGATGGCTAAAAACGTTGCAATGCAGATTGCAGCTCTTCGTCCGCAGTACACAAACCGCGACGAAGTAAGCGCTGATTACATCGCACATGAGAAAGAAATCCTCATGGCTCAGATTCAGAACGACCCGAAAGAGTCCCAGAAACCGGAAAAAGTTATCCAGGGAATGATCCAGGGCCGTATCAACAAAGAGCTCAAAGAGATCTGCCTGCTTGACCAGGTATACGTAAAAGCAGAAGACGGAAAACAGTCCGTAGCTCAGTACGTAGCACAGGTTGCAAAAGCAAACAACGCAACTGTAGCAGTAAAAGGCTTCGTTCGTTTCGAGACCGGTGAAGGAATCGAGAAGAAAGAAGAGAACTTTGCTGAGGAAGTTGCTAAACAAATGAACGCATAATTGAACAGTTCACAAAAGAATTTGAACGTTAAATTGATCATGTAAATCAACGAAAAACCTTGAATTTCCTATGCAAATGGGACAATTCAAGGTTTTTTTGCGTGTTGGGGAGTAAATTGAAACTTATCGTTAATTATCGCAATTTGATAGTGGAATTGGGGAAAAATTGGGGAGTGAGTTGGGGAATTGCAACTCCCCAACTGCGATGTTAAACTTCGCTTTGTTCTTCTAAAATAAGTGGGCGGAAATTGCTTATCTTATTTTGGTGGGGAATAGCGTAACTCCCCCAAATTCCCCAACTTTTATCGTAGATTGGCGTGAAAATTCCCAACTTTTCGCAGATTGTCATGGAAATATTTACCGATTGATGAAAAGGAAGAAGGGGGATTATAATGGAGATAATACAAGACAGCAGAGTACTTCGTAGAATATTTTGTCTCGTAGGACAAGATGATCAAAAAATGGGTGATATTTTGTGGTGATTGGTTGAACATCCAGATATTGTGGATGCGGTAGTGGTATGAGAATAGATGAAAAGCGGGTGGATGAAGACATTTTGTGACTTTTTATCACCTGCTTTCTACTTATAGAGTTTGAAAAAATTAGTGTATAGTGGTTGAAGAGTTGATATAATTAATGTAGAAAATGTAAGCAATATTGAATGTATAAAAACGGATTTTCTATATTTATATAATTTTTAATATATGATGAAAACATCGTTGCTTGCGGAGTGAGATTATTGAAGTAGAAAATTTGAATTTGTGACGAAGGGAGAAATAGGTGTATGAAAAATGAAGATGTACTTGATCTTGTAAAACAATGTAACTTAAGTGAGGGGGAAGAGCTAATTCCTAGAAAGGCTTATTTATTTAATAAAAAATTTCGCGAATTTGTTGGAGAGAGGATAGAGTATAATAGCGAAGAAATAATTGTACTGGTTGAATCCGGAATAAAAGTTGGTGGAATTTATCGGATGGGATCTGTTGATATCCATGTAGTAATGGAAGAAAAATATAGAGGACAACATATATTAAGCAATTTTTTGAAAACTGGTACTATAGGAAAAATTTGGCCAGAGAATACAAGTGTAGAGTTATGTGGCGTGTACACTCAAGAGGAATATGATAAAAAGAAATATTTGGCTCAGTTATGCCATATGTCTATAAAAAATGAACAAGAAATAGAAAAACGATTGACATATATTGAAGAATGTAAAAAGAAATATAAAAGATAAGAATTGTAAATTGAAATACTAATTAAAAGAGAAGATCGTATGTAGGAGAAAAAATATGAAGATAAAAAAATTGCATATTGAAAAATTCAGAGCATTATTGAAATGTGACATCGAATTTAAAGATATAATGGCAATTGTAGGGGAAAATAATTCAGGGAAAACAACCATATTAAGAGCATTAAATGCATTTTTCAATTTTGAAGAGGAAGAATATTTTTTTATTAATAATATGCATCAATTTGCTGTAAGGAATAATACAAAAATAGAAATAGTATTTAAAGATGTTCCATATAATGAATTGTATAATGAATATATTCATAATACAGAGCTTGTTGTTGGTATGAAATATGAATACAACAATCATAAGAGAATACTTTATATAAGGCATAATCATAATGAAATTGTTGTTAAAAAAGAAGTGTTAGAGAATATAAAACAAAACATCAATTATTTATACATACCAGCAACAAGGGGAGATAGGGAATTGATGTGGGGAGAAAATTCTTTATTTTCAAAATTGATTATAGAGTTTTCAAAGTTATATACTTCGAGTAGAGACACTGTGTCAAAATATGTGCAAAATGCTGCAGATAAATTACATGCAAGCATATTAGAAAAAATAGAAAAACAACTGGAAAATTTATTTCCAATCAACGAGAAGTATAAATTCAATATACAATATAAGGATAGAATAGATTTTAATTTATTATTAGACAATCTTATATTGTCAACTTGTGAACGAGGAAATTCTTATTCGATTCAACAATATGGTAGTGGAATAAAGAGTTTAACAATTATAGCTATTTTCAGGGTATTAGCAGCTATGAATAATATTAATATTATATTAGGAATTGAAGAACCCGAAACGAATTTGCATCCACAAATGCAAAAACAATTTATTGCAGCATTAAAAGATGGAAAAATGGAGAATGAAGTTCAATTAGTAATGGCGACACATTCAACAGTTATAGTGGATGAATTAAATCATGAAGATATAATTTTGGTAAGACGCGAATACAATAACAGCAAGAAAAGATATACTTCGGTTGTAACACAGATCCGACAAGGATTTTTCCAAAATGCTGGATTACAAGAGTTTAATTATCAGCAGTTTTTTGGATATAGAAATAGTGATTTTTTCTTTTCTAAATATGTTATTGTAACTGAAAGTAAGACAGATTCGCAAGTGATTCGGTACTTGATCAGTAAAGAGCTCGGTTGGAAAATGTCATACATAAGTATGATAGATTTAAATGGAGTAACAGGACTACAATATCCATATTTTTTGCTAAAAGAATTAAAAATCCCATTTTCTGTAGTGGTAGATAGAGATTTCTTCACTCCATATTTACATGATGAATTGGAAAAAAGTCGAAATTCTCAAACTGGTTTTCCTGAATATAAAAAGGAATTGAACGAGTCTAACATAATTAATGATCTTTTGACAACGCAAGCTAAAAAAGACATGGTATTAAATGCATTGAATGGGACGGTATATAATACCGTTTATAATGTTTTGAAGCCATATAAATTTTATTGTATGCAGTATTGCTTGGAAATGGATTTGATTTGTTCGGATAAAATACGCCAAGAATATTATACTTATTTTAATATGATGCCTAATGAACAGAATTCAAAGAGATTATTGCTGGGAAAAAAGAAAGCTATAAAAAAGATTGAAAATATATTAAATGCAATGAATTCTGTACAATATAAATCTTATCCAATAAGTTTGAGAAAGATAAAAAAAGGATTGTTAGAAGATATAAATCAATATTTGTAAACATACATAGCCGATTGGTTCACCAAGAGCCAGTCGGTTTTTTCATATCCATTTTTATACATAGCCAGTTTCATAAAAAGGTCTGGCTATTAAATTTTTCAAGGAAGGAGGAAACCATATGACCAAGTGTAAAGTAATCGCCCTTGCGAATCAGAAGGGAGGTACTGCTAAGACCACAACTACCTTAAATCTGGGAATTGGTCTTGCAAAGCAGGGGCAAAAAGTATTATTAGTCGATGCTGATCCACAGGGAGATCTGACCACAGCATTAGGATGGACTGATGCAGACAATCTTCCGGTTACATTGGCAACACAGATGCAGAAGATTTTACAGGATGAACCATTTGCATATAATGAAGGAATTTTGCATCACGAAGAGGACATAGATATTATTCCCACAAATATTGAATTATCTGGTATGGAAATCTCACTGGTCAATGCAATGAGTAGGGAACAGACATTAAAATTGTATTTATCGGATTTGAAAAAGGATTATGACTATATCCTGATTGACTGTATGCCAAGTTTAGGAATGCTGACCATCAATGCGTTGGCTGCGGCAGACAGTGTGATTGTTCCGGTACAGGCCCAATACTTGCCACTAAAGGGTATGACACAGCTTATGAAAACAATCGGTAAGGTGCAAAGACAACTCAACCCAGAGTTGAAAATCGATGGAGCTTTGCTAACATTAGCAGATATGCGGACAAGACTTGCCAGAGCAACAGCATATAATCTAAACGCAACATATGGGCAGCATATCCGAATTTTTAAGACGGTTATCCCAGTGGCGACCACAGCGGCAGAAAGCAGTGCAGCAGGAAAGAGTATTTATACCTATGACAAAGATGGAACTGTAGCACAGGCATATGCAGAATTTACGAGGGAGGTGATGCAGTGTGGCGAGAGGCAGAGAAATAAACATGAATCTTCCCTCGGCAGATGATCTGTTTACGACACAGGAAGAAAGAGAACAAAAGAACCAAGAATATGTCAAAGAGATTTCCATTTATGAGATTACGGATTTCCCGGATCATCCATTTAAAGTAAAGATGGATGATAAGATGCTGGAAACAATCGAGAGTGTTCGAGACCATGGTGTATTAGTTCCGGCACTTGTCCGAGAAAAATCGACAGGTGGATATGAAATGATTTCCGGTCATCGCAGAAAAATGGCATGTGAACTGGCGGGAAAAGATAAAATTCCTTGTATTGTAAGGAATCTGACAGATGATGAAGCGATTGTGGTCATGGTTGACAGTAATCTCCAGCGAGAAAAAATTCTACCATCCGAAAAAGCATTTGCCTATAAGATGAAGTTGGAGGCTATGAAAAGACAACAAGGTTATCGCTCTGATTTAACTTCTGCAACACCGTTGCAGAAGTTAGGCAAAAAATCATCTAGAGAATTATTAGCCGAGCAAGTAGGAGAAAGCCATGAGCAAATCAGAAAATATATCCGTCTGACTAATTTAATTCCTGAAATTTTAGAAAAGGTTGATGACGGTAAGATTGGTATGAATCCAGCAGTAGCACTTTCCTATCTGTCAAAAAAAGAACAGGAGCTGTTGCATGATGCGATGGAATCGGAGGCTTGTACACCAAGTTATGATCAAGCAATCCAAATGAGGAATCTTTCCAAAGAGGGGAAATTGACTGAGGATATTATCATGGTCATCATGTCGCAGGAAAAGCCCAATCAGGTAGAGCAATGGAAAATCCCGAAGAGTAAGCTGAAAAAATATTTTCCGTCCGGGACTTCGCAGGAAAAGATTGAGGAGACCATTATCAAAGCACTGGAACTATACCGAAAACGGGAAAAGACCAGAGAACGATAGATAAATTTGACACCAAGGGGAAAGTCTATCCTCTGACAGGTAGCAAAAAAGCCAGAGTTTTTTGTTTTCCCCTCCCCACACCCTACCCCTTTGGTTTACCAGCAGATTACCAGCCGA
>ERZ838577.2211-NODE-2211-length-22550-cov-7.974216_pt1 | contig 22550 bp, 29 predicted proteins | sample MGYA00519682_ERZ838577 | MGnify/ENA primary metagenome ERZ838577 (study PRJEB31850, sample SAMEA3708838) | human gut metagenome | biome: human gut; feature: human-associated habitat; material: faeces | place: China | collected 2014 ...
CGCCCTATTCGCTATTCTTTTTTTCTATCTGTCACACATCATTGTAACACCTACATTTCCAAGAACAAAACAACAACATGCTATAAATGAGAATTCTAATTTTGGCTTTTGCATTTTTTAATTGTTATATTTTTGTTAAAATTAGCACTCTGCTATTGACAGTGCTAATTTACGAGCTATAATATAAGTGTACCTTGAAAGAGGCGCAAGGGTTCCGGGTTTTCTGGAGCCCATCTGAAAGCAACCAAAAGGCTTGCCGCAGAAATGCGGTGAACCGGACAGCAAAAGCTCGCAACAGCCGAGAAAAATTCCAGCCATCTACGAGCCAATTATGATTGGAGGAATGACTTATGTTGTCTAAGCGTTTTGGTGAAAACCTGTTCGATGAAATGTTTGATGATCCGTTCGAATTGATGCCGATGTTCTCACGTCACAACCCGCTGTATGGAAAACATGCAAAGGCTTTGATGAAGACCGACGTCCGGGAAAAGGATAACTCCTATGAACTGGATATCGACCTTCCGGGCTTTAAGAAGGATGAAATCCAGGCTCAGATTTCAGATGGCTACCTGACCATCAGCGCAAGCAAGGGCCTTGATAAGGACCAGAAAGACGACAAGGGCCGGTATATCCGCCGCGAGCGGTATTGCGGAGAATGCAGCCGGAGCTTCTATATTGGTGATGGCATTACCGAGAAAGATGTTTCCGCTAAATTCGAGGACGGTATTCTGAAGCTTTCTATCCCCAAGAAGGAAACGAAGGCTTTGCCGAAACCAAATCAGATTACCATTGAATAAGCGATCAGAACAAAAGGAGACAGTTCTTTGCGAACTGTCTCCCTTTGATTTTCTTATCTTTTTATTTTGGAACGATAAATAAGAAATTTCTGTACTACGTTGCTTGATAGAAATTCTTGCATTGTGATACAATGATACCAGTGATTGTGCAAGACAAATGCGAATAAATGGGAAGGATGGGGTATGATGCAGCCATTAACCGACAAAGATTATGAATTGATCGCAGAAGCGCAAAGGGTCATCCGGCTGAATTACGACGCAATCCACGAAAATCATACAGTAGGTGCGGCAGTACGCAGCAAGAGCGGAAAAATATTTGCCGGCGTCAATATGTATTCCATGCACGGCGCCTGCGCGGAGCAGATTGCCATCGGAGCTGCTGTCACACAAGGGGAACGGGACTTTGATACGATTGTTGCGGTAAGAGGCAAGGACGGTTCGGAAATTATCCCGCCCTGTGGAAACTGCCGCCAGATCCTGCATGATTATATGCCGGACTGTGAAGTGATTCTCTCCGTTGCAGGACAGCATGCAAAAATCAAGGCGAAAGAACTGCTTCCGTTCTCCTATACCTTTGAGGGCTGACTAAGCTTTTATCCTGCTCGGTATAAGCCAGCTCCTGCACAGCAGTTTCCGTGTCTATTCCATGCCATTTTCAGCAGAAGTTGAAGAAAAACAATGTTTACTTTTTCATTGTACTGGAAAGGTAAAATATTCTCCGTTAAGATTCAAGAAACTTTGACTTGAATTTTAAAAAAAGCATATGATATAATGAATAATGTAAATAATAGAAAGCGCGTATAATGGTTCAGCGTGAAATCGGAATGATTTCACGCTTATTTTTTACGAAAAGAGGAGAATCAAAATGGAATTTTACATGAAATTACCCCGCAGCAAAAAGGAATTTGCTTTATTTATGGGCATTGTCTCCATCATTTCAGTCAATATCATTGCCCCGCTGATCACCTTTTTTGAAGCCGGTTTCCACCTGTATGTTTATCGGGATGTGCTCATCGTCCTGCCGTTGATTTGGCTCAGCGTCATCGTCGTTGTCCTATTGACCTACATCCCCGCAGAAAAGATGACGGCAAAAATTGTTTCGAAAGGAGACAGTTTTAACGCTCATATTGTAGTCAATATCCTGTGTACAGTATTGATGATGTCCGTTCTGCTGACTGTCATAGGCACCTGGATCGGGACACGTTCTGTTTCATGGGAACCCATTCAGATGTTCTTTCACAAATGGCCGCGTAATTTTTCCATTTCCCTCTTTGTAGAAATGTGCATTGCACAGCCGGTTGCAAGGTTTGCGCTCTACCGGCTCCATTTGCGGCTGGATAAAAAAACAAACGGCTGATGCTTCTGTTTGGCGGACATGCTTTCGGCATATCCGCTTTTTTATAATTAAGACGACAACAAATTTCCTGTTCTAACTTGACAAATGCAGACATATATAATATATTAATATTTACTTAATTACTTAAATAACAAAGAGATTTTTGGAGGGTACTTATGACAAAAACACCCCGCGTTTCCCAGATCGGCAAAGAGTGCGTCGCTTGCGGCACCTGCGTCCCCGTCTGCCCGAAAGAGGCGATCCAAATCAGATGGGGCGTTTCCGCCCATGTAGATGAGGAGAAATGCGTCGGCTGCGGCAGGTGCGCAAAGGTATGCCCTGCGGCGGTCATCAACATGGTAGAAAGGGGCGGTGCACTGTGAAAAGCACAAGGAAAAAGAGGTGGTCGGACTACCTTTGGATCGCCGAGCTGTGCTACCTGTTTTTGGGGCTGTTCAATATCCTGTTCGCATGGCTGGGGATGCTGTTTTTCTGTATCCCGCTGTTCGTCGCCATTTTCGGCGGCAGCAAAGCCTACTGCAACCGCTACTGCGGGCGCGGCCAGCTTTTCAGCCTGCTGGGAGAAAAGCTGAAATTGTCCCGGAACACCCCGCCGCCCAAGCTTCTGCGCAGCCCGTGGTTCCGCTATGGTTTTTTAACCTTCTTTATGGTGATGTTCGGCCTGATGCTGTTCAGCACCTACCGGGTATTTACCGGCGCGCCCCTTTCGCAGACGGTGACGCTTCTGTGGGTGTTCAAGCTCCCGTGGCAGTGGGCGGACGTGAGTTTTGTGGCCCCGTGGATCGGGCAGTTTGCCTTCGGCTTTTTCGGCGTTATGCTCACCTCGACGGTGCTGGGCCTTTTGACAATGGTATTGTTCCGGCCCCGGTCGTGGTGCGTATACTGCCCGATGGGAACCATGACCCAGGGAATTTGCAAATTAAGGAACGGAAAGAAGGCAAAGGAATATGGAAGAACAGGCAAAGAAAATAGCGGAGCTGCTGAAGCTTCTGGTATAATGCGGGATAGTCTGAATATCACAGTAATGCGCGAGTTTGAAAAAGTTCGGCATGGAAATACCATCGTTGTCTACCATTGTGTCATGTCCGAACAGGACGCCGCGCCCGGTTTTGATAAAGGCGTCGGTTTTACAAGCTGGCGCGTGAGATTTACGCTGATTATACGGATCAGATTGAGCCATAAAGGAAACGGTCGGATCGACAACGGGATAGATATTCAGAACCTTCGCGCGGTCTTTGGCGGGGATGCTCTGAAAGGTCGATTCATGCGCGGACTTGGAATAGAGCATATAGCTGTACGGCTGACTTTTGTCGTTCTTGCGGATCAGAGGAAAATATAGCGTTAAGTCGTTGAACCAGCGGTTGGCTGAACTCTGCAGGTACAATTGCTCTTGTACGGCTGCTTCAGCATGCGATTGCGCCATCAGGGAGTTGCCCAGAAAGGCTTTTTCCATGCCGAGGACGTTCGAATTGCGGGTCAGCATGATGGCGTTCATGGCCAGGCTGTCCGTCATCAATCCGATCTGGCTGCCGGTGAACGACAGTTGGTTCATGTTTTCTTTTTGCAGCAGGGATTGAACGACGCCGATGCTCGTTTAACTTGAGTAGGCGTACAAGATTAAAACCGGGATGAGGAAGATCAGGATGACGCCGTTCATTCTCATAAAGATGCCGTATCGCCGGTTCATAAATCCTCCTTGGAGACGAAGCTTGAAAACCGAGTTTATAGTGGACATCATAAATCCCCCGAAAGCGGGACGTACAGACTTTCTTCGTATGGCCCGCTTCCGGGGGATTATTCACGACGCTATCGTATGTAACGGTCGGCGCGTTACCGCTCTCCTGTCTTTGAGCTGGAATCTCGAACTTGATTTCGATCCGATGCCGTCCCGTCAGGCCGGCCGGAACGGATTGCACTTCCATCCCGTCCAACGTGATCCGGCTTTTCGTTCCCCAGCCCGTCAGGGCGATGTCGAACACCGCTTGGCGGTACCGGAAGTTGCCGATTCACATGCCCGCCAACGATTCGGGCAGAGCCGGATGAAAGGTTAATCCGCACTCGTCGTATTCCATTCCCAAAATTCCAAGGAAGAAGTAAGAGACAAAAGCCATCGCATGCCACAGTTGTCCGGGCCATCTCCACGCGCGGACGGTATGATAATCGATCACCTCATAGAAGGTTTTGTTCATCACGCCGTTGCGTACTTGCTGGGCAATCATCCGGGTCAATAAATCCAGCCGGCCTTCCCTCCCCGCCGCGGCCGACATGCCCGCCGTCCACGCCACCCAAGTTGCGTTGCAGAAATGGTTGGTTTCCTCTCGGTAAGGGAATACACTCACCCCGAATTCGTTCATCGCCACCTCCGGCAGCCGGTCGAGCACCCGCCTCCGCTGCTCGCGCGTCGCGATGCCGAACCGCGACCAGACGGCGATCTCCTGTCCCGCGGATTCCCAGTAATCGCACTCGTAGCTTTCGCTCCCGGCGGGCCCGCTGGTGAAATATCCCGCGGATTCTTTCCAGTATTGCTTCCGGACGCTCTCCAGCAGCAATTCGCCCATAGACTCCCAACGATGCTGCAGCGCGATGTCTTCTCCCATGATCGCGCCCATGCGCGACATGGCCCGAAACGATTCCATGAAATAGACTTCCGTCGCCAGACTGAATCCGCCGCATTCCGGCTCGGGAAACGCATCGTTGGAGGTGGACTGCTCGGCGAGTAGCAATCATCACTCAGAGTCGTAACGCTCTTCCAGTCGGGTAATCCGCTCTTTGAGGTTCGACCATGTTTCCCGGATCAACGTCGCGTCCCCGGTTGCCAGGTAGTAATCCCAGATTCTGACGATGGGCATGGCCGTGCCGTCTACGCCTTTATCGAACCCGCCCATCGTGGTAAACAGCAGCGAAGCTCTTGCGCCTTCGGGATCCAGGAGATTGCCCATGCGGATTCCGATATGCGCGGTATCCCGGACCCAGACGCCGAAACCTTCTCCCGGCCCCTGAAATTGTCCCGCCGACCACAAGCCCTCTTCTCCGGGACGCGCGAGTGAGCTTATAGGCGGCGTCCACGGTGTTCCACCCCGTATGCAAATCCGGAAATTTTTCCGTTTTGTTCCTGGGATGCCAGACGTTGTGTCGGTGCACTACTGTAAGCCCTTTCTCATATGTTGTCAACGTTAAAGAACGACAAACCTCCGGGACCGCATTGTCTGAGGGTCTGGAGGTTTTGCCAGGGCATGTATGAGGACAGCATTTTCGTTTCGTCCTTTATTGAGGCTGCTTCAACAAATTCTCGACGTCTTCCAAGCGGGGCAATGAAGGAATCGCGCCTTTGCGGAGCGTCGCCAAAGCGCCTGCCGCGTTAGCGAATTGCACCCGTTTCCTGATTTCGGAATCCGTCAGTTGTGCGAACCGGTCAGGCGATTCCGACAACTGATACAGCATCGCTCCCAGGAACGCATCGCCCGCGCCGGTCGTATCGACCGCATCTGCAGGAAACCCGGGTACGGTTCCCGAGTGCTCGTACACGCGGTAATAACACCCTTTGCTGCCGAGCGTGACGAACAGAATCGGGATCCTGTACCGGTCTACCAGCATGCGGCACCCTTCTTCGAGATCATCGGACCCGGTAAGAAAGAACAGTTCCTCCTCCGACACTTTCAATACGTCGGCAAACCGCAAGCCTTCGGAGATTACGGTTCGAGCCATCTCCAAGGAGGCCCACAGCGGTTCGCGCAAGTTGGGGTCGAACGAAATCAGTTTGTCCCGGCGCTTCGCGTACTCGACAGCGCGCAGAGTGGCCGAGCGCGACGGTTCTTCGGTCATGGAAACGGAACCGAAATGAAAAATTTCCGCATTTCCAATAAGTTCATAATTGATTTCATCTTCCCGAAGCGTGAGATCCGCTCCGGGTTTGCGGTAGAAGCTGAACTGCCGATCTCCGTCGTCACCCAGGTGAACGAACGCAAGCGTCGTGTTGACCTCGTCGGTAAACACCAATCCTTTGGTTTCCACGTTGCTCCCGACCAAGGTATCCTGGAGGAAAAGTCCGAACTGGTCGTTTCCGACCTTCCCGATAAACGCGGTATTCTTGCCGAATCGCGACAAGGCCGCCAAGACGTTCGCGGGAGCCCCGCCGGGATTGCGCTCGAACAGAACGTTCCCTTGATCCGATACGCCGTGAGGCGTGAAATCGATCAGCAGCTCGCCGATCGCCACTACATGGTACATGGGATACCCCCTTCTGTTGTTGTTAGAGAGCGCGCGAAAGCTGCCAAATATCCAAAGATTCCACGACCGCGGAGCCTTCTTCCGCGAATACCGCGGTCGTGCGATGTTCCGGATCGGGATAAATATTAAACGTGATCGCCGTGCCGTAATTTTCCGTATACAACTCGACGTTGCTGGCATCCACGAAAAGATGCAGGCTCAGCAGACCGTTGCCTGACTTCTTCAAACGTACCGATTGTACGCCTTCGCTCCAGTCGTCCGCGCCGCTGCGATCGGCGGACAACTCGCCGGTGCTTGCATCATAAGCGATGACCGTCTGCTGCGAACCGTCTCCGGCTCCCCGCAAGATAAGACCGAACCGGGCCGCCGAAGTGTCCTTCAAGCGGAAAGTAACGATCATTTCCAGCGGATATCCGTTATCGGCAGGAAGCGATTGAGACCCGTTATCCACTCGCAGCTCTTCGACGCGATTATGTTGGCCTCTCAGCGATTTCATTTCTTCAACGGGTCTGAAGGTCAGACCGCCGGCGCCGTCCAGTTCGACGACGCGAGGTATGGACATCGCACCGCACCACGTCTTGACTTTCTCCGGAGCCCAATCCTTGAACCACGGCATCCAGTCCCAGCCGTTCAGCCAGCCGATGATGATCCGGCGGCCGGAGTCGTCAAGCAGGGATTGGGGGGCGTAATAGTCGAAGCCGATGTCCGTATCGCCTATCGTTTGCCAGGTGAATTTGCCCGTCGAATAATCCATGTCGCCGACGAGATAGATCGCTTTCTTCTCTCCCATGCCCATAGGCGAGAACATCAGCACGTATTTGTCGCCCACGGGGAAGAAATCCGGGCATTCCCACATGTATCCCAGAGTCCCGTCGCTTTCGGCGAGCACGCCGACATAATCCCAATTTCTCAAATCCGAAGAACGATAGAGCAGGGCTTTGCCGATGCCGTCTTTGCCGGAACCGACGACCATGTACCAATTTCCTTCATGCTTCCACACCTTGGGATCGCGAAAATCGGACGAGCCCTCCGCGGGCGGTGCGGAAATGACCGGGTTTCCTTCGTATTTTTCAAAATGGATTCCGTCGCGGCTGGTGGCGAGACATTGGGTTTGATAGACGACCCCGTCCCGGATGACCGTTCCCGTATACAAGAGGGATAACACGCCGTTGTCGTCGACCGCGCTGCCGGAGAAACATCCTCCGCGATCATGAAGATCGTACTCCTCGCTAGGAGCGAGCGCGATCGGCAAGTGTTCCCAATGCACCAGATCCTTGCTCTTCGCATGCCCCCAGTGCATCGGACCCCAACGGTTACCGTACGGATAGAATTGATAGAACAAATGATATTCGCCGTTGAAATGGATCAACCCATTCGGATCGTTAATCCAGTGCGCGGGCGCGGAAAAATGAATAAGCGGCTTCCACGGGTCTTGCGCCGCTTCCTCCTTCAGACGAGCAACCGATTGTTCGGCCTTGGCCAGCGCAGCTTGGTGCGCTTCGGAAGACTTTGTTTCAAAAACCATAACGATTCCCCTTCCTATACTTGATTCATTGTACCCTTCACGGCCGGAGCATCGCTCCTCTTGCCGATCCAGTACAATCCGGCTGCCATGCAGATCATACCAACCAGTTGCCCCACATCTGGCTTTCCGAAAAATCGATCTTGCTGCCTCCCGAAATCAATACGCAGCATACGCCGGCAAACGCGAGAAAACCGCCGACAATCATCCTGCGCGTGATGAATTCGCGCACAAACAGCGGAGCGAGCAAAGCGGAGAAAATCGGCCATGGCGCCACGTTAAGCAAGGATAAATTACTCATCGAGGTCCATTGCACGGCGAGAATCAGCAAGGTTTCCATTCCCGTGACCCCGACGATGCCCAGCAGCATAAGCTGAAGAGCCGCCCTGGGCTTGAGCCGGGGGGATTCCGATTATAATGTCAGCAGTTACCGTGCGTGACTCGCTGATTATTCTCCAATCAGCCCTTGACCGCGCCTTCGGTCATGCCGCTAATGATGTATTTCTGGAAGATGGCGTAGAAAACCAATTGCGGAATAATGATCATGACGCTCGCCGCGTCGATGCCGCTGTAGTCGATCGAATATTTCCCCTTGAACATGGAGGCCATCAGGGAAATCGTATATTTGCTGGTGTCCGATATGAACGTAACCGCAAGCGGGAACTCGTTCCAGACATAGATGACGTTGAAAATGGTCACCGTGACAAACACGGATTTCATGATGGGAGCCACAACGGTGAGACACAGCCTATACAGTCCGCATCCGTCGATGACCGCCGCCTCTTCGATTTCCTTGGGAAAACCGCGCAGAAATCCGACGAACAGAAGCGTATTGAAAGATACGGAAAGCGCGATGTAAGGAATGATCAAGCCAAGATAGGTATCGAGGGTGTCGAATATAATATTCATCCGGTAAATTGGAAAGATCAGAATATAAACGGGCACCGCCAAACCCAGCAGAAAATACAGGTAAAACCGGTCAGGAGTTCTCCCGTTCTTGAAAGTCATCCGGCTGATGGCAAACGAGCTCATGAACGTAAACAACAGGCTGAAAATTTGCGTACAGACGACGATGATGAAGGTGTTCCTGTACATCAGGGGAAAATCCAGAACTTCGAACGCCCTTGCGTAATTATCGAATCGAAAGCTTTCCGGCCAGGAAAGCGGCATATTCACGATTTCGTTGTCCGATTTGAAAGAAAGCAGCAACATCCACAAAAAAGGCACGACAATCACGAAAGTTAAGACGATGACGAGCGTATAGAACGAAATTTTCCGGATCGTTAGCTTACGGCTGGCTTGCTTCATCCGCTCTAACCTCCTATCCTGTTGTTTCGTTGAGCGCTTCTAATATAGAGAAACGAACCGAGGATCGAGACGGCCAGGATAAAGACGGCGATCGCCATGCCATAGCCGTATTGGCTCGAAGTAAAAACGACGTAATACATGTAGGAAACGAGAACGTCGGACAGGTGATTCGGACCGCCGCCGGTGAGTTGATACACCAACTCGAATATTTTGAGGGCGCCCGTAATCATCAGAACCACATTGATCACGAACGTTTCTTTCAGCATCGGGATTGTCACGAACCAAGTCTGCTGAGTCCTGCTCGCTCCGTCGATCGAAGCGGCTTCATAGATGTCGCCCGGGATCATTTTCATTCCGGCAAGAAAGATCGTTGCGTGAAAGCCCAGCACCTGCCAGGAGAAAACGAATCCTACGGACCAGGGCGACAGCGTCTTGCCGCCGATCCACTCTTGTTTAAGGGCTCCGAGCCCGATTTTTTCCAGAAATTCGTTGATCAACCCGAACTCGGGATTCAAGATAAACATCCATATGGTACCGGCAATGATCGGCGCGATGATGTAGGGAGAAAAAATCATCGCTTTGGCCACATTGTTGCCCTTGAACTCGCGATTCAGCATCAGCGCGACGAGGAAAGAAACGGCAATCAAGATCACCGTGCTGACCAGCAGAACGATCAGCGTATTTTTGAGCGAAATGAAAAACAGCTTGTCATCGAACATGCGCTCATAATTCTGAAAACCGATAAAACTCTCCTTACCGATGCCGGAGAAATCCGTAAAGCTATAATAAACCGTGACCCCGATCGGTATGATCAGGAACAACGTATATACGAGAAATGCCGGCGTCAGAAAGAGTGTTTTTGCCTTCATGTTGCTTAGCCACTGCATATATATTTCTCCTTATGCAGAAGACAGCAGGTGTCGATAGCCGGATAATCGTTACAGCACCTGCTGAAATCTCACTATATTTGGTTACTTCTTGCCGCGTTCAAGAGCCATTGCATCTTCCATCGTCTGTGCGGCTTCCTCAGGGGAGTACACGCCGTTGATAACGCCCCAGATACTGTCGAACATCGTATTCCCCATATTCTGGGACATTTGGTTATAAGGCTGGTCTACGCTCTGCCATTCGCTATTGTTTAATTGAGCAATCATCTCGGCAAGGATCGGGTGTTCTTCTTTGTTAACCTCTCCATCAAACTTCGTAGTCGGAAGACCGGAGCTCTCCTTCACGATGATATCGGTTCCTTCCTGGCCATAATAGAATTGGAAGAACTTCATGATCGCTTCTAACTTTTGCGGGTCTTTCGCGGCTTTAGCCGATACGGAATACACTCCGCCCGCGGTTTTAATGCCCTTCTTCTGCTCACCCACGCCGTCGCTGAACGTCGGGCCGAAAACGAATCCGATATCTTTGGCGATATCGCTTTTTTCGAACTTTGCAATTTCCCAGGCTCCCGCATCCACCATAGCCGCTTTCCCGCCCAGAAATTGCTCAATCGCCTGGAAATAGTCCATATTGACCACGTTTTCAGAAAAGGCATTATGTTCTTTAAGCGTTTGCACTTTCTCATAGAACTTAATGAAATCTTCATTTACATAGGAAATTTCGCCGGAATTCAATCCATCAAGCTTTTCGAAGAAGCCGTAACGGGTAAGCATTCCCTGAAAAGTCCAAACACTGTAACTCGACTTGGCCCCGTTCGAGATGGGGATGACATTATTTTTATGAAAAGTATCTACAGCGGCAAGCAATTCTTCAAACGTTTCGGGAACTTTCACGTCATACTGTTCAAAAATCGCCTTGTTGTAAAATAACCCACACATAATGACTTCTACCGGAATCCCATAAGTTTTGCCGTCCACTGCGGCCGCATTCCGCATCATCTCCAGTAAATGGTCGTTAATCCCTCTGCTTTGCACTTCTTCCGTCAAGTCATATAAATATCCTGCCGCTGCCATCTCTTTGGCAACATTCTGCTCTAGAAAGAAAATATCGGGAAGATTATCGTTCTGAGCAGCCAGCTTCATCTTCGTCAGATGCTCGTTCACCTCGGAACCGGATAAGTCAATTTTGATATTCGGATTTTGAGCCATGAATTTTTCAACGATTTTGACCACATGAGGCGATTGCTTTTCAATGTCCGCCACATGTTCGGCAAAGGAAATAACGATCTGCTCTTGCTTTTCATTGTTGCTTGCCGCATTTTCTGTCGGGTTGCTTGAACTGGAATTCGAACCGGAACCGGAATCGGAACTTGACGAACACGCAAACAAGCTAATACTCATGATAAAAATCAACATCAAAGCCATAAACTTTTTCATATTTTATCCTCCATTTATAATATATTATGTGGAAATATGGTAATGAAAAACAAATGAAGTCTCACATATCGTAGAAGGTGATTATTTATTCACAACAGAGAAATAATGTTCAAAGAACTTATCGCGGTTCACTTCCAGAGCAACCTCATGGTGACCTGACGAATCTTTCTCCCAATAAGTGGCTCCAAGCATTTTTGGGCTGGCCAGTTCAATGTCTACCTTGCCTCTTTCAAAAGTACAAACTTCATCATCGAAAATGGAAACGATAGCCAATGGATCATGGAAAGTCAGCTTATCATCGCCATAAAACGCGGTGGTGGAGTAGCTGAACCAAACACTGGAAAAGTCCATAACCAGCTTTAAAATTTTGGAGTTATCCGCCTTAAAATGTTCGACAACTTCTTTTTTATTCATGGTTACCTGGCATGTCACGTCCAGCCCGATGGAACGGTGAGTTTTAACCGGCGCGTGATAAACGATGGCCGTTGCGTGCGGATCCCATAAGGCATTCCACTCTAATGGCCCTACTCCGGCTATCCTGTTTGTAAACAATCCACACATCAACACCAGTTCTTTTAACAAAGACGGAATTTCAGGATCCACGCTGAAAAGCAATGCGATATTCGTCATGGGTCCAATGGCCACCAGTGTGACTTCTCCCGGATTCTCCCTGATCGTTTTCCTTAAAAACTCAATGGCTTCCCCTTGAGGAAAGCTGCTTTCATGTTCCCAATTTGCCAAGGCGGTCTGTTGAGAGACCGGCGTTTCTTTATGCGGGACCAATAGAGGATCCGATGCACCCGGATAAATTGGAATTTCCTTTCCTGCCGCCTTACACATCGCACTGGCTAACATCGCCCTTTTATTAACGTCACCGCTTACTGTTGTGATTCCAAGCAATTCGCACTTGGGTTGGGACAGCAGGTAAGCCAAACATACAGAATCGTCCAAATCACTTCCAATGTCGGTATCCAATAGAATCTTTGCTGTCATTTACATCTCCCCTTAAGAAATAATGATTTATCTTTACGCTCCACGGCGAATCCATGTTTGGAATAAACGCCGAAGCGGTAAGACCGGCAGATGGGATTATCAGAACTTGCTTATTAATAGGATCTCACTTCATCAAGCGTAGGGATGGCATCGTGACCTCCGGTTTTGGAGACCTTGATCCCCGCAGCGATGCTGGCAAACTTCGCGGAAGCGATTAAATCTTCGGTTTCTAAAAATTCGCAAGCCATTGCTCCTGCAAAACAGTCACCTGCCCCGACGGTATTCATAGCTTTGATTTTAATCGGGTCAACAAAAGTAGTATTTCCATTCTGATAAACTAGACTTCCATTTTCACCCATTTTAATTATGATATTCGGTACACCCAAAGCGTGAATCTTAGCCGCCGCTTTTAAAGCGGTTTCCTCATCAACTACCTGGATTCCCGTCATGCGTTCCGTTTCTTGCTTGTTTGGCATGATTAAATCGGCATATTGAAATGCTTCTTCGAAAATGTTTTCGGCTGGAGCAGGGTCCAGAATCACGAACATCCCACGCTCTTTGGCGATTTTCATGGCAGACAAAATCGATTCTTTGCTTGTTTCCATTTGAATTAAAAGAATTTTAGCGTCAGTACTCTCAAAAATACGGACAACATCTTCGTCTGTAATACAATCGTTAGCACCTTTCGTGCCAACCATCGTATTCTCGCCCGTTTCATCAATCAAGGCCACAAAAATACCCGATCCTTGCTTTTCAACTTGAATAATTTGAGTAGTATCAACATTTTGACTTTTCAAATAACTCAAAAGCTGATCGCCTGCGCTATCTTTGCCAACCGCTCCGATTAATAAAACCTTTTTACCGAGGCGGGCAACGGTTACGGCTTGATTCGCTCCTTTGCCGCCAGGGATCATATGGATCGAATCGCAAGAGATGGTATGACCATATTCCGGAAACTTAGGACCCTTCACAACGACATCCATATTAATGCTTCCTAAAACCAAAATATCGTGCTGCATGTATACCTCCAGCCAAGAATTACAGTAACCTTCTTGTATTTAGAATATTTTCTTTTAAGGTGGATTGATTATTAAATACCGCGCTAGTTCCCAATACATACATAGCGGCCCCGTTTTCCTTACACTTAGGTAAGGTTTCAGCACCAATATTGCCATCTACCTGTATTTTAATATTTCGGTTATATTCTTTAATTTTTCGATTCAGTTTATTAATTTTGTTGTACATAGCCGGTATGAACTTTTGACCTGCAAACCCAGGGTTCACTGTCATGACTACCACATAATCCGTAAGATCGTATACGTACTCCAAAAACTCGAAAGTTGTACTCGGGTTAATTGCCACACCAGCTTTGATTCCTTTATTTCTTATTTTCTCAAGGGTGCTGTAAAGATTCACCGTGGATTCTTGATGAATGGATATCATATCGGCGCCGGCGTCGGCAAATAAATCTATGTAACGTTCTGGTTGTTCAATCATTAAATGGACGTCAATAACGGTATTTGTCATTCTCCTTACCGCTCTTACAAAATCTTGCCCTAAAGTAAAATTGGGAACGAATTTGCCATCCATCACATCAATATGATAGAAATCTACGCCTGCCTCATCCAATTCTTTAACATCTTTCTCTAAGTTCCCTAAATTTGCACACATTAAAGAAGGTCCTAATTTAAGCATCATGGTTATTCTTCCTATTCGCAGTTTTTTTAATTCAATCCTATTCAGGAAGAGTCGCGAACGATAAGATTGGGTTTAAGATGATATTTTTCGGGCGCTACTCCTTCATTTTTTATCATGTTTAATAATACATTTACTGCCAAACCGCCCACATCTTTTTTGCATTGATCTACGGTTGACAGCCTGGGATACAGGTAAGATGAAATTGCAATATTGTCATAACCGACAATCTTTACTTCCTCGGGCATTAAGATGCCAGATTCACGACAGGCATGAATTGCACCTATTGCCATAGCATCATTTGAACTAAAGATCCCATCAAACTTCTCACCATTTGTCAACAGGTCGCGGATCGCATGATAACCGCTGTCCATATCAAAATTTCCATACACAATTTTCGTATTAACAGATGACGGGAAGTTTTTTACCGACATATTAAATCCTGACAATCGATCTTTGGCACTTTTCTCGTTTTTTGGACCCGAAATAAAAACGAGCCTTTGGCATTTCTTTTCTTGTATGAGATGAGTAACAGCTTGTTGCGCTCCCAATGCGTGATCCACCGTAATAGCGGAAAACGGGTGATCAAAATCAGCTCGGTCGATCGTAATCGTTCTAATACCCCGTTCTTCCAAGAAAGTCAGGTCTTTTTCGGTTACATGTAGTGAATTGATGATTGCGCCGCTTACATAGTGATCAACCATGGAATTAAGGTAATATTCAACTTTATTTCTTTCATCATCGCTATTGCACAAATAGATTTTGTATCCGTTTCGATTTGCTTCATTTTCAATTTCTCGCACAAGTTCAGGAAAAAAAGGATTACTCAAAGTCGGAACAAGTAATGCGATTAGATCCGATTTCCTTTCAGACAAACTCTTGGCAAGTGCATTCGGTTTGTAATTCAGTTTTTCGATTATGCTTCTAACCCGAGCAATCGTTTCAGCACTGGCTTCTCCTTTTCCATTAATGATTCGCGAGACGGTCGCAACGGAAACGCCTGCTTCTTTTGCCACATGCCTAATGGTCACCATTTGAAATCACCTCTTTACCGTAACCGGTTACGTTTAGTTTAAATCATTAAAACGTAAATGTCAATAGTAAATGCGAAAAAAATATAAATGAACGGGTCAGGCAAGCGCGGCGACGCATTCCCGAAACATCATTTCGGCGGTTTTCCACCCGAATGAGTTTCAGGCCGCTTATGAAGCAGTTTGTCGCTGGCAATCCTGATGAGATTACCATCAGCGGGGTTGCTTGGGCTGAGGGTGGGCTCTCCAAAAAAGCTTCTCGTCAGGAAAATCTTATGGTTAAATTCGGAAGCGAAGGTGCGGTGCAGATCCCACTATCACGTACGCTTAAAATCATAGAGCAGAGAACCGTGAGTTCAATCAGGATTATTCGATTCGTGGCGTTTCCAAGTTGATGCACCAAATGGGGCTAAGCTATACCAAGCCCACCTACACCCTGGCAGCTGCTGACGAAGAAATGCAGCGCCAGTTTGTCGAAACGGATGTTGCCTTAGCGATCGGAAGAAAAGAAAGCACTGTTGCCTCTTATCTTCGTAAATACCGCAAGAAGGGGCATGATGGGCTTCAAATGAAGTTCTCACCCGGCCCGTTAGTTCATATAAGCTGGCACCGAGAGTTTCCCCATCAATCCCGTTTTCCAGTGCAGTGAGCAGATACCGTGTGCGGGAAACATCATCGACAAAAGCCATTCCTCTTCAGAAAGAATTCCAAAAAGGTCTCGCACATGACCAACCAATGTTGCCGGGATCCGTATTTGACTTTCCTCCTTCATGCAAAAAGCCGGCTACCTTCAATCCAGGCAACCGGCTTTTTGAAAATGTATATATAAAAAGAGAACGCCGTATAAAAGACGTTCTCTTGAACATTCATCTTATACTTTTTCATAACGCTAGGGTCGGATAGAGAAATTGCGATCAATAACCAAGCTATTCCAGCCACTATGGGTATGATATAATCAACGTGCAATAGAATAGGCTTTCAAGGGCGGTCGGCTACCTCTCGGAAGGGAGGGATGCCTGTGGAGGTAAGCTCTGCGTTGCTGGCGCTGATCGTTAATGTCATAGCACTTATCCTTAACAAACGGAAATAGACCGCCCTCGGTCAAAGGAAGCGGTCTATTCCGTAATAACTGTTTGACCTGAAGCTTACCGCCCTTAAAAGCGGCTATTGCGCGGGGAGTCATGTTGCTGCATGGCTCCCTTTGCATGTTACTCATTTCTTGGCTCCAGTATACCACAACTAGAAAAAGAAAATAACCCCATGAGTTTGTCAATCGCGAAGGGACCGGGAACACTCAGGATTCAACAAACGGGCTCCACATATCTACATGCTCCAGGTCCAATACTATGGAAACTTCGATTTTATCTTTCAATACCTTATTTCTAAAGTCATTGCCATCCGTCGTGAAAGTCGTGTATTTCGCTGAATGCTGTAAACTAAGGACTTCTAGGTATCTACTCGACATATTCCTATTACGCACTCCACATGGCTCGAGAGGACAGAACGAATGTCTTTCGAGCTTTCCGTTCTCGGGAACATATCCACGGCATTTTTTGCACTATCGGTAGACGGAAACATATCCACTACATTAGCATAGATAAACAGAATGTGCTGGTAAAACAAAATCTACTCTTTTTTCTGATAAGCTTTATGCTGAATATACCCGCACTCGTTTGCACACCACGATACGAAGCAGGCACACCACTCTACACGGGAATTGAAGCCATACCACGACCAATACGGCGCACCTCCCACATTGCCCACCTGCTGCAAAGCAACGGATACAATAGCTTCATCAGAAGTGGCTATGCCGTAAAGAACCGATGACCATAGCGAATTATTCTCGTCAGCAAAAAGCTCTGTAAGGTACTCTTTCTGTTCATTGTTGAAGCCGTACTGCGCTGCCATTTCATCAACCGACTTGTGGCTTACCGCAATATACAGATAAGTCCTTGTTACCGTAGTTTCCGTTTGGACTATATTTCCATGCCCGTCATCTGTTTCGGTTATCTCTGTTTCCGTGTGGCTTTCCGTTCTTGAAGTGATGGAGTTCATCTCCCAGAAAATATCTTTCAGAAGCTGCTTCTTTGTATCGTCCATCGTTGCAACTTCCATCGGATTATCCGGATCTGTGTTTACCTTTACGGAATAGACCGCAAGCACCTCTTTCCAGACAGCACGGCTGCCAGACATTTCAAGCACATCGAAGGTTGTTCCTGTCTTCAGGTTGTCGATCTGATTGTCGTAATCGGTATTTATTTCCTGCACTGCGGTACGCATTGTCTGTCCAGTGCCGGAATCCTCGCCTGAGAAGAACACACCGAAAACAGAGCCGCATATCAGAGCTATTAGGCAGATGACAATAATGACGACAACGGCAATCCATTCACTTGTATACAACTTTCAGCTTCTTTCTTTTTGCTTTGGCAAACTTATATATGACATCATCCACGGCATCCGTGTATCTGCCTTCCTGAAGCAGCTTATTCTTAAAGCCAACCAGATTCTCAATTACTCTGCGGTATTCTTCCTCACTGAGATAGAGATAATATTTATCTGTTTTCATTTTGGTGTGTCCTCCATTCAAAAAAGGCTCGTCGTACAGCGATCACATCTTGTGCCGCATCCGACTTTATAAAGATATGTCTGCTTTGAAATGCTGTTTTAATGTTTATGGCATACCCTATCTCTGTATCTTTTTTTCCATACGGGATTACCAATCGAATGATCCCTCTTTGCTTGCAGAGATGCTCTTTCAGGCATTCTATATTGTCTGCATTTCCACCATACATTTCTGCGTGACTTTTCATTGATCGTGTCCGGCATTAATGGGAAATTGCGCTCCGACCATTCCTCTGCAAGCTGGGGATACACTGTTGCCAAGTCATTGAAACCCTTCAATACGATTTGACCGCTGCAATATGGACACTGACTTCCGCATGAACGGGTTGAAATCAGGGTGTTCCACTCATGACCTTTGCTGCATCTCCACCAGACCTTTTTATTTGCAAACGCGGTTACCTGTGTAGGCAGCAGCGGCAGATTCCTGTCCGACCACTCGGCAGCCACTTTCGGGAAAGTAGAAGCAAGGTCATTGAAGCCCTCCAATACCGCATTGTGAGAACAATATAGGCATCCTGTACCATTCACTGATCTGCTTTTGACTGAGGCGATCCATTCGTGACCGCATTTTCCTTGCCATATCACTTTTTTATGGGAAGCAACGCTTACCATTGTCGGTTTCAGGCTTTGATTCTTATCAGACCATTCCTTCGCCAGTTCCGGTTTCAGGGATGCCAAGTCGTTTATTCCTTCAATAACCCTTGCTCCAGAACAGATTGGGCATCTCTCTCCGGTTGAACGGCTTTTCGGACTTGCCTGCCATTCGTGTCCGCAGGAGCCTTTCCACCATACTAATTTATTTGAGCCGTAGGTTATCTTATCCGGTGAAAGAGGAAGGTTTCGTTCAGACCATTCCGGCACAAGCTCCGGGTGCATTGACGCTAAACTGTTGCTCATATCAAATCCTCGACCTCCTTTGCAAACACAGTATATAGGGGATTGGAGATGCATTGAAGTTTGCGAGGCTGTCTGTCGGATAAAACAAAAAAGACCCCGAAAGATATTAATCTCTCAAGGTCTGAAAATATGTTATTCGAGATGTGCTTGATCAGCCGAACGGCGTTGTATGCTCATTTTCTGCAATATCGTTTATTACAGGGTTGAAACTAAGTGAGTTAACAAATCCACATAATCCTTAGGGTGATTAAGACTAAATTCACCATGATAATATTGATTCAGAATCTGCAATTTACTATTAGGAATCATGGTATGTAAAATTTCAGCTGACCGGCGCATTACTTTTTGTTCTTTGCCGCCTACAATAATGATTACGTTAGCTGTTGTATTGGCAAGAGAAGGCTTTGCAACATAAGAAGAATTTGACTTCAAGAAGCGGATCATATCCTGCTTTCGTATTTTGCAGGTATCCCGATAATAGTCTTCATACAGCTTATCCTGAATTTTCAGAGACTTAAACTGTGCTTCGGAAAACCACTTTTTCTTGATGAGCCCGTAGCTTATGCCAAAGGTCGGCGCAATCAATGCGGCTGTCATTGGCATAGGCACAACCAAAGCACTCTCGATAACTGCCAATTTGCATATATTGCTTCTTTGTGAAAGCATTTCGACGAGAACTTGCCCACCGAGAGATAAGCCACAAATAGCTAAAATTGTACCGTCAAAGTTCTCGTCAATATAGCTTATAAGTTCTTTTGCATTATTCTCAATCGTTGTGAAAGGAGTATCACTGTCTGCGTGTCCATCCAATACTGGCAGTACAACGTGATAATTTTCCTTCAGTAGATTTGCTTCATCACGATAATTCCACCACGATAAGCCACCGCCATGCAGAAGCATAATAACTTCCGAGTTTTCTTCTCCATATTCAATTATTTTCATCTTACCTCTCCAAATCTCAATCTGATTATAGAAATACCCCTACATGGGTACGCTCTGTTATTTCAAAAACAGCGAAAGCTTGCGAGATGCTTTTCCATGATAAAGTTTATAAGTTCTACACCATTGCGAATGACCTTGTTTTCACTGACAACATGATAACCATGCTTTTCCAAAAATGGCTTGGCAGTAATAGAAGCGCGTGTACTAAAAATAGAAATACCATGTATTTTAGACTGCCGTTCAAGTTCAATTATAATTGATGTGGCAATACCCTTACCTTGATAGTCTTTGTGAACAAATAGCCTGTCAAGATAGCCGTTATTATCCATATCACCAAATCCCACAATAATGTTATTTTCTTCTGCAACAAGTGTATTGTGTTCTAAAAAAGATTTGTCCCAAACAGATAGATCTACATCTCCCGTTGCCCAAATATCAAGTTGCTGTTTCGTGTAATCTTTGGCATTAATTTCGTGAACCGTATTGTAAAACAGTTCTGCAATCTCAGCGCAGTCGGTAGATTTGTATTTGCGTATATCCATAGGCGACTCCTCCTCGAAAAAATAAATAATCTTGCCTATTTTAACAGATGCTTATTTTTCAGCTTTAAGTGTATAAGTAGCTCCCCAATGATTCAAAATATCAATTTTTGAAAAACCCGCAGCCTGCAATGCTTCAGTTTCATGCTGCACCGTCAGTGGGGTGTCGTAATGATAGAACTCACTGTCACTGATTCCTTGCAGCTTTTTCAGGCGTAACAACTCCTTCCGCTGAAATTCTTCATCAGAATCAGAAAGTGAAAAGTAATCGGTAAGAATGAAATAGCCGTCAGATTTAAGTGCTTTTCCGATTTTATGATATAACGGAATTTTTTCTGCTTTTGTAAAGTGGTGGAGCGATTCCACAGATACGACGGCATCAAAAGCATCACTTTCAAATTCAACATCAAAATATGAACCGAGGATCAACGTCAGGTCTTTATCCTTGAATTTGTTTTTCAGCGCATTTAACATTCTCGGAGCAAGGTCGATTCCGACTACTTTTGCAGATGGATTCAGCTTATAATATCGTTCTAACTCCAGTCCTGTACCGCACCCCAAATCAAGAATACGAGATGTTGCTCCGGCCGGAAGGCATCCGGCTGTAAATAAATAAAATTCTTCTGCCGAATCAATACAAGTCATTTGATGATTGTCATATTCGCTCAAACGATTATCAAAAAAATCACCCATTTTTTCAAGCATAATAGCATCTCCGTTCTGTGTTTCACTCTACACAAAATATAAATACCCTTATATGGGTACGCTTTGTTCTCTCAAGGTCTTAAAAAATGTTGTTCGAGATGCGTTCAATAAGCCAAGCGGCGTTGTATGCTCATAATCCGCCTTATAAACTGAAATTTATGAAAGTCTTGTTTCAAGCCATTCTCTGAAAAACTTGAGTTGCGTATCCGTATGGAACCAATGTTCCCCGTCTTTTTGCTCCGTAAGCTCACATCCAAATTCATCAGCAAATTTTTTCATATAATCGTATTCGCACATCATATCGTTTTCACCGCGAAGAATAAAGGTTTTGTGCGTCCACTTTTTGATTGGATGGTTCGTCACATAGGCATAATACGGAAAATAGAGGGGTTCAATATCGTTATCTATGAATACTTTTTCCTTAAATGTATCCTCTGTAATATGGCAGTAATTCATAAGGTTGTGAATAATTCTTTCCATATCCGTGACGGGGGAAAGAAACCACACCCGATCAATATCGACATCGGCAAATGTGAGCAAATCAAAATATGCTCCCATGCTGCACCCAAAAATCGAAATCTTTTTTGCATGGTTCATGGCATAGGAATACATCAAATTGAGTTCACGAACGCATTCGTCTGGCATAATAAAGTCCGTTTCATATACTCGTTCTCCGTGCTGGGGAAAATCAAAGCTTAGTACCTGATAGCCTTTTTTGTCGCCGCTTCCGCAAGCGCCCAAATGCAGTCGTCAATTTTTGAAGAGTGACTTCCGTGTGCTGCAATAATCATCTTATCGCTCGGTTTACCCCATATGATTGCAGGAATACCATTAATTCTGATTTTATCTAAATCCATACTGTTTTCTCCTTCGAAGCCCGATTTATCGCTCTGTAAGATAATATAAATACCCTTACATGGGTACGCTCTGTTATTTCAAAAACAGCGACAGCTTCACTTAGATGCTGCCGCTGTTTGCGCTATCAATTATGCGATTTTTTCACCTCTGCACAAATACCTACACCATTTGATGTAGATTTGATGTAAAGATGTAGTTTGCGGGCTTTTACAAAGTCCGCAAACCCGCATGGTTACTGGGTTTCCGGCACTTTGCTCAGTCCAAAGGTTTCATCGTCGGGAGCAAAATTCGGCTCCCTTCATCCTGTTCCATGCCGCTCTGTAAGGGTTCAAAACCCGCACAATACTCGATTCGTGAAATTTTTTTCATTCGTCTCGTGTCCTCTTGTGCCATCCTTTTCGCTTCAAAAGTTGTAGAAAAGTTGTAGAAAGTTGTAGTGCGCCTGTTATGGCATATCGCTGGCATAGAAATGGCAAAAATTTGCTGCGTTACTCAGGATGCTATATCTAACATGATCTCTACACAAAGAACGGCTTGATCGTTTAACCGCAGACGCATACATTATTATATAATAACCTTCAATTCAATCTAAGTCAACGATTTTATCGAAACATTTTATTACTTTTATTGCCCCACCTTTAATACATAATACATAATAAAGAGGAGACTGTCATGCCAGAATACCAACTTCAAATTAAACAAGTGGTAGATTACCCACGATGCCGGATTTATC
>ERZ838577.2256-NODE-2256-length-22195-cov-12.287715_pt1 | contig 22195 bp, 15 predicted proteins | sample MGYA00519682_ERZ838577 | MGnify/ENA primary metagenome ERZ838577 (study PRJEB31850, sample SAMEA3708838) | human gut metagenome | biome: human gut; feature: human-associated habitat; material: faeces | place: China | collected 2014 ...
CAGCTCCAGTTGGTGATGAGAATGCACCGCTGCAGGCTTTGATTTTCGATTCTGTCTTCAATTCATTCCGTGGTATCATTGCATATTTTAAGGTAGTAAACGGAGTGATTCGTACAGGTGATAAGGTGAAATTCTTCAATACAGGAAAAGAATATGATGCCGATGAAGTCGGTGTATTGAAAATGGATATGGTTCCTCGGAAAGAGTTGCGTACGGGGGATGTAGGATACATTATTTCCGGTATCAAAACTTCTAAAGAGGTAAAGGTAGGAGATACCATTACACATATCAGTCGTCCGTGTGATAAGGCAATCGATGGGTTTGAGGAAGTAAAGCCGATGGTCTTTGCCGGAGTTTACCCGATTGAGGCGGAAGATTATGAGAATTTGCGTGCTTCTTTGGAAAAACTTCAGCTGAACGATGCGTCTCTGACCTTTCAGCCAGAATCTTCTTTGGCGCTGGGCTTCGGATTCCGTTGCGGATTCTTGGGATTGCTTCACATGGAAATTGTGCAGGAACGACTGGATCGTGAGTTTGATATGAATGTGATTACCACTGTTCCTAACGTATCGTATATGATTTACGACAAGCAGGGAGGAGTGCAGGAAGTGCATAACCCGGGGGGAATGCCCGATCCGACGCTGATTGATCATATTGAAGAACCTTATATTGATGCTTCCATTATTACGGCAACAGACTATATCGGTCCGATTATGACGTTGTGTCTGGGTAAGCGCGGAGAACTGGTGAAGCAGGACTATATCTCAGGTAATCGTGTGGAATTGCATTACAAGATGCCTTTGGGTGAAATTGTGATAGATTTCTATGATAAGTTGAAGAGTATTTCCAAGGGATATGCTTCTTTTGACTATCATCAGTCTGGTTTCCGTCCATCTAAATTGGTGAAGCTGGATATTCTGTTGAACGGAGAATCGGTTGATGCCTTGTCTACGTTGACTCACTTTGATAATGCGTATGATTTAGGACGCCGGATGTGTGAGAAACTGAAGGAATTGATACCTCGTCAGCAGTTTGAAATTGCGATTCAGGCGGCTATCGGTGCAAAGATTATTGCGCGTGAAACCATTAAGGCAGTCCGTAAGGATGTGACGGCTAAATGTTATGGAGGTGACGTAAGCCGTAAGCGTAAGCTCTTGGAAAAACAGAAAAAAGGAAAAAAACGTATGAAGCAAATTGGTACGGTTGAAGTTCCTCAAAAGGCATTTTTAGCGGTTCTTAAGCTTGATTAAGCTTTTGAATCTCTGCAAGAGGCGTCAAAAAGACAAAAAATCTCTTTTTGATGCCTCTTTTATTTTTATCAAATTGTAATGTATTGTAAAAATAAATTGAGAGTTTGTTGTTTATTCTGTGTAGAATATATATATTTGTCACATGAATAAGGCTTTGCTAGATATTTTAAAAGTAGGTGGACTCTTTTGGTATATGGTGGTTTTATTTAGTAATAAAATTTTTTATTAACCATCCTGCTTTTCTTTTAATGTAATTTTGGTTAGGTAGGACTTAAAAACATTTTAAATATGGAAAAACTTTACCCCAGTAACAAAGTGAGGTTTCGTCATCTTTATGATAAAACTGATAAGGAAGAACAAATTCTTTTTTACAGATGTTCATTGATGGTGGAAACGTATATTAAAATACACGTTCGTAATCAGGAAGATGTCTACAATTTACGTCAGGAAGTATTGTTGAAAGTGGTAGAAGGATTGGATAAGTCGTACCATGAAAGAGGACGTTTTTTTCAATGGGCAATGACGATAACAATTAATATGGTAAATGATTATTATCGCAGAAAGAAAAATGCCCCCACTATGGTTGCACTTGATAATGAGGCCGTAGTGGCTCATACGGCAGGATATTCTTCATTAAAAATTAAGTTTTTGTTGAAGTTTGAGCGTGTTTATCTGATAATACGGGAAATAATACTTTTCGAGCTTTCTTTGTTTGAGAGAGAATTGATTATAGACCTATTCTTTAAAGGTTTAAGTTTTAGAGAAGCGGGCGAAAAGAGAGGTATAAGTAAATCGACTTGTTTCAAGCTTTATAAAAAAATCATAGCTAAAATTCGCGATTTGTTAAAAGAAAGAGGAATTGATTTTACTTTTCTAGATGAAGATTTATAAGAAAAAGGCATCCATGCAAGATTTGTATTTGGGTGCCTTTTCTTATTTGTTTCTTCTGAATTTCGACTTTTTTTGTACTTTTGCGCGGAAAAAATAATTAAAAGCTATCTTTATGTTAACATTGGATTGTATTTATCGAGCATCGTTTGCTCTGAAAAATGTGATAAGAAGAACGGATTTGATATATGCTCCCCAAATAAATAATGAGAGTCAGGTATATTTGAAACCGGAAAACCTGCAATATACAGGTTCGTTTAAGTTGCGTGGTGCATGTTACAAGATTTCTTGCTTGACAGAGGAAGAAAAGGCTCGCGGAGTGATTGCTTGTTCAGCGGGAAATCATGCGCAGGGTGTTGCACTTGGTGCTACGAAGCATGGCATAAAATCGCTGATTTGTCTTCCGGAAGGCGCGCCAATCTCGAAGGTGGAAGCTACCAAGCGTTATGGAGCCGAGGTTTGTCTGGTTCCAGGTGTTTATGATGACGCTTACCAAAAGGCTTTGCAGCTTAAGGAGGAAAGAGGATATACCTTCATTCATCCTTTTGATGATGAACATGTCATTGCCGGACAGGGAACAATCGGACTGGAATTGTTGAATCAGCTTCCCGATGTAGAAGTCGTGATAGTGCCTATTGGAGGAGGTGGACTCATATCTGGTGTGGCTTATGCGCTGAAATCTTTAAAACCTGATGTGAAGGTATATGGTGTGCAGGCACAAGGGGCTCCGAGTATGTTGCGGTCTATCGAGCATGAACGTCGCGAATGCCTTTCTTCAGTGTCAACAATCGCAGATGGTATTGCAGTAAAGGAACCAGGAGAACATACTTTTGATTTGTGCAGCAAGTATGTGGATGGTATTGTAACTGTGACGGAAGATGAAATCTGTGCGGCTATTTTAGCTCTGATGGAGCAGCAGAAATTGATTGCTGAAGGGGCGGGAGCTGTTGCTGTGGCAGCTGCCATGTTTAATAAGGCTCCGGTAGCAGGAAAGAAAACAATTTGCGTGGTATCCGGAGGAAATATTGATGTGACTATCCTGAGCCGTGTGATTGGACGTGGATTGGATATGTCTGGCCGTTCTTATACTGTAACGCTTGATTTGCATGATAAACCTGGAGAACTGATGGGAGTAGCTACTATTGTGGCTCGTCTGGGAGGAAATATCATTTCAGTACTTCACGAACGTAACAATAATAATAGTAATGTGACAGCCTGTTTCCTGCGACTGGTGATGGAAACACGTAATGCGGAGCACATTTCACTTATTCGAAATGCACTGCTGGAGGCAGGATACACCATCGTAAATTAAGTAGAAGAGCTGTAATTTGTCAGATTTCTGAACTTGTCCTGACGAATTTAATTTTTTTAAGCAGATTTTCCTCGTTAACGTTACCAACAATACAATATTTATCGTACATTTGCCACACATTTGTAAAGTGTGGTTTGCAAAAATGACTGATAAAATAAAACATCTAGGTATTGTGGAAAGCATTAACGGTTCTTACTTAAAGGTGAGGATTGTACAGACGTCAGCTTGTTCTGCCTGCAGCATAAAAGGGCATTGCAGTGCGGCTGAATCGAAGGAGAAACTGATAGATGTATACAATAAGTCTGGTCTCCCCTGTCAGGTAGGAAACCAGGTCATGATAAGCGGAGCGACATCCCTGGGAATGAAAGCTGTAATGTGGGCTTTTGTTTTTCCTTTTGTGGTGTTGCTCGTTTCTCTTTTTGTCGCTATGTATTTTACGGGAGGGGATGAGGCCGTTTCTTCCATTGCATCTTTGTGTATGCTTATACCTTATTATCTGATACTTTTCTTTTGCCGGGAGAAATTCAGACGTACTTTTGTGTTTGTTTTGGAATCAATTAATAATTAATAAACTAACTTTATATTATGAGTTTAATTTTGGTTGCAGTGATTTCACTAGGTGCCATTGGCTTGATTTCAGCTGTTATCTTGTACGTGGCTTCTAAGAAATTTGCTGTGTATGAAGATCCCCGAATTGCTCAGGTGGCAGAAGTGCTTCCTCAGGCCAATTGCGGTGGATGTGGTTTCCCGGGATGTTCCGGTTTTGCAGCTGCTTGTGTAAAAGCTGGTTCTCTGGAGGGGAAAATGTGTCCGGTGGGCGGTCAGCCTACAATGGAGAAGGTCGCAAGTATTTTGGGACTGGAAGCAGCTGCTTCAGAACCGAAGGTTGCGGTAGTGAGATGTAACGGAACATGTGCCAACCGTCCGAAGCTGACTCAGTACGACGGGGTGCGTTCTTGTGTGGTAGCCAATTCTACTTTCGGAGGTGAAACCGGTTGTACCTTTGGCTGTCTGGGATGTGGTGACTGCGTATCAGCTTGTCAGTTTGATGCCATTCACATGAATCCGGAAACAGGACTTCCTGAAGTAGACGAATCAAAATGTACGGCTTGTGGCGCTTGTAGCAAGGCTTGTCCGCGTAACATCATTGAAATTCGTCCGAAAGGTAAGAACAACCGCAGAGTGTACGTACAGTGTGTCAATAAGGACAAGGGTGCTGTAGCCCGTAAGGCATGTGCAGCAGCTTGTATCGGTTGCGGCAAGTGTGTGAAGGTATGTCCGTTTGAAGCTATTACATTGGAAAACAACCTGGCCTATATCGACCCGGCTAAATGTAAGTCATGCCGTAAGTGTGAGATGGAATGTCCGCAGCAGGCTATCGTGGCAGTGAACTTCCCTCCTCGTAAGCCGAAGGCAGAAGCTCCTGCAGCAGAAAAACCGGCTGTAGAGAAGCCTGCAACCGCCAGTCCGGTAAAACCTGAAGCTGTAAAGACTGAAACGGTAACTCCAGCTGCAGCTCCGGCTGCCGAAGCTCCAAAGAATACAGAGGCTTAATCTTATAATTGTATAATACTAAATAACATAAAAGTGAAGACGTTTAGAATTGGTGGAGTTCATCCAGCAGAAAATAAATTGTCAGCCGGGAAAGCTATTGAAACGCTTGCACTTCCTAAGCAGGCGGTGTTCCCGTTGTCTCAGCATATTGGTGCGCCTGCCACTGCCATTGTAAAGAAAGGCGATGTGGTAAAGGTGGGGACCAAGATTGCCGAAGCGGGAGGCTTTGTATCGGCAGCTATCTTCTCTTCCGTGTCTGGAAAGGTAAATAAGGTAGACAGCGTGATTGATGCAAGCGGCTATCGCAAGCCTGCAATTTTCATTGACGTAGAAGGTGATGAATGGGAAGAAACAATCGACCGTAGCAAGGATTTGGTAAAGGAATGTAACCTGACTCCGGAAGAAATTGTCGCAAAAATCAAGAATGCCGGTATCGTAGGTATGGGTGGTGCTTGTTTCCCTACTCATGTGAAACTGACTCCTCCTCCCGGATGCAAGGCAGAATGTGTAATCATCAATGCCGTAGAATGTGAACCTTATCTGACTGCCGACCATCGTCTGATGCTGGAAAAAGCAGATGAAATCCTGGTAGGTGTACAGATTCTGATGAAGGGAGCAAAAGTAAACAAAGCTTATATCGGTATTGAAAATAATAAACCGGATGCCATCAAACTGATGACAGAAAAGGCAGCCGCTTATCCAGGTATTGAAATTGTACCTTTGAAGGTGAAATATCCTCAAGGAGGTGAAAAACAGTTGATTGACGCTGTTATCGGCCGTCAGGTACCTGCTCCTCCTGCTATTCCTATTAATGTAGGTGCAGTGGTACAGAACGTGGGTACTGCGTACGCAGTATACGAAGCTGTACAGAAAAACAAACCTTTGTTTGAACGTGTGGTAACGGTAACAGGTAAGTCATTGAAGAACCCTTCTAACTTCCTGACCCGTATGGGAACTCCGATGAGCCAGCTGATTGAAGCTGCCGGAGGTCTGCCGGAAGATACCGGAAAAGTAATCGGTGGTGGTCCGATGATGGGTAAGGCTTTGGTAAATACTGAAGTACCTATCTGTAAAGGTAGCTCTGGTGTGCTGATTATGAACGATAAGGAAGCGCGCCGTGCAGAACCTCAGCCATGTATCCGTTGTGCGAAGTGTGTAAGCGTTTGTCCGATGGGACTGGAACCTTACTTGCTGGCTACTTGTTCGGCTCATGGCGACTGGGAACGCGTGGAACACGAAATGATTATGTCGTGCATCGAATGTGGTTCATGCCAGTTTACATGTCCTTCTCATCGTCCGATGTTGGATTACATCCGTTTAGGTAAAGGTAAGGTGGGCGGTATCATCCGTGCACGTAATGCAAAAAAATAATTTGAGAATCTTATGGCAAACAAATTAATAGTATCCTTATCGCCGCATGTACATGGTGGCGACAGTGTACAGAAAAACATGTACGGCGTATTGATTGCGCTGATACCGGCCTTGCTTGTATCTTTCTACATGTTTGGTCTGGGAGCAGTGGTGGTGACACTGACTTCTGTCATTGCATGCTTGTTCTTTGAATGGGCTATCACCAAATTCATATTGAAGCGCGAACGTACTACTATCATGGACGGGTCGGCTGCCCTGACCGGTGTGTTGCTGGCATTTAACTTGCCTTCTAACCTGCCGTTGTGGATCATCATTATCGGTGCGCTGGTAGCTATCGGTATCGGAAAGATGACTTTCGGTGGATTGGGATGTAACCCGTTCAACCCGGCTTTGGTGGGACGTATCTTCCTGCTGATTTCTTTCCCTGTACAGATGACTTCATGGCCGGTAGTAGGTCAGCTGACCAGTTATACGGATGCGGAAACTACTGCTACTCCGTTGGCTTTGATGAAGATGGCGGTACATGGCGATGCCAATGCGTTGAGCCAGTTGCCCGATACCATGTCTTTGTTCTTGGGTAACAATCCAGGATGTATCGGTGAGGTAAGTGCCTTGGCATTATTGTTAGGACTTGTGTATATGTTGTGGAAAAAGATTATCTCCTGGCATATTCCGGTTTCCATTCTGGCAACCGTATTCGTATTCTCAGGTCTGATGCATTTGGCTAATCCTACAGTATATGCTTCTCCGTTGACCCATCTGTTTACCGGAGGTTTGATGCTGGGTGCGATTTTCATGGCCACAGATTATGTGACTTCACCTATGACTCACAAAGGAATGTTGATTTATGGTGTGGCTATCGGTTTCCTGACAGTAGTAATCCGTACTTTCGGTGCCTATCCGGAAGGTATGTCGTTCGCTATTTTCATCATGAACGCATTCACTCCGTTGATTAATACATATTGCAAACCAAAACGTTTCGGGGAGGTAGTGAAGAAATGAAAAAACTAGAATCATCTTTAAAGAATATGGCTCTGGCACTAACCGGATTTTCCGTAGTGGCCGGAGGTTTGCTGGGCTGGGTGAACGATGTGACCGCAGAACCTATTGATCAGGCGAATGCCAAGACTTTGAGTGATGCCATTGCAGTGGTAGTTCCCGGTTTTGATAATAATCCGGCTGAAGCTCCTGATACTGTAGAACTCAATGGTGCTTTTTATAGAATCTATAAAGCAACGAAAAGCGGTGAGTTTATCGGAGCTGCGGTGGAATCTTCCTCCAACGGTTTTGGTGGTACGTTAACAGTACTAGTAGGTTTTGATACAGAAGGTAATATTATTGATTATTCGTTGTTGAGTCATGCTGAGACTCCAGGACTTGGTTCGAAGGCTGCTGACTGGTTTAAGAAGGGGGCTAAGGGTGATATTACGGGGAAAAACCCAGGTAAATCTCTTCTGAAAGTGAGTAAGGAAAATGGAGATATAGATGCAATAACAGCATCTACTATTACTTCCAAGGCTTTTTTAAATGCTGTAAACAATGCGTATGCAGCCTATAAGAATCAGCATGTAGATGGAGCCAGCGGAGCTACTCAGCAGGAAAAACCGGCCGAAGAAGCTGTGAGTGATACAACGAATGTAGAACCCGTTAAATAAGGAGGACAGGCTATGAATAATTTTAAAGTGTTAATGAATGGGATTGTAAAAGAAAATCCTACGTTTGTACTCCTTTTAGGTATGTGTCCGACCCTGGGTACAACTTCTTCTGCCATCAACGGTATGGGTATGGGACTCGCTACTATGTTTGTACTGATTTGTTCAAACGTGGTAATCTCTCTGATTAAGAATCTGGTGCCCGACATGGTACGTATTCCTATTTTTGTGGTCGTAATTGCTTCGTTCGTAACCTTGCTTCAGATGGTGATGCAGGCATACGTACCGGCATTGTACGCTACATTGGGATTGTTCATTCCGTTGATTGTGGTGAACTGTATTTTGCTGGGTCGTGCTGAGGCTTTTGCAGCTAAGAATAACCCCTTGTCTTCTTTCTTCGACGGCTTGGGTATGGGACTTGGATTTACCATTGCCTTGACTTTGCTGGGTGGTGTACGTGAATTCCTGGGAACTGGCAAATTGTTTAACATTGCCATCATGCCAGAAGATTACGGAATGCTGATTTTCGTTTTGGCTCCAGGTGCTTTCATCGTATTGGGATACCTTATTGCGATTGTAAACCGCTTGAAAAAAGCATAACCCTTAAAAATAGAAAGATATGGAATATATATTGATATTTATCACCGCAATCTTTGTGAACAACGTAGTGTTGTCACAATTCTTGGGTATCTGTCCGTTCTTGGGAGTTTCCAAGAAAGTGGAAACTGCCATGGGTATGGGAGCTGCGGTAGCTTTCGTGTTGACGCTGGCCACCATCGTGACCTATGCCATCCAGAAGTTTGTGTTGAATGTTTTCGGATTGGAATACTTGCAGACCATTGCCTTTATCCTTGTCATTGCCGCATTGGTTCAGATGGTAGAAATTATCTTGAAAAAGGTTTCTCCTTCTTTGTATCAGGCACTGGGAGTGTTCTTGCCTTTGATTACAACTAACTGCTGTATCCTGGGTGTGACTATCCTGGTAATCCAGAAGGACTATGATTTGCTGACCGGAGTAGTATATGCCTTCTCTACCGCATTAGGATTTGCTTTGGCACTGATTGTGTTTGCCGGCATTCGCGAACAGTTGAGCCTGGTAAACATTCCGAAAGGTATGAGAGGAATGAGTATCGCATTGGTTACAGCCGGTTTGCTGGCTATGGCATTCATGGGCTTCTCAGGCGTAGATAAAGGTTTGGCAGTGCTGTTTGGATTGAATTAATCCTGTCTTTTGACAGTTACTTATTGTAAAAGTGTTATTCGTCACGTGACGGATAACACTTTTTTAATTTTTTAATGGGAGGTACATGGACATTCCAATACTTTTTTTTACTTTTGTAGAGATATAGTAAATGACTTTAATAAAGGAGTTAAATATAAGATAAACCTTAGTGTTATGAAAAAAAGAATTCTCGTGACAGGTGGAACCGGATACATCGGTTCTCATACTGTGGTTGAATTGCAGAATAGCGGTTACGAAGTGGTAATTGTAGACAATCTTTCCAATTCGCGCGCTGATGTAGTGGACAGCATCGAACAGATTTCAGGTGTACGCCCAGCTTTTGAAAAAGTAGATTGTCTTGATTACGAAGGACTGGACAATGTATTTGCTAAATATCCTGGTATTCAGGGAATCATTCATTTTGCAGCAAGTAAGGCTGTAGGTGAATCTGTTCAGAAACCGTTGCTGTATTATCGTAACAACCTGGTTTCTTTGATTAACTTGCTGGAACTTATGCCGAAACACGGAGTAAAAGGTATTATCTTCTCTTCTTCTTGTACGGTATACGGCCAGCCGGATGTATTGCCTGTAACAGAAGAAGCTCCTATCAAGAAGGCTGAATCTCCTTACGGTAATACGAAGCAGATTAATGAAGAAATTATCCGCGATACCATTGCTTCTGGCTCTCCTATCCATGCAGTGATGTTGCGTTATTTCAATCCGATTGGTGCACATCCAACAGCTCTGATTGGTGAACTTCCGAACGGCGTTCCGCAGAACCTGATTCCATTCCTTACTCAGACTGCAATGGGTATCCGTGAAAAATTGAGCGTATTCGGTGACGATTATGATACCCCTGACGGTTCTTGTATCCGTGACTATATTTACGTAGTAGATTTGGCAAAGGCACACGTAATTGCCATGAACCGTATTTTGGAAGACAAGCAGAAAGATAAAGTAGAAGTATTCAATGTGGGTACTGGTCGTGGTCTTTCTGTATTGGAACTGATTCATAAGTTTGAAGAATCTACCGGCGTGAAGTTGAACTACCAGATTGCTCCTCGTCGTGCAGGTGATATTGTGAAAGTTTGGGCTGATCCTTCTTATGCAAACTCTGAATTGGGATGGAAAGCTGAAACATCTATCGAAGATACCTTGCGTTCTGCATGGAAATGGCAGGTTCACCTCCGTGAAAAAGGTATCATGTAAATTGAATTCTTAATAAAATAAAAAATACTGAACTAAAGATATTTTATGAACGTTACATGTAATATACAGCTCTTGCGGTTCTTGTGTATGTGATATAGATAATGAACGGCAGCAGATTTTCATCCGAAATGAAAGCAGAGAGTTGTATTTTTGCATAGTAGTTTTGTCGTGTTTTATTTTGTGTTTGTGTTGTGGCTGTTCTCCGACGAGAGTCGGGGAACAGTTTTTTTTGCGAAAACTTGATGCGAGAAAATACAGAAGAATATGAAGACTTTAAGAAATCAGAATTACTGGTGGAAGTTTGAACAGCTTCCGTTACTCCTTTATTTATGCAAGTGGCTTTTTCTCTCAGTTTTGTCTGGGGCTTGTATAGGTTCGGCTTCTGCCTTGCTGTTGGTATCTTTGGAATGGGCCACGCAGTATCGTGAACATCATCTGTGGATAATTGCTCTTTTGCCTGTGGCTGGTTTGCTTATCGGCTTGATGTATCATTATTGGGCGGGAACAGCTTCCCGGGGAAACAATTACCTGATTGAGGAAATCCGTTCACCTCATGATATTATTCCTTTCCGTATGGCTCCGTTAGTATATATTGGAACTGTATTGACCCATTTGTTCGGTGGTTCTGCCGGACGAGAAGGAACCGGTGTACAGATGGGAGGAGCTATAGCCGACCAGTTTTCCCGTCTGTTTCGTATGCGTCGCAGAGACCATCGTCTGATGGTAGCAATTGGTATCAGTGCAGGTTTTGCTTCTGTGTTTGGTACCCCACTGGCGGGAGCCGTTTTTGGTTTGGAAGTCATTGTGGTAGGGCGTATGCGTTATGAAGCTATCCTGCCGAGCTTTCTTTCGGCTGCCGTGGCCAGCATGGTTTGTCATGCGTGGGGAGTGGAGCATACACATTATGTAGTTTCTGAAGTTCCTTTCCCGGATGCGTCCAATTTGTTGTGGACCATTGGCGCAGGTATTCTTTTCGGATTGGCAGCCATGCTGTTTTCACGTTCCATCGGTTTTTGGTCAGGAATGGCCAAGCGCATCAGTTATCCGCCTTTCCGTCCGTTGATAGGAGGACTGGTGATTGCTGCAGCTGTCTGGATGATGGGAACGACGAAATATATCGGTTTGGGTGTACCTACCATTGTGGCTTCGTTCTCGGAACAGCAGATGTGGTATGATTTCCTGCTGAAGATTCTGTTTACGACCTTCACGATTGGAGTTGGATTCAAGGGAGGTGAAGTTACTCCTCTGTTCTTTGTGGGAGCTACTTTAGGCAGTGCGTTGTCGGCTGTGGTACCCCTTCCGATGGGACTATTGGCTGGAATTGGTTTTGTAGCTGTGTTTGCCGGAGCAACAAATACCCCCATTGCTTGTACACTGATGGGTATTGAACTTTTCGGGGCAGAGCCAGATCTTTATTTAGGCATAGCTTGTGTGGTGGCTTATCTTTTCTCCGGTCATACCGGCATTTATACAGCTCAGTTGATTGGAAGCCCGAAGCATTTGGCCTATTCTCGCAGGAAGGGAAAAACACTTGCGGAATAGGAATCATAATCAGTCGTTTATAGCTTTTAGAAAACGCAAGTACGTTTAACTTGAAACGCAAGTGCATTTAAGATAAAACGCAAGTGCGTTTTACATCAAACGACGAAGCGTTTTGTTTTAAACGTAAGTGCATTTAAAGTGAAGCACCTTTGTATTTAGAATCAAGTGTTTTTGTGTTTGAAAATGTAACACAAAGACGCCTTTTTTGTATATATAGGGGCTGAGAAAAAAGAGGATTATCGGAGGATTTTCCTCTTTTTTTTATGTTGTATAGCCTAAATGTATCATGAGATAAAGAAAATGTTACACACGATGTAATGATGTAACATAATCTATAGGTGTTGGTAATACGGTATAATTCTTTTTCTTTATTAAGAACTACATTTGCGAAGAGTTAAATGATTTGTAAATGTGTAATCTTAAATGAAAAATGCGTATGGACACAAGACAGAGGGAATATTAAGTGATACATCGTTCAATGTGAGATATGACATTAATAGATGTCTTTCTCTATAATGTAGATTGATAATTAACCAAAACTTTTTGTTAGCTCGTAAGATTTTTGCGTAGGCAAAAATTACTATAGATGAAATTATGAGATGAGAATTTATTAACTATTAAACATACAAATATGATGAAAAACTTATTTAGATTACGCCTGATGTGGCTATTCATGTTGTTTTGTATGATTCCTTTATGGGCTTTGTCACAGAATATTACCGTAAAAGGTATTGTGAAAGATGGAGCCGGGGAATCTGTTATAGGTGCAAGTGTACTTCAAAAGGGTACAACCAATGGTACAATTACAGACTTTGAAGGAGGCTTTACATTAGAACTTCCTTCCAATTCAGTCATTGTGGTTTCTTTTGTAGGATATAAAACGCAGGAAATTTCAGTTGCGGGAAAAACCGATTTGACCGTTACATTGACAGAGGATACACAGTTACTCGGTAATGTGGTAGTAGTAGGTTATGGTACACAGAAAAAAGAAGATTTGACTTCTGCCATTGCTACCCTGAGTCCGAAGGAAGTTTTAAAATCTCCGGGAGGTATTACCGATGCATTGCAAGGAAGTACTGCCGGTGTGAATGTGTCAGGAGAAAAAATTCGTATTCGCGGTACGGGGTCTATTACTGGTAGCACTGACCCATTGTGGGTGGTTGACGGAATTATTGATGCTTCTGGGAACATCCCCAACGATGATGAAATTGAATCTATTCAGGTGTTGAAGGATGCTGCTTCATGTGCTATTTATGGTGTTCGTGGTGCGAATGGTGTTATTGTGGTTACCACCAAAAAAGGTGCGGAAGGTAAACCGAAAATCAGCTTTAACGCTTATGCCGGTTTCGGAACTCCATCCAAGAAAGTGGACATGATGAACGCCTACGATTACGGTGTGTATGTTAACGAATTGTATTATAACTCTTCTGATGCAGCCCAAATTGCTAATGGAACGTGGAATACAACTGTTCCGAGTGGTGTGTCTACTCCAAGTAAGCCAATGGCAAATACAGATTGGTGGGATGAATATTTCTGTAATACCAATTACCAGAAGTATGATGTTTCGATTAGTGGCGGTGGCCAGTATGCCAATTATCGTATTGGTGCAACCCATACTGACAACGATGATCAGATGCACAAGAACGATGCAAAGGTGGACAATATCTATGCCAATGTAGAAGGAACAGTCGGTCGCTTTACGTATGGTGGACGTGTTTTTGCCAATTACAGCCGCACCAATGGATATAACGGTGCTTCTTTGATGAATACATTGATTACTCCACCGAACCTGCCGGTGTACAACGAAGACGGAACGTTCTTCCTGACCGGAAATAGTGGGCGTGACGGTAATGACATCCATAATCAAATTTGGTATCTGCATAACCAAGAATTCCGTAATCGCTCAGTCAGTGCGATGGGAAGTATCTTCGGTGAACTCAAAATTTTCGATTGGTTGAAATACCGCTTGACTTATACCTATTCGTATGCCCGTAATAATGATGCTTCCATCGTTCCCGAATACGATTTAGGAACAACTAATGGTAGACAAGCCTATAATTCGCAGACTTTAACCTATGGCGGAAGCGGTCACGAAGTGATTGAGAACCTGCTTACTTTTGATAAAACATTTAATGATGTACATTCATTGTCTGGTGTGCTGGGTATGGTTTCTGAAAAGTTTGATGGTTGGTCGACTGGTGTTTCTGGACGTAGCAATGAGTACAGTGGTTTTGGTATTGCAACCCGCTATCCGGATAGTCAGATAGTTACTGGTTCGCAGTATAATGAGGCTTATTTCTCTTACCTGGCACGTGTGATGTATTCTTATAACAGCAAGTACATGATTACCGCCAACTTCCGTGCAGATGAATCTTCCAAGTTTATTGATGGCAATCGTTGGGGATACTTCCCTTCTTTCTCTGTGGGATGGAGAATCAGCGAGGAACCGTGGATGAAGAAAGCTACCTCCAATTGGTTGGATAATTTGAAATTACGTGCTACTTTGGGTTGGATTGGTAGTGCCAATGCTGTAGGACGTTATGATACCCAGTCTGTAGTGGAGGTGGATAACCGCTATTATACTTTTGGTAATGGACAAACTAACTCAGCCGGAACCGGAACTGCCTCTAATGCACCTGCTCCTCTGATTGAAAACTTTGCCAATTCTAGCTTGTCTTGGGAAACGACCCGTGATGCCGGTTTTGGTTTCGATATGGATATGTTCAGTAACAAGTTGAGTGTTGTATTCGACTATTATAATCGCAAAACTACTGATATGCTGCTTGCTGTTCAGCTACCACGTTCTACTGGTAATATCAACTCCATGTACATGAATGTAGGTAGTATGAAAAACTGGGGTATTGAACTTTCTGTTACGTATCGTGAGCAGATAGGTGACATGAAATTGACCATTTCTCCTAATTTTTCTTTCTACCGCAACGAAGTAACTAGTTTGGGTAGCAACGCATCATTGGCTGGAGGTAACACGAATACGGCAAATGTGACCATGACAATGGTAGGACATCCGGTTGCTCAGTTCTGGGGATACAAGACCGATGGTCTGTTCCAGACTGATGCGGAGGCTGCCGCTTACGTCAACAAAGATGGACAGCGTTTGCAGGAATCTGCCAAGGCCGGTGATATCAAATATGTGGATTTGAACGGAGACGGTAAAATTTCTGACGAAGACAAAACCTTTATCGGTTCTTCTTTGCCTGACTGTTCTTTCGGTTTAAACATCTCGGCTGAATATAAGGGTTTTGATTTCTCTATGTTGTGGCAGGGTGATTTTGGTAACCAGATTTACAACAACTGGAAGAACGAACTGATGGGCGGTTATGCAGCTAAAAACCAAATGGCAGATATGACAAATCGCTTCCGTGCCGAAGAAGTGACCTTTACCACAGCCGGCGGTGAGACTATTACTCTGCCTGCCAATACGAATACGGACGTGCCACGTGCCGTACTGAATGACCCGAACGGTAACCATACTAATGCGTCTGATTACTTCATTGAAAATGGTTCTTATTTCCGTTGTAATCGTATCACGCTGGGGTATTCATTCAACAAAAATTTGCTTTCAAAGATTCATGTGGAATCCTTGCGTCTGTACATGGGTGTGAAAAATCCGTTTACTATCACAGGCTATTCCATGTTTGACCCACAGGTTCCGAACAATGGTTCCACGCTGAATCGTGGTGTGGACGGTGCTTATTATTACTCTGGGGAAGATACTTACTGGGCAAACCGTGAATTTTTTGCCGGCGTACAGTTGACTTTCTAAAGACTTCATTCATTAAAAAAATTGGACCATTATGAAACGAATCAAAAAATATATGAGAATCTGTTTGGGAACAGCACTGATTTCTTTGACCGCTTGCCAACCAGACATGGATTTCACTAATCCTTCTGCTGACAGTGAAGCAAATTATTACAATACGAAAGAACACCTGACCTATGCGGTTAATGGAGCCTATAACATGCTACAGCGTGGGGGAGGATGGGCTCGTTGGATGCCCTTCATGCTGAATGCCCGTAGTGATGAATATGTCTTTACGAGCGGTGCGCAAGCAGGTGAACCGGAAACGGCTCGTCTTGCCATGTACACGGCAAATGCTGACTTAGGAAGTCTTTCTGCTACCTATCAGGACTTGTACACTATGCAGTATGCGGCTAATCTGGCTCTTGAAAAATTGGAAATCAATCAGGACGGGGCTTTCGATTTGAATAATACGGAAGATAAGGCTCTGTACGACCGTTTGCGCGGTGAGGCCATTTTCTTGCGCGGTCTCAGCCGTTTCTATTTAGTATATTTTTGGGGTGATGAGATTCCTGACCGCAGCTATGTTACTAAGACCGATGGGAGCGATTACTTGTTGCCCCCTGCCGCTCCTGGTGAAATTTACAAAAACATGGTAAAGGACTTCAAGGATGCAGCCGATTTGTTACCGTGGCATCACACCAATGCCGATGATAATGGTCGTGCCACCAAAGGCTCTGCCCTTGCTTTCTTAGCAAAGACGTATATGGGACGTCCCATTTTGGATGGAACAGCTAAAGCCGGTGATGCTGACTGGGCGGCAGCTAAGGATGTATTGTGGCAGATTATTGAAAGCGACCAATATGGATTGGTGTATAATTATCGAGATAATTTCACCGATCAGAATGAAAATAACAAGGAGTCATTATTTGAAGTGCAATTCTGTGAGAGCCGAGAAACGGCAGGATTTAATCCGGCAGCTCCTGGTGATATTAACAGTTGGGTAACCACAGGTCAGAACACCATGCGTATTATTGAAATTACGGCACCCAACTCGGCTGTATCTACAAGATGGTGGAATGGCATGCCTTCGCTGGCCATCTACAATGAGTTTGAACGTGATGATGATGGGAATATCATTGATCCGCGTGCATTCTATGGTATGTATATCCCGAATGGTTGTGATTTTGGGGGAAAAGATTTAAATAGTGATAATGTCAATGCACCTGTCATCTGGATTGGTTATGATAAGCTGTTCTATAATTGGGATGATGACAAAAAGGTTGATACTTTTGCTGAATGGAGGGGAAAATGGTTTGGTTGTCGAAAATACAGTAAAGACCAGTATGAAGCTGACTTGCGGAGTGGTATCAACGACCGTCTTATCCGCTATGCTGATATTCTGCTGATGTATGCCGAATGTTGCATTGAGACAGAAGGAGAAAATAGCCTGGAGGCAAGATATTATATTAATGAGGTGCGTAAACGTGCGACTAACAATACGGTGGCCGAAAACAATACATTGGCCGACAAGGGCAAGCCTTACTTGAGTTTTAATGCTTTACCTGATGTAGATGAGCTTATCGCTGATCATCCGACTGTAGGAGAAGTGACCGGAGAAGATGGGACGATTATCTGTAAAGGGATGGAAATCAATTCTCTGCGTCGTGCGTTGAAACATGAATATTCTGTAGAGTTATATTGGGAAGGCTGGCGGTTCTTTAACCTGATGAGATGGTACAATAATCCGAATGATCCTGACCAGAGTATTGTGCTCGATAACTTGAAAAATAAAAATGCGCTTCAGGTGGAACAGACTAACTTGACCGGTACTCAAGTGTTTGATTACTCACGTCACTTGCGTGTACCGATACCTTCTACGGAACTTTCTACCAATACGAATATGCATGGAAACTCCGCTAATTAATCGTGACATGTTTTGAGAAAGGAGCTGCCCTTTTTAGGGGCGGCTTCTTTTTCTTGTTTTTACTTATAACCTAATACTATATTTATGAGGCATCTATATTGGGGTATAGTTACATTGTTTTTGGTTATTCTAAAGACCTATTCACAGAATCCTGTTATCAGTCATTATTTTACAGCCGATCCTACGGCTCGTGTGTTTGACGGGAAAATCTATTTGTATCCGTCACATGACATAAAAAGTCCGGTTGAGCGTCTTAAAGACTGGTTTTGTATGGAGGATTATCATGTATATTCCTCTCAAAATCTGGTAGACTGGACAGATCATGGGGTAATTCTTTCACAAAACAGTGTCCCATGGATGGATTCAGAGTCCTATTCCATGTGGGCTCCAGACTGTGTGTACAAGAATGGAAAATATTATTTTTATTTTCCTGCAAAACCTAAAAATATGAAAGGCTTTTCCGTGGGAGTTGCAGTGTCGGATACTCCTTACGGACCATTCATGCCAGACTGGAAGCCCATAGAAGGTATACAGGGGATTGATCCGTGTGTGTTGATTGATAAACAGGGAAGTGCATATATTTATTGGGCTGGGAATGGTCTGCGTATGGCAAGGTTGAAAGATAATATGAAGGAGTTGGCTTCTGCTCCAGTTCTGATAGAAGGGCTTCCTGAGGGATTTAAGGAAGGCCCGTTTGTATTTGAAAGAAACGGAAAGTATTACCTTACTTTTCCCTGGGTGAAGGATAAGACGGAGACATTGGCATACGCAATGGGAAATTCACCTTCAGGCCCATTTGAATTTAAAGGTATTATTATGGATGAGTCTCCCACTGGATGTTGGACAAATCATCATTCAATTGTGGAATATGATGGACAGTGGTATCTTTTTTATCATCATAATGACTTTTCTCCTGAAGCTGATAAGCGGCGTTCTGTTCGTATTGATTCCTTAACCTTTAATTCTGATGGAACGATTGTGAAAGTAAAGCCTACTTTACGCGGAGTCGGGATTACGGATGCGCGTATGAAAATACAGATAGACCGGTATAGCGCAATCAGTAAAAAAGGAGCCTATGTTTCCTTTGTCAATGATGAAAATAAGTTCGAAGGTTGGAAGTGCCGGTTGGAAAAAATAAAATCGTGGGTTCAGTACAATCGTGTGGACTTTGGTTCTCAGCCTGTGCAAGAAGTGAAAATGCGTGTGAAATCGGATAAAGGTGGGGTGGTGAAAATTGTAGCGGATGATGAAGATATAGCTACTGTAAAGATTCCTGCAGGCAAAGACTGGTGTGTGGTAAAGGCATGTGTGGAAAAGGCTCCGGTGGGAGTCTGCGATATACGGGTCTCTCTGCAGAAGGGGGCTTCCGTGGAAATTGACTGGATAGGTTTTGATGCTGTTCCATGGTCAGCGGGTGCTTTTGAAACGCATAAGTATAGAAACTTTTTTGCTGAAATGGGCTATTCTCAGGTCGAAATTGATGCGAAACTGGAAGAAGTGTTTAATGATGTATTTTATGGGGCCAATAAAGTCTATTTTGAGGTCGGTGATTCTATGGCTTATATCAGTGACTTGAAGAATCATGATGTGCGTACAGAAGGTATGTCTTATGGAATGATGATTGCCGTGCAGTTTGACCGGAAGGATATATTTGACCGCTTGTGGCGATGGTGTAAGAAGTATATGCAGCACCAGAAAGGCATGTTTGAAGGTTATTTTGCCTGGAGTTGTCAGACGGACGGAACTCGTAATTCCGAAGGACCTGCTTCTGATGGTGAACTATATTATGTGACTTCACTTATTTTTGCGTCGAACAGATGGGGAAATGAATCTGGCATAAATTATTTAGCTGAAGCGCAAAATATTTTAGATTGTTCGATGAAAAAGGTTGGAAAAAATGCGGTAACCCCATTTATAAATATAGAACATCAGCTGATTACATTTACTCCGACCCGCTTCGGTGCGAAATTTACTGATCCTTCTTATCATTTGCCTGCTTTTTATGAAGTGTGGGCCAGATGGGCTTATGATGGAAGGAGCCGTTTTTGGAGGGAGTGTGCCGAGAGAAGTCGTGAGTACCTGCATAAGAGTATTCATCCGGTGACTGGCTTAAATCCTGATTATAATAACTATGACGGTTCTTTGTTGCATTCAGATGGGATAATAGGAGATGCCTTCCGTTTTGATTCATGGCGGGTACCTATGAATATTGCTCTGGATTATTCTTGGGCATGTGCAGACAGAGAATGGCAGCAGGAGTATGGAAATAAAATACAGAATTTTCTGTATGGCCAGGGACTTTATGATTTTAAAGACCAGTATAATGTAGATGGAAGTCCGGTGAAGGAAGTCTTGCAGGCGGGTGAATATAAACAATTGCGTCATTCATTGGGGCTTGTGGCCACAGCTGCGGCGGTGTCGTTGGTTTGTACGGATGTGAAATGCGAAGAGTTTGTCAAACAGCTGTGGGAAGCAAAACACGAACCTTATGAAGACGGCTATCTGGATAAATATTATGATGGGTTACTTCGTTTGTTTGCGTTTATGCACTTAAGTGGTCGTTATCAGATTATTTTTCCTCAATGATCAGTAGTTGAGAGAGTCTTAAATAAAAAGTCTGTCATTTTTCCAAGAGGATGTAATGACAGACTTTTTATTTAGATATAAGTGAGAAGCAACTTATAAAGCTTCCGCATCGTTGGAAGTGGTAGCATACAAACCAATCATTGCACCGGTAAATCCACCGGCTACGTTGGTAGAAAGAATATCTCCGGAAACGGTTCCTCCTACGGTTTGGTAGTTATTATCTTTTACAGAGTAGCTGAATGTGTATTTATCTCCTTCGGCTGTTACGCGCAGACTGATTGGAGTGTTTCCTTCAATTTTTTCGCTGGCAATGGTTGAAGATTCTCCCTTTTCAGTACGTTGCAGTACGATATAGCTATCTTCTGCTTTTTTCGTAACCCCAAATACATAGTTGAATTTTTCGCTTTGATAACAAGTGATTCCAGCGAGGTCTTTTTCTGTACGGGGAACATATTTCAGGGTAGTTGTAGCCGTGAAATTGAGGTGCTGCTGGCGATAGAACAATGTGGAAGTAGGAAGAGCTGCCTTGATATTGGTTTCGTAAGGTGTAATTGTTAGCCCTTCTGCAGTAGTAGAAATGAATCCTTCTCTGGCCCCTCTGACTCCTACCCAGCGGTAATCAAGTGAACTTCCGGTGAAAGTTTCTGTAAATGTAAAGTTTCCGTTGGGGAAATATCCGTTCTTTCCGGTTTCATTCTTCACACCTTGTGGCATAACCAGTTTAGGCTGAATAGGCTCCAGACCGCCTTTGAATACAGGGAAAGTGCCACTCCAGTCTACAGGTAATATAAAGGTTTCCCGTCCGGTATTTACTCTGTTTTCCTCATTCGGGCGGATGGCAAGAAATACCCCATAGTATTGTCCGTCGGGACCTTCCACCAAATCGGCATGGCCAGCCCAGTCTACTTTGAACGGACGTTCAGCCGGCAGATGTCTCTGTGAGAGGATCGGATTCTCTGGAGCAGGCTTGAAAGGACCTTGAGGATTGTCACTGATAAAGATTACTTCACTGTGCCAGCCTCCGGTACCACCTTCTGCACACATCAGGTAGTATTTTCCATCTTTTTTGTAAAGATGTGGCGCCTCTATCCAGATAGGCTTTTTAGACAAATCTACTCCTCCGTTCACTACAACTTTGTCTGTACCCGGAATAATCTGGTCTTTTTCTAGGTCGTATTCCCAAACTTTAATTACTCTGTGTCCTTCGTATAATGGTTTTTCGGGGGCATCGTTGTGAGTGACGTATGCCTTGCCGTTGTCATCAAAGAAGATGTCGGGGTCAATGCCTTCAAAATTCAATTTGACAGGATCGCTCCAGCCTTTCATCGGGTCTTTGGTTTTCACAATCATGTTTCCCATTCCCCCTGAGAACTGAGTTGTAATCATATAGAAGGTATCATTGTAGGAATTATATCGGATAGTCGGAGCGTAAATACCAGCACTGATTCCAGAATCTTCTACCTTTAACTGTGAAGGGCGGTCGAGCACATGTCCTATCTGTTTCCAGTTTACTAAATCCGTAGAATGGAAAATGGGTACTCCGGGGTTGATGGCAAAAGAGGAGCATACCAGGTAATAGTCGGTTCCTTTCTTGCAGATGCTGGGGTCCGGGTAACATCCCTGTAGTATAGGATTATAAAATTCTCCTTCTGTCAGCGGGTTCTTTTCATATACTGCATCTTTCCCCGTGTAGGTGAATTGTGTGAACACTGGAGTACCCGGATCGGGCATCGTTACCTTGTTTCCACACGAGGCAGCGATGAGGCTTAGTGTTCCCAATGTGAGTAATTTAAATTGATTTTTCATGATTAAATAATTAGTTGTAAATAATTGAATGATTGTGTTGGTTAAATGAAGTATTTATGTAGAAGTGATTTAAACTTTTCTTTTCCTTGCACATTTTCTCAATAGCATAACGGAAA
>ERZ838577.2267-NODE-2267-length-22143-cov-3.942548_pt1 | contig 22143 bp, 18 predicted proteins | sample MGYA00519682_ERZ838577 | MGnify/ENA primary metagenome ERZ838577 (study PRJEB31850, sample SAMEA3708838) | human gut metagenome | biome: human gut; feature: human-associated habitat; material: faeces | place: China | collected 2014 ...
ACGGGCAGGAGCAGCTGGCTGCCGGGATTCACGTTTATCCGGCGGACTGGTTCAACCCGCTGGACAGCGTAACGGGCAAGCTGACAAAAACGGAGAACACCTACTCGATCCACTGGTATTCTATGAGTTGGCTGCCGAAAAGAACGCAGATCAGAGCAAAAATCGGACGCGTTATACGCCGGATACGGAAAGAACTACGCCGCTGAGGGAGAGAAAATCATGCCAAAAGTCAGTGTTATTGTTCCGGTATACAATGCCGAGAAATATTTGCGGGAGTGCGTGGACAGCATTCTCGGGCAAACGCTTTCCGACATCGAGCTGATTCTTGTGGACGACGGCTCCACGGACAGCAGCCCCGCAATTTGTGACCGGTATGCGGAGCAGGATGCGCGGGTGCAGGTGATCCACAAGCCCAACGGCAGAGCTGCGTCCGCACGCAATGCCGGACTCTGTGCCGCCTCCGGGGACTACGTGGCCTTTGTGGATTCGGATGACTGGATTTCGCCGGAGATGTACGAAAAAATGTTGGAAACCGGCGCGGATGTGACGCTGTGCGACTATGTGCGCTTTCGGGGCGAAGCGGAGATACCTTTCACTCAGCCCAACGTGGACGCAGGCTTTTATGATAAGGCACAGATGCGGGAGAAAATATATCCGCATCTGGTTATGGACGGTATCGAATACCCAATTACCATTTCAAACTGTGTCATGCTCATCAAACGAGATGTTCTCGTTCAGAATCAGCTCTCCTATCGTGAGGATATTCATATCAGCGAGGACGCCCCCTTCGGCTCCGAGGTGCTGTATTGCGCGAACTCTTTCGCCTACATGAAAGGCGAGCACTTTTATCACTACCGCATGACGGAGGGATCCGCGTCCAAAACGTATCAGCCCTGGTGGTGGGACAGCTATCTAAAGATCAATGAGGAAACGGAGAATTTCTTCTCCAAATGCGAGGGCTACGATTTTACCCAGCAGATCAAGTCCAACATGTTCTATCTGGCCAGAGCGGAGATTTATTACATCCTGTGCAATTCCGCGCTGACTCGGCGGGAGCAGAATCGGAAGGTAAAGGCCGTTATGAACCATCCCCGCGTAGTGCGCATGATGAAAGGATTTGATGTTAGTCCGTATCCGATTCAATTCAAGATGCTGTACTGGTCGATTCGCTATCGGTCGATAGGGCTGAGAAGATTGGTTAGCCTTTGCTCAAACGTCACCACCCTTTTCAGACGGACTCATTAGGCCGCTTTTAGGAGGGACACAATTGAGGACTCCTTTGATCTCCGTGATTATACCAGTCTACAATGTTGAGAAATACCTTCGCCGCTGCTTGGATAGTGTTATTGCGCAAACATATCAGAACCTTGAGATCATCTGCGTTGATGATGGCAGCGTCGATGAATCAGGAAAAATTTGCGATCAGTACGCTGCGCGGGACGCGCGCATAAAAGTGATTCATCAAGAGAATCAAGGACTGAGTGCCGCGCGCAACAGAGGCTTAGATGCAGCAGAAGGAGCGTATATTGCATTCGTTGACAGCGATGACTATATTCTGGAAGACATGTATAAAAAGATGTTGGACAAACTTCTGAATTACAATGTCGATCTCTGCGTGTGTCAGTGGCAATATGAGTTTTCCGATGGTAGGCAGGTAGTCAAAAGGAAAAATATAGACCCAACGATCTATGGTCGCAAAGCCTCTTTGGAGTTTGCCCGCTTCCTTTACATGGGCAACTATGAAAACGGTGTGGTTGTCGCCGCATGGAACAAGCTCTACCGCAGGGCGCTCCTTGACAAAATCCGCTTTGAGGGGAGAATCCACGAGGATGAAGCCTTTTGCGGAAGAATTATGGCAAAGAACATCTCGGTGTATGTTATGGAAGAACAATTCTATGTATATGCGCAGAACGGGGATTCTCTGACCAACAAACCGTTCTCCGCCAATAAGTTTTTCTTCTTGGATGCACTGGCTGAACGAAGAGAACTCTTCAAGAGCGATGCGTTCATTCGTCAAGAGACGGAACTGCTATATTGCAACATGTACATCGAATACTGCCTGAGAGCGAGAAAAGAAGGTGTGACGATTACGCATCCGGAAAAGTATCGTCAGATATTCCGGCAAATGTTCTCCAGCTTGCGCAGAGACGGCAAAGCCGGTATGAAGTTTAGGTTTCGGATGATGCTGTTTTCTTTCTCGCCAAGCCTGTACAGGCATATTACCAAGCAATAACTGAGGTAACTTATGGGGATTAGTGTTATTGTTCCTGTTTATAACAAGGAAAAGTATATCAGAAGGATACTTGGTGATATATCTAATCAATCTTTTGAGGACTTTGAGTGTATCATTGTTGATGATGGTTCAGCGGACTCGTCCGGTGAGATTTGCGATGAGTTTGCCGCGAAGGATAAGCGCTTCTGCGTCCAGCATGTTCCAAACGGCGGCGTATCCCGTGCGCGGAATATCGGCCTTACAAGAGCGACTGGGAAATACGTTACCTTCATAGATGCAGACGATCACATTGAACCTGATTACCTGATGCAGCTGTATACGGATATAGAGAGCAGTCGAGCGGATATGGTGGTTGCCGGTCTGGAAAAGTTTTGGGAAGATGGTCACCCGCCCTTCACCACCGAAGTCCCATATGATGGAGTGCGATCCATAAAGCAGTTAATGCCTGAGTTCGCGCAGGTTCAAAAACGCACGGGTATTTATGGATACGGCTGCGGCAAACTGATACGGCGAGACCTGATAGCGAATGTTCGTTTTTCAGAATGGCTTCGATTGGCGGAGGACTTTGAGTTCTATCTTCGCCTTTATCCCAAAGTTAAGACCATTTATTTTGAGGCATCCTGCAAGTATTATTACCTTCAGGAAGCAGCTAACTCATCGGCAATCATTGATAGTGGGAAGATTGATTACGTTGCGCAGCTCAAAATCAACCTGTCCTACAGAAAATTTCTTCGGGACATCGGATTCTATGACGGAGACAATCGAAAAACTGTGGATGCTTTGGTAGCCAATTACGCTTTCTTTAGCATTTTTCATTGCGTGCGAGAAGAGATACCGGAAAGGGTGAAAGCTGTTCATGACTTGCTAATGGAAAGCGAAGTTCTCGCTAAGGCTGGGGGCTTTTTCAAATCGGGTATTCTTTTTTGCGTCCGCCATAATCTCGGTAATCAGGCGAAAGTGATGATGCGAACCTATGATGTTTTGCGAGGACTGAAAAGGAGACTGTGATATGCCGTATTTTACAGTTTTTACACCGACATATAATCGCGCTTATATTCTGCCAAAACTGTATCAATCCCTTCGTGAACAAACCTGTATGGATTTTGAGTGGATGATCGTGGACGATGGTTCTACCGACGACACCGGCAAGTTGGTCGCGCAGTGGGAAGACCAGAATAATGGATTTGATATCCACTATTACAAGATCCAGAACGGCGGGAAACCACGTGCAATCAACTTTGGCATCACCAAGGCAAATGGCGATTTTTTCTTTATGGTGGATTCGGATGACCGCTTGACTACAGACGCCGTTCAAAAAATGCTGCTGTGGTGCAAGGAGATTGAGGACGATCCTACCTTCGTCGGCGTAGGCGCGGCGCGCGGATATCCTGACGGAAGTTATTTGAAGGGAACTGCGCCGCGCACCAACGAACACGGTTATGTCGATGCCACCAACTTGGAACGAAACAAATATGACTTGGATGCGGATATGTGCGAGGCCTATAAGGTCTCTGTTTTTCGGCAGTTTCCCATGGCAGAGTGGCCCGGAGAAAAGTTTGCTCCGGAGCAGATCGCACTCAACGAGATCGCTTTGAGTGGATATAAGATTCGTTGGCATAAGGATATCATAAACATATGTGATTATTTGGAGGATGGCCTCACAAAAGGCTGGCGTGCGCTGGTCAAAAAGAACCCCATGGGATATGCAATGATGTATAACCACATGCTGAAATATCCGAATTTGAGTATCCGGGAGAAGTATTTTGCGGCTTGCCAGCAGATTGCTCTATCTATTATAGGGGAGCACCCGGGGTATATTTGGAAGAGCAATCGTTTCGTGTACACTATGCTGGCTTTGCCTGTGGGAACAGTGCTCTCCGTTAGAAGAAAGAGACAATTTCGTGAGGACTAAAGCATGATCAGTGTGATTATTCCTATCTATAATGCGGCGATGTATCTGCCGGAAATGCTTCGTTGTCTATCGGAGCAGACAGTGCGAGACATTGAAATCATTTTGGTCAATGATGGCAGTACGGATGAATCTGCTGATATCTGCTTGGCTGCCGCGCAAGAGGATCCGCGAATCTGCTATGTTTATCAGGAGAATGCAGGCGTTTCTGCGGCGAGGAATCGTGCGCTGACAAAGGCTTCTGGGGACTATATTGCTTTCTTAGACGCCGATGACAGCATTGACTCCACCTACTTTGAGCAACTGTTAGGCACATGCGTCAGCGCAGATATTTCCATCTGCGATGTGTCCGTTGAAACAAGGAGTGGCAGGAGACTTTCGATCTTTTCTGCTGGAGATCAGAGGCTAACGGCCCTGCACGCGATGGAACTTCTGTTGACAAGGCGAAAAATCAACTCGGGTCCGTGCGGCAAGTTGTTCCGGCGAGAAATGATTGCAGGCTTACAGTTTTCTCCTTTAAAGGCCTACGAGGACATTCTGTTTGTCCGTGACGCTTTTGCGCAGGCAAATATCGTCGCATCAACGTCACAAACGGCATATCACTATTATCAGAATTCCGGGAGTGCGATGGATCAGCAACGAAAGACGCCGTCTCTTGATGTGGCTGCGGCAACATCAGATTTGCTGGAGTATATCGTCGGGCATTCAGAGCTTGACCCGAGATGCTTTTATATCACAGTATCGCATCTTTATCAGTATGTATTGGGGCTAGACAGGAGTACGCCGAGAGGAAATGAATTTGTACACGCGGTCAGACGATTATATCGCAAATATTGGACAAGCATTGTGAAGTGCCCGGCATTTCCGTGGAAAGAAAAAATTCTGTATCTGCTGTTTGCCAGCGGACTAAGGTAATTATTAAGAAGATTTGATATGGTTATTTCTTTTGAAGCACGGCGTTTTAGCACAGCTCGTGCACAAATTATGGGGTACGCAATGCTTTGCATTGTTTTCTTTCATAGTTCATTCCCAATAGCTGAAACATCCTTATTCTATGCAATTAAAAATCTTTGTGATATCGGCGTAGACATATTTCTGTTTGTGTCGGGAATCGGAATCTGGTTCTCTTTAAATAAGCATGCCAATGTAGCAGCATATGTTCAAAGAAGATGCTTGAGAATTCTACCAGCATTTTTGATTGTAAACACGCTGTGGTTTTTGGTAATGGATTTTGTTTTATACCATGCACCAATTTGGACGTTCATCAAAGATATTACTACACTTAGCTTTTGGCTGGACGGAAAACTTACCACATGGTATTTGTCGTCGTTGCTGATTCTTCAAATTATGTCTCCAATCATTATACGATGGATTAAAAAGCGCTACAGATATCTTGCTGTTGCGGTATTATTTCCCGTATTCTTTGCTGTAACTATTCGGTTCACCCTGTTAAATAACATTTTTGGGCATCTGCTGATAATAATTTGCAGAATCCCTATATACATATTGGGCCTATTTTTCGGGAAATTCGTCGAGGAGAATAAAGTAATTAAAGTGAATCTGCTCTTAATTGCTATCGTCTTTTCTGTATCTGTAAGCATATCTTCGATTGCAATTGGCGCTACAAATGCCTACTTGCCGTTTGTAATAAAATATTTCGCGTACTGCCCACTTGCGATTATCATATCCGGGATGCTAACTTTTGTTACACCGCTTAAGATTACTGCTTTTTTTTGGTAGGCATAGCTTGGAGATTTATTTACTACACGAAAAGGCATTGTGGTTTATAGAGAATTTAACACGAATAGCTCTTCCTGCGGTATATGTAAAATCTGTTGTTAAAATTGGGCTTAACTTGCTAGCGATATTAGCAACCATAGTTGGAACAATTATTCTCAAATGGCTTTGTACGAAATTCGAAGATAAGGTAATACATTAAAATGAAAAATGTTTTTTTATATGCCCATGGGGGTAGCGAAAACCATGGATGTGAGGCGATTGTTCGCTCAACAATCGCCCTGCTCCGGGGCAAAAACCAGTATGATTTTACATTGATATCGAAAAGGCCAATGGAAGATGCTGCCTATGGAATTGATCAGATATGCAGCGTCATACAGGAGCAGACGTCCTACTCTCGGTTCAGCGCAAGCTTTGCTAAGGCGTATCTGCATCTGAAATTAACTCATGACTATATTCCGATGGACAAGCTGTATTATGAAAAGGCGTTTAGCCATATCCGCAAGGGTGATGTTGCGCTTTCTATTGGCGGCGATAACTACTGCTATGCGGATGTTCAGCGCTATATCATGATGCATGATATGCTGCTCCGGCGCGGTGCAAAGACGGTGCTGTGGGGCTGCTCTGTTGAACCAGAGATTCTAAAGGACCCTACCATCGCGCAGGATATTTCTCGGTACAGCCTTATCGCAGCACGTGAGAGCATATCCTATGAAGCACTGCGAGCAGTCAATCCACATACGGTCTTGGTATCGGATCCTGCATTTACGTTGGAAAGCTGCATTCCGCCTAGCCCAAAGGGATTTACTGTTGGAAATATGGTCGGAATCAACCTGAGTCCCATGGTCATCGAAAAGGAAACGTCTCCGGGTATGGCAATGGCCAATTATCAGGTACTGATTGACTATATCCTCAGGGAAACAGACATGGGGGTCGCTCTGATTCCTCACGTGGTATGGGATTTTACTGATGACAGGATTCCTCTGCGAGAACTCTACCGGAAGTACCAGCATACCGGGCGTGTAGTCATGGTGGAGGACCACAACTGCATGGAGCTGAAAGGGATTATTTCTCAATGCAGCTTCTTCGTTGGTGCCCGAACCCACGCGACTATCGCTGCGTATTCTACCGGCGTTCCGACACTGGTGGTGGGCTACTCCGTCAAAGCGCGCGGCATTGCTCGGGATTTGTTCGGCACGGAGGATGGCTACGTTCTGCCGGTGCAGAATTTGAAGGAAGAAAATGAGCTGCTAACTGCATTTAAATGCATAATGGATCATGAAAGCGACATTCGGAGAATGCTTTGCACAGATGCAATTCATAGCAGGACTTCTCAATACGAGGGTGTAGCTAATATAATCTGCCAACTATAGGAGATTAAATATGAAAAAAGAATATGTTTCGCTGATTGTTCCTTGTTATAACGTTGCCAAGACATTGCAGGCATTCATAGATTCGGTTCTTCAACAGACGTACCCGTATATCCAGATAGTTGCCGTGAATGACGGCTCAACTGATCAGACAGAAGCAATATGGAAATCCAATACGGATGCTTTCCGAGAGAAAAATATCTTATTTACTTATGTGAGTCAAGAAAATGCCGGCCTTGGTGCAGCAATAAATACGGGCCTTAAACACATCGCCGGTGAATATTTGTGTTGGGCCGATCCGGATGATTTTTTTATGCCAGAATCCTTTGAGAGACGTGTAAGTGCATTATCTGCTCATCCTGATTGCGGCGTAGTTACAAGCGATGCAAACTATTATAGGGCAGATGATTTTACACACGCCATTAGTAAGGCATCTGATGGCATGTGTCATTCATTGGAACCGATGCAGTTTGAATACCTGCTAAAAGAACAATCCATCTTCTGTACGGGATGCCATATGGTTCGTATGAGTGCGTTTGATGACGTGAATCCTGAACACGATATATATCCCGCGCGGAGAGGGCAAAACTGGCAGATGCTTCTCCCAATTTACTATAAGTATCCGCGTTATTTTCTTTCTGAGCCATTATATGGATATATTATTTATCCGCAGAGCATGTCTCGGGGTGATGCCACCTTAGAGCAGCACCTGATACGACTAAATGAGCACGAAACAATTGTTCTTGAAACGCTTAAGCGGATGCGGATGGATAATTCTGTGCGTGAAAAGTACTTACATGATATTCGCGTTTATTTTTCAAAAAAGAGGTTTCATGCATCCGTTGATTTTCAAGATAAAAAACAAATGGCTTATCAATATGACGTTCTTTGCCAGTTACATGCGAATACAGACGATATCCAAAAGAGATACATGCGGAACCGCAATATCTTCTGCAAGACTATCGGAAAAATAGAGGACTTACTCAAACAATGAAAACGGACGGAGATTATCTATGTCTTCACGGTTAAAGATGACAGCAAAGAACGCCTTCTGGAGCTATTTTTCCATGATTGCTTCGCTACTGCTGCAATTCATTTCGAGAACAGTATTCATACACTATTTAGGCGAGGGCTACTTAGGAATCAACGGACTTTTCTCCAACGTACTGGGTGTACTGTCTTTTGCCGAATTAGGGATAGGAACGGCCATCAATTTTAGCCTCTATAAGCCTGTTGCAGAACATGACACAGAAAGAATAAAAGCCTATATGTACTACTATAAGTGGGCTTATCGTGTCATTGCGCTGATTGTATCTATCTTGGGGCTGTTACTTGTTCCTTTTTTACACGTTCTTGTAAAAGATCCCGGAAATGTTGGGAACATAACCGTTTACTATTTAATATATCTGTTCAATACGGTTACAAGCTATTTCGTTTCATATAAATATAGTCTTGTAAATGCAGAACAGAAAAACTACATTTATACAAATGTCAATTTACTCGTTTCTGCTACAACAACAGTTGTTCAAATTGTTTCGTTGTTTATTTGGAAGAGTTTCCTTATATATCTACTGGTTGCAGCAGTTTTCGGCGCATTTCAAAAAGTATTTATTAGCATGTACCTTGACAGGCTCTATCCCTATCTGAAGGAGAAGAATGTTCAAAAACTATCTATAGAAGACCGGAAAACTCTTATCACAAAGATCAAAGCACTCGTGATACATAAGATTGGCGATGTCAGCGTACACCAAACCGATAACATTATCGTATCTGCATTTGTCAGCACGAGAATGGTCGGTCTTCTGTCAAACTATAATTTGTTGATCAGCACGGTCAGTGGATGCATAAATGTTCTGTTTAACTCCGTAACCGGAAGTTTGGGAAATATGGTTGCGACCGAGTCAAAAGAGTACCAATATTCCATATTTAAGAAATATCGCTTTATTGGCTTCTGGTTTTATGGTTTCACGGCCATTGCTTTAGCTATATTAATGACACCTTTTATCACGTTGTGGATAGGAGATAAGATGGTAGTTAATGCAGTGGTCATCAACCTCTTGGTGGTTGACTACTACATGATTGGGCAACGCATCTGCCTGAATAATATAAAATCTGCCGCTGGAGTATATGAACCCGATAAATATGTTGCATTGCTACAAGCGGTTGTAAATTTAGTTGCCTCTATTGGCCTTGTCAGTGTAATTGGCCTTCCCGGTGTATATGTGGGGACGATTATTCAAGGAACTCTATCCACCGTATTGAAGCCGATTCTATCCTATAAAGTCTTGTTTGGACTTAGTAGCCGGTACTATTTTATTGACTCTGCAAAATATGGAATTGCTGTTATTGCTGCTTATGGCATCTGCTTGGTGCTTAAGAACTTGATTATGCCAAACGTGACGATCATGAACTTCATTATTATGATGGTGGTTGTAACAATTATACCGAATCTTCTGTTCTTTATAGTGTTCCATAAAACTGAGGAGTTCCGGTTTGTGAATGGTATTGTCCAGAATATTATCAAGAGGCACAAAGGCAAATGAGTTTAAAAGTGTTCAGCTGTGTTTATGGCATGAGGCTACAAATGGTTGTAATTTGGATGTTGCTACTACTCCTGCTTTGGGCAAACCTCTGTCAACACATCAACAAAAAAAGATGGGCCGCAATCAACTCGGTTATCTTTGGCCTATCAGCTGCTACTATCCTCTACGCCACGATCCTGACCCGCACACCGGGGGTTCCCGAGGCCGTTCTCGCCCCCTTTGCCTCCCTGACCGCTGCACGCCAGCAGCCGGAGCTCTACCGCGCGATGCTGATGAATGTGTTTCTCTTCTTCCCGCTGGGGCTGACGCTGTCCAATGCCCTGCCGCAGAAGTGGCACCGCTGGGGCAGAATCATCCTCACGACGTTTGTCGGCTGCGCGCTCAGCGCGGGAATCGAGTACGCCCAGTACCGCTGCGCGTTGGGGCTTGCGGAGACGGACGACGTGATCTGCAACACGCTGGGCGCGTTCATCGGCTCCACCTCGCTGCTCATCGCTCACGCCATCGAAAAACACAAAGAAAGGGCTTGGCACACGAACATGACCCTGACCACCACCGAAACACAATTCCTCTATATCGCTAAATCGGCCATCTCCGGCGGAGATTTGCCTGCTGAAAACGTGGACTGGCCTGCCATCTTTACGCTGGCCAATCAGCAGAAGCTGCTGCCGATCCTCTTTGAGGCTGCCCGCGCAACGCCTGCCGCCGGGGAAAACGCTGCGCTGTTCGCTGTGACCAAGCAACAGGTCATTGGGCAGGTGTTGAACCAAACCGTGCGCTCGGCGGAGTTTGCTGACCTCTATCACAAACTCCGCGCCGCAGGACTGCACCCCATCGTGGTCAAGGGGCAGCTTTGCAGTCGCCTGTATCCGTTAAAGGACCACCGCATCAGCGCGGACGACGATCTTCTGATTCCAGACGGCGAGTTCATGGCCTGCCACGAACAGCTTCTTACGAACGGTTTGACCACCGACACGCCTGTGGACGAGCTGGCAACGGCGGACGAGGTGTCCTACACAAAAGAAGGCAGCCCGCTTTACATCGAGCTGCATCGGCATTTATTTGATTCTGCCGAGGATGCGCATGACGAGCTGAACCATTTCTTTGCCGACCTCAACCCCGTCGAGATGGACGGGCTTCTCACCATGCCGCCCCACGAGCATCTGCTGTATCTGCTTCTGCACGCCTACAAGCATTTCGTCCGCAGCGGCATCGGCCTGCGGCAGTTCTGCGACATCGGCCTGTGGGCGTGGGAGTATCACGATGAAATCGACTGGCAGCGCCTGCACGAGCAGTGTGAGAGCGTCCACGCGGCGACCTTTGCGGCGGCAGCCTTCCGAATCGCCCGGGACTATCTCGGCATTGACTTTGACCTGCCCATGCCTTGGGATGCTTCCATCGACGTAGAGCCGCTGCTGCACGACACACTCTGTGGCGGCGTGTACGGCTCCAACGACCTGACGCGCCTCCATTCCTCCACCGTCACGCTGAACGCCGTCAAGGCCAGCCGCACCGGTGAAAAAAGCAGCGTCCTGCGGACGGTGTTCCCCAAGCGCGAGTATCTGGAACGGCGCTACCCGTACCTCAAAAAGCGCCCGTACCTGCTGCCGGTCGCGTGGGTGCAGCGCATTGCGCACTATGCCAGAGAGAAGCAGTCCGGCACGGACAACAGCGCCTCCGGCTCCATCAAGCTGGGAAAAGAGCGGATCGAGCTGATGAAGCGGTATGGAATTATGGACTGATAAAAAGACATTGCGGGGCGCTGCAGCGCTCCGCAAACAATTCTATCCTTGCAGTTTTGAAAGGAATTTGGACAGGAAACCGCTGTCACACAGCTTGTATTTTTGCACACCTAATGATAAAATAGTTCTAAACGATCCGGATCGCATTTTGCTGCAGTCGGCAAGGAGGGAGTCCTGTGAAAAAGAGCAGCACAGATACCTGCTGCCTGACTTTACCGTTAAAACTGGAAAAGTGGCAGGAGGACCGTCTTGCCAAGCGCTTTGAGATCGCGCGGCAGCTCTATAACACGCTGGTCCATGCAGAGCTGAAACGGCTTGCGCAGGTAAAGCAGACTGCCGAATATCGGGAGAATGAACGGAAAATACGGACATTGGACTGGAATGATCCCGGTGATCAAGCCAAACTGAAAGGCTTATACAAAGAGCGGCGAAAAAGTTTAAAAACGGCCGGGTTTACGGATTATTCCTTCACTACAGATATGGGAAAATATTACAAGCACTTCCGTGATAACATCGGCTCCAGTGTCGCCGTTCATGGGATCGCGCCGCAGGTCTGGGCGGCCTTTGATAAGGTTCTGTTCAAAAAGGGCGGCAAGAAGGTACATTACAAAAAGCCCGGTGAGGTAAATTCTGTGCAGGGCTACTCCAGAACGGGAAAAAGCGGCGGCACGGAGATCATGTTCCGCGGGCCCTACATCGAGTGGAAGGGCCTGAAGCTGCCGCTGAAGGTATCGCCGGACAATGCTTACGAGACCGATATGCTGCAGCGCAGAGTAAAGCTTGTCCGATTGGTCCGCCGGCCCGGAAAGCGCAGAGACCGCTGGTATGCCCAGCTCGTTCTGGAGGGGAAGCCTGCGATCAAGGCCGATCCCGTTACCGGAAAAGCGGTTCGCCCTATCGGCAGCGGCCCCGTCGGGCTGGACATCGGGCCGCAAACACTGGCGTATTCCGCCGCCGGGGTGGCCGGACTCGTCGAACTGGCAGATCGGGTACAGAACATCGAGCAGGAAAAGCGCCGCCTGCAGCGAAAAATGGACCGGAGCAGAAGGGCAACCAACCCGGATAACTATGCCGAGGACGGCACGATCCGGCGCGGTGTCAAGTTAACACATAATAAGTCCAAGCGATATCGGAGGAGCCAACAGGAACTGAAATATCTGCAGCACCGTCAGGCTGAAATGCGAAAGCTCCAGCACATTCAACTGGCGAACCATTTGCTGTCCTTGGGTGATCATTTCTATGTGGAAAAAATGGAATGGTCTTCCCTGACGCACCGGGCAAAGGAGACCGTGATATCTGAAAAGACCGGAAAGCCCCGAAGCAAAAGGCGGTTTGGAAAGTCCATTGCCAACAAGGCACCCGCCATGCTGATCGAAATATTGCGGCAAAAATGCAAGTCTCTCGGGCTGTCGGACGTTGTAGAGATCAACCCGGCAGATATCAAAGCAAGCCAATATAATCATTTGACCGGTGAATATGTTAAAAAGTCGCTTTCCCGACGTTGGAACGACATGCAGGACGGTGAGCATCTCCAACGTGATCTCTATTCCGCCTTCCTGCTGCAGCATTATGACTCTATGTCAAAAGCTCTTGATCTCGATTCCCTTGCGCGGGACTATCCCGCCTTTGTGCAGTACCATCATCGGGAAATCGAGCGCCTGCACGCTCTCCCCAAAACACCCTCCAGTATGGGCATCCGCAGAAGCATTGCCTGACGCGAAGGCCAGGAAGACATAAAATGCCGGTGCCGTTCGCACCGGAGAAAACCGGTCGATTGTCCGTCCGGGGCTACCGTTAATGGCAGCGGAGGCTGCTTTGGTAGCAGAAGAGCTCGGGAAAATAGTCAGCGCGCAGCAGATCTTCGTGCTGCGAAAAGCTATCTACCGACTTACAGCGCATTCCACAAATCCGCACGCGGTGCTTTATGCACATTTGCCGTTGCGATCTGCAAGCGGTGCGCTGAGACAAAGGCACGGTCTCTGCCCTGCATCAGATTGTGCCCGGTTGCGATCTGCACGCGGTGCACTGAGACAAAGACCGTGCCGTTTGTGTTCACAAGCATATCGTTAGTTGCGATCCGCACAAATTGCGCTGAGAGAAGAAGCAAGCCGTTAAATACGTCAGTATTGAGAAGCTGATCTCCGATGCCAGGGAGGCCTATTATGAGGCCCAAAACAGCACAATCTTTCCACCCTCACGAAAGGACCCAGACGACCACGACCGGATACATTTACATTCTCCCGAATCCCTCCTTCCCGCAATATGGGAAGCTCGGCTATGCCACGGATGTAAAGCAGCGGCTCGCGGAGCTGAACCGCAGCACGGCGGTCCCCTTTGCGTTCCGGGTGTACGCCACCTACGAGGTGGATTCCGCCCTCTCGGACAAGAAGCTCCACCCCATTCTGGGCAAGCTGAACCCCGATCTGCGTTCTGCCGAAGAAGTGGACGGCAAGCGCCGCATCCGGGAATTCTATGCCATGCCGCCGGAGGACGCTTACGCGATCCTCGAGGCGATCGCGGAGATCAACGGCTTCCACCACCGTCTGAAAAAATGGAAGGTGACGACAACAGCGCAGAGGACGAGGCGCTGGCCCGGCAGATCGAGGAGCAGCACCGGGAACGGGTCTCCCCGTTCGCATTTTCCAAATGCGGCATTTCCGAGGGAGCGGAGTTGGAATTCTGCTGCCGCGGGAATGAACATACCGGCGAGCGCTGCACCGTCGCCGACGACAAGCATGTGCGCTTTCAGGACGAAATATGGTCCCTGACCGCACTGGCGAAGCATCTGCTGGGGACCCGGAATTCGGTCGCCGGGCCTCAGTATTTCAAATACAACGGCGCGTGGCTGAACGCCATCCGCAGGCGGCTGGAGAACCGGGAGTAAAGCCGCATCAGACATTCTGTCATCCCTGCAAACGTCAAATTATTCTACACAAGAGGTCCCCCATGCTGCCCGTAAACGAATCCGACTGGAAGCTGTTCCGCAAAAGGCTGCCGGAGTGGCAGGAGCGCTGCATGGAGCAGCTGGCCGAATCCTACGCGGCCCTGCTGGCCGGGCCCGGCAAGGCATCCGACAAGTTCTGGGAGCTGGAGAAGAGGCTTCGCAAGGACAAGAAGCGCGTCGGTGTCGTGGCCGATGTCAGCCGCTCCGAAATGTACTATAACCTGCTCTATCTGCTGGATGACAAGACCATCACGCTCGAGGACCTCGCAGGCTTCAGCCCCGACCTGCGGGAGCGGCTGGCCATGATCGCGCGAGATCACTTTGTGTGAAGGCGTTTCCTTCCTAACACGCCTGCCGCATATAGACCCAATGCTCGAAGTAGAAGCTAAAAACTGTCCTTTAAATTACGGCGGGAAAACTGCGTAGGCTGTTGCGCATATTCGGCTCATCAGTCAGGCAGCGGAACGCATTATTACTCGTAACGCATATTATTTTTGCAGAAAGACACAGCTGGCGCTCTGGATGAGCAGTCTGTTGCACAAAAGGCCGAACTGTGTAAGGCTTTAGAACCGCTCCTATGAAGCAATCAATAGAAAACCCATTTATGCAGGGGTGAACAGGGCCATGAAAAAATCATATATAAAGTGGTTCATACATCCCACGCGCTAATCGCAAGGGAAAACACACCACAAATGCTTGACTGATTTCACTCTTTCCCCAGCGTAGGATTGCATCCGGACTTTATCTAGAAGCTAAATACCGATTTTAGCAAAATCTTCCACAAGATATTCATAAAATCGCAAAACCGGGACCGACTCTTTTGAGCCGGTCCCGGTCGCATTTTTCCCGTCAGATTCAGTTCATTTCCTGGAACAGGTAGCAGTAGGAATAGTTCCAGCGGGTCAGATAGAACGAGCCGTTAGAGTAGCGCAGGTAGGCATTGCCGAAGCCGAGACGGTTATACCAGTACGAGACGCTCGTGCCGGACGTGCTGATGCGCAGAGAGGAATAGCCGGACTTATAGAGGTAATACGTCGTCGTGCCGCTCTGGAAGCTGAAACAGCCGTTGGAGTAATCCCAGAGCATGCTCTCGGTCACGTCGGAGGTGATCCGGCCGTTTTCGATGGTGACGGCCTGCGCACCGATCGTCGTGCCGTCGTGCGTCATGGCATAGTAGCCGCCGCTGGCGTAGACCGTGAGAACGTAGCGGCCGCCGGACGTGAGCCTGCTCACGGAGTCATAGGTCGCGGTCTTCACCGGCTCGGTGTAGCTGTCGCCGCAGGCGGAGCAGGTGTAGACGTAATTGCCGTTTTCCTCCGTGCGGACATAGCTGTGGCCCGTTGCCGGGATCGCCTCGGTGTAGCTTTCGCCGCAGGCGCAGGCATAAGTGCGGACGCCGGGCGTCGTGCATGTCGCCGCCGTGGTGACGGTGGCCGTGTAGGCATGGGCGTGGACCGTGACGGCATAGCGCACGCCGCCGATGACGGTGCGGGTCGCGCCCTCGGCCACGCCGGTGATCGTCACGTCATAGCCCGCAGGGACCGCGCGATAGAGCTGCCACCGCTCGTTCGCGTTCGCATTGCCGGGATAGGCGCCCGCAAACGTTGTGCTGTAGCGGTCGAGATAGGTATCGCTGAAGCGGATGGAGAAGGCGCTGCCGAGATCCGTGATCGTGAGAACCTGCGGCGCAGTGGTCAGCGTCACGCTTGCAGAGCGGGTGCTCTCCGTGAGGTTCAGGTAACGGCCGTCCGCGCTCTGCACGGTGTAGCCGCCGGAGACCGCCGTGACGGTCCACAGGGCGTTCGACAGGTCGCCCGTCGTGCTGTAGGCCGCGCAGGTCAGGCCGCTCACAGTGCCCGCGCCGTCCCAGGAGCTGTAGTACGTTGAGGCCGTCGCCGTCAGCATCCGGTCACCGCTCACGAGGAGGAACGTCCCCTCGGCAAGCTCCGTCACTTGCCGGTAGCCGCCGGAGAGCGCCTCGATCGTCGTCGCAGCGACGGCAGGATCGGCGGACTCCGTCACAGCGGCGTCCTCGGTGTGGAACGTGTAGGTCTCGCCCGGCTGGAGCTTGACCTCGACCGTCGGCAGGATGGCCTCGGTGTAGGTATCGCCGCAGCGCGTGCAGGTGTAGATGCGGTCATTGCCGTCCTCGGTGCACTCATAGGAGTGGCCCAGCGCGCTGACGACATGGCCCGTGCGGCGGTCGCCGCAGTTCCTGCAGGTATAGGTCGTGTAGCCGTCTTCGGTACAGGTCGGAGCCGTCACGACGGCTTCGTAGTCATGGCCGAGCGCGGCCACCTCGTCTGCCGTGTAATGGTCGCCGCAGGTCGCGCAGGTGTAGGTCGTGTAGCCCTTCTCCGTGCAGGTCGGGGACGTCACAACGGCCTTGTAATCATGTCCGAGCGCAGGCGTCGTTTCGGTATAGGTGTCGCCGCAGACGGTGCAGGTATGGACGGTCTTGCCGCCCTCGGTGCAGGTTGCCTCGCTGCCGGAGACGGTGTAGGTATGGCCCGTGGCCGGGAGGGTCTCGGTGTAGCTGTTGCCGCAGCGCGTGCAGGTGTGCGTCACGGAGCCGTTTTCCGTGCAGGTCGCAGGAACGGTGGTCTCCGCATAATCATGGCCGAGCGCAGCCACTTCGTTCGCCGTGTAATGGTCGCCGCAGGCGGTGCAGGTGTAGGTCGTATAGCCCTTCTCCGTGCACGTCGGGGCCGTTACGGCGGCCGTGTAGCTGTGGCCGGTGGCCGGAGTCGTTTCGGTATAGGTGTCGCCGCAGGTCTCGCAGCGGTAGGTCGTCACGCCGTCCTCGGTGCAGGTCGGGGCGGTCCGGCTGACCTCCTGATAGCTGTGGACATGGTCGGCCTCGACCTCGATGACATAGCGGGTGCCGCCGATGACGTAGTACGTCGTACCGGCAGCCACGCCGGTGAAGCGGACCTCCGTCATGGGAGCCGTGCCGGTCTGGACCGTGCCGGAAGCGGCGGCGCGGGTAAACGTCGCGCCGTCATAGCTGCCCCAGGCGATCTCGGAAAGCTGCCACCAGTAGTTGCGCGCCGTCGTGAGGGCGACCTGGATGTAGCGGAAGCTCTCGACGGAGGACGGGACGGCGTAGGTCTTCGTCACAGCCGTGCTGCGGCTGCTCGTGAACGTGCCGATCGTCGTCCAGGTGCGGCCGTCGGACGAAAGCTGGACATTGGCGTTCGTGCAGTAGTCGCCGTGCGCCGGAGCGCTGATCTGCACGGCGTCAAAGCGAACCTCCGCGCCGAGGTCGACGCGGGCATACATGCCGGACGTCTGGCTGCTGGTGGACCAGTAGTAGGTGGAGGTGTCGCCGTCGATAAGTTTGGAGGCGACGCAGTTGTAGCCGCCGTCCGTATAGCCGGAGACGGAGGCCGAGGCGCTGGCGGAGTAGGACACCTTCGTGCCCGTGCCCTGCACCACGGTCAGCTTGCCGCGCGCGATGGCGTCGTCGCCCGTGTGGGTAAAGCTCTGCTCACCGTCGAGCATGTAGGCCTCGGTCGTCTTGCCGGTCTTGACGGAGACATATTCGCGCGGCAGAAGCTCGGAATGCTGCTCGCCGCAGCGCGTGCAGGTGTAGATCGTGTCGCCCGCGTCGTCCGCCGCGGCATAATTGTGGCCGAGGGCGGGAACGGTCTCGGTGTAGCTATCGCCGCAGTCGGCGCAGGTATAGGTCACGCTGCCCGCCTCCGTGCAGGTCGCGGCCGTCGAGGCAGTCTGATGATAATCATGGCTTTGGGCAGGAGGATCGGTATTGATGGAGCCGTCGGCGTTGAAGCCGCCGGGCACAACGGACGTGTCCATGCCGCTTGTGTAGGCGCCGTCCATGGCAAGGCCCATGGCGCGCAGCGGCAGGCGGATCTTCCTGGCTTCCTGCGTCTGCGTCTCTGCGCCGGGATAGTCGCTCCACATGCAGAACATGCCGCCGATCACGGAGGAAGCACTCAGGCTCGTGCCGCACACCTTATAATTGCTCCAGTTGGCGGCATAGGTATAACCATTGTCGAAGCTGTCGTTCTTGCCGAGGACATAGTAGAAGTCGCCTGTCGTGTTGATGATACGGAAGCCATCCGAGGCAAGGTTGGCCGCCGTGCGGGGTGTGTAGCCGCTCCAGCCGCCGGACCAGTAGCACACGACGATGTCGCGGTCGAACGTGTAGGTCGTCGAACCGACCGAGGCGCTCATCTTGTTGGCAAACTCGATGCCGTCATTAAAGGCGATGGGCGTCATGCCCGCCTGCTTGACCATGGCGGCAAGCTCGTTGACATATTTGATGAAGTAGCCATACTTGCCGCTGCTCTGCAGGCTGCCGAAGCCCATGGAGCCGCTCGTGTAGCGGTCGTTGGCGTATTCATCCGCGCCGAAGTTGAAATAGCGGCAGCCCTTGCCCGCAAAGTAATCGACATACTTCTGCAGGAAGGCCTGCGAGAACCGGACGGCCGTGTCGTTCGTCACGTCGATGGTGCGGCTCGAGCCGTTGTAGCTGCAGTTCGTCCCCGTCAGAGAGGACGCGGCATACAGCACCGAGTCCATGTGGCCCGGGCTGTTCAGCAGCGGAATGATCTCGATGCCGGCTTTCTTGGCCGTGGCAAAGAACTCGTCCATCTCACTTTCCGTCCACTCGCCCGAAGATGCCGTCGTGTAGGCGTTGTTGCCCGCGCGGATGGCAGAGGCGACCGCGTTGCTGGAATACGTTTTGCCGCCCACGGTGAGCAACATGTCGTCCAGCAGGAAGCGCATACCGTCATTGCCCACCGCGAGCATGACGTGCGTATAGCCGTCCGCCTTGGCCTCATAGAGGAAGGCCTTGAGCCAATCTGCCGAAAAATATTTTCGGCCGCTGTCCAGCATGGCGATCTTCAGATAATCGCTGCCGGAAGCGAACGCCACCGTCGGCAGCATGCACAGCAGCATGCAGACCGTCAGCAGCAGCGCTAACAGTTTCTTTCCCGCTTTCAATGGTTTCTCCTCCTGTATCATGTCTCTGTTCGGCGATGCCGAATCCTGATTTGATCATACACGAGACATTCCCATTTGTCAACAGGCAGTTCTTTTAGCATAATTTCAAGTTAACTAACTTCAATCTGACGTATGATAGACTACATTCCTGATTATCTCATTTCTGGCTGCGTGATTTTATTCATGCCGGAATATCTTGTTACAATACGGAATGTGACGTAAAATTCCGGCGATTTGTTTCGTCCAATGAAGTTGGCGGCGGGTTTTCTGACGAATTTTTCCACCCGCTCTGCAGAGGAATTTTTGAAAATTTTGTTGACATTTTTGCGCGATCCGTCATAATGGAAGCAGAAGCATACCGTTCTCACCGCCGTGCTCCCCTGCTGTGGTGCACCAGTGCCCTCTTCGTTTGAATGCCCCTGTACAGGGCGCTCGATGAGCGCCATTGGCAGACGCAATCGGCGCGTGGCGTTTTGATGATGGTCTGTACCTATCGGCAGTGCCTTCCCGAAATTGCCGCGTCGGCCTACGGCCTCCTCGCAATGACAAACCTGAGGGCCGTGCGCCATAAAATCAATACCGCAAATATTGCCGACCTGCATGGCGCTCAGGGAAAGCCGCAGCGGGTCTGCTTTCGGCGTTTTCCATTTCATGTCAAAGGGAGGCCACTCCGCATGAGCAGCGATATCATCCCCGCCGCGTTATCCGGATTTATCATCAAAGCAGGCTTTTCTAAAAAAGGGCGGCTATATACCCGCGAGCATCACGATATCATGCAGTGCATTCTGTTTGAACGGCCGTCAAGTCTCATATACCCGACTTATTTCATTATGCCACTCTACATACCCTGCAGCACGCGATATCTTACCTATGGTCGGCGTATCTCCGAGATCACCAACGGCCGAAACTCCAAACAGATAGACGTCGACCGTTTGATCAACGCTCTGCAGAAAGAGGTGCTTCCTTTCTTTGAACGGATCGTTGCGCCGCAGCTTCTCATGGAGTATCTGCTGACCGCTCGGGACGTACAGCGCTATTTCTTCTGTCCGCCAGTGAGGATCGCCATGCTGAAAGCATACACCGCACTGTATCTTCACGATCGCAGTCTTTTTTCCCGCATGGCGGCAGAAACCGGGCAGTTGATTCCGGCAGACCGTTGCTCTTCCGAGGCAGTTGCGCGCCGGATGCACGCGGAGCTGGAAGTACTGAAGGCGCAGGCCAGATTGTCGGATGCCGAACTTGCCGCTTTCTTTGCGCCGATCATAGAAACCACCCGGCGCGTTGTACGCACCGGGCACTGAGCCACGCCGCAGCCCGGCAGTACATCTCTATGATAGAAGGAGTCCATTATGTCCCGTCAGATATCGTTCTTCCACGCAGAGCCGGATGCCGTCCGATTCCTTCAGGAAATCGACCGACGGGGCGGCACATTCTGGATCGGAAATGCCGCCGTTCCGCCGCTTTCCATGATAGAAGCTGTGCAGGACAAAATGTCCACGCACTTGTGCAAGTTCCGTATCGTCCCGGCCGGGCTTGCAGCCGCATGCAGCGCTTCCATGCCGGAGGCAGCAATAATTGAATTCTGCAATTGCTGCAGGGGGAATGCCATGTCGCGGACATATGAGGTCGGCCGCCTGTACCTTGTTCCCGCCTGCAGCGGCGCATATGTTCCGGAGAGCGCGACACTATACGAGGCGCTCCGCAGATATCTCAAGGCGGCCTATCACTATGAGCCAAAAGCGGGAGCCTACTTTTCTCCCGCCTTTTGGGAAAAACTCCGTACCAATTATTATCATGCTGCCCGCGCAGGAAGGCCCGTCTTTCTCGGGTGCGTCGGAGACCCGTTAGAAGTCAAATGGGGCAATAGGCCATGAAGAAAAAGAAAAGAAGATCGATTTCCCTTTCCGCCCGTGCTGCAATCGCACTTATCTTGCTGAGCCTGTCCACCCTGTCGGGTTGGCGTGATGTTGCGATCTATTTTGGAGCAAAATCCGGAAACACGGAAACTGTAACAGCAGAATGTATTGCAGTGCAAAGCAGCCGGACGGACGAACTGCGGCAGCATACGCCCTATCGCATGCTTTATGTCCTTACACTGCAGGATGAAACAAAGGTCGCAGTCTCTTCGGACGAAGCTAAGTCGCCGTTTTCGTCACTGGAAGACAGCCGACAGCATTTTGTCATCGGAAAGCCGATCACATGCACCTACGTCCGAAGACCGGCGTTTTCCAACGGAGAATTTGCCCTTCTTTCCGTAACCTGCGGAGAGGAAGAACTCTATCCGGAATCGGCCGGTATTGCGCCCTTCAAGGACCGTACCGGGATATGTTTGATGTTCGATTTTATTCTTTGGGGAGCCGCATTGCCGCTCCTTATCGTCCCGCCGCTTCGCGCCGCCATACGGAAGCGAAAAAGCAGGCTCAAAAAGGAACAGCGAAAGCAGGCACGAAGAGAGAAGCTGCGTTCCGGGAATGGACAATAGGCCCTTTGCAGCGGCAGGCGCAGGTTTTTTGCAGTACAAATTCGGTGGCTTAGGCCATCAGATTTGTCATTGCAAGGCCCCAAAAGGGACGCGGTGATCTCGCAACATCCGGTTGAATCGTGGGAAACTATCGACGAAATCGTAACTGCCTGCACGAGATTGCACCCCAAGGGCACTTCCTCGCGCTTCGCGCTCAGGGCGCCACGTCG
>ERZ838577.2271-NODE-2271-length-22122-cov-7.521095_pt1 | contig 22122 bp, 19 predicted proteins | sample MGYA00519682_ERZ838577 | MGnify/ENA primary metagenome ERZ838577 (study PRJEB31850, sample SAMEA3708838) | human gut metagenome | biome: human gut; feature: human-associated habitat; material: faeces | place: China | collected 2014 ...
TGCAAAAACGCACGATTTTTGCGTGCGTTTTTGCACGATGTGATTTTTTGCACCTTTTTACCATTCATTCCTGCACCCGGTTTACCAGACAACCGTTTTCGTCCTTCCTCCTGATACAGTTTTTCTGCTTTTTCTACTTCTCCCCGTCTTCCCGCTCCATCTTCCGTTTCATTGAGAACCGGGTGACACCGAGCAGCGCCGCCGCCCGCGTCAGGTTATTGCCGGAAAGTTTCAACGCCTCCGACATATATCGTTTCTCCAGCGCCGCGACCTCCTGCTCGAGGTCGATCGGTCCTTTTTTCAGATCTTTCAGATAGATGCAGTCCCCGCTCTCCGGCCTTGCCTCCCGCTCGACCGGCGCCAGCTCCACGTGTTTTTCCAGGATATTTCCCTGGCTGAAGAGAAAACAGCGCTCAAAAATATTTTTAAGCTCCCTGACATTGCCCTTCCAGTCATACAAGAGCAGCTCCCGCATGAAATCCGGATCCACTTTTTCAATATTGCGGGCAAAGGCTTTATTATAATAGTCAAGGTAATAGTCACAGAGCACCGGGATATCCTCGCGCCGGTCACGAAGCGGCGGAATCTCGATCTGCATAACATTCAGCCGGTAGAACAGATCCTCCCGGAATTGCCCCGCCTTGATCGCCTCCTCGAGATTTCTGTTCGTCGCCGCAATGATCCGAACATCAACCGCCGTGTCCTCCAGCGCGCCGATCCGCTTAAATTTCCGGTCATCCAGGAAGGTCAGAAGTTTCGTCTGCATCGCCATCGGCAATTCGCCGATCTCGTCCAAAAAGACCGTACCGCCGTCCGCCAGCTCAATCAAGCCCTTTTTCGTCTTGAGCGCCCCCGCAAACGCGCCGCGCTCGTAGCCAAAGAGCTCGCTCTCCATCAGATTTTCCGGAATCGCACCGCAGTTAATGCGTACCATCAGGTTATCCTTGCGGGCGCTGTTCGCATGAATCTGCCGCGCCACAACTTCCTTGCCCGTTCCCGTCTCCCCGCGCAGGAGTACATTGACCGACAAATTTTCCCCAAGCACCTGAATAAGGTGCCGGATCCGGGCAGCTGCCTCACTGACACCTAAAAACTGCGGCACATCGCCTTTCAGGAAGACGAGTGAATCCCGGTTGCGCTTCTGCTCCAGACACCGCTTGATCAGCATATCGATCTCATCCACATCAAACGGCTTTAAAATATAATCATATGCACCGCGCTTCGTCGCCTCAACCGCCTGGGAGACGGAACCGTACGCCGTCATCATGATGACCTGCAGTTCCTCATCTGCATTTTTGAAATTGACAATCTCATCCATCCCGACACTGTTTTCGAGGAGATTGTCGAGAAGGAGCACACCCGGATGATATTTCCTGACAAACTCCAGCCCTTCCTCGACGGTTGCGGCTGAATAGGCGTCATATCCCCTGTCTTTCAGTCCTTCCTCCAGTGTATAGCGAATCAGAAATTCATCGTCCACAATCAAAATTCGATCCATGTGCATCCTCCTCCCTGTTTCATAACATTATACTCTAAATACTAAATTCGTGAAATACCTCATTAAATGGTCACACTATACCATTTTCCCCGGAAATTTTAAAACCACGTCTGTCCCTACCCCCGGCTTGCTCACGATCTCCATCGTTCCTCCATTTGACTCCACCAGGCGGCTCACGATTGAGAGCCCAAGCCCGGTTCCGTTGATGCTCTTTGTATAAAATGGTTCCAGCGCCTTGGAGACTTCTTCCTCCGTCATGCCTTTTCCGTTGTCCCGCACCGTCACAATCACTTCTTTCTCCTGCGCGGCTGCCATAAGCTTAATCTGTCCCTCGCGGTCCGGTACCAGCGCCCTCAGGCTGTTGCTGATCAGGTTGTGAATGATCTGGCGAAACTCATTTTCATTGAGACACGCCCTCAGTCCCTCTTCTGCCTCCACAAAAAGCGATGCGCGGCGGCTGTCCGGTCCTTTCGCATAGATCATTCCGATCTCCTTTAAAACACCGGTCACAGAAATCTCCGTTTTCGGTGATTCACGCCGGATTGACAAAGTCAGAAGGTTCATGATCAGCGCCGTGACACGGTCGATCTCATGGATCATGCTGTCACAGAGCATTTTATCGCCGTCCTTGACCGTCCTGCCCTTTAAAAGCTGAATGCCGGAGCGGATGCCCGCGATCGGGTTCTTGATCTCATGCGCCAGCGTCGCTGCCATCCGGCTGGTATATTCCATTTTCGTGTAATTATCCATGTTTTTGAGCAGCCCCTCAAAGGTAACCGCCAGCTGTCCGATCTCGTCGTGGCGGCTGACCGCCTCAAAACGGTATTTCTGATAACTGCCCTTGTTTTCCTCGATTTCCTTACAGGTATGGCTCATCCGGCGGATGGGGCGCGTGATACTGTGGGAAATGAAAATGCTTGCCTGGCAGATGAGAATCAGCGACGCGATCGCGCCGACTACCAAATAGCTCTGCTGCTCTAAGATGCGTTCCCCGAATATTCTCTCATCCATCCGGTACTCCAGCCGCCAGCCAAATGGATTGTCCCCCTTGCTGACTGCCAGTACCGATGTGTTTTCCCAACGGGTTCCAGCCGTGATCTCCTCACCGTCACGATCCAGAATCCGAATCCGCCCGCGCTCAAAATTCCGGTATTTTTCCGCGATCTCCTCCTCCGGCAGACGCTTTTCCAGAAAATGCAGATCGCGGTTTACATCCTCAAACAGCGTATCCGCCAGCTCCAGCTCGCTGTTTTTCTGCATCGTGTAGCCATTATAATAGGAAATCACGCTGAAACTTCCGATGACAAGGATTCCCACCAGAACAAAGGGAATCATGACCTCATTTTCAATCTGGAAAAACCAATTTGAAAGACGTTTCAGCCATTTATTCATCGCTCGTTTTCGCCTCCTTCTCGCTGTTGTCTGACAGCTTCATGTTTCCAAATGCCCGCCTTTAGCAAGCACGTTTTTTCCATATACTCTCCAGCACCGGGGCAAGGACAAAAACCAGGGTCGAACACAGCGTCACCGGAAATCCCCAGTAAACCGGCAGCTCGCGTGGCTGAAGCAGCACCGTCCCGGTTACCCCTGTCACAAATGCCGCCCATGCGCCCGTCCTCGTTGCCCGCTTATAATAAAGCGTGCCGTAGAGAAGTGGCGTCAGAATTGCTGAAAACAATCCCCAGATATCCGCGCCGAAAAACAGGCTGTTGGACGGTGGATTTAAGGAGAGCAGAAGCGCCAGCGTTCCGCCGAGAAAGATAAAGAGCTGCGTCAGCCCCAGGATACGGTCCTCTGTTTTCTTCCATTTTCCATACTGCGCCGCCACATCGTAGGACATCATCGAGCCAATCAGAAGCAGCTGCGAGTTCGCCGTCGACATGCACGCGCCGATCACGCTGATTAAGAAAAATCCGCTGAACCGCGATCGGAGCAAATAATTAATTGCGTAGACAAAAATATCGTCTGATCCGAAGTAATAGGACAGATAAGGAAACAGGATCCGAAGCCCCAGACCGATCTGGGTCAGGCAGAAATAAAAAAATGTCAAGAACACCAGCGAACAGATCAGGACTTTCCGCGCCGTCTCACGGCTCTTTGCCGCCACAATCCGGATCAGATACTGTGGGTTCGCTGCCAGCCCCATACCCCAGCCAAAAAACATCGTGAGGTACATGGTAAGGCTGTAATCTTTCATCAGATTTCCAAAACTGTCCGTCCCGCTGCCCGCCGCATTTCGGCTAAACACCTCCGCGTTTGTCAAAAATCCGCTTCCCTCTATTCCTCCGACCACGACAAAATAGACAACCACTATACTGATCGTGAGCATGATAAGGTTTCCGCCATCCGTCTTGGTAACTGAATTGAATCCTCCAAAGGTAGAATACAGAATAAACAGATAAACCAAAAAAATTGCAACTTTATAATCAATATTTAAAAGCGTCGCCGCCGCAATTCCAAATCCCTTTATCTGGATCACCAGATAAAAAACGTAACCGCCCGAGAGCAGCAGCGCACAGCAGGTACGCAGAAAGCGGGAATGGTAGCGCTCCCCGATAAACTGCGGGATCGTGAGCATGTCGCAGTCATAGATACGGCCGCTGATGAGATACAGCAGCCCCGCGCCGATGAACCACGGGATAACCGTCACAGCGATCACTGAGGTTCCATTTTCAAAAACATTGCCCGTGTATCCCAGAATGGTCGCAGCGGACACCCAGGTCCCGACGAAGGTGCAAAACAGCCGCCAGAACCCGCATTTCCGTTCTCCGATAAAAAATTTCCCAATCGAATCGCTCTCACCGAACGATGATTTTCCTATGATCAGGATAATCAGCGAATAGACGCTGAAACAGACCAGATAATCAAATGTTCTACTCATACTCACTGATGTTCACCCTCGTAGACGGCTTCCAGCCAGCCTTCTTCCGTCTCCGGCTGCCGTCTCAGCCGGTAATATCCGCAGATGCTCCCCTCTTCTCCAAACGTATCCCGCACAAATACCTGTTTCGCACCATTTCGGTATGCCTGATGGATCACGCGACGCAGCACGCCGTCAAGCTCTTCCGGCTCACAGCGCTGGATTGTGAGGTATGCAGACCCTTTCTCCGGGACATTTCTCTGATCGAGCACATAGTGCCAGTGCTTATTTTCGCCCTCCAGGTACGGTGCCAGCTCTTTTTCATACTCCAGGCTTACGAGCGTCAGCCCGCGTGCTGGGATCGTAGGACCTGCTGCCGCCCGGTTTTTCTCCTCCAGAATCTCCTCCATCTTCTCCGGCGGGTAAACTCCCATGCCGATCTTAACCAGCGTCCCGGCGATGATCCGGACCATATTGTAGAGGAAACCGCTGCCGCTGATGCGAATCGTAATCAGGTCGTCCGCCTTCGTCACGGTCAGGCTGTAGATCGTCCGCACCGTCTCCTCCGCCTGGGTCCGCACCGTACAAAAGCTCTTAAAATCGTGCTCACCGATGAGATAGGATGCCGCTTTCTGCATTTTCTCTAAATCCAGATTGAAATAGCAGAAATAGCTGTATAAGCGCTGCAGCGGCATATCGATCTTGCGGTTTAAAATCTTGTATTCATAGGTTTTCACGCAGTTTGCCTTGCGTGGATGGAAGGTAAGGGGTACCTCCTCCGATGCCTGGATCCGCACATCGTCCGGCAGACGCTGGTTCAATGCAAAACAGATCTTATCCCCTGGAATCCGGCTTTCTGTATCAAAAACTGCCACATTTCCCATGGCGTGGACTCCGGAATCCGTCCGGCTCGCCCCGATGACCTGGATATCCTCTTTTAAAAGAGAAGAAAGCGCCTTGTTTAACACTTCCTCGATCGTGACTCCGTTGGGCTGTAGCTGCCACCCGCAGTAGGCGGTTCCGTCATAGGAAACCACTAGCTTAATTCGTCTCATATATATTCCTCTATTTCTATATTTATCCTCAAAAATCTATTTTCTGCTATTTATCATACCATATAATCCCCTTTTTTTGACAGATATTTTTTTATTGACCGTCTTTTCCTATGCAAAAAGCACCTTTGGATCCTTTCATCCAAAGATGCTTTTTTCTTAGCATTCGCCATATGCTACCAGCGGTTCTCCCTCACTTACCCCCAGTGACAAGGTATAGTAAAAGACCATGCCGTCAAGCTCTGATTCATAACGATACATCAGGCTGCCGTCAAGCCGCCGGATTTCTCCCAGTAAATCTCCTTTTTTCAGGCAGCTTCCTTCCCGGATAGCCGGATACCAGAATCCATTTCCCGGTGCCTCCAGATAGCGCATGATCCGAATCTCCCTTTGCTCTATTTTCCCGGATGGAAGTACCTCTGATTCCGGGGAGCTTTCTGAATCTTTTAAATTCATTCCTTTGACTGATTCCAGAATACTTTCTGGCAAAATATCCAGATGAACCAGCAGTTCATACAGGTTTATCCGATATGCATCCACCTCCCGTTCTGTCCAACGTCCCAGTCCGCCCCGTTCTAGTAGAAGAGCCGGGATTCCTTTCTGCGCTGCCCAGCTGTACAGACCATTTTTCGCCGTTGATGCCACTCTCCACGACAAAGACATCGCTCTTGCCGCTGCAGCCGCCTTTTTTTCTACCGTCTCGCCTGCTGCCACCGGAAAAAAGGCAAACGGAACTACCATCTCGTGAATATCTCCACTATGGAGATCCACGAGGAAGTCCGCATCTGGATACAGATACGTTTCCACAGCTGCTGCTATCTTCGCTGACCGGCTTCCCATTTCCGTTCCCGGAAATGCCCGATTTAAATTGACACCATCCTCCGGTACCAGCTGCTTGATTTCCTTATAAAATCCACCTTCATTAGCAATCGGAAGAAATACAACCTCTCCCTTCATCTGCCTCGGATCCAGTTCCTGAATCAGACGGGAAACTGCCAGAATTCCTATGTACTCACAGCCATGTACCCCCGCTGTAACAATCAACCGTTTTCCCGGTCTTGAACCACAGAAAGCCGCCGCTTTCAGGCTGCATTCCTCATCCACCGGAATTTTCAGCCACTGCTTCGTGCCTGCCTCCACCTTCGTTTCATATATTTTCATGTTCTATTTCCTGTTCTGAGAACTTTTCTGCTCCTTTTACTCAATTCCATCTAAACGATCGCCTGCAGCAGCCTGCGCGCATATTCATCCGTTGTCTTTCCCAGCTCCCGGACCGGACGGCATTCTGTGATATGTCCGCGGTATAAAAACAGCACCTCATCGCACAGATAGGTAACCGACGTCAAATCATGCGTAATAAATACATACGTCAGATTCAGTTTCTCCTTTAAATCTATAAGCAGATCCATAACCTGCACCTGCGTATGTGCATCCAAAGATGAAATCGCCTCATCGAACAGAATTATCTCCGGTTCGCAGGCTACCGCCCGGGCAATGCAGACTCGCTGGAGCTGACCGCCGGACAATTCATGGGGATATCGATCCAGAAAATCTGAACTTAGTCCCACCATCTCCATCAGCTCTCCGGCACCTTTTTTTATTTTCTCTCTTGAAAGCTTCCGGATTCCCTTTTTACGTGCTGCTGCCCGCTGTCCCTCCGCCAGAATATCCCGTATACGGAAACGCGGGTTCGCCGAGGTTGTATAATCCTGAAAAACAATACTGATTTTCTTCTGCAGATTCTTTCTCCCCTGACGGTTTCGATAAATCTCCTCCCCATCCAGAAGCACCTGCCCGGAATCCGGTTTTAAAAGTCCGCAAAGGACACGTCCAACCGTCGATTTTCCGCTTCCGGTTTCTCCTAAGATCCCCAGGCAGCTTCCCTTTTCCACCTGCAAAGATACGTCAAACAGCACCTGGTCCCTGGAGGTTCCAAACAATTTATCCTGACGCTCACTCCGGAAGCTGACACATATATCTTTTAATTCAAGCATAATTCCTCCTGATTATCTAGGCAAAGCCGGTAGCGCTCCATGACCGAGCGCCGTGTCTCTGCAAGCATCCGTGTATACGGATCCTTTGCATGCCTTAAGATATGTTCAAAATCGCCCTGTTCGACCAGTTTTCCTCCATTCATCACGACGATCTCGTCCGCAATCTTCGAAACCGCCCCCAAATCATGGGAGATAAATATCATCGCCGTATGACTTTCTTCCTTGATCCGCTGAAATTCCTTCAAAATTTCAGCCTGGGTGATGGCATCGATTGCCGTTGTCGGTTCATCTGCCACCAGAAGTGCCGGCTTCATCGCCAGTGCCAGCCCAATCATGATTCTCTGAAGCATTCCTCCGGAAAGCTGGTGTGGATACTGCCCCAGCACTTCCTCCGGATTATGAATTCTCATTTTTTCCAATACTTCCAGGGAAATCTCCCGGATCTTTGCCCGATCCCAATCTGTATGGGCTGCAAAGGTCTCGGCCATCTGGCTTCCAATCCGGTAAAGTGGATCAAAGCAGGTCATCGGATTCTGGAGAACCATGCCTATCTTCTGCCCACGCAGCCGCCGCAGTTCATCCCGTCCTGCCCGGCATAGATCCTTTCCCTCAAACCATGCCTGTCCTTCTATCCGGAACTGGCGGTCCAGAAGTCCCAGAATTGCTTTTACCGTCATGCTTTTTCCGCTTCCGGATTCTCCCAGAATACCCAGGCACTGCCCCGGCTCTACCTCAAAGCTTACATTCTCGACCAATTTTTTCTGTTTATTTCTGATTTTCAGTTCTACATTCAGTCCATCCACCCGCAGAATCGGCTGCACCCGCTCATGATTCAGGCTCATTTCTGCACCTCCTTCGGATCCAGCACATCCCGCAGGGCATCTCCCATCAGGTTAAACGCTGCTACCAGAATTACCACCGCAATTCCCGGAACCAGCATCTGTACCGGATTGCTGGTGAGGACATTCTTCGCCTCGCTCAGCATCGCTCCCCATTCCGGTGTCGGTGCCTGTACACCCAGTCCCAGAAATGAGAGGGTTGAAATATTGATAATCGCCCATCCGACATCCAGAGAGGATAAAACTGCCAGATCTGCCGCAATTGACGGTACAAGATGGCGAAATAATATAAAAGATTCTGGTGTTCCTATACATCGTGAAAAGCGCACAAAGTTCCGGTCACGATACTGCATAACACCTGTCCGGATCATCCGCGCATACCAGGCCCATTTAATAAACACATTGGCCAGAATTACATTCTGCACGCTGATTCCCAACAGGGCTACCACTGCAAACACCATGATCTGGCTCGGAAATGAAAGCATTACATCGACTGTGCGCATGATCACCTCTTCCACGATCCCGCGGAAATAACCTGCCAAAAGTCCCATCAACGCTCCCAGGCCAATCGTTCCAAGCATGGTCAGGACTGCCAGCCCCAGCGTCGGACGGATTCCATAAATCATTCTCGACAAAATACACCGTCCCAGATTATCGGTACCAAGTGGATACTGCTGGCTGAATCCGGCAAATTTATTTAAAATATCCGTTGCATACGGATCATTCGGTGCGATAAACGGTGCAAAGATCCCTATGAGCGCCACGATAAGCACCAGACCAATCGTTCCAACGGCCGCCCGGTTTCGAATCAATCGTCCTACCATCAATGACTCTCCTTTCTAAGACGCGGATCTGAAATTGTCTGAAGAATATCAAATAATAAATTAAATCCGACAAATAGTACTCCGATCAATAGCACATACGTCTGGATCACCGGATAATCCCGGTTAAAAATCGAGCTGATACAGAGTGTCCCAAGCCCCGGCCAGGCAAATACATTCTCAACGACGATCGTTCCGGAAATCAGCTGCGGTATGCTCATTCCGATCGCTACAATACAAGTATGCATCGAATTTTTCAAAATGTGTTTAAGAAGAATCTGCCGGTTTGGAATGCCTCTCACATTGGCATAGAGAACATAATCCTGTTTCATGTTTTCCAACATATTATTGCGGATCAGGCGGATATACGTCGATATATAACTCAATGATACCGTAAACGATGGCAGAATCAGGTGTTTAAAGCTCCCGCTTCCGCTCGTTGGAAGCAGATCCAGCTTGATCGAAACCAGCCAGATCAGAAGAAGCCCTACCCAGTATGCAGGCATCGCCGTTGTCATAAAAACAATCGCCCGCATGATGCGGTCAAACACACCATCCTTATAAACGGCACAGAGCACTCCAATCGGAATGCTCAGTACCAGAACCATCACAAACGATACACCCGCAAGCTGCAGAGTCGCCGGAAGACAGCGCATCAGTTCGCCCGCAACTGTACGGCTCGGATTGACGTAACTGATTCCAAAATCTCCCCTCAGACAGTCAGCCAGCCAGGAAATATATCGTATCAGATATGGTTTGTCCAATCCAAGTTCCGCCCTTACCTGTGCCACCGCTTCTTCTGTAATAATCGGTACCTGGCGGATGCGCAGTGCCACCTCCGCCGGATCGGATGGTATCAGGTTAATAAACACAAAACACACAAACGAAATGATAATAAGAAGCGGAATTGCCGACAGGATTCGTTTTATGATATATTGTTTCATTTATTTTTCCTTTATTTCTTCTCTCCAAAATAGAAATCAGCGAACGGAACCTCATACTGAGTCTGCGTAAAATGGAAGCCCTGCAGATCCGAACGGTAGATTGCCTTATTGCACTCATAAGTAAGCGGAATATAGACCGCATCCTCATGCAGACGGGTCAGCACAAATGTATACAGCTCCTGACGGCGCTCTTCATCCGTGGAAACCAGGATCTCTGTAATCGCATCATCGATATCTGCCTTATCTTCCAGTCCCTGCTGTGCCGCAAAATCTCCATAAACCGGAGCGCGCATCGCCGCCAGGGAGGACTGCGGGTCATACGGAGTTCCCCAGCAGATATTAAATACCATGTCAAAGTTTCCAGCCTTCATACTATCACGGTAAGACTGTTCTTCCTCTCCATGAATGTTCAGGGAGACACCCAGCTTCTGGTATTCGCTCTGGAGGTACTCCGCAATCGCTTTTTCCGTCACACTATCGCTGTTATAAAGCAGCTCCAGTTCCATTTTCTGGCCGTCTTTTTCACGTACGCCGTCTCCAGCCAACGTCCAGCCTGCTTCCTCCAGCATCTTCGTTGCTTCTTCCACATCATACTCATATGGGGGCAGATTGATATCGCAGTAAGGAACGGTAGATGCAAACAGTGTATCCGCCGGCTGTTCCAGACCATAAAAAATACCTTCTGAAATCGCTGCTTTGTTTGTCGCATGCTGAAGTGCCTTACGCACTTCCTTCTCATCCAGAATATCACGGGTTGTATTCAGTACAATCTGCCGGGTCGAGGTCGGATCCGATAACGCAACCGTAAAATTGTCATTTCCCGTATACTGGTTAATTGCATCCGCATCAATCATATTTTTACCGAAAATCAGATCAATTTCCCCTTTTTCCAGTGCCATGATACGCGTCTGATTATCCGGTATTACTTTTACCGTAATCTTTTTGATGGACGGCTGCTCCCCCCAATAGTTTTCGTTTGCTTCAAATACTGCATACTCATCTGTCACAAAATCGGTCAGGACATATGGACCTGTTCCAATGTATTCGTTTACGCCATCCTTTGTGCTTCCGTCCTTCATCGCCTTCGGAGAAATCATTGCAAACGGACGGGTAACTCCCAACTCTGTCAGCAGAGGATAGTACGGCTCCGACAGTTCGATCACAAAGGTTTTATCATCCGGAGCCGAAACCCCAACCAGAAGATTCATCATTTCCAGCCAGGTGTGACGATCTTTGTTTTCAATGATTGCATCAAAGTTTGCCTTGATCGCGTTGGCGTCACACACCTCTCCGTCCGAAAATTTCACTCCATCACGGATGTGGAACGTGTAGGTCTTTCCATCTTCACTGATATCCCAGCTCTCTGCCAGGCAGCCCTCATACCCATTTTCTGTAATATTGACTAAGGTCTCGTAGAGCATTTCCTGTGCATACATTTCACCTGCATACAGATGTGGATTCAGATCACGGATATCCCGATAATTAACAAATACCAGTTCATCCTTCGTGCTCTCTGCCGATGCACTCTGCTCTGATTTTGTCCCTTCTGTACTGTTTGAAGCGTTTCCGCCACATCCAGCCAAGACAGCCATGGAAAGAACACCAGCTGCCGCTATGAGTCTTTTACTTTTTTTCATATATGTCCTCCTGTTATGCCTGACGCAGGTTTGAAAGCCTGCATTTCTTTTATCTACTTTGTTAAAACAATTCGTTTTTACCGGCAGATAAAAGGATAACATAGTTACGCACAACTAACCACTATCGTTTTACAGGGGGATTGCTATAACGATTTGTTATATCTAAACAATTAAAGCATTTTTTTGAAATGTTCTAAAAACCACGCTGCCTCCGCACTCAGCTTTTCTTCATTCTGGTAAATATATCCGATTACCAGAAATGGTTCACTATTCCGGATCTTCAGATTACGGATTGGATATTGTTTATAATCCTCATATAAAAAATCAATTCCCAGACTGCAGATATCGCTCTGCATCAGGAGATTCATTGTCATATGATCGCTATTGGTATGTACAACCGTATTCAGCATATCCGTGCTGATCGCTCCCAGGCTCACATGGTTTAAATGATGCTCCATTGAGAAAAAATCCCGGATTCCGCTGACGAATTTTAACTGCGGAAGCTCGGTAAAATCGATACTCTCATCCTCATAACGCGGATGATTTGGTCCCACATAAACACAGGCAGGTTTGACATCCAGTTCCTGAAAAGACAATTTTTTGTGGGACAAAATATGCCGGAATGCCGGAACCTGTTTCTGTGCTACATACACAATCCCCAACTCCGAAATTCCCTGGGATACCTGATCACTAATCTCCTCCACACTGCCTTCCCGGTGGGAAATCTGGCACTCGCAGCCATATTTCTTATAAAAATCTGTCAGAAGCCTCGCAATCATGTTGCTCGGGTAGGTAGAAACGGTAAATTTCCGTTCCTGCGTATCTTCTGCCAGCGAGTTAATAAGACTCACATGATTTAAAATATTGTGTGCATACTCCCGGACCGTTTCTCCATATGGGGTAACCCTGAGCCCTCTGCTTGTCCGCTCAAATAACGCACGCCCCAGCTCCTGTTCCAGCATCCCGATCACCTTGCTGACATTTGGTTGGGATGTGTATAGGCATTCTGCTGCCTGATTAAAACTGCCTTTTTCACAGGCAACCATAAAATATTCAAGCTGTTTTAATTCCATTGAAGTCCTCCTTCTGTTGTTCTCCATTCCACCTTATGTTAGCTGCAACTAACCAGAATACAAAAATCAAGAGGCACACAGCTTGCGCAGCCTATGCACCTCTCTTTCGATTCCAAAAGTGCCTACCCGCGGACAGTAACCCCTTTTTCGCTAAAAAACGATCCGCAGTACAATCACAATTCCCAGATAAGCCAGAAGAATCAAGTAGGTAATCCGGTCTCTCCTCTCATAATGCAGCGGCTTCATCTTGGTCCGCCCACTTCCGCCCCGGTAGCAGCGCGCCTCCATCGCCATCGCCAGATCCGTCGCGCGGCGGAACGCCGATACGAAAAGCGGTACCAGAATCGGGATCATGCTCTTTGCCCGCTGTACAAGATTGCCAGATTCAAAATCAGCACCTCTCGCCATCTGTGCCTTCATGATCTTATCCGTCTCCTCAATCAGGATCGGGATAAAGCGCAGCGCGATCGACATCATCATCGAGATCTCATGCACCGGCACATGGAGACGGTTCAGACATCCAAGGCTCTTCTCCAAGCCGTCCGTGAGCTGGTTCGGGGTCGTCGTCAGCGTCATGACAGAGGAACCAATCACCAGATACATCAGGCGCAGACCCATGAAAACTGCCAATCGCAAGCCCTCATGCGTCACTTTTAAGAACCCTATCTGGAAAATCACCCGTCCATTTGTCAGAAACAGGTTAAAGCTGATACTGATAAGTAACAGGAACACGATCGCCTTGAGTCCTCGCACGATAAATTTAAATGGTACGCGTGAGGCGCGGACCGCCATCGCCAGAAATACGGTCGCTACCGCATAGCAGAGCAGGTTATCCGCGAAAAATAATGAAATAATGTAGATCAGCGTTCCAAACAGCTTGGTACGCGGATCCAGCCGGTGAACCACTGATTCGACCGGATAATACTGTCCGATTGTGATATCCCGTATCATTGTTTCTCCCTCCGCTTGTTATACAGCGCCAGAATCGCCTCCCACGCCTCTTCTACCGTCGTGATCGCGTCGTCGATCGGAATCCCGCGCTCCCGAAGTCCCTGCACTACATAAGTGATCTGCGGCGCGGCAAGACCGATCGCCTCTAATTCCTTGTAATGGCGGAATACCTCCTTCGGCGTATCGTCAAACATCTTCACGCCGTCGTTCATGACCATGATGCGGTCCACGTAGCGCGCCATGTCCTCCATGCTGTGGGAAACCACCAAAATCGTCAGCCCGTGCTCCCGGTTCAGGCGCTCGATCTGACCTAAAATCTCATCGCGCCCCTGCGGATCGAGTCCCGCCGTCGGCTCGTCGAGGATCATCATCTCCGGACGCATCGCCAGTACACCCGCGATCGCGACGCGGCGTTTCTGTCCGCCGGAAAGTTCAAACGGGGACTGCTTATAAAATTTTTCATCCATGCCGACCAGCTTTAAGGCATGGCGGGCACGTTTTTCCACCTCTTCCTGCGGAAGCCCCAGATTTTTCGGTCCGAAACAGACGTCTGTAAAAATATCTGCCTCAAAGAGCTGGTACTCCGGATACTGGAACACCAGCCCCACTTTACTCCGCAGATCCTTTAATTTATAACCCTGGCTGTAAATGCTGACACCCTGATACTTAATGTCGCCGCTGGTCGGCTTGATCAGACCGTTTAAATGCTGAATCAGGGTCGATTTTCCCGATCCGGTATGACCAATCAGACCGACAAATTCGCCGTCCTGAATCTCAAAACTTACGTGCTTTAATGCCTGGCGCTCTAACGCCGTGCCCTCGCCGTAGGTGTAGCACAAATCTTCTACCTGTATTGCCATCTCTATTCCTCTTTCAAAATCGGTACCAGTGCGTCCAGAAGCTCCGATTTACGAAGGATTCCATCCGGAAGCGGCATTCCCTTTTTCTGCAGCTCCCACGCAAGCTCCGTCACCTGCGGCACATCCATCCGGTATTGTTTTAGCTCCTCCACGCGGGAGAAAATCTCCTTCGGCGTGCCGTCCATCACGATATGACCGTCATCCATGACGATCACGCGGTCTGCATCGACCACCTCTTCCATATAATGGGTGATCAGCACCATCGTGATTCCTTCCGCCCGGTTTAACTCATGGACGGTGCGGATAACCTCCTTGCGTCCGTTCGGATCAAGCATCGCCGTCGGCTCATCGAGCACGATACATTCTGGTTTCATCGCCATGACACCCGCGATCGCCACACGCTGCTTCTGTCCGCCGGACAGATGGTTCGGGGACTGCTTGCGGTACATCGTCATCCCGACTGCCTTTAAGCTCTCATCCACTCGCTTCCAGATCTCCTCGGTCGGAACTCCGATATTTTCCGGACCGAATCCGACGTCCTCTTCCACTATATTTCCTATGATCTGGTTATCCGGGTTCTGAAAGACCATGCCCGCATTTTTGCGGATATCCCACAGATGCGCCTCGTCCCTCGTATCCATCTCCGATACAAAAAGCGTACCGTCGGTCGGGCTCAAAATGCCATTGATCTGCTTGGCAAATGTGGACTTGCCGGAACCATTGTGTCCCAGGATCGCCACAAAGCTGCCCTTCTCAATCTCCAGATTCACATGATCCAGGGCGCGCTTTACTTCCTCTACCTGCCCCTCTTCATCGCGTCTTATATAATCAAATACAAGATTGACCGCTTTTATGATATTCATGTATTTTTCCTCCACAGTATGTCCGCCTGACCGGACATTACCGTTCATTGTAGAAGAATTTTCCCCGGTAGTCAAGCGGTTGTTCCGAATTGTTATCTTTTTTTGAAAATAAGTTTACTTTTTGTCTGCCCGCCCCAGGTACAGACTACCTATTTGATCGCATATTCCGCGTAAATTTCAAAGAAATCCGCGTCATTTTTCTCGAACTCCGAGGTCAGATCCAGACTGTCCCAGAGCCCGCTGCTGTAAGAAACGGAGATCGTATTGCTGAACCGGTCGTAGATCTCCTGAAAGGCGCGTTTTTTCCGCTCCTCGTAGATGCGCTCCTTGCGCGCCGCCGTCTCGTCCTCGTCGTAATCGTCCGTACATTTGAGCACATAGTACGCGTCGTCCGCATGGATCACCTGGCTGACTGCGCCCTCGGCAAGGGAAAATGCCTCTTTCTCATAGGCATCCGACTCATCACCGCGCCCCAGCACCCGGTCACTCACCGTCAGCCCCGCCTCCTCGGCACAGGACTGGAAATCGGCATCTTCCTGCGATGCCGCCCGCTGGAAGGCGTCTGCCTCGCTCTCATCCGATGTCTTTATCTGACTGACATGGATCACCTTTGCCTCACTGTCGCTGACCTCCAGCGCCACATTGTCCGTGAGCTGTCCCGCCAGCTTCTCCGCCAGACCATAATCCTCATAGATATGCTGGACATCCGCCTCTGTCACGCCCATCGAGTCAATCGCCGACTGCGGCAGACGCCCAAAATACTCGGCTGCTGCCCGGTCCATCGCCGCCCGCTCCTCTGAAGTCAGGGAAATCCCCCGATCGGCTGCCAGCAGGTTCATGATTTTCAGCTCATCCATAAACGAACGGATCTGTTTTTTTAGATACGTTTCAAAATCATCGCCCTTTTCTCCAACTGAAACGCCCCAGATCTGATCCGTACAGACCTCCTCATAGCGTTTTTTCTCCGTCATGGCAATCACCATCACTTCCGCGCGGGAATAACCCTTTTCATTCTTCTTTCCCACCACGATCGTGCTGCCGTCCGAGCCGCATCCAGTCAAAAGCCCCAGGCTGAGCGCCAGCCCCGCAAGCAGGGCACACGCCGCCCGGTGGATATGGTTTGTCTTCCTTTTCTGTTTCTGCATGGATACTCCCTTTCTCCTGCATATTTTAGCAATTCCTGTCACATATTCTCTCTGAGCGGCTGATTTATCTCAGTCGAGAAGACTCCCACCTCTTCAGGTGGTGAGTAATAGCAAATTTGTCTCAGTGGGAGTTGGGTCTCCGACTGAGATAAACGCTCCGCGAGGATGCGCAGTGATTCTGTAAAGAATATGTCAGCTTACGCTGACCAGAATCACGCGCCAAGTCTCACGGACGTTCGACTTGAATACTGTTCACACATATGACCAGCAGCGCTGCGTTCTGTCAATCCTTCCACTCTGGTTCACGGTCTGCCACCACGTTTTCTTACGGCACTTTCGGTTCCAAAAGTGCCTACCCGTGAACAGTAACTTTCTTTCCATCAGCCATCCACCTCAGGCCGTATGCTTGAGCAGATCTTCTATCTTCTCCGGGCAGATCCGCTTCAATTCCTGATAGAGCCTTCCGACCGGCAGCCCCATCACATTCGTGTAAGAACCATCGATTCCGCGGATATGCGCGGCAAAGCTTCCCTGAATGCCGTATGCGCCCGCCTTGTCCATCGACTCGCCGCAGTCTACATACGCCTCGATCTCCGCATCGCTCATCGGATATACATCCACCCGCGTCTCAACCGCAAAGCAGCTCTCCCGATCCTCAGTCAGAATCGCCACGCCCGTGTATACACGGTGGCTGCGCCCCTGGATCCGTCCGATCATCTCAAGCGCCTCATCCCGATCCGCCGGTTTTCCTAAAATCTCGTCATCCACACTGACAACGGTATCGGAACCAATGATAATCCCGGAAAATGGGATTCCCGTCGTCCGTGCCTCCTCTCGCACCTGCGCCATCACATCGCGCGCCTTCTGTCCCGCCAATTCCATCACAACCTGCGCCGGTTCCGTACAGAGCGGATTTTCCTCCAAAGTGCTCGGATGAATCTCCGGTTTCAGCCCAATCCGCTCCAAAAGCTCCCTGCGGCGCGGAGACGCACTCGCCAGAATTAACCGGCAGGCAGGTTTGGTATTTTCTATGTCTCTTCTCTGTTCCATTGTTCTGTTCTCATTTCCTCAGTTTCATTTAACGCTTAGATACACGTTATCCTTATATTTATACCATCTATCAGCCAAAATGAAAAGATCCGATGTTCGTTATATGAACATCGGATCAAGAATAAATGCAATCAAAATGCCTAAAATCGCGCCTGCTGCTACCTGTATCGGCGTATGCCCCACGTATTCCTTTAATTTTTCCTGTAATACCACGCCGTCCAGCTTGAGGAAATCATCGAAAAGAAGGCGGTTCAGAACTCTTGCCTGCTTTCCTGTCTCCTGCCGGACACCGATCGCGTCATACATAACAACCATCGCCAGAATAAAGCTGATGGAAAATTCAAAGCTTCCCACTCCGTACCGCAGCGCCGCCGCCGTTGCCAGCGAACATACAGTGGATGAGTGGGAACTCGGCATACCGCCGGAGCCAACCAGACGCTCCGGGTTGAACGAATGGTTCAGCCCGATGTCCAGAATCGTCTTGAGCACCTGGGCGACCACCCACCCGGTCACGCCGGTCATCAGCGTCTGGTTTGATGTCAATTCCTGAAAAAAAGTCATGTTTCTCTCCTGTACTATCTTAATTCCTCTGTTTTCTTCCACACATATGCCGCTGTCTCTAAATCACTCGGTCCGTCATTAATATCCTATCAGCCAGTCATACAATTCCTGATATTTTCCAGCCGATGTCTGCCAGGAAAAATCCGCCGCCATGCCGCGGTCTACAATCTTATTCCACTCGCGCTTCTTATTATAATAGATGTATTTTGCATAGCGGATGCAGTCGAGCATCTCATGTGCATTGTAGTTAGCAAAGGAAAATCCTGTTCCGGTTCCATCGTATTCATTGTATGGCCATACAGTATCCTTGAGACCACCCGTCTCACGAACGATCGGCACGGTTCCGTAGCGAAGCGCCATGAGCTGGCTCAGCCCACATGGTTCAAACAGCGACGGCATCAGGAATGCGTCACAGGCTGCATATACCTTATGCGACATATCTTCCGAATAATAAATATTAGCGGAAACACGATCATTGTACTTCCAGTCATAGTGGCGGAACATATTTTCATACCGTTCATCTCCGGTTCCCAGCACAACCAGCTGTACATCTTCCGTACAGATCTCATCCATCACACACTGTACCAGGTCAAGTCCCTTCTGGTCGGTCAGACGGGAGACGATACCGATCATGAACTTTTTCTCGTCCTGCGCCAGTCCCAGCTCCGCCTGCAGCGCCTTTTTATTCTTGGATTTCTCCTTGCGGAATGTCTTTGCGTTATAATTTTGTACGATCCGTTTATCTGTCTCCGGATTAAATTCATCGTAATCGATACCATTTAAGATACCGCGCAGACTGTTGCTTCTCGCACGCATCAGGCCGTCCAGTCCCTCGCCGTAGAACGGAGTCTTAATCTCCTCCGCGTAGGTGTTGCTGACCGTCGTGATCGCATCCGCGTATACGATGCCGCCTTTTAACATATTGCCGTCTTTGTAAGCTTCCAGCTTATCCGGTGTAAAATAGTAGTCCGGCAGCTCAGAGAAATGCTGGATTGTCTTCACATCCCACACCCCCTGGAACTTCAGGTTGTGGATCGTCATGACGGACTTGATATCCCGGAAGAACTCGCCGCCGTGGAATTTGTCCTTGAGATGCACCGGGATAAGTCCCGTCTGCCAGTCGTGGCAGTGGATGACATCCGGCTTGAAGCCGATCACCGGCAGGGATGAGAGAGCCGCCTTGCAGAAGAAGGAAAACTTCTCCAGATCGTAATACCAGTCCCCATACGGGCGGTCACCCCAGAAATAACTCTCATTATCAATAAAATAGAAGGTCACGCCCTCATATTCATATTCCAGGATGCCCACATACCGGTTCTGTCCCAGATAATCCATATAAAAATGGTTCACATACTTCATTTCATTGCGGAATGACTCTTTGATGCACAGATACTTCGGGATCATGACACGCACATCAAAATACTGCTTATCAAAACATTTTGGAAGGGATCCGACAACGTCTGCCAAACCTCCTGTTTTGATAAATGGAACCGCCTCCGATGCAATAAACAGAATATTCTTCATAGCTACTACCTCCCAACCGTGCCCGCTCGCGATCTGGCACCCTATTAAAATTATTATACAATAGAATCAGGGAATTAGAAAGTAGGCGACAGAGAAAAAAATCGGGAAATATATGACAAATAGTTCCGATTTGCAGACTGTATTTTCTGAATTGGATATTTTGCATAGTACCGGATGAATTATAAATTTTACCGCTTCCTATGAAACAAAAATAAAAGACGGAGCCGAAAAGGAAATTATGTTTTCTCTTCGGCCCCGCCTTTTGTATAATCAGGGATTGATCTCCCTGTATTTCCTCATCGTCCGCGCAAACAGCTCGCCGTTGGACGGCGGCGTGTACGTGATCGCATTGGCTCCTGCCTCGATCGTCTCCAAAATCGATTCGTTAGTCGGTCCTCCGGTCGCGATAATGGCAACGTCCGGATACTCCTTCCGGATCTCGGCTACCATCGATGCGGTGGCGGCAGCGCCTGATACATTTAAAATATCGGCTCCCGCCTCCAGTTTGCGGCGGACATCCGTGTGAACCGAAGCAATCGTCGCAATGACCGGAATGTCAACCACCCGCTTGATCTCCGTGATGACCTCATCCGCGATCGGCGCATTGACCACTACACCGTAGGCTCCCTGATGTTCTGCCTGAAGCGCCAGACGGACGGAACGCTTTCCTCCGGTCAGACCGCCGCCAACCCCGACAAACACCGGCACATCCGAGATGCTGATGATCGACTGTGAGATAGCTGCCTGCGGAGTAAACGGATAAACTGCGATGATCGCATCCGCGTTGATATTTTTGATGATTGCCACATCCGTTGAGAAAGCGATCGATTTGATACGCTTTCCAAAGATGCGGATTCCTGAACATTCACTGATACAATACGGACACATAATCGTGTGATCCCGCAGGGTTCCATTGTACGCCGGTACTTTTTTTTTCATAGGCAATTCTCCGTTCTTTTAGCTGCTTTCCTGACCTCTCTGTCCAGCTGTTTTATACAGGGGCAGTTTTTCAGTCCTGCATCTTTTATTTCCCCTTTATCTTATCATACACACATTTACCCATGCAATCAGTCACTTTCATAAATGTGTTACAATCGTGTTAAAAAGGCTTACAGCACTTTCGGCTCCAAAAAGCACCGCACGATTTTATACATCCCGCTTATAATCCAGGCAAATCTTATCAACAATCAATGCGATAAATTCCGAATTGGTCGGCTTTCCTTTCCCTGTGCTGACGGTATATCCAAATAGATCGTTGATCGTGTCCATCTTGCCGCGGCTCCATGCGACCTCAATCGCGTGGCGGATTGCCCGCTCGACACGGCTTGAAGTGGTCTGGCGCTTCTTGGCGATGGTCGGGTACAGGATTTTCGTCACAGAACCGAGCATTTCTTTATCACTGACTGACAAAATAATCGCATCCCGCAGGTACTGATATCCCTTAATATGAGCCGGAATCCCAATCTCATGCAGAATCTGCGTCACATCGCTCTCCAGATTCTGTCTTTCATATTCCGCCGACACCATATACGGCTCCACCTTCCGGTTGCCCGCCAGGGTCGAAGCGCGGTTCCTGTAATTCTTCAGGCGATGTACCTTGTCTAAAACCGCCTCCTTCGAAAATGGCTTTACTATGTAATAACAGGCGCCCATCCGAAAAGCATCCGCTGTCAGATTCTCGCTGCTCGCAGCTGTAATCATAACAAAGGAAGTGTCAGCTGAACAGTCTTGATTTGTCTTGATGCGCTCCATAACCGAAATTCCATCCATTCCCGGCATCACTACGTCCAGAAATACAATATCCGGCTTTGTCTTTACGATCATATTATAGGCATCGGTTCCGTTTTCCGCTTTTCCGACCACCTGAATCTCCTTATCACTTTCCAGTATATTTCCAAGCATATCCAATGCCTGACGATTATCCTCTGCGATCGCAATCTTCATTTCTGCCATAATATTCTCCTCCTCGGCACCTGTGATGATTAAAATAATTATAAATTCTTTTTTTAACAAGTTTCAACTCGTTTTGATCGCGCAGTTCGACACTCAACGCTCATTTTGTCTATCAATTCTTTTGATGCAAAATAAATTACACAAGATGCAAACTATATATAAGCATGTATTGTAGCTAACCGTATCTGTTAAGATTCCGCTATAAACCTTCTACCGCCCAGCCGCCATACGCCTATCTAACGATCCCTTATCACCACGTTTTACCGATTCCGGTCGAAAGACACACAAAATACACGCAATTAAAAAGCCTCCACGACCGGTTTCTGAACATGAAAATTCCATCTTTGCAGATCAAGTTTCGATAAATTCCTATAAAAAAACAGAGTTACGCCATAGCCATACAACTATAACATACTCTGTTATCGTGTTAATGCAACTGGCTGCCATTTTACAGGCCCTATAGCTTTGCGTCGCAGCTTTTCAACTGTTTTGCCAAA
>ERZ838577.2285-NODE-2285-length-21979-cov-4.676564_pt1 | contig 21979 bp, 21 predicted proteins | sample MGYA00519682_ERZ838577 | MGnify/ENA primary metagenome ERZ838577 (study PRJEB31850, sample SAMEA3708838) | human gut metagenome | biome: human gut; feature: human-associated habitat; material: faeces | place: China | collected 2014 ...
GTCAAGAGGGGGCAAGGGAACCATACGGTGCCCTTGCCCCCTTTTGCCCCCGCCGTGGGCACGGCGTCCCCCGGCCGCCGAAGACGGCCACTGTGCATGCTCACTTTGAGCGTGAATCTCGCCTCCAGCGGCGCGCCGCTGTATCGGCGCAAGGTCTGCCATCAGCAGACGGTAAAAAAACGGCACGGCCGACGGAACAGCGGAAAGGCTTACCCTCTGCTGAGGGATATAAAGTAAAAAGGCTGCCAAATGGCAGCCTTAAAAGCCCTCCCGGCGGATCAGCTGGTACAGCAGCGCATTGACAATCGCCGCCGCGACATTCGAGCCGCCCTTGCGCCCCCGCGCAATGATATACGGCGTTTTTCCGCCGATAAACAGCTCCTTCGCCTCGACAACATTGACAAAACCTACCGGCACGCCGATGACGAGCGCCGGCTTCACCTCGTCCCTCCCGATCAGCTCGTGCAGTCGGATGAGCGCTGTCGGCGCGTTGCCGACCGCGAAGATCAGCGGCCCGTCCAGTCTGGCGGCATGCTCCATCGAGACCACCGCCCGCGTCACGCCGCGCTCCTTTGCCTCGTGCGCGATGTCCGGGTCCGCCATGAGACAAAGCGCCTTCGCGCCGAGCTTCGTGAGCGACGGCTTGCTGATGCCTGAGAGCGCCATGTTTGTATCCGTGACAATGGTCGCGCCGCTGCACAGAGCGGCCTTAGCTTGCTCGATCACGTCCGGCGAAAACGCGAGATTGTCCGCATAATCAAAATCCGCCGTCGTGTGGATGACGCGCTTGACGACCTCGGCGATGCCGTCCGGAAACGCGCGCGTGCCCAGCTCCTCCGTGATGATCTCGAACGAGCGCTTTTCAATGTCCTGCGGCTTCATGTATCCGTTCAAAATTCAATCCCCTCCCGTGCGGCGACGCCCTTTTCATAGGGGTGCCGCCGTTTCTGCATTTCCGTGATGTAATCCGCGTGCGCCGTCAGTCCCGCCGACGGGCTGCGGCCTGTGAGCACGACCTCGAGCATGTCCGGACGGTTTTCGAGAAAGCCCGTCACCGTCTTTTCGGGCAGAAAGCCGCCGTTTACTGCCGCGCATACCTCGTCGAGCACGAGCAGCGTCGCGCCCTTCCGCACCGCATAGCCGGCCGCGGCATCGAACGTGCGGACGAGCGCGGCGGCGGTCTCTGCCTTCTCCTCGTCCGTCATGCGGAAGGTGAACTTGCCGGCCGGGTTCGCCGCGAGCACGGTCACGCCAAGCTTCGCGAGCACGCGGCACTCCCCCGATGAGCCGTCCTTGAGAAACTGTGCAAAAACGACCTTTCCGCCGTGTCCGGCGTGGCGCACCGCAAGGCCAACGGCCGCTGTCGTTTTGCCCTTGCCGTCGCCGCAGTAGAGATGGACCAGTCCGCTGGTTTTCATGCTTTTCCCTCCATGATGTCGTAGATCCGCTGCATATCCAGACTGCGCCGCACGGTATCCGCGAGCAGGTCATACTGCCGCTCCCGGTAGACTGCCGGGTCCTCTGCCGCGCCCTCGAGCGTCACGCCCTTCCGCTCTGCGAGCGCCTGCGCAAGCCGCTGCGCGGCCTCCGGTGCGTCAAACACGCCGTGCAGGTAGGTACCGCAGGCGTTTTCCGTCACGCAGCCGTCCGGTACTTCGTGTTCGCCGTGCTTCAGCGTGACAAACGGCTGCGCGTCCGCGTCGCGCACGGTCTCTCCCATGTGGATCTCATAGCCCTCGACTGCAAGTCCGGACAGACCATGCAGCACGCCCGCAGCGTCCGCGACCGTACCGTGCGTCTGAACCGTGGTCTTTGCCGTGCGGAACACGGTCTCGACCGGAAGCAGGCCGATGCCGCGCAGACTGCCGCCGCCCTCGGTGTTTTCGGGGTCGGACACCGTCCGCCCCATCATCTGATAGCCGCCGCAGATGCCGAAAACCGGCGTTCCTGCCGCGTGCGCCTTGAGCAGCGCCGCCTCCATGCCGCTCTCGCGCAGCCAGCGGAGATCCGCGATCGTGGACTTGGTGCCGGGCAGGATGATGAGGTCCGCACCCTCCAGCTGTGCCGGGCGGTCCGCATAGCGGACACTAACGCCCGGAACACGCGAAAGTGCAGAAAAATCGGTAAAATTGGACAGACGCGGCAGCTTGACCACCGCAATATTCACGAGCGCAGGTGCGCTTTTCGTTTCCAGACGCTCGGAAAGGCTGTCCTCGTCGTCAATGTCGAAATGGCCGTAAGGTACCACGCCGAGCACAGGCTTGCCGGTCAGCTCCTCGAGCTGCGTCAGACCCGGCCGGAGGATTTCCACGTCGCCGCGGAATTTGTTGATGACAAGGCCGCGGATGCGCGCCTGCTCGTCCTCGTCGAGCAGCTTGACCGTGCCGTAGAGCGAAGCGAACACGCCGCCGCGGTCGATGTCCCCGACGAGCAGCACCGGTGCGTCCACGAGCTTCGCAAGTCCCATGTTCACGATGTCGTCCTGCTTGAGATTGATCTCGGCCGGACTGCCGGCGCCCTCGATGACAATGATGTCGTTCTCGGCGGCGAGGCTGTCGAACGCCTCCTTAATAACCGGCAGGAGCGCCTTTTTGTGCCCCCAGTATTCGCGCGCTGTGCGGTTTCCGTGCGCCTCGCCCATGATGATCACCTGTGAGCCGACGTCGCTCGTCGGCTTGAGCAGGATCGGGTTCATGCGCACATCGGGCGCGATGCCTGCCGCCTCAGCCTGAACGACCTGTGCACGGCCCATTTCCCTGCCGTCTGCCGTGATGAACGAGTTGAGCGCCATGTTCTGCGACTTGAACGGCGCGACCCGGTAGCCGTCCTGTCTGAAAATGCGGCACAGCGCCGCGCAAAGCAGACTTTTTCCGGCGTTCGAGCACGTGCCCTGAACCATGATGAGTTTTGCCATGACAGCCGTCCTTCCCTATATTTCCTGTATCTGCCGCAGAGCGTGCAGCAGTTTTTCGCTCGCGTCTCTCGTTTTGACCGCCGTCCGGTAAAAGCCGGGGCCGAGTCCGCGGTAATTTGAGCAGTTTCGTATCATGATACCCTGTTTTCTCAGTTTTTCATCGAGTTTTTCGTCTGAAGAACGAAAAAGCAGAAAGTTCGCCTCACCCGGATAGACCCTGACGCCGCACGAGCGCAGACCGTCCGTGAGATAGGCGCGTTCCTCCGCGATGCGGCGTGCCGTCTGCTCACGCCAGCCGATCTGCTTCGCAGCAGCCTCCGCGCACGCCTGCGCGATGACCGACACGTTCCACGGCTGCCCGGCGCGGTAAAGTCCATCAATGACCGTCCTGTCTGCGGTCATGCACCAGCCGAACCGCACGCCTGGGACGGCGAACATTTTCGTGTAGGCGCGGAGCAGGATGAGACAGGGAAATGCTTCGAGCAGTCCGGAGAGGGAATGCTGCTCTGCATCGAGCAGAAAATCGTTAAAACATTCGTCTGCGACCAGATAAACACTGTTTTCTGCACATTTTTGAACTATTTTGCGCATCAGTTCCGGTTCTGCCGTGCGGCCGGTCGGATTGTTGGGATTGCACAAATATATTGCGTCATATTTAGACGAAATGTCAGAGAGCAGCCGCTCCGTGACCGCAAAATCCTCACTCTCGCGCAGCATATGAAAGTCGATTTCCGCGCCTGTGAGCGTTCTTTCGTATTCCGCGAAGGTCGGTGCGGTGAGCAGCACGCGCTTCGGCCTGAGCACCGCTGCGAGGCGGTCGAGCACATCTGCCGCGCCGTTTCCGCAGTAAACCATGTCCGCCGGAATCCCCTCCGCTTCCGCAACAGCCTGCCGCGCCGCGCGGCAGAACGGGTCGGGATAATGCGTGCATTCATCCACAGCCCTGTGCATTGCCTTGCGGACCGCCTCAGGTACGCCGAACGGATTGATATTTGCGGAAAGGTCGATCGGCTGCGCACCGAATTCGCTCACAAAAGTTTCTATATCTCCGCCGTGGCAGTAGGAATAAGCCATTATATCACCTCTGAAGTGTCAGTCTGACCGCGCAGCACAGCGCAAGCGCGAGCACGCTCGCGGCGTTCATCAGGTCGATCGTCGCGAGGATATCCGTGCGGTTCACACGGCGCAGCGGGTCTCCGAACGCCGCCTTTCTGACGGTTTTCCCGAAGTAGCTCGCGTCGCCGCCGAGCTGGATGTGCAGCGCCCCGGCACACGCGGACTCGGTCTGGCCGGCGTTCGGGCTCTTGTGCAGATTGCGGTCGCGGCGGTAGATACGCAGCGCGCTGCGGTTGTCGAGCCGCAGCATGCCCGCGCCGGCGATGATGCAGAGCGCAGACAGCCGTGCCGGGATGAAGTTAAAAATATCGTCCATTTTCGCAGAAAACTTGCCTAAATACTCGTATTTTTCGTTGTGATATCCGACCATCGAGTCAAGCGTATTGACCGCCTTGTAGAGCATTCCGAGCGGCGCACCGCCGATAAGCATATAGATGAGCGGCGAAACGACACCGTCAGTCAGGTTCTCTGCGATGGTCTCTACGGCGGCCTTGATGACGCCTTCTTCGGAAAGCGCAGCAGTGTCGCGGCCGACATACCACGCGACGGCCTTTCGGCCTTCCTCGACCGACTCCTTCACAGCACGGTAAACATGCTGCCCGGCTTCAGACAAGCTTTTTCGTGCAAAAATCAGCCAGCAAAGGATTGAATTCGCGGCAAATCCAAGCCAGAAATTGATTCTGGCGAGAAATCGAAGGACGAGGAACGGAACCGCGAAGCTGACGCCGCAGACAACGATCCAAAGCACGACACCTGCGAATATCATTGCACCTTTTCGGGGCGGAAAAAGCCGTCTAAGCAGTTTTTCCATGCAGGAAATCAACTTTCCTACGGCACAGACTGGGTGCGGGAGCCACTTTGGATCACCGAGCAGCGCGTCGAGCGCAAAGCCGAGCATGACGGCACAGGTTACAGCCATTTATTTCAACTCTCCTTTAATAAACTGCGGCACGCCGGCCCAGACACGGATGACCGCGTCCGCCTCCGATGCGAGCGCACAGCACAGCCGTCCAACGGCTTCGCGCCAGTTTTCGTCATTTGGTTCGATCGGAACCACGCCGCAGCCAATTTCATCGCAAGTGATCACATGGCCGCGCAGCGTTGCAGAAAGTTCCAGCGGGTCCTGCTCTTTTTGCAGCATTTCACGCACTTTTTCATGAAGATTATAGATTTTCGGTTCATCAGGATACAGCTTTTCTGCAATTTCGCGTTTTCCCTGAAACGAACCGCCTATGATAAGTACAGTCATAACACAAGTCCTCCGAACGCTGCAACAGCTAGGCATAAAAGTTCTGAAATCGAGATACAAAAGCCTGCCAGATCACCGGTTATCCCTCCAAAAGTTCGTTTTGAAAGTTTTTCGTGAAAGGCATACCACAGCATGAGGAGCACGGTCAGAATCAGCGCTGCCGTCGTACCGTGCGGAACGCCGAAAAGAAGCACTCCGGAAATCAGCAAATATACCATTGTTTCCAGCAATAAAACGACCGAAACCGCACGTTTATCACTGTTTTCCGCAAAAATATGTGCGAGTCCGCTGTCCTTCGCACAGGGAGAAGCTACCACCTTGCGTCCGCCTATTGCGCGCGCGGCCGGAAATGCGACAAGAACAAGAGGAAACAGTTCGGAATATTCAAAAATCTGTGAAAAGCAGGCACATTCAGCAAGTAAAAATGCACAAATCCACATCGGACCAAATGCACCGACGTGAGGGTCTTTTAGAATAGCGAGCCGCTTTTCACGATCTCCGAAAGAACAAAGCGCATCGCAGGTATCGCACAGGCCGTCAAGATGAATGCCGCCCGAAATGCACAGCGGTATCAGTGTCGCTCCAACCGCATAAAACAGCGAATTCGCACGAAAAAAGCTGCAAAAAGCAAACCAGATCCAGGATACCGTGCTAATGATGACTCCGACAAACGGGAGAAAAATGAGCGCCCAGCGCATCGTCTTTTTTTCCCAGTTCACCTGCGGAACAGGGATAGCAGAATACATCGAAAACGCTACAAAAATACCGCTGATTACGCTTTTCACCTTGTTTTCACTTCCTTTATCGGCAATAAAATTCCGCAAACGCTTTCGTAAACTGCATCTGCATCCCGTGTAATTTTTTCATGAAGCTCCGCAAGTTTTTGCAGATAATTTTCCGTTTCCGGCGGATAACTTCCTCCATCCGAAAAGATTTCATTGGAAACGATCACCAGCGTATCACAATATGATTTCAATTTTTCTACGCCATCAAGTATGGATTTTACACAGTTTTGTGCCGTGCCATCCGGAGAGAAAATTTCATTAGCGAGCAGATTGCCCAAATCCTCAAGTAAAATCCCGTCATAATGACGATCAATTTGCAGACCTTTCAAATCGAGTGAACGTTCTACAGTATGAAAACCTTTTCCGTCTCGCAGCTTACGATGCCGCGCGATTCGTGCCCTGGCGCTTTTACCAAACGGCTGCATCGTCGCAAGGTACAGTTTGCTGTGTGCTCGCGCACATATGATTTTTTCAGCATGTTCCGATTTTCCGGAGGCTGCTCCTCCTGTCACCAAAACGAGCATATTCTCGCCTCCTTCGCCGTTTTAATTATTGAAATCATATTGTTAATTTGTTCAAGCATCACTTCAATGGTTTATATGCCTCAACGCCGATTTCGTCGAATGTAGGCATTGCTCTATATGGTGCGAGCGCAAGATCAAGCAGTGCAATACCTGCCGCAGCGCCGGTTCCTTCCCCCAGGTGCATGCCCGCTGTTATAAATGCCTTTTTCCCAAGTTCTTGAAGCAGCAAAGCGCTTGCAGGCTCTTCCGAGCAATGTGCTGCAATCAAATAGTCCGCGACAAGGGGACACAAGCGCACTGCGGCCAGCGCAGCAGTGCAGGAAATCACGCCGTCAAGCACAATCGGCAGACCACATGCCGCCGCACCGAGATAAAAGCCTGTCAGTCCAGCAATATCCAGTCCACCCACCTTGCTGATCACATCGATCGGGTCGTCAGGATTCGCGCGATTTATTGCAAGAGCCTTTTCAACAACCTGCATTTTTTTGTGGAGGCCTTCAGAAGAGAGTCCGGCGCCCCGTCCGGTAACGTGCGATGCCGGTGCACCTGTGAGCGCTGCTGTGACTGTCGCGCTGGTTGTAGTATTACCGATTCCCATTTCACCACCACAGACCAGACGGAAGCCCTGCTGCGCGCACTTCCCCGCAAGCTCAATCCCGGTTTTCACCGCTGCAATAGCTTCAGCCCTTGTCATGGCGGCGTTTTTCGCAATATTTTCTGTCCCTTTGCGTATTTTTTTATCAATAACTCCCTTAAACGAGAATTTTTCGGCTACTCCGATATCCACCGGGAACACATCCATATCAATCGATTTCGCCATCATGCACATGGTGGATCTTCCCTGTCCCATGTTTCGGGTGACTGTTGCCGTGACGTCCTGCCCGCACTGCGTCACCCCCTCTGCTACGACTCCGTTATCCGCACAGAAAATAACCGCAGCCCGCGGTCGAATAATCGGTATTGGTTCGCGCTGGATTCCTGCAAGCTGAATAATCGCGTCCTGCAGCAATCCGAGTCCGCCAAGCGGCATCGCAATATCAGAAAAACGTTTTTCTGCTGCCCTCATTGCTGCTGCATCCAGCGGTCTGACGCGCGATACAGCCTCCTTGATCGTCATTTTCTTCTCTCACTCCATTCCATGCATGTACGAACAAATTTTTCGGAGAAATCAATGTTTGCCCGAAAAAATAAATGCGGAAATCCAGCATAAAGTGACTTCGTAGCGTGCACGCAAGGCCATTTTCTCCCGTTTGGTTTTTCTGCTACAAAATCATGTCCAGCATTCTCAGATTTGGCATAATGAAACTCATGCGCACGGATTTGTCCTCTACATGCGGACAGCATATTGTCATCCTGTGCAGTCAGTGTCACATACCCAAACGGCTGTAGTTTTTTAGTCAAAACTGCGTTTCCGCGAACAACGCCGACCATCTCCGCACCTTCCAGATGCTCATGAAGATAGAGAAATCCACCACACTCCGCAATCGTCGGAAGTCCCTTTTTGATTGCATTTTTGATCGTTTTTCTCATGTTTGCATTGTTTGACAGCTCAGTAATATGCAATTCCGGATAGCCGCCGCCAAGGTACAGGCCGTCAGTATTTTCAGGAATGCAGCTGTCGGAAATCGGAGAAAATTCAACCAGTTCAGCGCCTAAATCGCGCAATACCTCAAAATTATCCTCATAATAGAAACAAAATGCCTTATCCCGCGCAACGGCAATACGTACCGGTTTTTTCGTCACCGGGCTGATCTTTTTCGTATCATCCGACAGCTGTAATGCGGTGCGTGATATTTTTAATATTTCTTCAATATCAATTCTATTATCAGCCGCATCTGCAAGCAGATCCAGTCTGTAATTCAAATCCTTTAATTCATCTGCGGTTACAAGTCCCAAATGTCTGTCCGGAATTTCCGCCTCTGGTACCGACGGAAGATAGCCCAGAACCTTCAATCCGGATTTCTGCACAATATCACGATAAAAAGGATACATTGCATCCGAAATCCCATTCAAAACCACACCGCACAGCGTGTTTTCTGTGAAATTACGAAACCCCGAAAGCATAGCTGCCAGAGAAAGTGACTGTCCCTTCGGACGCACAACCAGTATCGCAGGCGTACCTGTTTCGCGCGCCAGATGCGCGGCGGAGGCCGTGTCGGTCGTGCCGGAAACGCCATCATAGAAGCCCATTACGCCTTCGATTACGCCGAGACCATTTTGCGGAATGCTGCGCACGATCTGACCGCGTACTTCACGCTCACTGATGAAAAAAAGGTCAAGGTTTCGGCTTGGAATGCCGAGGACTGCCTTGTGAAACATGGGATCGATATAATCCGGTCCGCACTTGAATGCTGCAAGCGGAATATTTTTTCGCTGCATCGCACGCAGAACAGCAAGCGTGACCGTTGTTTTTCCGCAGCCGCTGCCCGTTCCGGCAATCATGATCCTCGGTGCATTACTCGCCATATTTATCCCCTTTTCCCGACAGGATAAACACCGGATTGTTTGCTGTCATCATCGTGTAGCACCCGATGCTTTTTCCCCTCGCCGCAGAAAGCTGCGTGATTTCGACCTGCTGCAGACCGAATTCTGCAAACAGCCTTTGCGTTTCCTGCAAAGTCTCCAGTGCGATCGCATTCACAACAATTCGTGCCTTCGGATTTTTTATCAATGCGGTTTCAATAATTTTACGCATATTTCCGCCGCTTCCACCGACAAAAACACAGTCCGGTTTGGGAAGATCTGCAAGCACTTCGGGCGCATGGCCTGGGACGATATGCACATTAAAGCCTCCGAGTTTTTGTCTATTCTGCGCAATAAGCTCGACTGCTTCCGCATTGCGTTCGACCGCAAAGACAGCTCCGTCCATCGCTTTCCGCGCGAGCTCAAACGTCACCGCGCCTGTGCCCGCGCCGATGTCCCAGACGGTATCCCCCGGCTGTACGCCGAGACGCGCGACCGACACCCATCGCACTTCCTCTTTGGTCATCGGAACCTTCGCGCGCATCAGCATTTCGTCCCGAACAGGCTCAAACGGATTTACAGAATTCGGATTGAGGACAAGCATCACGGCAAGACCTGCGCAGGGGATTTCTGCAAGCTCCGATGCCGTTCCCTTCAACACTCTTTCTCCGGGTGAGCCGAGATTTTCTCCAATGTATACCTGCACGCCGCCGAGTCCGGCGTCTGCCAGCGAACGGCAGACGAACTGTACGTTGTTGTCACCGCCTGCCAGCGCGAACGTTTTCTCATGGTAGCTGACCGCGCCGAGCAGGTCTCCTTTTCTGCCGTGAAGGCTGCGAATGCACGCATTTTCATAGCTGATTCCGATTTTTGCACACAGATACTGCATACTTGACAGGCCGCAGAACAGCCGCACTTCGCCATGCGCGAGCAGCTTTTCCCGCAGTTTTCCGGCGGCGCTGAAAAATCCAACATCGCCCGAAACCAGCAGTGCAGCTCTGTCTGCTCCGCACGCGATCGCCCGTTCCGCAAGCTCGGAAAACAGACAGATCTGCGCATTCTCGCAGATTTCTGCAAGGCGCTCCGTCGCAAACACCATTTCTGCCGATACAAGCGCCTGCGCGGCCTCGCCGGTCAGCGTTTCCCGTGTGCCCATTCCGGCGCCTATGATATCGAACTGGCGCATCCGCGTCCCTCCTTTTTATGCCATCTCGCTGAGTGTTTCTTCCGCCGCCTGCACCGTGCAGGCGAGATCGTTCTGCGTATGCACGGACGAAACGAACATCGCCTCAAACTGACTCGGCGCGAGATAAATCCCCCGCTTCAGCATCCCGTTAAAGTATGCCGCATATCGTTTTGTGTCACTTTTCTTCGCCGCAGCATAGCAGTTTACCGGCGTTCCCGTGAAATACGGACACAGCAGCGAGCCGATCTGGTTGACCTGCATCGCGATGCCGTGCTTTTCCGCGCTTGCACGCAGATGGTTTGCGATATAGCTCGCAGAGGTCGCCATGACCGTGTAGATTTCCGGGTGATCGGTGATAATATTCAGCTGGGCAAGACCTGCCGCCATTGCGACCGGATTGCCCGACAGCGTGCCGGCCTGATAAACCGGTCCGGTCGGTGCGACCTGCTCCATGAGGGCGCGGCTGCCGGCATAAGCGCCGACCGGCATACCGCCGCCGATGATCTTGCCGTAGGTCACAAGATCGGCCTGCACGCCGAAATATTCCTGTGCGCCGCCTGCCGCGAGACGGAAGCCCGTGATGACCTCATCGAAAATGAGCAGCGCGCCATGCCTGTCGCAGAGCGTGCGCAGGCCCTGTAAAAAGCCGTCCTCAGGCGGCACAACACCCATGTTCGCTGCAACCGGCTCGACGATGACCGCTGCGACCGCGCCGTCATTCGCCTCGAGCAGGCGCTCGACCGATGCGAGGTCGTTGTACTGCGCCATCAGCGTGTCCTGCGCTGCGCCCTTCGTCACGCCCTTGGAGTCCGGTTCGCCCTGCGTGAGCGCGCCGCTTCCTGCGCCGACGAGCATCGCGTCTGAATGACCGTGATAGCAGCCCTCGAACTTGATGATCTTGTCTCGTCCGGTCGCGCCGCGTGCCAGACGGACCGCGCTCATGACCGCCTCCGTTCCCGAATTGACCATGCGGACCATCTCGACGCCGGGCAGCATGGAGACCATCTTCTCCGCCATTTCGACCTCAAGACCGGTCGGCGCGCCGAAGGAAAGGCCGCAGACCATGCGGTCATACACCGCCTTGAGGATATCGGGGTGGCTGTGCCCGAGGATCATCGGCCCCCACGAGCCGACATAGTCGATATATTCCAGTCCGTCAGCATCCAGAATGTGGCTGCCGAGCCCCTTTACGATAAAGCGAGGCGTACCGCCAACCGCACGGAACGCGCGGACAGGCGAGTTGACGCCGCCGGGCAGCACCCTGCACCCCCGCTCAAACAGCTTTTCCGAGTTCGTCATATCAGCCGATGTCTCCCTTCCGAATGGCATCCGCCAGCTCGCACGCAAAATAAGTGATCAGAATATCCGCTCCGGCGCGGAAGATCGAGACCGCGCTCTCGCACATCACGCCGTATTCATCGATCAGACCGGCCTTCGCCGCCGCCTTGATCATCGCGTACTCGCCGGACACCTGATAAGCCGCGACGGGCAGGTCAAATCTGTCCCTGCACGCGCGCACGAGGTCGAGATACGGCATCGCAGGCTTGATCATCAGAATGTCCGCGCCCTCCTGCACATCGAGCTCGCATTCGCGCATAGCCTCACGGCCGTTATGGGGGTCCATCTGATACGAACGGCGGTCGCCGAACGCCGGAGCAGAGCCTGCGGCGTCGCGGAACGGGCCGTAGAAGGTAGACGCGAATTTCGCGGAATACGCCATGACCGGCGTGTTGACAAAGCCGTTTTCGTCGAGCGCGGCGCGAATCGCCGCCACACGGCCGTCCATCATGTCGCTCGGCGCGACCATGTCCGCACCGGCGCGCGCATGGCTGACCGCAGTCCTTGCCAGCACCTCGAGCGTCCTGTCGTTGTCGACATAGTGACCGCACAGGATGCCGCAGTGGCCGTGCGAGGTGTACTCGCACATGCAGACGTCCGTGATGATATACAGCTCGGGCGCGATGGCGCGGAGCGCACGGATGCCCTGCTGCACAACGCCGTTCGAGTCCCATGCGGACGAGCCGTTCTCGTCCTTGTGCTTCGGCAGACCGAACAGCAGTACACGCGACACGCCGTGTGCGCGCATGCGCTCGACCGCCCGGCCGAGCATATCGGGCGAATAGTGATACTGTCCGGGCAGCGACGGAATTTCGTCGCAGATGCCCTCGCCCTCGATGATGAAGATCGGCCAGATCAAGCTGTCCGCAGAAATGCGCGTCTCGCGCACCATGCGGCGCAGCGTATCCGACGTCCGCAGCCGCCGCGGCCGGAAATCCTTGTTGAACATTGGTATTGTCACCCTTCCAGAACAGTTTTGCAAAGCGCGAGAAGGGCGGTCTCGGTCGCCTCCTGCGCGATAAATGGTTTCATTTCATAGCTTTTCGCAGCTTCGGCCGTGACCGGGCCGATGCAGAGCGCGGCAAGTCCGCGCAGGTTTTCCCGCCCCGCGGCCTCCGCGAAGCTGTGCACGGTGGACGCGCTCGTAAAGGTCACGCCGTCGAGCGCCCGATTCCGGATGCGCTCACGCAGCTCATCCGCCTTCGCGCAGCACCGTACGGTATCGTAAAGCGGTACATCCGTGACACGGATGCCGCTGTTTTTCAGTTTTTCGGGGAGAATGCGGCTGCCCTCGGCCGCACGCAGCAGGAGCGCCGCGCCGCCGCCCTGCATTTTCCGGCAGAGCGCGTCCGCGAGGTGTTCGCTGTCGTAAGTCTCGGGCACGAGGTCGGCGCTGATGCCGCAGGAAGCGAGCGCCTCCGCCGTTGCGCTGCCGATGCAGGCGAATTTCATCCCGTACAGCGCGCGCAGATCGCGTCCTGCGCGAAACAGTGCGCGTACCGCCGCCTGTACGCCTGCCGGCGAGGTGAACACCGCCCAGTCATGCTTTTCCTCGAGCGCCCCTGTGAGCGAAGCCGTGTCCCCGCGCTCATGCAGCTCGATGCAGGGCGCGGCGATGACCTCCGCGCCGAGCGCACGCAGACCGTCCACCAGTCCCGCGTTCCGCCCCTCCGGGCGCGTTACGGCCAGTGTCTTTCCGTGAAGCGGCAGCGCCGTCCACCAGTCGAGCGTACCGCTCAGCGCACAGACGCGCCCGACCACGATGAGCGCCGGGCTGTGCACCCCGGCCTTTTCCGCCGCGTCCGCCAGCTCCCCCACGGTCGAAACGACCTTGCGCTGTGTGCCGCGCGCGCCGTTTTCGATGACCGCCGCCGGCATATCCGGCGGCATTCCTGCCGCCGTGAGGCCGTCCGTCACCTGCCGGAGCGCGGTCAGCCCCATGAGGAACACGAGCGTTCCGCCTGTGCGCACGAGCGCTTCAAAGTCGATGCAAAGCGGCTTCCCCGCCCGTGCGTGCGCGGTCACAATGTGCACCGACGAGCAGAAATCGCGGTGCGTCACCGGGATACCGGCGAACGCCGGTGCGGCGAGCGCACTCGTCACGCCCGGCAGCACGCGGAACGGCACGCCGTGCGCCTTCAGATATTCACACTCCTCACCGCCGCGCCCAAACAGATAGCAGTCGCCGCCCTTGAGGCGGACGGTGCGCTTTCCCTGCCGCGCAAGGCGCACCAACAGGGCGTTGATCTCGTCCTGCGGCACGGGGTGATGCCCCATTTTCTTGCCGACGCAGATGCGCTCCGCGCCCTTCGGGATGAGGTCGAGGATGCTCTCGTCCACCAGACGGTCATATACGACCGCGTCCGCCTGTCTGAGTGCCGCGCCGCCGCCGCACGTTAAAAGCTCCGCGCCGCCCGGCCCTGCACCGACCAGAGTTACCGTTTCCGTCATGTTTCCTCCTCCGCCTGTCTGCGCAGGCGTTCCGCGAGCATGCAGCCGAGCCGCTCGCCCGTCTCCGGTGCGCCTGTCAGCTCTCCCCGGATCAGGCTCCGCTCATCCGCGCTGACGTACAGTCCACGCAGGCGCAGCGTCCCGTTTTCTAGCACGGCATACGCCGCCGCCGGGGAAAAGCAGCCGCCGCCGAGCGCCCGGATGAACGCCCGTTCCGCCAGAGCGCAGGCGCGCGTCTCCGCGTCATCGAGCAGCTGCGCCGCCGCGCGGCACTCGCCCTCCCGCGCCTGCACGGCAAGGATGCCCTGCCCGGCCGCCGGAAGCATTTCCTCCGGCGAAAAATACCGGCTGATGCGGTTTTCCAGTCCCAGACGGTGCAGTCCGGCCGCCGCGAGCACCAGTGCGCCGTATTCGCCGCTGTCGAGCCTGCGCAGCCGGGTCTGCACGTTTCCGCGCACCGGTTTTACCTCGATACCCGGAAACAGCCGTGATAGCTGCACGCGCCGCCGCGCGGACGAGCAGCCGATCGGCTTTTCCCTGTCCCAGTTACCGTTCTCCGGCAGCACGAGTGCGTCTCTCGCGTCCGCCCGCTTCGGGAACGCGATGAGCGGCAGACCGTCCGGCTGCTCCATCGGCACATCCTTCAGGCTGTGCACCGTGAGGTCGACTTCGCCTGCGGCGAGCGCGCGGTCGAGCTCCTTGACGAACAGTCCCTTGCCACCGACCTTGTCCAGCGTGCGGTCAAGGATCTTATCGCCCGTCGTTTTCATCGTCACGAGCTCGCACTCGCCCAGACGGCGCATGACCTCCTCCGCCTGCACGACCGCAAGGCGGCTGTCTCTGCTGCCAACTTTTATCATGTCATTTCCTCCAGTACCCGTCGGATGCGCCGCGCCGCCTCGGCAGTCTTCGCGTGCGAGGTGCCGCGCGAGACCACGCCGGCCGTCAGCTCCGCGCCCTCACAGACCGCCGGGAAAAAGAACGTCGACTCCGATGCGCTGTCCGCGACGCTCACCGGAATGCCGAGAGACGCGCAGTCCTCCGCGATGCGGTGGTTGACCGCGCGGTCATCGGTCGCCGCGACTGCCAGAAAAGCCCCCGAAAGATCGCTTTTCTCGTAGCCGCGACACAGATTTATCTCGATTTCCGCGCGTTTTTCCGGTGCTGTGACCGTGACGCACGCGCCGAAGCGCCGCAGCACAGCAGCACGCCGCGCCGCGATTTTTCCTGCGCCGAACACCGCGCACCGCCTGCCCTCGAGCGGCACGAACAGCGGAAAGCGCAGCGGCGCCGTCTGCCTTCTTTCCTCCGCAAGACCGAGCTCTTCGCGCAGGAACGCCTGCATTTCTGCAAGGCTGCGGCCGCTCTCCTCGCGCGGACGGGCAATGATGAGCGTTTTTATCCCGGTCTCGCGCGCGGCCGCGAGTTTTTCCGCAAAGCCGCCCGTTGCGCCCGTGTCCTTGGTGACAAGGATCTCCGCGCCGGTCTGACGGATGAGCGCAGCGTTCATCCCGGCAGAAAACGGCCCCTGCATCGCGATGATGTGCGAGCCGGGAAAACCGAGGGACGCGCATTTCTGTATCACGCCGACGCTCGGCAGCACGCGCGGATACAGCCGTTCCGCAAAGTTCTCGACCGCCGTATACGCCTCAAGCTCCTTGCTCCCGGTCGTCAGCAGCACCTTTCCGGGGTGTCTGCTGAGCCACGCGACAGCGGCCTCCGTGTCGGGTACGGTCTCCCCCTCGCCGTGCCGCAGCGCCGGACGGAGCAGCCGCTCGTACCGCGCCCCCGTTTTCGCGCACGCCGTGCGCAGATTGTCGGTCACGAGCGCGGCATAGGGGTGCGTCGCGTCGATGAGCAGCGTGTCCGCATCGAGCCGCGCCGCGATCTCGTTTTCGTCCAGACGCCCCTCATGCACCGTGATGCCGGGCATCGGCTCCATGACCGCCGCGCCGTACTCGGTCGCGACAAAAACCTCCGCCGGAACGCCGTTCGCGGCGAGAAAGCGGCTGAGCTCGTGCCCCTCGGTCGTGCCCGAAAAAACGCAGATCCTCATACGCCGCGGTACCCCCGGGGCGTTACCATGCGGCCATCGATGACGACCGTGCGGCTGTTGCCGATAAAGACCGTCGTGAGCATATCGACCGGCGTGTCGCGCAGCGCACCGAGCGTCGTGAGCGAAAAATGCTCGCCCTCACGGCCGATGCTGCGCACTGTGCCGCACACGGTCTCGGGCGGCACGGTCTCGAGCAGAATATCACACGCACGCGCGAGATGGTCCGCACGCCTGCGGCTGGAGGGATTGTAGAGCGCGATGCAGAAATCCCCTGCGGCCGCGCCGCGCAGACGCTGCTCGATCTTGTCCCACGGTGTCAGCAGGTCGGACAGGCTGATGCACGCGAAATCGCAGGTCAGCGGCGAGCCGAGCACCGCGCCGCCCGAGCAGGCCGCCGTGATGCCGGGGATGACCTCGACCTCGACGCCCGTTCCGGCTGCCAGCTCGATGAGCAGTCCGGCCATGCCGTACACACCGGCGTCACCCGACGAGACCACCGCGACCGTTCTGCCCTGCTTCGCGCGCTCGAGCGCCGCCGCACAGCGGTCCACCTCGCGCGTCATGCCGGTCTGGATGCGCTCCTTTCCCTCGATGAGGCCGTCGATGAGGTCGAGGTACAGACCGTAGCCGGCCACGCAGTCGCATGCTTCGAGCGCACGCACCGCGCGCAGCGTCATCTGCTCCTCTCCGCCCGGGCCGATACCGATACAGTAAATTTTCATCTCCCGCTCCCCTTTCCGATGTGTTCGAGACAGGCTTTCATGGTTTCTACGTCGATCTTTTCCTTCATGCCGCCGAGGACAAGCTCCACCGCGCGGTTTGCGGCCAGCTCCGCGAGCGTTTCCGCGTCCCCGTCCGCAACGAGCGCATCATAATCCCGAATGCGGCGCACACGAGCTGCGACCGCACGCTTGAGCTGCGCGATGAGCGGCAGGGCGGCGCGATAGTTGAGCCACGCGAAAAACTCGCGCGTCTCCTCGTCGAGAATGCGCAGCGCGGTCTCCCGCGCGGCGTTATCCGCGTCACCAAGCTCACCGAGGTCATCCAGATTGAACAGCGCCGTGTGTCCGCTCGCCGCCGCGCTCTCGATGTCGCGCGGCATGGCCAGATCGAGCAGCAGCCGCGGCGGATGGCTGAGCGCAGCGGTCTGCTCTGCCGTCAGGGTGAAATGCGGACTGGTCGTGGCGCTGACGACGAGATCCGCGCCCTCGATGCGCTCCATGCGCCGGTCATACGGCACGGTGGCGCAGCCCTGCGGCACGACGGTCTCGCCGTGGCGGTAGGTACGGAGCGTGACCGTGACCGCGCAGCCAGCCTCCACGAGCGTACGCGCCGCGAGCCGCCCCATCTCGCCGTTGCCGATCACGACCGCGCGTTTTCCTGCGAGCGTGCCGAAAAAGCGTTCCGCCCTGCGCACGCCGGCCTGCGCCGCCGAGGTCGGCACCCCGGTCAGCCGTGTCTCGGTGCGCACGCGCTTGCCTGCGGTGATGGCACGGCGGAACAGCGTATCGAGCACCGCATCCGTCGTTTTCAGCTCGCGCGCGAGTGCGGCAGCATCCTTGACCTGCGAAACGATCTGGTCGTCCCCGAAGATCTGCGACTGCATCCCGGCCGAGACCTGCATCAGATGACGCACCGCTTCGCCGCCTGTGCGCTGCACGAGGAACGGACGGCACGCCGACGCTCCGGCTGCTTCGCACAGCACCTCCGCCGCGTCAGGCAGCACGCGCTCCCCCTCTGCGTGCAGGTACAGCTCAGTGCGGCTGCATGTCGCGAGCAGCACCGCCGCGCAGCCGGTCCGCTCTGCGATGCGCGGCAGAACCGCCTGCACCTGTCCTCGCACCAGAGACAGCTTTTCGCGCTGCTCAAGTGCTGCGCTCACATGGTCAATGCCTGCCATACAGAGTTTCACGTTTGTTCCTCCTCGGTCATTCTTCCAGGCAGACGCGGTATCCGCCTGCCGCAAACGCGGCTGTTACGCCGTTTTTCGCGTATTTCCGCGCGATGATCGTGCCGTTCCCGGCATTTACGACGGCAGCGCGCTCGCATACGCTGTCGACGCCCACCGTGTCTTTCACGAACTCCGACGCCGTAAATTCGCCGGGCGCGGCGTTCAGTTCTTCTGCCGAATACACGGCAAACGGCAGCCCGTGTGCGGCGCAGAAGGACACAAGGCCCGGCTCGTCCTTCTTGATGTCGATGCTCGCGACAGCCTTCACCGCCGCAAGCGGCAGACCTGCCCGGTCGAGCGCCTCGCGCACGGTCTGCTCGACCGCGCCTGCCGATACGCCCTTCCGGCAGCCGATGCCGAGGCTGATCACGCGCGGCACCAGATGCAGCGTATGCGGGAACGGCTGCACTTCGGTGTCAAAACCGATGACAAAACCGCTTTCCGCTGCTGTTTTCGTGTTGATATGCGCCGGGAGCAGGCCGTCGACCGGAAACGCCGACCGCAGGCCGACCGTGTCGCCGCGCAGCAGCGCACCCGAAATGTATTTGATGTTTTCCGGGTCGAAGACCACGCATTCATGCGATTTCGCCCAGCTGTCGACCGCAAAAACCGCGCGGCCGTCGGTCGCCGTCGTGATGATTGCCGTCGCGCCCAGCCCCTCCGCCAGCCGTTCGGCAAGCTCGTTCGCGCCGCCGAGATGGCCGGAGAGCAGCGGGATGACAAACCGTCCCTGCTCGTCGATCACAACGACCGCCGGGTCATACGCCTTTCCGGCGAGATACGGCGCGGCCGCGCGGACCGCGATGCCTGCCGCACCCACGAAAACGATCAGGTCGCAGTCCACCATCGCCTGCTGTGCAAACCGCGGGAGCGAGGTGTTCGAGAGCGACAGATCGACCGCGCGCGCGTAGCGCTCACACAGAAAATCCGGCAGCAGCCGGGCAGCTTTCGCGGCCGTCTGTGCACCGACTTCGGTAAAGGAGACGAATTTCGCGTGCTTCATCGGCTTGCCTCACGGAAACCGGTGGTGAACGCCGGGTCATACAGCTTAGAGCGGTCGTAGCTGTCGCCAAGGAAGCCGCCGACCGTGATGAGCGCGGTTTTGGTGATGCCCTCTCGCGCGCCTGCCGCCGCAAGCTCGCCCACGGTCGTGCGCACGACCTTTTCGTCCGGCCACGTTGCCTTGTAGACGATGGCCGCAGGCGTTTCCGGCGCGCAGCCGCCCTCGATGAGCCGCGCGGACAGCTTTTCGAGCTGTCCAGCCGACAGAAAAATGACCATGGTCGCGCCGTGCGCGGCAAGACTCTCGATCTGCTCGCGCTCGGGGACGGGTGTGCGCCCCTCCATGCGCGTCAGGATGACCGTCTGGCTGACGTTCGGCAGGGTATATTCTGCCTTGAGCGCCGCCGCCGCGCCGCAGAACGACGAAACGCCCGGGCAGACCTCGTATGCAAGCCCCAGTCTGTCGAGCGCGTCCATCTGCTCGCGATGCGCGCCGTAAACGCAGGGGTCTCCGGTGTGCAGGCGCACGACTGTCTTTCCCGCACGCGCCGCAGGCGCCATGACCGCGATGACCTCCTCGAGCGTCATTTTGGCGCTGTCGTAGATCGCACAGTCTCCTTTTGCGTAGTCCAGCAGCGCCGGATTAACGAGCGAACCGGCGTAAACGATGACATCCGCCTCGCCGAGCAGCTTCGCGCCGCGCACAGTGATGAGGTCGGGCGCGCCTGAGCCGGCGCCGACAAAGTAGATCATTTGCGCTCCTCCTTTACCAGAATGATGGAAAAATAACCGGAAGGCTCGTCGAGCTCGTCCAGATCGCATATCACGCGCTCGCCCTCCATGCCGCAGCGCTCAACGAGCGCCGCCTGTTCGAGCTGGCCGCTCTCACGCAGCTCATCGCGCACGCGCAGCACACCGCGGCCTGCCTTCATGAGCACCTTGCTGCCCGGCAGGGCGAGGCCCTCGCGCTCTCTGCCGTGCGAAGCCGGGATGATGTGCAGCATTTCGCCGTCCTCGCACAGGGCGCGGCCGAGCTTGGCCGCCGCCGCACAGAACGACGGTACGCCGGGGATAAGCTCCGCCTCACAGCCGCGTGCGGCCACGCGCTTATGCACATACCACGCGGTCGAATAGACCGTCGGGTCGCCGAGTGTGAGGAACGCGACCGTCTTTCCCTTGTCGATGAGCGCACAGATGGCGTCCGCCGCCGCATCATGGCTCGCGTTCCGCGCCGTCCTGTCGTGCGTCATAGGCATGGCGAACGAGCGGATTTCCTTACCTTTCATATACTGCGCGGCAATATCGAGCGCGGTCTGGCCGCCGCCGTCCGATTGCGGCACCGCGACGATGTCGCACTCAGACAGGATGCGGATGGCCTTTGCGGTCAGCAGCTCCGGGTCACCCGGACCAACGCCGACGCTGTATAACTTTCCCTTTTTCATAAATTCTTCCTCAGTTTTTCGCAAAGCCGCGCCGCGCCTGCCGACTGCGCAAGCACGCCGTATTTTGTCGTAAACATAATAAATTCCGCTGCTGCACGCCCCTTGAGGCGTCTCGCAATGCGTTTTTCCATTTCGTCCTGAATGCGCGCCATCACGCTCTCGCGCACGCCCTCCCGGTCGAGCAGCTCGATGCACGCATCGACCGAGACCGCCTGCATGAGCAGCTCGAGCGTCTCGCGGCCAGCCCCGCACAGCGCCGCATGCGCGGTGAAGATCTCCTGCCGCGCGTCCGCGACCGAGGAATGCGTGTTCATCACGCCTGCGGCGAGCTTGACGAGCTTTCCGGCGTGGCCGACAAGCAGGATCTCCGGATAGCCGCAAACGACCGCATGATCGAAGGCTTCTCCGATATAATTGGAGCACTTGACCGCGCATTCCAGATCGAGTTCGAGCGTTTCGCGCGCGAAATCCGCGCCGTAGTTGCCCGGACAGAGGAACGCGACGCGCTGTCCGGCGGCGTACAGACTGTCCATTTCCAGACAGATCGTGTCCACGAGCGCTTTCTCGCTCATCGGCTCTACGATGCCGCTGGTACCGAGAATCGAGATGCCGCCGATGATGCCAAGGTGACTGTTATAGGTCTGGAGCGCGAGTTCTTCGCCGTTTTCGACCGAGATCACAACCGAAAATCCGCCTTCATAGCCATTTTCCTGTGCCGCACGCCCGAGCGCCGCCTTGATCTGCGCACGCGGGCCGGGATTGATGGCGGCTTCGCCGACCGGCTCCGCGAGTCCCGGACGGGTCACACGGCCGACGCCGCTGCCGCCGTCGATGACGATTCCGCTGTCCGCGCGCCGGACGGCCGACGAAATGAGCACGCCGTTCGTGATGTCCGGGTCGTCGCCCGCATCCTTGCGCACCACACAGACCGCCTCGCCGTCATGCAGGCTCGCCTGCTCGACCGGCAGGTTGAACGTCACGCCCCCCGGTGTGAGCAACCGGATTTCCGCCGGTGCACTCCCCGTCAGCAGCAGGATCGCCGCCGCCTGCGATGCCGCCGCAGCGCACGAACCTGTTGTCCAGCCGCGCCGCAGCGTTTCCGTGCCGCGGTAAACCGTGAGCGGACCCGTCATCGCGCTCCCTCCTTTTTCGATAGAAATGCAGTTTATATTATAGCACAGAGATGGATTTTTTTGAATACCGTTCGGCAGTTTTCGGACGATTTTGATAATTTGACAGATGACAAAGACAGGACACGAAAAAATCCCCCATCCAAACGGACAGGGGATTTACATTCATATCATGTGCTTTCGAGCGGGTCAACCCCGGTCGAAGGCACCTTTTTGACAGGAAGGACCAGACAGATCGAGGAAGGCGGCGAGGCCGCGTACATGTGTACGCAACGAACCGCTTGACGACGAGCTGCGCCGGTATTTCGCAGTCAAAGATTACTTAGCTTCCTTAGCAGCCTTGATCGCGTCGATCATCATCGGAACAACCTT